>JAABUN010001634.1_pt1 | contig 47303 bp, 43 predicted proteins | sample 5559311 | NCBI WGS metagenome assembly JAABUN01 (sample SAMN10711877, study PRJNA513370) | rock metagenome | isolation source: Antarctica rocks | place: Antarctica: Victoria Land, Siegfried Peak sud
CGCGTTGATCCTGCACCATCCGGACCCACTTGCTGGTCATCCAGGCGAACGGGCACATGGGGTCGAACCAGAAGCGCACGTCGGGTGGGGTGTCGTCGCTCATGGACTTCCTATCGTCGTGCCTCGGGGTCGCGGCTCTCCGCTGAGTCAGCGTAGTGGGCGTCACCGCCAGTTCTTGTTGACCAGTGTCGTGCTCCCCGAGTACCGGAGCAGCAAGCGAGCTGCGGTGGATGATGCCGAAGCGGCCGCGGTCTTGGGGGTCCCCAGGGGCCTTGGTATCGCTGCACGGCGTCGCCGACCGCGGCCGACACCGCCTCCTCCCCACGTGGCCGATCTCGGGTCGTCAGCCGTGGGAACCTTGCGTCTCGGAAAGACGACGGGTCAGGTGCAGAGCACCGGTCCGAGGGGAGTGGCAGAACGGTGTCGGATTCACAGGTCTCACCACCGCGAGGCGTCGCGGGAATCATGTCTGGTGCTCGGCGGGTTTCCCAGTCGTGACGGACCCCCGACCCCCGGATGACCCTGCCAGGAAGTCGTCCTTCCGGCAGCTGGTGGAGCCTGAGATCGAGGTCCTCCTCCGGGTGGCCCTGACCATCACCTCGAACAGGGCCGATGCCGAGGACCTCGTGCAGGAGACGCTGTTGCGTTCCTACCGGGCGATCGATCGCTTCGACGGCCGACATCCAAGGGCTTGGCTGCTGACCATCCTGCGCAACACGAACGCCAACATGCACCGCCGCCAGCGACCGGGGACCATCGGCGACTGGGAGCTCATACGGAGCGCCAGGCCGGCCTTCGGAAGAGCAGAGCTGCCGAGCGCCGAAGAGAACTTCGTGGCCCAGGAACTGCATACCGATCTCGACGCAGCCATTCGCGCTCTCGACCCCCGCTTCCGGGCTGCGCTCATCCTCATCGACGTCCACGACCTGAGCTATGCCGAAGCAGCCGCGGTGATGGGGGTCCCCGTCGGCACGGTGATGTCGCGTCTCAGTCGCGCACGTAACCGCGTCCGCACGTCACTCCGATTCAGCCCACTCATCCAAGGAGATCCGTCATGACGGGGACTCTGCGTCAGATGCTGACCTGCCACTGGTCCGCGCGACGCATCCAACGCTATCTCGATGCCGACCCGGCAGCTCCGCTGACGCCCGGAGAAGTCGCGCGACTGGAGGGGCACCTGGCGACCTGTGAGAAGTGCACCGACGTCGCCACTGAACACCGTGCCCTGCACCGGGCGTTGTCACTGTGGTCAGGAGCATCGGGCGTGGACCCCCAGTCGGTCGACCGGCTTCGAGACTTCCTGTCCACCATCAACGACGAGGACACCGCATGACCATTGGCCAGTCGACCACAACCGCACCCTCAGCTGCGTCGGAGGACGAGCCCTGGGACCTGCTGGTCGTCGGGGGTGGGACGGCAGGGATCGTCGGTGCAAAGACCGCTGCGCGGCTCGGCGCCCGGGTCCTTCTTGTCGAACGCGAGCGCACCGGGGGTGACTGCCTGTGGACCGGTTGCGTCCCGTCCAAGGCGCTCCTCGCGGCTGCGAGCGTCGCCGCCAGCGTGCGAAGGAGTGATGAGTTCGGCATCGGGGTCGGGGAGATCTCTGTCGACTTTGCGAAGGTGATGGATCATGTACGCGCGACGATCCAGCAGATCGCCCCCGTCGACTCCGTCGAAGCCCTCGAGAAGGCGTCGGTGTCCGTCCGCACAGCGACTGCGCGTTTCACCGGACCAGACTCGGCCGATCTCGACGGGACGCCCGTGAGGTTTCGACAGGCGCTGGTGGCCACCGGTGCCGCGCCGGCGGTTCCGTCCATCCCAGGTCTGAGCGACGTCGACTACCTGACCAGCAACACCGTCTGGGGTCTGGACGAGCTCCCCGCTGAGCTGGTGGTGCTCGGCGGCGGGACCATCGGCTGCGAGCTGGGCCAAGCCTTCGCCCGCCTCGCCAGCAAGGTCTCCGTGGTCGAGGGCGCGGACCGGATCCTGCCGCGTGAGGACCCTCACGCGGCAGCCGAGCTCGCCCGCTCACTGATCGAGGATGGCGTCGACCTCTACACCGGCTCAGGTGTCGCTCGGGTCCGACCCGACGGTCCACGGTCCGGGGTGCTCCACCTGGAGAGCGGCCAGGAGGTACCTTTCTCCCGCCTCCTTGTTGCGGTCGGTCGGGCGCCGGGCACTAGCGACCTCGGGCTCAGCGCCGCGGAGGTGAAGGTCGATGACCGCGGCTTCGTCGTGGTCGACGCCCACCTGCGCACCACCAATCCCCGTATCTGGGCTGCGGGCGACCTCACCGGTCATCCTCAGTTCACCCACACCGCGGGCGTGCACGCGAGCCTCGCCGCCTCGAACGCCATCCTGGGGGTACGCCGCAAGGTCAACCTGACGGTGGTGCCCCGGGTCACCTTCACGGACCCAGAGGTGGCCGCTGTTGGCCTCGAGACCGCTCGGGTGCCTCGAGGGCTGCGCACTCTCGACTGGTCCCACTCCCACGTCGACCGGGCGGTCACCGAGCGTGCGACCGGAGGTTTCACCCGACTCGTCATCGACAAGCGTGGTCGGGTCCTCGGCGCCACGGTCGTGGGGCCGCGAGCTGGGGAGACTTTAGGCGAGGTGACGCTGGCGATCAGCCGGGGGCTCACGACCCGTGATATTGCCGGCGTGACCCACGCGTACCCCACCTACAACGACGGACCGTGGAATGCTGCGATCTCCGACGTCCAGGACCAGCTTGCACGTCCCGCCACGCAGCGTGTCCTGGGCGTGCTGTCCCGGGCGCGTGCGTGGTGGGTCAGCCGGGATCGCTGACCGCCGCCCGGCGTGGGCGCGCGACGTCGATCACGACAGGTCCCTGAACCCCGCCACGATGCGCTGCGCAGCGCTGACCCCCACGACGACCGCCCACACCGTGGCGGTGACCCCGGCGTGGGCGGGGACGACCAGCCACAGAGAGTGCACGGCAATGGTCTCGACACCCTCTGCCAGCCCTCCGAGGAAGCTGAGTGAGCGACCGTCGTCGCGTTGGCGCCCGGTGCGCTCGGCCACCGACGAGAACGCCAGGAACGCCGTCCCGTTCACGTAGTAGGCGAAGAGGACCAGCAGGAAGGGCAACCAGGCGGCGTCGTACTGACGTGTCGCCCCGATGGCGACCCCGACCACGGTGGCGCCGTACACAGTGAAGTCGGCGGTGATGTCGAGGAAGCCACCGGCCTCGGAACCGTGTGATGTCTTGGGGTTGCCGTGAGCGGTGGCGCGGCGCTGGCGAGCAAGAGGACCGTCGAGTCCATCCATCGCCCGGGAGAACAACCACAGTCCCAACGCCCACCACCACGCCTGCGATGCGGCGGTCGCGGCGCTGGCCAACCCGGCGGCCAGGCCGAGCAGGGTCAGCCGGTTCGGGCTCACGAACGGCCAGTCGATCAGTCGCGCGAGCTCGGACAAAGGTCGATCCAGGAGTCGTCGAGCCGGAGCGTCAAGCATGGGTTCGTTTCGCAGCGATGGAGTCCCCCTGGCGAGCTCGGAGTCGTCGCGCCCACCAGGAGCCACCGACGGCGAGAATGATTAGGGCGGAGCCGGCTGCGGCCAGGCCCCACGGATTCGTCCCATAGGCACCCAGCGCCGCATAGGCGAGACTGCCGGGCACCATTCCCAGCGCACTGCCCAACGCGTAGTGGCGGAACTTCACCCCGGAGAGTCCGGAGGCGTAGTTGATGGCGATGTAGGGCACGAGCGGTACCAGGCGCACGAGGAGGACCGCAGAGAGACCGCGGTTGCTCAGGAGCTCATCGACGCGGGCCAAGCGTCCGCGAATGAGTCGGTCGACGGCCTCTCGTCCGAGCAGTCTGCCGAGACCGAAGGAGATGACCGCCCCGATCAGGGCCGCGGCCAGGGAGAGCCCGGCGCCGGCCCACAGCCCGAACAACGCCCCGCCTGCGGCGGTGAGGAGGGCTTTGGGGCAGGGGATGAGGGAAAGACCCAGGTAGAGGGCGAAGAACACGGCGGGGCCCCACACGCCGGCTGCGTCGACGCGTGACCTCAGTGCGGCGATGTCGGGGGGCCCGAGGATGAGGGCGAGACTGATCGCACCCAGAAGAACCAGGGCGAGCGCGCCTGCCTTGACGAGGGCGGCTTTATCCATGGGGGATCCTGACGTCTTGGTGCACGGGACTTCTCACGTCGGGAAGTCCCTGAGTGTCTCGAAGTGTTCCCGGTGTGACATATTCCCTGCTTCGGAGGTCTGATGCGCCCGCGCCTTACCCGACTGTTCCTCCCGGCTGCGATACTCGCGCTGGCTGCCTCCGCCTGTGCCGCCCCGGACGCGCCGGTGGGCCCCACGACCGAGGCACGCTCCTGGTCGCAGATCAGCGACGGGGCGCAGGGGCAGACCGTCGACCTGTGGATGTACGGCGGTGACAAACAGGGCAATGCCTACGTCGACCGTGTGCTCACACCGGCTGCGGCGAAGCTTGGGGTGACCGTGAGGCGGGTCCCGGTGGCCGACACCAAGGACGCCATGACCCGCATCCTGGCTGAACGGCAAGCCAGCAAGCAGGACGGCGCGGTGGACCTGGTGTGGGTCAATGGAGACAACTTCGCGACCGGCAAGCAGGTCGACGCCTGGCGTTGTGGCTGGTCCTCCCAGCTGCCGAACGCGAAGTTCTTGGGGCCCGACGACGCCCTGGTCACCCGGGACTTCGGGACCGATGTCGGAGGCTGCGAGGCGCCGTGGCACAAGGCACAGTTCACCCTGGTCTACGACTCGGCGCGAGTCGCTTCGCCACCGACGTCGATGGCTGGTGTGCTGCAGTGGGCGCAGGCCCATCCTGGCCGCTTCACCTACCCAGCCCCACCCGACTTCACCGGCTCGGTCTTCCTCCGCGAGGTGCTCTACAGCACCTCGGGCGGCTACGCGAAGATCCCGTCACAGTTCGACCAGCGCGCCTACGACCGGCTCACCCCCGGGCTCTGGAATGTTCTCGAGGGCGTAGCGCCGTCGTTGTGGCGCCAAGGGCGGACCTACCCCCGAGACTCGGTGGCCCTGGACCGGCTCTACGCCGACGGAGAGGTCGACCTGACCATGACCTACGGGCCGGCCACCCTCACCAAGCTCGTCGCTGATGGCACCTTCCCGGCGACCACACGGGTGCTCCCACTGGACGAGGGGACCATCGGCAACGCCAGCTTCCTCGCCATTCCTTCCTCGGCCGGCGACCCCGAGGGCGCGATGGTGGTGGCCAACCTCGCGCTGTCGCCCGAGCAGCAGGCGCTCAAGGCCGACCCGGACACGTGGGGACAGTTCACGGTGCTCGACACCGACCTGTTGAGCCCAACCGATCGGGCCCGGTTCGACGACCTTCCGACGTCGGACGTCGTGCCGCCCTACAGCGTCCTCGCGCGCAACGCCAACCCTGAGCTTGCCTCGTCCTGGGTGCCCCGGCTGGACAAGGGCTGGCGCAGGGCCGTGCTCGGTTCAGGATCGTGACCCCGAACCCCGCCAGCGCCCGTGACCTCCGAGCCAGCAGGCAGTTCGGCGGTGCACGCCTCGTCGCCCCGGCGGTGCTGCTCATCGTCGCGGTGACGGGTACGGCGCTCGGCGCCATGGCCGCGACCAGTGTGGGACTGCTGCCCCTGGTGGGACAGCCTCGCCTGAGCACCGACGGATACACCACGCTGGCGACTGATCTGGAGGCGGCCACGTCCGAGTCGCTGCTCACTGCCGCCACTGCGACGATGCTGGCTGCGGCCATCGGCTGCACCCTCGCGACAGTGGTCGTTCGTTCCGGCCGCGGCGTTCGACTCCTCATCGGTCTGGCCGTCGTGGTGATGACGGTGCCGCACCTGGTGGGTGCAGCCGCGACCGGGCTGCTGCTCTCCGATGTCGGTCTGGCCCAGCGCTGGTCGGGGATCTCACCAGCGAGATGGCCTGAGCTGGTGGGCGGACGCTGGCCCTGGGCCACGGTGCTCGAGCTTGCCTGGAAGGAATCGGCCTTCGTCGCCCTGGTGGTCACCGCTTCCATCGGGCGGCAGTACGTGGACCTGCGTGAGGTGGCTGCGGTGCTCGGCGCAGGTCCGCGGGCGCAGCGCCGGCGCGTCCTGCTGCCCTTGGCCGCGCCCGCCCTGGCGTCGTCCTCACTCATCGTGTTCGTCTACTCCCTCGGCACGTACGAGGTCGCCCGACTGCTCGGGCGTGCCTACCCCGAGCCGCTCCCGGTCATGGCCTACCGGCTCTTCACCGACATCGACGTCGCCGCGCGACCCCAGGCCGCTGCCACCGCCGTGGTCGCCACCGGACTGGCCCTGCTCGCGGCCGTGATCAGCCTTCCGCTGATGCGTCGACTCGGCGCCGACCGATGAGGAGTCACGCAGCCGTGCGCTGGGGTGCGGCGCATCAGTCGCGTCGCACCGTGATGCCGGCCCTGTTGGTGCTCTGGCTGGTCATCCCCCTGACCCCGTTGCTGCTGTGGGCAGGTGCTGCACGCTGGTCGGGCACGTCGAAGCTGCCGCAGGACCTCGGGCTTCGGGGATGGCAGGCTGCGCTCGACGCGGGGATGATCGCGGCGCTGGCCCGGTCCGGCCTCCTGGGCGCGACCGTTGCCCTGATCGCGACACCGCTCGGGGCGATGGCAGGCCGGGCGCTGGGGTGGCGACTGCTCATCAGACCAGCACTACCGTCAGTCATCCTTCTCGGGCCGGTCGTGCTGGCCCCGTTCGCGGTCGCAATGGGTCTGGACGTCGTCATCCTGCGACTCGGAGTCCCGGGCGACGTAGCCGTCGTCCTGGTCCTGAGCGTGTTCGCACTGCCCTACACCACCTTCACCATGCGAGCCACCTACCTGGGCCTTGACCCGGCGCTGGAGGAGCAGGCTCGGGTCCTGGGGGCCAGTTCGCGTCAGGCTCGTCGCCGGGTGACGCTCCCGGCCGCCAATACCGGCCTGGTCACCGCCGCGGGCTTGGCGTTCCTGGTCGGGTGGAGCGATTACGCCGTCACGCTGCTGATCGGAGGCGGCCAGATCATCACCGCGCCCATGCTGATCGGTTCGTCTGCAGCCGGATCCGGCAACGACGCGCTCACCTCGACCCTGGCCCTCTCCGCCAGCCTGCCACCCCTGGTGGCCCTGGCGATCTTCATCTACGCGGCCTCGCGCCGCAGGACGGCTGCGCACTCATGACTGCGGCTCTGAAGGTGTCCTGCATCACCCACTACCACCCAGGAGCCGAGCAGCCGACGCTTGCCGGGGTCGACCTCGAGGTCCAAGACGGCGAGATGGTCGCCGTACTGGGGCCTTCTGGATCCGGGAAGACCACCCTGCTCAGGGTCGCGGCCGGCTTGGAGCCATCGGCCTCGGGCGACGTGCTGCTTGACGGGATGAGCGTCACCGGCGTTCCACCGGAGCGGCGCGACCTGACGGTCATGTTTCAGAAGCCGCACCTCTTCCCGCACCTGAGCGTGCTGGACAACGTCGCCTTCGCGGACCGGGTGCGCGGTCGGAGCCGCTCGCAGAGCCGGGCCGCCGCGCAGCGTTACCTCGACCTGGTCCACCTGGGGGACCTCGCGAGGCGCAGGCCACGGCAGCTGTCCGGTGGCCAGGAGCAACGCGTGGCCCTGGCCCGGGCTCTGGCCGCCCGGCGCCGGGTGATGCTTCTCGACGAGCCGTTCAGCGCCCTCGACACCGGCCTGCGGACGTCGATGCACCAGTTGTTGGCTGAGGTTCGCGCTGCGCTCGATCCCACGATCGTGATCGTGACTCACGACCTCGATGAGGCCGGGTTGGCCGACCGGGTCGCCGTGCTCGTCGAGGGACGCATCGAGCAGTTCGACACCATTCAGGCGCTCTATGCGAGGCCGAGTACGTTGGCGGTCGCTCGGCTCGTGGGCGGATTCAACGAGCTGCCCGGCGTCGTCGAGTCAGATGTTCACCACTCACGCCTGGGCGCGTTCGCAGTACCGCCAGCGACGCACGTCACGGGGGGTGCCATCCTCCTCGCTCGCAAAGAACGCCTAGCCCTCGTCCCTCCCGAGACGCCTGCTGCGCTGACGGGCCAGGTCGTGCAGGTACGCCAGTCCGGGCCGCACCGGGACGTGGTCGTGGAGCTCGACCAGGTCGGTGGCGATGGCCGCGCGAGGGTGGAGGTCCAAGAGCGCCTCGGCACCGCGCTATGGCCGGGAGACCGGGTCGGCGTGCTCCTCCCGGGATCGGGCGACCTATGGGTCATCCCTGAGCCTGGCGTGAGGGTCACACCTCCGCCGCCGGCACTGGTCGGGGAGTCTGCTCTGTCCATACCGGGTCAATCCTGACCCTGTGTTGCCGATCGAATCATGACCGCCTCAGCCTGGATCCACCGGCTTGGTTCTGCTTGGGGTTTGTTGGCTGATTCTTCTGGTGGTGGCTGGATCAGGGCAGGGTGCTGATGCCGGTCTGTCCGGTTCTTCCACTGTGGTCTCCGGTCGGGCCCGTGTGGGGCTGGGTGGTCAGGTCGTGGCTGGGGGTGGTCCGCAGGCGGTGGCGGCCAGCTCGGTCCAGGCTTGTTCCCACGGCCAGCTGGCGGGTAGGTGCAGCACGAGTCGGCGGGCGGAGCGGGCGAGGCGTGCGGGGACGGTGATGAGCTGGTTGCGGATGGTGGCGGTGGTCGCTTTGGCGTGGAATCGGGAGGCGAGGCAGCCGGCGGCGCGGGTGAGGTTGAACGCGATGGCGGCGCAGACCAGCCAGGCGCTGTTGGCCGGGAACGACCCGGACGGCAGGTGCGCGAGCGGCCCGTTCTTCAGGTCGGCGATGACTTGTTCGACGATGGCGTGGCCGCGGTGGCAGGCCTCGGCCTGCAGCACCGTCAGCGGATTGTTGGTGAACACGGCGTGGTAGCGGTGGCCGGGCAGCAGCTCACCCTGACCGGCGGCGGTGTCGGGGTTGAGCCGGCGGACCCGGCGGATGATCAGCCGGGCGGTGACCTGCCGGTTTGCGGGTCGGGAGCCGAAGGCGGTGTAGGTCGTTTCGGCGACTTCGGCGTCGGAGATCCAGGCCTGCTGGTCGTCGTCGTAGATCGCCTCCGGGTACTTGATGGGAGTCCAGGCGGTGTCCTCGATCGCCTGGATCGCTGCCCGGACGGCGGGGTCTTGGCGTGCGGTGATGGAGAACCGGGCGCCACCGCGACCGATGGCGGCGACCACATCGGCGTTGTAGTAGGCGGAGTCGGCCCGGACCAGCACCAGCCCGGACGCCCCGCACCGTTTCGCGGTGACCAGGGTGTCGGCGACCAGCCGGGCCGTGCCGCGGGTGGAGTTGGTGGAGCCTTTGCGGAGCCGGGTCGCCGCGATCACCGGCGCCGACGTCGGGGTGGAGATGATGCCGAGCAACGCGTTCAACCCTTTCACCTTGGTGTAGCCGTAACCGGCGCCCTGTTTGGCGTATCCGTAGGTGCGCTTCACGGTGTCGTCGACGTCGACCAACACCATCTGGTCGGCGTCGGCGAGCAGCGGGGTGTGGGAGGCCAGGTTCGCGAGCAGCCCGGCGGCGACAGCGTCGAGCTGGCGGACGTGGCCGAACCGGAACGTCCGCAGAAAGCTGCCCAACGTCGAGGGTGCCCGGACCCCGCCGAACAGCCGACCCATCCCGCCGTGCCGCAACAGGTCCATGTCGTCGATGCTGTCCGCACCGGCGACCATGCCGGCGACCAGGGCCGGCACCTTCACCGCCGCGTTCGCCGCGCCCGGCCCCGACACGGTGAGCGTGTCGGTGACCAGCCGGTGCAGACCGCACCGCTCCGCCAAAGCCAGGACCGGCGCCAAACCGGCGCACGACACCAGGTTCGGGTCGTCGAAACTGCTGAACCGCTGTGCAAGACTCGCATCCGTCAAGTGCTCTCTTGATTGGAGGATTTGTGGCGTCGATAACCACATTCTCCCTGGTCAGAGAGCACTTGACCTACAAGCCGCGCCGTCCAAACACATCCCATCGGTGGATCCAGGCTAAGAGCCCCTTCGACAAGCTCAGGGAGCGAGTCGCCGCCCCCGCTGCCGCGGAAGGCGTCCACCGTCGCCTGGGCGTCCCAGCGCTTGATGATGTTGACCCTGGACAGGGAGCGTTCGGGTCAGACACGTTGCACCCGCACCCCCGACGCCTCGAGCGCCTGACGCTGCTCGGCGGCCAGGCCGTCGTCGGTGATCAGCAGGTCCATGTCGCCGATCTCGGCGTGCCGGCTGCCGCGTACGAGTCCGATCTTGCTGTGGTCGACCAGGAAGATGCGTTGCTGCGCGGCGCCGAGCATCAGCCGTTTCACCGCGGCCTCCGCCGGGTCCGGCGTGGTCAGTCCGCGTTCCAGGGAGATGCCGTTGGTCCCCAGGAAGGCCACGTCGACGTTGATCTCGGCGAGCGCGCGGACCGCGAAGTCGTCCACCTCAGCGAGGGTCCGGCTGCGCAGCCGCCCGCCCAGGGTGAAGATCGTGAGCCGGGGCCGGCTGACCAGAGCGAGGGCCACCGAGAGGGCGTTGGTGTAGACGGTCAGCTCGACGTCACCCGGCAGGATCTCGGCCAGCTGGGCGGTGGTCGAACCGGCGTCGATCAGGATCGACCCCTGCGCCGGCAGGTGGGCGAGGGCGGCCCGGGCGATCCGAATCTTCTCCGCCGCGAACTCGGTCCGGGCCGACACCGCCGGCTCGTAGGACAGCTGCTCGACCGGTACGGCCCCGCCGTGCACCCGGCGGAGCAGACCGCTGCGCTCGAGTTGGATCAGGTCCTTGCGTATGGTCTCCCCGGTCACTCCCAGCCGAACCGCGAGGTCGGCGGCATCGAGCCGGCCGTCGGTGCGCAGCGCGTTCAGGATCTGCTGCCTGCGCTCGGCGCTGAACGGGGCCGGCTGCGCCGGGGTGGCCACCCACGTCTCCTCGACCACTGCCCTCAGGCCAGGGCCAGGACCAGGACCTTGACCTGCTCGCCCGAGGACGACGCAGCGAACGCCTCGGCGGTCTGCTCCAGCGGGTACTGCGCGGTGACGAAGTCGCTGCTGCGGACCTCCCCGGCCGCGACCATCTCGATCGAGGTCGCGAAGTCCACCGCGGTGTAGGTCGCGCTGCCCTGCACCCGCACCTGCTGGTCTTGGACCAGAGCCATCGGGATCGTGATGTCCCCGGACGGCACCCCGACGACCATGACTGTGCCCGCCTTGAGAGCCATCCTGATGGCCTGGGGCACGGTGAACCGGTTGGCCACGCAGTCGAAGACCACGTCGGCGGACTCACCCAACGCCGTACGGACGTCCTCCACCACCGTCGCGCTGCCGGCGTGCACCGTCTGGTTGGCCCCGAGCCGACCGGCGAGCGCCCGCTTGGACTCGAGCATGTCGGTCATCACCACCGTTGCGGCGCCGAAGTGGCGTACGGCGGCCAGGGTCAGCAAACCGATGGTCCCGCAACCCAGGATGACGACCTTGAGACCTCGGAGGTCCCCGGCCAGCCGAGCCGCGTGCACCGGGGTGGAGAGGGGCTCGATCAGCGCAGCGTTCAGGTCGTCGATCCCGTCCGGGATCACGTGCAGCCGGTTGGCCGGGATGGTGAAGAAGTCGGCGAATCCGCCCTGGTCGTAGCCGCAGCCGAAGAAGCGCAGGTTCTCGCACAGGTTGCTGCGGCCGGTGGTGCACATCTTGCAGTGCCAGCAGGGCAGGGTGGGCTCGACGGTCACCCGCTGCCCGACCCGTACATCCTGCACGTCCGACCCGACCGCCCGGACGACCCCGACCACCTCGTGACCGGGGTGGTAGGGCAGCGAGACGAACGGGTGCTCGCCCTGCGCGGCGTGGGTGTCGGAGCCGCAGACCCCGCCCAGCACGGTCTGCACCTGGGCCTCCGCCGCCGTGGGTTGCGGAACCTCGGTGGTGACGAGCTCGATGCTGTCGGGGCGTACGACGACACGGCGCATGGTGGTCGGGGTGGGGCTGGTCATGGGGTCGGTCCTTCGGGTCGCAGTGGTGGGTGGGACAGCTCGCTGGTCATCCGGCGGGTTCGGTGAGGTGGGCATTCGGGTCGACGGGGTTGAGCCGTACGGCGATCTCGGCCGCCTCCGGGTCGACCCCCGGGAACACCGTGCCGCGGTGCTGGACGGCGATCGCGCCCCAGCGAAGGGCGGTGGCCAGGGCGTCCTCGCGCGTCCCCTCGCCCCGGTGCCGGGCGTGCAGGTAGCCGGCCAGGAACGAGTCGCCGGCGCCGACGGTGTTGACCACCCGGGCCACCGGGGCCACCCCGTGCAGGGCGCCGGCGGGGTCGAGCAACAGCGCGCCGTCGCCGCCCATGCTGACCAGCACGGTCCCGACGCCGCGGTCCAGCAGCACCTGGGCCGCCTCGACCACGTCACCGAGGGTACGGAGGTCTCGGTGGGTGGCGGTGGCCAGCTCGTCGGTGTTGGGTTTGACGACCGTGGGCAGCTGATCACGCGAACCACCCAGCAGGGCCACCAGCGCGGTCTCCGAGGTGTCCACCACCACCAGCCGGCCGGCGTCCCGGGCCCCTCGTACGGCCTGACCCAGGTGAGCGGCGCTGAAGCCGTCAGGCAGGCTCCCGCAGATCGCGAGCCACCCGCCGGGCGCACTGGCCGCCATGGCCTGCTCGACCAGCCGGGTCACCTCGGCCTCGCTCAGCCGGGGTCCCGGTGCGTTGACCTTGGTGGTCGAGCCGTCCGCCTCGACCAGGGACAGATTGCTGCGGATGGTGCCGTCGATGGCCACGATGCGTACGTCCAGACCCGTTGCGGCCAGCAGCGTCTCGAGCTCGGTCCCGGTCGGTCCACCCAGGGGGAGCACCGCCGTGGTCGGGGTCCGGGCGCTCTGCAGGGCCAGGGAGACGTTCACCCCCTTCCCGCTCGGTTCCCGGAGCGTCGACCGCGCCCGGTTCACGCCCCGGTGGACGAACACCTCGAGGTGCAGGGTCTGATCCAGGCTGGGGTTGGCGGTGAGGGTGACGATCACCGGCTCCCCTCCAGACCGAAGTCCTGCTCGGGTGAGAACAGACCGGCCGCGCGGGCGCCGAACAGGGCCGCCCCGCGAGCGCCGGCCTCCAGGACCTCGGTTCGGCGGTAGGGTCCGAAGCCCTTCTGCTTGGCCCGCAGCAGGGCCTCGCTGTTCGCCCAACCGCCGGTCACCACCATCTCGCGGTGGGGGCCCGCGACCGACGACATCGCCTCGTGCAGCTCGACGGCGTCGGCGGTGACCGATTCGACGACGGCCCGCCACACTTCGGCCGGGCTCACCCCGTCCCTGATCCCGGCCAGGGTCAGCTCCTCGGTGCCGAGCCCGCCGACCGTGACCCGCCCGGTGGGGGCGTGTGCAGCGGCCGCGTCGAGCCCCGGCAACCCGTCGTTCTCGACCCCGAGCAGCGCCAGGGCCCGCTGCATGGCCAGCCCACCTTCGGTGGCACCGAGCAGCGACCAACTGCCCCGGTGGATGGACCAGTCGGTAGTCACGCCGTGGCGCGCCAGGGTCCCGATCTCGGTCCGGGTCAGGGTTGGTTCGACCGTACGCACCAGGGCCTCGGCAGTGCCGCAGGAGTCCAGCTCGGAGCCGACCCCGCTGGCCCCGGCGCCCGCGGCGGCTGCCTGGTGGTCATGACCGACGAGGGTCAGCACGGCGAGGTGCAGGCGGGGGTCGACCAGGTCGGAGCTGATGGTGCCCACCGGGTCACCCGCGTTGACCAGAGTCGGCATCAGCGAAGCCTCGGCCCCGGAGAAGGCGAGGCCCGCCTCCCACCAGTCCCGGCGCTGGATGTCGAACCACCCCGTACGCGAGGCCAGGGACAGCTCACACGCCTCGGCGCCGCCCAGCATCTTGACCACGTACTCGGCGATGTTGAAGCGTCGGACCGCTGCGGCCACACCCGGGTCGTGCCGGGTGAGCCAGCGGTGCTTGGTCAGCGAGAACTGACCCCGCAGTGGTTTGCCGGTGGTGGCGCAGAACTCGTCCTCACCGATCTCGTCGCGAAGGGCCTGGACGTCCTCGGTGTCCCGGAGGTCGTGCCAGGCGATGATCGGGGCCACCGGCTGGTCGGCGCCGTCCAGCAGGACCCCGGACTCGCCCATGCTGGTGATGCCCACCGCGGCCACGGGCTCGGAGCCCGGGGTCGAGGCCAAGGCCTGATTGAGCGCGGTCGCCACGATGTCGACCAGGTCGGTGGGCCGCAGCTCGACGCCGATCCCGGTGGTGACCCACGGCGTACGGGCCCGGCCCTGTCCGATCGCGGTCCCGTCCTCGTCGAAGACCACCGCCTTGGCCGAGGTGGTGCCGATGTCCAAGCCCAGCAGCAGTGCCATGGGTCCTCCGGTGCGGCCGGCGTACGAGGTGTTGGATACGGTTGCTTTTGCTTGGAGATCATTGCACAGTTTGGCGACTCGAGAGGCCCCCATGCCCCTGACCACGACCCGGCAGATCCTCGCCGACGCGACCGCGGGCCGGACGGGGGTGGGGGCGTTCAACGTCATCACCCTGGAGTACGCCGAGGCCATCGTCGACGGGGCCGAGGCTGCGGGGCAGCCGGTCATCCTGCAGCTGAGCGAGAACACGACCACCTTTCACCGGGGTAATCCGCGACCCCTCGCCGCCGCCATGCGCGAGCTGGCGCAGGCGGCGAACGTCGGCGTCTCCCTGCACCTCGACCACGTCGAGGACGAGGACCTGCTGCACGCCGGCGCCGCCGCCGGCTTCAGCTCGGTGATGTTCGACGCGGGCCGGCTGGCGTACGAGGCGAACGTGGCGGAGACCCTTCGGGCCGCGCAGTGGGCCCACGGCCAGGGGATGGCGATCGAGGCCGAGCTCGGCTACGTCGGGGGCAAGGACACCCAGGTGACGAGCGCCCACGCGACCGGGGTGCGTACGGACCCGGAGCAGGCGGCGGAGTTCGTGGCCGCGACCGGGGTCGACGCGCTGGCCGTCGCCGTCGGCAGCTCGCACGCGATGAGCTCGCGGACGGCGTCGCTGGACCAGGACCTGATCCGACGGTTGGCGGTGGCGGTGGGTGTCCCGCTGGTTCTGCACGGGTCCTCCGGGGTGCCGGAGGAGGATCTGGCGGCCGCGATCGGGGCCGGCATGACCAAGATCAACGTCGGGACCATCTTGAGCATCGCCTACACCGAGGGCGTGCGGGGCGTGCTGGACCAGGACTCGAAGCTCAGCGACCCGCGGAAGTACCTGACCCCGGCCCGGGAGAACATCTCCACCCAGGTGCAGGATTTCTTGCGGGTGATCGCCAGCGGGGCGTCCATTCCCGAGGCTTGACGCGCCGGCACCCTTGCCGGCCTACGCCACGAGTGGTTGCGCCCGGATCAGCCGTAGGCGTCCGCCGGCCAGCCCAGGCCTCATCGAGTGTGACGACATCGTGGTCAAGACCCCGAAAAGTCCACGTTTTCGTCCCACTCGGTTGGTCTTGGCTTTCCGCGTGACGCCTACGCGGAAAGAGTAGTTCGAGTAACTATGTAAAGTCATCCGCCGTTCGTCCGCTGTTCCCTGTCCGGTATCTCCGAAGCCATCCCGTGACTCTATTTTCGGCCTGAGAGATTCACAGCATCGGGGGCTTTGAGGATGGATCGACCGTCGGCAGTCCGGGCCCGTGGGATCAGCAGATCGTTCGGTGACGTGGTCGCGCTGGACAGCGTCCACGTTGACGTGATGGAGGGCCAGGTCCATGGTCTGGTGGGTCCGAACGGTGCCGGCAAGTCGACGCTGCTGGGTCTTCTTCTGGGTCTCGCTCTGGCCGACAGCGGAGAGCTCGAGATCCTCGGCACCCGCGTGAGCCGGAAGCTCGCCGTGCCCGACGGGGTCGCGGGTTTCGTCGACGGGCCTGGGCTGTACCCCTCCTTGACGCCCCGGCAGAACCTCGCGGCCCTCGCCTCCCTCCGCAGGCACGGGCCTGAGGACATCGACCAAGCGCTCGATCAGGTGGGCCTCAGCGACGTCGCCGACGACCGGGTGCGGGGGTTCTCGCTCGGCATGCGGCAGCGTCTCGGGCTGGCCGCGGCGGTGCTCACCCGGCCGCGGCTGCTCGTCCTCGACGAGCCTGCCAACGGCCTCGATCCCGCGGGGAGCCGCCACGTCCACCGAGTGATTGCCCAGCTCGCCGCCGAGGGCACCGCGGTCGTGCTGTCGAGCCACCGGATGGACGACGTGGCCGCGCTCTGCTCAGAGGTGACCATCCTCGTGACCGGACGGGTCGTCTTCTCCGGCCCGGTGGAGAAGCTTGCGGCCGAGACTGGGGAGCTGGACCACAGGCTTCGCACCACCGACCCCGCCGCGGCCCGTCGCATCGCGGTCCACACGCCAGGAATCCGGCTCGCGGCGCAGGAGGACCCGTACCGGCGGCAGGACGCGGACCTCCTCGTAGTCCGGGGTCCGGTCCAGGCGCTCGACGAGCTGGTCGTCCGCCTGGTGGGTGCCGGGGTCGGGATTCGTGAGCTCGGGCCGGTGGTGGCTCCGCTGGAGGCAGCGTTCCTGGCCCTGACGGGCGACGCCGATGATGCCGCGACGCACGACGAGGAGGGAGCCTGATGACGGCCGTGGCGCTGGCAGAGGTCGCGGCGCGTCCCGCGCCGCTGCTGCGCACCTATCGCTTCGAGCTGCTCAAGCTGGTGTCGCAGTGGCCCGTGCGCATCCTGCTGGTCGCGTGCTGGATCGCCCCGGGCGCCTTCGTCGCGGTGGTCAGTCGGCAGAGTGCCCTGCCTGCCGACACGGTCTTCGGCCGCCTGATGAACTCGACCGGCTGGGCCGGTGCCCTGGTCGTGCTCGCCTTCGCCTGCAACTGGGCACTCCCGTTGCTCACGGCTCTGGTCGCGGGTGACGTCTTCGCCGTGGAGGATCGGCTGGGGACCTGGCGGCATCTGCTGGTTGCTGTCCGTTCCAAGCGCCGGATCTTCGTCAGCAAGGCGTTCGCGAGCGTGTCCGTGATCCTGCTGCTCGTCGCTGGTCTCGCCGTCTCCGGCGCCGTCGGTGGTCTGGCGTCGGTGGGCAACCGACCGCTGGCCGGCCTCGACGGTTACGCGTTCAGTGGCTGGCAGGTCGCCGGCCGGTTTCTCCTCGCCTGGTTGTGCGTTCTGGCACCCACCTTGGCCTTCGCCGCCGTCGGGTTGCTCGGCTCGGTGGCGCTGGGGCGTTCGCCGATGGGCCTGGTGATGCCAGCCGTGCTCGCCCTGCTGCTGGCCCTCGTCGAGATGCTGCCGTTGCCGGTCGCCGTGCGGCTCGCACTCCCCAGCCAGGCGTTCATCGCCTGGCGCGGCCTCTTCACCGAGCAGGTGCAGACCGGGCCTTTGATGGTCGGGGTCGCGGTCGCCCTGGCCTGGGCGGCGGTAGCCACTGCGGCGGCGTACCGGCTCTTCCTGCGCCGCGACTTCACCGACCTGGCCGATGACGGGTCCGGCCGCCGGGTCCTGCTGGGCGGTGTGTTCCCGCTGGCGGCCCTTACGGCGGGCACGGTCCTGCTGGTCACACTGGCCACCCCAGGCGCCGGCTCGGGGATCGAGCAGACCAAGCTCGAGCGCTCCCTCGCGACGGCGTACGGCCACCTCTACCGGCTCCAGACCGAGGAGCTGCACCGACCCCCGGTCACCGAGGCGCAGCTGCAGACCGGCGCGTCCTGCGACAAGGGCGGCTCTCTGGTGGCCGACGAGGGCCCAGGCACGGACTGGCGCTGCGTCGTGTCGTGGCACCTCCCTGGCGCGACCGCAGTCGGGTCCGCCATCTACCAGCTCGACGTCAGCGCCGATGGGCGCTACGTCGCAGACGGCGACGGACCTGCCGAAGTCAACGGCTTCTTCCAGGTCCGTGCGCCGTACGGGGACGCTCCCAACCCCCTCTGGCAGTTCGACGGCTCCGTCGATCTGCTCTCCCCCCCTCGGAAGGACTGATCATGCACGTCAGACGCCAACGCCGATCCACCACCGGAGGCCCGTTCAGGCTCCTCCGGCACCGTCGGCCCGGACGCCTCGCGATCGTCGGCATCGCGACCCTCGCCGTCGCCAGCAGCGGGGCCGCCTATGCGAGCACCGTGGTGTTCGGCAAGCACCAGGTCGGGACCACGTACTCCACGGGTCTCCAAGCCTCCTCAGACCAGGTCATCAAGCCGCTCGGCGACCGCCTGGTCACCAAGTACGGCAAGCTCATAGGTTCGACGGTCAGCCCGGACGGACGGTTCCTGGCCGCGTCCAGCACCGACAAGAACGTGGTCCTGCAGATCTTCGACCTCTCCACCTACACCCCCATCTGGCTGGTCGGCAGCGCCACCGGCGTCAACCAGAAGCTCACCGACCGCAGCGTCGGCCAGGAAGGACCGACGTACTCACCCGACGGCAAGTTCCTCTGGCTGCCCCAGACCAACGGCCTCACCCGGTTCATCGTGAACGCCGACGGCACCCTCGGTACGGCAACGTCCATCCCGCTGCCACCGAAGACCATCCCCGAGACCCCCAACTCGAAGCTGAGCGAGCTGTCCGCCCTGCCCGGGAAGTCGGTCTACTCAGCCGACGGCTCGACGCTCTACGTCCCGGTCAACGGACAGAACACGGTGGTGGCGCTCGACGCGGCGACGGGGGCGGTCAAGCAGACCTGGGACGTCGGTATCGCGCCTCGGGCGATCGTGCTCGTGGGCAGCAAGCTCTACGTCAGCAACGAAGGTGGCCGCTCGGCCGTGCCCGGGGAGACCACGATGGAGTCCTACGGCACCCAGGTGCCCGCGGACTGGTTCAAGGGCACCTCGACGACGGGCACCGTCAGCGTCATCGACACGTTCGCGCCGTCCGCCCAGGTGAGGTCCATCGGCGTGGGGCTGCATCCCACCGCGCTGTACGTCCACAAGAACGCGGTCTTCGTGACCAACACCTTCGACGACACCGTCTCGGTGATCAACACCGACATCGACCAGGTCGTGCAGACGATCAGCACGAAGCCCTGGCCGTCGTCCAAGGTCGGCTACCACCCGAACAGCGTCGCCATGACCGAGGACGGCCACCTGCTGGTCACCCTGGGTCGCGCGAACGCGGTCGCCGTCTACCGCTACCACGGCAACCCGCAGGAACCGGTGAGCTACGTCGGCCTGCTGCCGACGGACTACTATCCGGCGGACCTGGCGACGCTCGGTCGCCAGGTCGTCGTCACCAACACCCGCGGGATCGACGCCCGCGGCCCGGAGCTCAGCTTCGACAAGGGCCAGGGCACGGTGCTGGCGACCGGCTACGGCACGCATAGCACCACTGGCTCGTTGACCCGTTTCACCCTGCCGAACGACCAGCAGATCGCCAAGGCCACCGCGACAGTCTTCGCCCAGAACGGCTGGACGAAGACCGACGTCCAGACGGCCACCGGCAAGAAGGCCGCGCCCGTGCCGGTCCCCACGCGCATCGGTGACCCGTCGACGATCAAGCACGTGTTCCTGCTGGTCAAGGAGAACCGTACCTACGACCAGATCTACGGCGACGACAAGCGCGGCAACGGTGACCCGACGCTCGCCCAGTTCGGCCAGAAAGTCACGCCGAACCAGCACGCGTTGGCGCGTCAGTTTGGTCTGTACGACAACTTCTACGACGTCGGCACCAACTCCGCCGAGGGTCACAACTGGGTGATGCAGGGCGACAACCCCGAGTACACCGAGTCCGACGCCGGCGAGTACGTCCGCAGCTACGACACCGAGAACGACGTGCTGGGACATCAGCGCTCGGGCTTCCTGTGGACCGCCGTTCAGGCCGCGGGCGGAACGGCGCGCAACTTCGGCGAGTTCATGGCGTTCGAGAACAAGCCGGCCGGGGCAACCTGGCAGCAGTACTACTGCGCCACGAAGAGTGTCGAGGCGGGCGGCGACCCGGCACAGCTGACCGATCCGTCCATCCGGGTGAACGAACAGTCACCCATCCCGTCGCTGAACGCGATCTCGAATCACGACGCGCCGCAGTTCGACACCGCTATCCCGGACATCTACCGCTACCAGATCTGGAAGCAGGAGTTCGAGAAAAAGGGTCCCGCGAACCTCAACATGATGTGGCTCTCCAGCGACCACACCGGAGGGACCGCCGGCCCCAGGGCTCAGGTCGCGGACAATGACCTGGCGGTCGGCAAGGTCGTCGACGAGATCTCGCACAGCAAATACTGGAAGAACTCGGTGATCTTCGTGGTCGAGGACGACAGCCAGAACGGCGCGGACCATGTCGACGGCCACCGTTCTCCGGTGCAGGTGATCAGCCCGTGGGCGCAGCGCGGCAAGGTGGACTCCACCTACTACTCCCAGATGACCATGGTGCGCACCATCGAGCAGATCCTCGGCGCCCAGCCGCTCAACCAGAAGGTGGCGGCGGCCACGCCCATGTACGGCGCGTTCACCAAGAAGGCGGACTACACACCCTTCATCACGGTTCCGAACCAGATCCCGCTCACCGAGGGCGTCGTCACGCCGCCGGCCTGCGGTGTCGACACGCTCGGACTGAAGGGTGCCGCGGCCAAGAAGCTCAAGACGGCGCAGGCGAGGGCAGCCGCCGTACCCGAGTCGCAGAAGGATGTCGCGAAAGCCTGGGAGCGGTGGACCCAGGACCAGCACCTCACCGGCAACGGTGCGCTCCCGGACTTCGCGCATCCCGAGCAGCTGAACCGCTACACCTGGTACCAGACGCACGATTGGAAGAAGCCCTACCCGGGTGACTCCAAGATCTACGCTCCCGCAGACGTGCCCGGTGCGGCGATCCCAGGAGTCGACGCTGACCGGTGATCAGTACGGCTGACGCGTCACGTCGGTCGAGGACCAGGACGGCCCGCCGGAAACCGGTGGGCCGTTCGGTCGTCCGGAGGATGGGGTCTCAGTCGGTCAGCACTGGGGTCCTGTCGGGATCGCAGGTATACCTGCGAATTCCGCGCTCTACGTGGGATGTATTGCGGGTAGAGCGTCAACATCGCACGCAGAGTGGAGTGCAGCCGGTGTCGCACCGAGCCCAAGAGTCGCACCGAGCTCAAGAGGGCGCGGCTAGCTACCCGGGCACGATCGGGTCGGCCACGAAGATGCAGAACGGGTGACCGGCCGGATCGGCGTACACGAAGAGGGGCTCGTTCGGGTCCTCGGACCGGTCGAAGAGCAGCTCCGCTCCCAGCGCGATGGCCCGGCGGTGCTGGACTTGCAGGTCCTCGAGACTGGGCACGGTGGTGTCGACATGCAGCATCTGTGGCCGGGGGCCGTCCGGCCAGGTCGGCCGGGGTAGCTCCTCGACCAGTTGAAAGGCAAGCCGGGGTGATCCGGCGGCGTCCACCAGAACGAGCCATTCGTCCGCTTGGCCGTCGACGGGGCTCTCGTCGCCAGGCCGATAGCGCAGGCCCAGGAGCTGGCGGTAGAACTCGGCCAACGACCGCGGGTCCGCGCCGTCCAGAACCGTCTGGCGAAGGGTGGGGAACAGGGTCTCGACGGGCTCGCTCACAGCGCCCAGACTAGGCCGATGCACCGCGACGGATCCGTATTCGGCCAGGATCCGTCGGGCGTGACCGGCTGCCTGCCCGACGGCTCCCCCGCGTACGCCCGAGCCTGCACCTGCCCGGGCGGGTCACGGAGATCGGCTTCGACTCCACCCTGGTCGGTGGGGTTGCGGTGGGCCGGTCGAAGCCCGCGACTCACGGCAGCGCGAAGGCGACCGGATCAACTCACGACCGCCCCAAGAGATTCCGCCAGCACCTGTGCGCAGGCCTCGATCAGCCGCTCCCGCAGCGGCGCGGCCCGTTCGGCGAAGGTCCGTTGAACGGCGGCGTACGCCTGCTTGCCGGTGGCGGTCTCGATGGCAACGGGCTCGTAGCCGAGGGCGGTCAGGTCGTACGGCGAAGCCCGCATAGGCAGCCGGGTTGCTCGAAGTCCGGCCGGTCGTCGTGCTGCGGGCGGAGCACGTTCAAGGCCCGTGCGGGCTCGGTGAAGAACCGGAAGGCGTCGAAGTGGGAGCAGGCGATCCGATGGTTCTCCACCACCTGGTCGGTACCGGCGCTGCCCAGCCGCAACGGCCAGCCGGCGTGGCGTACGCCGTGGGAATCCGCCCGGTAGACCATGGCCCACTCGTGCAGCCCGAAGCAGCCCAGCTGCGGCGGGCGGGAGGCAGTGGCGGTGAGGAGTCGGTGGATGGAGCTGACCAGCGGGCGCCGGGCGCCGGCGTGCTCGGCCGACCCATGACCCCGGTCAGGGTCTGCTGATAGCCCTTGAACACCAGATGACCCGTGGCGGCCGGACCGTGGAGCGCCACGCCCCAGCCCGGATGCCAACGGCGCAGCTCGGACGGTCGCAGGGAGTAGTAGCTGAACAGGAAGTTCTGCACCGGGTGCGGCTGACCAGCCCGGGCCCGCTGCCGGTGGGGCTCGACCCAGGTCTCGACGCGTTGCTGGTGCGCGGCCTGCCGCGCGGTCCAGTCCTGCTGGTCCAACACCCGTGGTCGCGCTGATGTCTGCCTCCCGCCGGCGAGATATGGGCTGCTCACCGCAGCGGCCACAGCGTACGGTGAGGCGGGCGTCGAGAGGGGCGGGCGGTGGTCGATGGACCTGGATCGTCGGAGCTGGACACGGTGCGCAGGTTGCGGGCCGCGGGCTGCGTGTTCGCCGAGGAGGAGGCCAGACTCCTGCACGAGGCGGCCGATTCGGCGGTCCGGCTGGAGCAGCTCATCGGTGCGCGCGTCGAGGGGCAGCCGCTGGAGCACCTGCTGGGCTGGGCCGAGTTCTGCGGCCGGCGGATCGCTGCGGACCTAGGGGTCTTCGTGCCGCGTCGGCGGACGGAGTTCCTGGTCGAGCAGGCCGTCGCTCTGACGGCACCCGGAGATGTCGTGGTCGACCTGTGCTGCGGGTCGGGAGCCCTCGGGGCCGCGTTGGCCGCTGCCATCAGCGGGGTCGAGCTGCACGCCGCCGACGTCGATCCGGTGGCGCTCGACTGCGCCCGGCGCAACATCGCCGCGGTCGGGGGGGCGGCGTACGCCGGCGATCTGTTCGACCCGCTGCCACCGGGTCTGCGCGGCCGGGTGCGGGTGCTGCTGGCCAACGTGCCCTACGTGCCGACCTCAGCCATCGCGCTGATGCCGACCGAGGCCAGAGACCATGAGCCCGCGGTTGCCCTCGACGGGGGAGTCGACGGGTTGGGGGTGATGCGACGGATGGCGGCGGAGGCTCCCGGTTGGCTGGCCCCGGGGGGATCAGTGCTGGTGGAGTCCAGCGAGCGACAGGCCGCTGGGGTGCTGTCGATCTTTCGCGGACACGGTTTGCGAGCCCGGGTGGCCGAGTCCGAGGACTACGGGGCGACCGTGGTCATCGGCACCCTCACTCCGACTGGGTCGACGCCTCGATGAAGGCGATGACGAAGCCCCCAACGGTCGCGAACATGGCCAGCGAACCGCCGATCACCGCCTTGATCGGGATGGGGTAGGTGAAGCGTTCCGGATCCGGCACCTGGGTCAAGATGATGAGGCCGATCACGAACATCGCACCGAACAGCACCGAGCCCGCGATCTGGAACAGCCGCTTCGTCACCAGTTGACCCACTTCCCTCGACGGCGCCGAACGTACGGCCGTTGGCCCACATTCTTACCTACGATCAGCAGTGCGGGCCACCGGCCTGCCGTCGTGCAGCCGGCGAAAGGGCGAGGGAAGGCCAAGGCAAGGCAATGACCGTTCCGGAGACCGGCCGGGTCGAGGGTCCACTCCGGGTCGACGACAGCTGGGTGATCGCGCCGAGCGAGCTGACGTGGCGGTTCTCGCGGTCCTCCGGCCCGGGCGGCCAAGGGGTCAATACCACTGACAGCCGGGTCGAGCTGAGCTGGACCCCGGCAACGTCGGACAGTCTGGGCGGTCTGCGCGAGGTTCAGCGGCAGCGGCTGGTGGAACGGCTGCGCCCCCGGCTGACCAACGGTGCGGTGGTCATCGCGGCCTCGGAATACCGGGCCCAGCTGCGTAACCGGGAGGCAGCCCGGCGCCGGCTGGCCCAGCTGTTGCGCGAGGCCCTCGCCCCGGCGCCGCGGCCCCGGGCGGCGACCCGGCCGACCCGCGGGTCGGTGGAACGACGGCTGGAGGCGAAGAAGGCCCGGTCCAGGATCAAGGGCAACCGCAGCCGCCCGGTCGACGACTGACGCGGTCCCCGGACGGCGGCCAGCCACACCCTCGCCGCGCGGTCCCTTCGACAACCTCAGGGAGTGCAGGGATCGGGCTCAAGGGTGTGCAGGGATCGGGCTCGGGGGTGTAGGGATTGGGCTCAGGGCACACTCGGACCATGGTGACGCGTCGTACGGTCCTGGCTGGCTCGGCCTCCGCGCTCGTCGGGGTCCTGACCGGGTGCAGCGCGGCCAAGGGGTCCACCCCGGCCCCCGCCGGCACGCCGGCCGGCTTCCCGAGTCTTCGTGCCAGTCCCAGGGCGTCGAGCGCCGGCCCGTCTCCCAGCCCGACCGCCACCCTGACCCAGCCTGCCCCGACGGGCACACCCCAGCCGAAGGTGTCGCGGACGGTCGCGGCGGACCTGGACATTCCCTGGGGGCTGGCGTTCCTGCGCTCCGGCGATGCGCTGGTCACGGAGCGCAACTCGGCCAAGCTGCTCCGGGTGAGCGCGACGGGCAAGGTCGTAACCCTGGGCGAGGTCGCCGGAGTGGCACCTCCGGTCGGATCCGGCGAGGGCGGCTTGCTGGGGATCGCCCTGGCCCCGGGTGACGAAGACACGGTCTTCGCCTACCTGACCAGCCGCTCCGACAACCGGGTGGTCCGGTTCAGCATCGCGGGCGGGAAGGTGGGCAGGCCCCGCAGCGTGCTCACCGGGATCCCGACCAGCACCCACCACCACGGCGGCCGGCTGCTGTTCGACGCCGAGGGGATGCTGCTGGTCGCTACCGGCGACGCCGAGCAACCCGCCCTGGCCCAGCACAGGTCGTCGCTGGCCGGCAAGATCCTGCGCATCCGCCCCGACGGCCGGGCGGCGGGCGGCAACCCGTACGGCAACCGGACCTGGTCCTACGGCCACCGGAACATCGAGGGGTTGGCCTTCGACGCCGCCGGCCGGTTGTGGGCCACGGAGTTCGGTGACCAGCGAGCCGACGAGCTCAACCAGATCAGCCGAGGGAAGAACTACGGCTGGCCCCGGGTCGAAGGCCGATCCGACAACTCGGCGTACGTCTCGCCCCAGGCGACCTGGTCACCCACCAGCAGCTGCTCTCCGGCCGGGTTGGCGATCAACCGGTCGACGGCGTTCGTCGGTGCCCTGCAGGGCAGGTGCCTGTTCTCGGTCGCCCTGAACGGCACCAGCGCAGCGAAACCGAAGGCCCACTTCGCCAACGACTACGGCCGGATCCGGAACGTGGTCGCCGCCCCGGACGGCGCCCTGTGGATGACCACCAGCAACACCGACGGCCGGGTGGAGCCTGGGAAGAGCGACGACCGCATCCTGCGGGTGAGTTTGTGAGGCCGGGGGAGTACAACGGGGGAATGAGCGAGCAGCGAGATCGCGACCCGGTGGGTCGAGCCCGCAACGCCCGGCCCCGGGACGCCCTGGGTCGGCCCCTGGCCCACGGGGAGACCGGAGTCGAGCGGGTCCCGGATGATCTGGTGCTGCCACCGGTCGAGTCGCTCCGCGAGGCGCAGCGACTGCTCGACGCGGACCTGCCCTTCCACGCCCACGAGGTCTTGGAGGGCACCTGGAAGGCCGCGTCGACCGAGGAGCGCGATCTGTGGCAGGGTCTGGCCCAGCTTGCCGTCGGCCTGACCCATGTCCTGCGGGGCAACCCGGTCGGAGCGCGGACCCTGCTCGAGCGCGGTCGGGCTCGGATCGCGTCGTACGCCGATCGCCCGCCGTACGGGGTGGATGTCCCCGGGTTGACCACCTGGGCCACCGACCTGCTGGACCGGCTGACCGATCTCGATGCCCAGCCCATGGTCGCCCCGCCGCGGCTGCAGCGAGGGGCAGCCCAGAGCGCGGCGACCAGCCGTGCAGGTCGGTGAGCGGTCCGGGCGAATGAGGGCTCAGTCGTGGGTGAGGCCCGCGACGAGGTCGAGGCTGCGAACGTGGTATTCGGTGGCCGGCGTCTCCCGGGCGGCTCGACAGGTGAGCTGGGCGTCGGGTTGGCGCAGCCCGATCACCTCCGCGCGGACCGACCCGGGCACCCCGGCCACCTGGAGGTGCACGGTGGAGTGCGAGGCATGGTCGGCGAGAGGGCGCAGCTGGTCGAAGGCCCGCAGGGTGACGTCGTGCGGGGCCAGGGGCCCGAAACGCTCGTACGCGGCCGCCACCGCCGCCTGGACGGGGGGCGGAAAGCGGGCCATGCCCCGCAAGAACTCGGTGGTCACCACCCCCGCGAGGTGCTGCTCGACGGTATGCAGCGCAGAGTCCGGGTCGACGTTGCCGTAGTAGAAGCCGTCGGGCAGCAACACCACGTTCGGGGCAAAACGATCCCCTCCGACGTGGCTGCACTCCCACACCTGCTCCGGCCAGCGAGCGGCCAGGGCAGCGGCCACCGGGCGGCCGCGGAGCGCGCAGCAGACGTCATGGACACCGTGGGCGCAAACCAGGATGATCGGGTCCGGTGTCGACACGGCCGCAGCGGGTCCGTCGGCCATGGCCTCGACGGCAGCACTCAGCTCGGGGTCCGACGTCCAGCGTCCCGCCAGGGTCAACCCGTCGACGTCGACCAGGACCCAGCGCCGGGCGTCGCTGGGGACCGCTCGCCCGGGTCGCCGGATCAGCAGGATGCGGGTCTGCGTCTGTGCCGCCGTCCGGATCAGCCGGTCCAGGATGCGGGCCTCGATCCCGGACCCGGCCACGGCGTCGACCGGCCACGGACCGGGGTGCTCGAGCAACAGCCAGCGGGCAGCCGGTGGCGCCGATCCCGCCATCGGGTCGTCTCGATCGCGGGCGGCGGTGGCGCAGCGATAGGCAGACCGGGCTGGGCTCACACCACGACGGCGAGGCCGGCGAGCACCAGCCGCCGGGCCAGGTCGAGCCCCAGGTCCCCGGCCTGCACCCGACCGGTGGTGAGCAGGGTCTTGACCGCTGCCGAATCGTCCTCGACGACGTCGAAGCTCGCTGCGCGGCTGCGGATCACCGACCCTTGCCCCTGCTGGTCCAGGGTGGCGTTCAGGTGCGCCCGCAGCACGATCTCCGTCTCGGCCGTGATCTGCCCGGCGTCGCGGAGCTGCCGCAGCGGACCGATGGGCGCCGCCCGCGACGTGCCTCGGGCCGTACGGCGCAGGGTTGCGGCGAGCTGGTCCACGTCGGCCTGCTGCAGCGCGCTGATCAATGCGGATCGAACCACCTCGACGTCGTCGCGCCATGAGCCGGGATCTGCGAAGTCGACGCCGAGGGCTAGCGACTGCCGTACGGCGGGCTGACTGGCGGCGGTGTGCAGAGCCTGCTGCACCAGCTGTTCGGCCAGCCCGAAACGGGTCCAGGCGTGCACCCCGATGGTCAGGTGCGTGCTGACCCCGCCCAGAGCAGTCGCCGCATGCAGGAACCCGCGGGGCAGGTAGAGACAGTCGCCCGGTCTCAGCACGACATCGAGGGACGGGGTCTCCCGGGCTCGCCGCTCCACCGCGGTTCGCCGCTCACTCCACGGCTGGTCCCGCAGGGGCGCGTCCAGCACGGGCGGATGGATCTGCCAGCGCTTCTCGCCCTCGATCTGCAGCACGAACACATCGTGGACGTCGTAGTGGCTGCTGAAACCCTGGCTCTGCGGGGGAGTGACGTAAGCGTTGGCCTGCACGGGGTGGCCCAGCTCCGACGCCAGCTGCTGGCACAACGTGATGATCGGTGGCCAGATCCGGTGCAGCGCCTGCAGCACCATGGTCGAACCGTCCGCGAACAGCTGGACGAGCTTGTCGTCGCTGACCTGGTCGGCGACCCCGGCCCCGACCCCACCCGGGGCTGTGAACGCCTTGTCGGCCAGCGTGGTCCCGCTCCTGGCCACCCGGAGGAACGGCGTACGAAGCCCGCGCTCCGAGACCAGTTCGTCGATGTCGGCCGCGCTGATCAGGTCGGTGAAGGTGGTCGAGAGGTCAGCCGCTGTGGACAGCAGCGGCTGCCGGCCCCAGTAGTCGGCAGCGAACCGGTCGGGCTGGACCGAGATGAGCCGTGACAGGACGGGGTGCCCAGCTGCAGAGCCGCACACCCCGTCTGGTTCCGGGTGCGCCTCAGTCAACAGGTTGCTGGCCACTCAGCGGGGTATCCAGACCCGCGCCGCCGTCAGCCCCGCCGTCCGCGCCGCCGTCCGCGCCGCCATCCGCGCCACCGTGCGCGCCACCGTGCGCGCCACCGTGCGCGCCGCCGTCAGCCCCGCCGTCCGCCCCGCCGTCCGCGCCGCCGTCCGCGCCGCCATCCGCGCCACCGTGCGCGCCGCCGTCCGCGCCTCCGTCAGCCCCGCCATCCGCGCCGCCGTCCGCGCCTCCGTCAGCCCCGCCATCCGAGACTCCCGGGGTGCCTTCGGCCCCGCCGTCGGCTGGGCCTTCCAGGTCTGCCGCACCCATCCCCTGGCCCTGCGTAGTTTCGCTCATCAGTCCTCCGTCGTTGTTCGAGCCCACCCTTGGGCTTCCGGTCACGGCGCCTCGCGACGCTGTGAACCCCACTGTTACACCAGGCCCGCAAACCCTGGCGATGGGGTCGCTCGGCCGCGTCCGGAGGCACGGGACTTGTCAGCGGGTCGAACTAGCATGCAGGGCATGGCTGGGCCCTGGTACGCGCTGTTGAGCAACGAAGCGATCTCACAGATGGTCGGGCAGGAAGCGTTCGCCCGGGCCATGGTCTACGCCCGGACCGGCCGGGTTCACGATGTCGAGCTGGACGAGGACGCCCTGCTCATCACCGGCCGGGTGAAGGGGACCTACCGCGACGACTACGCGGTCAATGTCTCGCTGGCCACCTCCCGCTCCGGAGCGACCACGGTCTACCGCAGCCAGTGCTCCTGCCCGGTGGTCATGGATTGCAAACACGCGGCTGCGGTGTTGGTGGTCGCTCGACACCAGGTCTCCGCAGCGGCCCACCGGCTGGACCGGCCCGAGTGGGAGAAGGCACTGGACAAACTGCTGGCTGCTCCGGACACCGCCCAAGCGACCGACTGGGCCCCGTTGGCCATGGAGTTCGGGGTCGAGACCATTCCCGCCTATCGCGACTATCCGGGGCGACAGGAGCTGCGGATCCGACCGGTCCGGCCGGGCAAGGGCGGTGGGTGGGTCCGCTCCGGCATCTCCTGGGAAGACCTGGACTTCGTGGCCCGGTCCTATCGGCCCGAGCACCGCGAGCTGCTGCTGCAGTTTCGTGCGTCGGCCGGGGCGAGCGCGCGCTATGCGTTGCCCCGCAACGGCTGGCTCAGCCTCACCACCGTCACCGCCGCCTTCTGGGGCCTGCTCGAACAGGCCGCCGAGGTCGAGCTGGCGCTGGTCGCCGCCAAGCCGATGCTGGGTCCGATCCGCTCCATCCAGACCGCGTCGGTGAATCTGGACGCCCGGCGAGCCGGCGCCGCCGGTCTGCTGGTCGGCCCGCAGCTCATGCTGGAGGGGCGGCAGCTGGCACTGCCGTCGATCGGTGTCCTGGGTGAGCCTGCGCACGGCATCTTCACCGTGGTCGATGACGATCCAGCGGTGCCGAGGCTGGTCGTGGCCAGGCTCGATCAGCTGCTCAGCCGCGAGCTCCGCCAGCTGATCGTGGACGCCCGCTCGCTCGTGGTCCCCGCTGCGGACACGGCTCGGTTCCTGAGTGACTTCGTCCCCGGGCTGCGGCGCAAGATCGCGCTGACCTCGGCCGACGGGTCGGTGCCGTTACCCGACCAGGTATCGCCCACCCTGGGGTTGACGGTGACCTTCCGGCCCGAGCATCGGATCCGGCTGGACTGGACGGTGCACTACGAGGGTTCCGGACTGAGCCGGACGTACGCCTGCGACGAACCGCCGGGTCGGGAGTCGACCCGGGACCTGAGGGCGGAGCAGCAGCTGCTGGCAGCCGTACCGCTGCCGTACGACGACACCCCGCAGCTGGCCGAGCGATCGACCCGTCGGCCCCGGTTGCCGGCCGCCCACGCGCTGCTCGAGGGACTGGCTGCCGTCTCCTTCGTCGAGCACACCCTGCCGCTGCTGGAGAAGGACGGCATTCACGTGACCGTCGCGGGAGACGTGGTCGACTACCGCGAGACCAGTGCTGAGCCGGCTATCCAGATATCGACGACCGAGCGGGCAGACTCGGCCGACTGGTTCGACCTGCACGTCCAGGTGTCGCTGGATGGCGAGGAGGTCCCGTTCGACCAGCTCTTCGTGGCCCTCACCCGCGGTGACGACTTCGTCATCTTGGATACGGGCGTCTACTTCACCGTCCAACGCCCGCAGTTCGAACAGCTCCGCGGGCTGATCGCGGAGTCCAGGGCGCTGCAGGACCATGACCGCCCCGGTCTGCAGATCAGCAGGTTCCAGAGCAGCCTCTGGGCCGAGCTGGTGTATCTCGGTGTGGTCGTCGAGCAGTCCGCCCGCTGGGCCCGGACGGTCCGAGGGCTGAACGATGCCAGTGCGATCGAGCCCATCGACCCGCCGGAGAGCATGCTGGCCGAGCTGCGGCCCTACCAGCTGGACGGCTATCGCTGGCTGCACTTCCTCTGGTCGGCTGGGCTCGGCGGGATCCTCGCCGACGACATGGGGCTGGGTAAGACCTTGCAGACCCTGGCCCTGGTCGCCCGGGTCCGGACTGATGCGCCCACCGGCCCGCCGTTCCTGGTTGTCGCGCCCACCAGCGTGGTCAGCGGCTGGGCCAGCGAGGCGGCTAGGTTCGTCCCCGGGCTGCGTACGGTCTGCCTCACTGCATCCGCGGCCAAGCGAGGCTCGTCGGTCGCCGAGGCGGCTGACGGCGTTGACCTGGTGATCACGTCGTACGCCTTGCTACGGATCGACAACGACCAGTACGCCGACCTGGAGTGGTCGGGGGTGATCTTGGACGAGGCTCAGTTCGCCAAGAACCACCGGGCCAAGACCTACCAGTGCGTACGGCGCGTCTCGGCCCCCTTCAAGCTCGCCGTCACCGGTACGCCGCTGGAGAACAGCCTGATGGACCTGTGGGCGCTGCTGTCCATCACCGCGCCCGGCCTGTTTCCGTCCCCGGAGCGGTTCTCCCGGTTCTACCGGCGACCGATCGAGCGCGACGCGAGCCCGGGTCTGCTGCGGCAGCTCCGCCGCCGGATAGCGCCGGTGATGTTACGCCGGACCAAGGAGAGCGTGGCGACCGAGTTGCCGCCCAAGCAGGAGCAGGTGATCGAGGTTGAGCTCGACCCCCGGCACATGCGCATCTATCAGACCCATCTGCAGCGGGAGCGCCAGAAGGTGCTGGGTCTGATCGACGACCTCGACCGCAACCGGTTCACGATCCTCAGGTCATTGACCCTGCTGCGACGCCTCAGTCTGGCCCCCTCACTGCTCGACGACGCCTACGCCGCCGTCCCTGCCGCGAAAATCGATGTGCTGCTCAGGGACCTGGGGGAGGTGGTCGCTGAAGGCCACCAGGCGCTGGTGTTCAGCCAGTTCACCAGCTTCCTCGGCAAGATCCGGGAGCGCCTCGATGCGGCGGGCATCTCGTACGCCTACCTGGATGGCAGCACCCGCCGGCGTGACGAGGTGATGCAGACATTCCGCGACGGCCGCGCCTCGGTTTTCCTGATCAGTCTGAAGGCGGGCGGTTTCGGACTCAACCTCACCGAGGCGGACTACTGTTTCGTCCTCGATCCCTGGTGGAACCCCGCGACCGAGGCACAGGCGGTGGACCGGACGCACCGCATCGGCCAGGAGAAGACCGTGATGGTCTATCGGTTGGTGGCCAAGGACACCATCGAGGAGAAGGTGATGGATCTCAAGGCCCGCAAAGAGCAGCTGTTCGACGCGGTCTTCTCGGAGGCCGACGCGGGAGGTGCGGCGCTCACCGCGGAAGAGATACGAGAGCTCTTGGTGATGTCGTGAGTGTCACCTTTCGGACATGACCGACATACGACAAATCCGTTTGGCGCTCTCGACATCCGTTTGTTCCGAGGTCTAGATTCGCCACGGTCAGCTGCTGGGGAACCAGAGTTGACGGGTATTGCCCAACCGGCAGCGTTTGTCCTGGCAGTCCTCTATGGGGGAGGGAATGTCAGGGCGGGTCAGGTGAGCACCCCAGTCGAGCCGCCCGCCAGTTGTGGCAGTTGGGTCGGGTGTTTACCGCACGAACCAGGGCCGATCGCTTTCGGGGATCCTACTCGCGCCTCTGACTCTGGTGAGCGGCGCGGGTAGATCTGGGTGATCCTGGGTCGATCTGCTTAGCACGGTTATCCGGTCGTCAGCCTGCAGCGTCGCGTCGGCTGCCCTCCGCCCCGGGACTGCAAGCGATCACCTGACCGCCGGCCGCCGCACGCCGACGCTGTCCACCCACCAAGCGACCAAAATCCTGAGCCAATCCTTACCGCACCTTAGCGCAGCCAGAGCCGCAGCCAAGGCCGCGATGGGGACGCTGTACCTGGTCAGTGCCCCTGGGTTCTGGCGCACGACCACGTCGTCAACCGTCGGACAAGGCCCGAATGTCGTCGAGGTGAGGTGGAGTTGTCCCGCGGGAGGGACGCCACGAACTGGACGGTTGTCACGCTGGACGGGCTCTGCAATGGGGTCGGCTCGACGTGGCGGCTGCCCGGGGTGGGCAGGCCGCAAACTGCCACCGCACCCGAGAACATCTGATTGCGGGGTGGCAGACCTGGTGACGACCGTTCGTGGTTGGCCCTCGTCCCAGGGAAGGAATGTGCATGGCCCCAGGGGAGGAAGACGCGATGATGTCGCGCTTCGTCACGGACTACCTGTCCTTGCTTAACCAACGGGTCATCACGATCCAGGCTCAGCTCCGCGTCGGGAACGAGATAGATGCCCAGGTGGCCATGCTCAGCCTGGAGTCGACCAGCACTATGGTCGGTGCACGAGAGATGGCCCATATCGTCGGGAAGCTCCGTTCTGCGCTGGAAGCTGGCGACCACACACACTTCGCCGAGCTGAGCCGGGCCATGGTGGCGGAAGCCCGCCGCGTACCGATGCTGCTCACTCACGACGATGGTGTGGTGACTCCCTAGCCGGTCAGGGCTGCTCAGTCAGCCAACCGAGATGGTCAGGGCTGCGACTCCGCCAACCGGTAGCCGACCCCTCGTACGGTCTCGATGTAGCGCGGTGAGCTCACTGGGTCGTTGAGCTTGCGCCGGAGGTTGGCCATGTGCACCTCCACCGCCCGTCGGTCGGCATCGCTCACGTAGCCGCTCGTGGCGTAGTCACCGCGAAGCTCCAGGGCCAGGGAGTCCTTCGAGATCACCCGTCGCGCTCCCTGCATGATGGCGAGCAACAGGTCGAACTCGCTACGGGTCAGTTCCAGCGGCGCCCGGTCGAGATCCACCAGCCACATCTCCGCGTTGATCCGCAACCCGTTGTGCACGATCCAGCCCACCTCGTCGCCCGTGCCACCCGCGTCACCCGACGGGTCGTCGAACTCGTCCGGCTCGGGGTTCGCTGCTCCCAGGGGGGTGGTGGTGCCAGCGTCGGCTTCCTTGACCGGGCTGCTCATCCGGTTGCGCCGCAGCATGGCCTCGATCCGGGCCCGGAGCTCGCGCGGGCGGAACGGCTTGGTGAGGTAGTCGTCCGCGCCGGCGTCCAGACCCATCAAAGTGTCGATCTCCTCGTCGCGCGCGGAGAGCATGATGATGTACGTCTTGCTGAAGGACCGTATCTGCCGGGCGACCTCGAAGCCATCGATGCCGGGCAGGCTGATGTCGAGGGTGGTCAGGATCGGGTCGTAGGTGCGGATCGCCGCGACCCCCTCTACCCCGGTTGAGGTCGCATGACAGATGAAACCGGCCTGATTCAGGATGGCCTCGAGCAGGTTCGAAATGTCGGCGTCATCCTCGATGACGACCGCAATGCGGTTGGATGCGGCTGACATGGGCGAAACCTTACCCAGCCGCAGGGGCCAACCGGGCGCCCATCGGAGTGTGCCCGTCCGCATCCACCCCCGGCTCATCCTCCAGCCAACCTGGGCAGCTCACGGAGGTGCTACCACCAGGGCTGATTCGCCACCGGTGCAGCTCAGACGCCTGCTGGTGTCGACCGGGGGACCTCGGACGGTTCCGGGTCTGATCCGGTGGCGGGGGGCGGCACCGGGGCTGTCGGGAGGGTGAAGCGGAACGTCGCTCCGGGGCCGGAGTTGTTGGTGGCCCAGATCCGCCCCCCGAGACGTTCGACGAGGCTCCGGCTGATGGCCAGCCCCAACCCCGATCCACCCTTCTCCCGGGCGTCGGAGGAGTCCACCTGCTCGAACCTGCTGAAGATGGCCTCCAGCTTGTCGGCGGGGATCCCCCGTCCGCTGTCGGAGATCGCGAACTCGACGAACGCGCCTCGGGGTTCGGCCAGGACCCGCACGGTGTCGCCGGCGGCCGAAAACTTGATCGCGTTACTCAACAGGTTGAGCAACGTCTGGACCACCCGGTCAGCGTCGGCGTGGACGTCCCCGCGCACGTATCCGACCTCGACCTGCACCCCAGCCTGCTCCGCCAGGATCTGAACCTGGCCGACGGCTGCCTCAACCAGAGTGGTGGCGGCGAGATCGCTGACCTGCAGAGACATCACCCCCGACTCGATCCGCTCGATGTCCAAGATGTCGTTGATCAACCGGGTCAGCCGGTCACTGCTGAGCAACGCGATCTCCACCATCCGGTTGGCGGTCGGGGACAGCGGACCCACCGCACCCCCCGAGATCAACCCGAGAGAGCCTCGGATCGCGGCCAGTGGCGTACGGAGCTCGTGGCTCACCATGGACACGAACTCGCTCTTCAGCCGGTCCACCTCGCGCCGCTGGGTGACATCGCGGAACACCACCACCGCCCCGGTGGTCCGGCCCTCCTCGTAGAGCGGGGTGGCGGTGACCTCGACCGGGATCTCCAGCCCGTCCGCTCGCAGGTAGGTGTCGTCCTCGGCGTTGGTCCTCACCCCGGCCCGAATGGCCGCGGTGACGTAGCACGAGTCCCCGGGGACGGGGCTGCCGTCAGGCCCTGGGCCGTGGAACGTGTGGTGGGCGTCTTGACCGATCAGCGTCTGTGCCGACCAGCCGAGGACCCGCTCGGCAGCCGGGTTCACGAAGGTGACCGATCCGTCCGGGTCCACCCCGTAGATCCCGTCGCCGACCGAATTCACCAGCAGGTCACTTTGCTGTGTCAGCTGCCGCAGCGATCGGCTGCGCTCGATCACGCGTTGCTCGAGGATCAGACGAAGCCGTTCGTTGTCGACGATGAGCAGGATCTGGCGGGCCATCGCGGCCAGCAGGACCAGCAGCCACAGCGCCGCCGAAGGCGCACCCAGGGCACCTCCGCCCAGTCTGGTCAGGCTGAAGCCGGCGGCCAGCAGGAACAAGGTGAACACCACCGTGGTGTCGAACACGGGCGAGATCTCGACCGATCGGTCTAGCTGCGAGATCGTCCGGGTGGGGTGGTCGCGCACCGCCAGGGCGATCAGCACGTAGCCGCTGATCCACCCGAGATCGACGACCGAACCGAGCGCGAACGCGCCGCGCCCGCTGGTCACCGCGGCGTAGGCGAAGTCCGAGAACGCACAGCACACGAAGCCCAGCCCCCCCAGGCCCAGGGTGCGCCTGTCGCTCCGAGCACCGCGCAACAGCAGCAGACCCGCCAGGGTGGCGATCACCGTGTCGACCACCGGGATCAGCAGCACGAGGGGACCCCGCGGCCCGCGAGGGTTCAGGAGCTCGGGAAAGACCGTCACGGTGGCGATGAACATCAGTGATCCGCCGATCACGGTCCCGTCCAGCATCATTCGGGTCAGATCGGTACCTCGCCGGCGGGTCTGGGGAAAGCTGAGCACGCCAGCGGCCCCGAACACGAGGCCCAGGGCCAGGCAGACGTCGCCCGGGGAGAGACGGTCGTCGTCGTACGGGGGTCTTAGCAGCAGGAGTAGGTTGCTGCTGGCCGCCAGCACTGAAGCAGCGCAGAAGAAGAGCCAGGCCCGCCGCCGCGGACCGTCTGTGCGCAGGTAGCGGTAGAGGCAGCTGATCGCCACCGCGAGACCGCCGACCACCAGACCGACGCCGCTCACGACCCGCTTCAGTTCGGCCGGCAGGTCGCTGAGCAGCACGAAGGCGAAAACCGCGACGACGAGCGCCGCACCAGCACCGATCCTGCTGAGTCGCCGAGCCCCCGGTTCCCGGGGACCCGAACGTCCCTCCATGGCGCGAGATTACCGCAGACACTGCGTACGATGGCGCTCAGCGGTTCGGAACCGGTGAGGGTGCTGACACCTCAGGTGTGAACCTGCTGAGGTCGAGAGGTGCGGGGGCCCGGGTGACGACGGAACAGGCTGAGGCGCAGCCGACGTCCCTCCAGCGGCACGTCCTCGTGGTGGACGACGACGAGCTGTTGCGAGAGGTCGCCAAGGCCTCACTCGAGCTGGTGGGTGGTTGGCGGGTGTCCACGGCGGCTTCGGGGGCCGAAGCGCGACGTCGAGCGGCGGCCGAGCAGCCCGACGCCATCCTGCTGGATGTGATGATGCCCGGGTTGGACGGCCCGACGACCTTGGCAGGGCTTCGAGCCGACGCCTCGACTCGCGGCATCCCCGTCATCTTCCTCACCGCGAAGGTGGCGTCTGAAGACATGCCCGGCTGGCGCCGCCTGGGACTCGCTGGGGTGATACCCAAGCCCTTCGACCCGATGACCCTGGCCGCCGACATCGCGGACCTGCTCGGGTGGCGGGAGTGAGGGACGAGATCCGTTCCGAGGACGACCCCGTCGACCTGCCTCGGACGGACCTCACCGAGCTCGATGGCGTCGTGCGCTCCATCGGCGATCACGCCCGAACGGTGAACCGCTCCCGCGCAGCCGGGCTCTCGACTGCCCTCGACCGAGCGGCGACCGGCCAGCTCAGCGAGGCTGGGCGCGACACGGCGGCCGAGCTCGCTCATCAGCTGGCTGGTTCGGCGGGGACGTTCGGCTTCTCCGGGGTCTCGCACCTCGCGTCCGAGCTGGAGCAGTTCTTTCTCGAAGCCGAGTTCGCCGCCGGCCGGGTGGCCGCGGCTCGCGACCAGTTGAGCACCCTGCTGGAGCAGCTGGCCGCGGAGCCGACCTACTGAGCCCACCTATTTCGATGAGGCCGACCTACTAGACCGACCTGATGAGGCCGACCTAGTAGACCGACCTCTGGGGCCTACGCTCGCTAGCGGGCTCAGCGCCAACTGCTCATGCTGGGTGCGCTCCGGGCCCGAGTGGGTTGGCGCCGGTGCAGCAGCCAGGCAGCGAGCACGCCCCCGACCGCACCACCGAGGTGCGCCTGCCAGCTGACCCCGGCGGCTCCGGGGAGCACGCCCCAGATAAGGCCACCGTAGGCCACGAGCACCACGACGGCAACGAGAATCTGCGCCGGCCGCCCCGACCAGATCCCGCGGGCCAGCAGGTAGGTCAGCCAGCCGAAGATGAGTCCGCTTGCTCCGAGGATGATCGTGTCGGCCGGCGTCAGCACCCAGGCCGCCAGCCCGGAGGACACGATGCTGGTCAGCGAGGCGACGGCCCAGCGGACCACCCCACCCAGCAGGACCAGGAAACCGAGAACGGCGAAGGGCACCGAGTTGCTGATCAGGTGGTCCCAGCCGGCGTGCAGCAGGGGAGCCGTGAAGATCTCCGGCAACCCGTCGACATTGCGGGCACGGATGCCGAACCCGTCGAGCTGGTGGCCCAGCAGCTGATCCAGGAACTCCAGCGCCCAGAGCCCGGCCAGCAAGCTCACGATCAGCATCGCCGCTTGGCCGGGGCGGATGGCAGACCGGTCGGTCATGCGCTCACCTCTCGTCGTATCAGGTCCTCCCAGCGTGCCCGGCCTGGACAAACCCACGGGCAGCTACGGGGTAGCCCAGTCAGCTCCGCGGTCGAACCGTGGCGGTGACGGAGCTCGTTCGGGCCTGACCTGGGCCGAACCACAGGGCGGTGTCGGACACGCGACGGGCGGCGTGCACCCCCTCACCGGGCCAGCTGCTGGCCGGGGTGAGGGCCAGGTGGTAGGAGTTGCTGAACCACGGGAAGCCGGTGCTACCGCCAGCCTCCATCGCATACCACGCGTACGGCCAGCAATCCAGGTCCCAGCTGAGATCGAGCCCCAGGTCGTGAGTCGGTCGGGTGATGCTCAACGAAGGTCGGTAGAAGTCGGTGAGGTAAGCCAGCCGGGTCTCGCCCGCGCCCGGCGCCGGCAGGGTGCGCAGGTTGACGACCGAGTCCGTGGCGTACGACCGCGGCCAGGGCATGATGTCGTGGTAGTCGGTCCCCCGGCTGATGATCGGGTCGGGATGCACGGTGCTCGCCCCCGCGTCGACGATGGTGTCCGGTCCGATCAACGCCCCGCCCAGCATCAGCTGTGACGCCCAGACGGTCTCGATCCGCTCGCCTGCCACGTTGGTCGCGGTCTCATCGATCGTGACCTGGTGACCATGCACCGAGACCGTCTTGGCGAACTGGAACGGGGACCGGATCAGCCGGCCCTGCAGCTGGAGCGAGGAGCCGGTGGAGCTCCAGTCCATCCAGGTGAGCCGTGCTTCACCGTGCTCTCCCCACTCTGCGCCGTGCTGGACGGCACTGTCGCCCGCGTTCGGGAACATGCTGAACCAACCGCCCGGGAAGGTGTCGTACATCAGCGCCCGGGAGTTGCCGGGCAGGGACGGGCTCCCCAGGTGACGCAGGCCCCAGGGGGCCGTCCACAGCAGCTCGGCCCTGTCGGCCCGCCGGAGCAGGGAGGTGATCGTGCCACCCAGGGCCGGCACCAGGTCCACCTGGATGGCCTCGGTAGAGAGCCGGATGATCTCCCAGCCGCGAATGCTGAGCTGCTCGATCTCGGCCATGGGGGGAGCCTACGGCGTCGGCGCGGCACCCTGACCGCGAGAGGTCGAGACGGCGGCAACCGTGATGGGTGATGTGGGGTTGTCCACAGCGAGAGCGATCCACTGGCTCTTCGTCCACAGATCCGGGTCGACCCCGGCACGAAGGGCGTCGACGTACGCAGGTTAAAGGTATGACACCTGCTCTCCGCACGGCCCCAGCCCACCGGCGCCCCCGGATGGCCCGATCATGACCAGGGTTCACCGCCGTCGAGAGGCCCCCCTGGCCAAGATCCCGATCCAGACCCCGGCCCCGGCCAGGCTGCGGGTCTCGGACCCCGGCGACCTGCTCGCGCTGGTGCCCTATCTGTTGGGCTTTCACCCGACCGAGTCGGTGGTCACAGTGTTTATCCGGTCTGGACGGGTCCTGCTCACTGCACGCGTCGATCTGCCGCCGCCCGGTCACGCTGACCAGCTGGTGGCCGAGCTGCAGCGGGTAGCGGGTCAGCATCAGGTGGCCGAGGTGCTGGTGATCGTCTACAGCGCCGACCGGTCGTTCGGCCGGGCGTTCCTCGACCAGATGGTCGAGAGGCTGGTGGACGTCCCCCTGTCCGCTGCCCTCTTCGTCGACGGTGACCGCTGGTTCTCCACGCTCTGCAGCGCATCGTGCTGCCCGGACGAGGGCCGGCCGTACGAGGTGCAGACCCACCGGCTGGCGGCCGAGGCGGTCTATGCGGGTCTGGCCGTGCGGAGCGACCGGGCCGAGCTGCAGTCCCTGGTGACGGGCCCCGCCCCGGGGGCAGCCGAGCGGTTGGCGCGCTTGGCTGCGGCGGTGGAACCCGATCTGGAATGCCTCACCGGTCAACAGGCCGCCCGGCTGGTCGGGTCGACGGTCGATGCGGTGGTTCTCGAGGGGGCCCAGCTCGACGAGGCCGCCCGGCTGCGGCTGGCCCTGCTGGTCACTGACCTGCCGCTGCGGGACCTCGCGTGGGCCTCGATCACCCGGGACAACGCCCGGGCGCAGCTGCAGCTGTGGGCCGACGTGGTGGCGGTCGCCCCGGCGCCGCTGGCCTCAGCCCCGCTCTGCCTGTTGGGCCTCGCGGCCTGGGTGAGCGGCGACGGGGCCCTGCAGAACTGCTGCGCGGCCCGGATCGAACGGGAGGACCCGGATTACTCCCTCGGGGGGCTGCTCGCCGAGATCAGCGCCCGGGCCCTGCCACCCACGGTCTGGGACGAGCTCGTGGCCGACCTGCGTACGGAGCTCGGGTTGATGCCGGTGGGAGAGGATGACCACTAGGTTGGCGGGATGACTCGCTTTGTGGTGTGCGGAGAGACGCTCGTCGACCTGGTGCAGGCGAACGATGTCGAAGCCGACTCGTTCCAGTCCACCTGGTCGGCCCTGTCGGCCGGCGGTCCGATGAACTCTGCGGTGGCCCTCGGTCGGCTGGGCGCCGACTCGCACTTTCTCGGCCGGCTCTCCACCGACGCGTTCGGCCGGCAGCTTCGCCAGCACATCCTGCGCTCCAACGTCCACCTGGACCTGGCCACCGAGTCGTCCCAGGCCACCTCGATCGCCGTGGTGAGTCTGGACGACGAGGGGGTGGCGAGCTACACCTTCCACTTCGCCGAGACCGCCAACTTCGGCTGGCAGCTCGACGACCTGCCGCACCTGGCCGCCGACGACTGGCTGCACATCGCGTCCCTGTCGTGCGTGGTGAGCCCCGGGGCCGAGGTGCTGCTGAGCTGGATGGCGAGCGTTCCCTCCAGGGTCTCCTACGACATCAACGTCCGACCGAGCGTCATCACCGATCCGGAGCTCTACTGGGGGCGGGTGGAACCGTGGCTGCGGGCGGTCGGGGCCCGCAACGGCATCGTCAAGGCCTCGGACGACGACATCACGTTCCTGGCCGAGGCGACCTCGGGCGGCGACCCGGTCGAGGTGGCCAGGGGCTGGGTGGACCACTACGGGCTGGGCCTGGCGGTGATCACCCTGGGCCCCGGCGGTGGCGTGGCCATCGAGCCGGGTGGCGTGGTGACCCGGGTTCAGGGCTACCCCACCACGGTGGTCGACACGGTGGGCGCGGGCGACACCTTCATGGCTGGTTTCCTCGACGGGCACGTCGGGCTCGGGCTCGACCTCGAGTCCTCGCTGCGCCGCGGGGCCGCGGCAGCGTCCATCGTCTGCTCCCGGCGTGGGCCGCAGCCGCCCACCGCCGTGGAGGTCGAGGAGCTGATCGCGTCCTGCAGCTGAGAGCGCGGGCCGCCCTCAGACGGGGGCGCTGACCGGGGCGCCGGCGGCGACGGTCAACGCGTTCAAGGCCTGCCGGCTGCGGCGGTCACTGGGTCGTGATCCGTCGGCCTCGGTCAGGTAGAAGGTGTCGATGGCCTGCCCGGCCAGGGTGGCGATGTGCGCCGACCGGATGGACAGCTCCGCCTGGCTCAGCGCGCCGCCCAGCGCGTAGAGCAGACCGCCCCGGTCGGGGGTGCGAACCTCCACCACCGCCGCGGTATCGCTGGCGTCGTCGAACAGCTCGACGTACGGCGTGGCCGTCCCGGCCCGCTGGGCGCGGGCCTCGCGTCGGCGTACGGGGTCCAGGACGTGACGCTCGCCCGCCTCCAGGCGTTCCAGCTGCTTGATCAGGAACGCCGGGTCCGGCAGGTCCGTCGCCACCTGCTTGTCCACCCGCCAGGTATTCACCGCGACGCCCTCGACGGTGTGCAGCACGGCGGAGCGGACCGCGACCCCATGGGAGGCCAGCAGCCCGGCGGTGTCGCTGAACAGGCCCAGCCGGTCCTTGGTCGCCACGACCAGCTGGATACCGCCCGGCTGGCTCTCGACCCGTATCCGAGGGCGTCCGTCAAGCCGGACCGAGCGGGCCAGCCCCGCGTCGACCAGCCGGGTGACCTCGACCCGGTGCCCACCCTCGGTCAGCATCCCCTCGACCTGGTCGGCCAAGGAGTTGATCAGCTGGGCGCGCCACGGCGTCCAGGCCAGCGGCCCGGCCGCCCGGGCGTCGGACTCGGTCAGGAAGCGGAGCAGGGCGAGCACCTCGGTCCTGCCCTGCACGGCCTGCACCAGGGCGTCCACGGTCGCCGGGTCCCCGTGGTCCCGCTTGGTCGCCAGCTGGGCCAGCGTGAGGTGCTCGCGTACGAGCAGCTCGACCAGGTCGGCGTCGCTCTGGTCCAACCCGATCACTTCGACGCAGGCCCGGGCGATCGGCGCACCGGTGATGGCGTGGCCGACCCCGGCTCCGGGGACCTTGCCGATGTCGTGGAACAGCGAAGCGAGGAGCAAGATGTCCGGCCGGTCGACCTGGCTGAGGTGGGGCTGCGCCTCGGCCGCCGTCTGCACCGAGTGCCGGTCGACCGTGTGCTGGTGGATCGGGTTGTGCTGCGGTCGGGCCCGGATGCTCTCCCAGGCCGGGATCCACCCGGTGATGCACCCGGCCAGGTCCAGCGCCTCCCAGACTCCGACGAGCGCCGTTCCCGAGGACAGCATCTCCAGCAGGGCGTCGCGGGCCGGTTCGGGCCAGGGCGAGGGGAGGGACGGCTGGTGGCGACCCAGGTTGTCCGCGGTCACGGGGGACAGGGCAAGCCCGCGCCGAGCTGCCAGCGCGCCGGCCTGCAGCCCCACCAGCGGGTCATCCGCCCGGGTAGCGCGACCGAGGCCGACCTCGCCCTGGTGGACGATCAGACCGTGTTCGGCCTCGGAGTACTCCGGTCGCCGCTCGCGTTTGACGAAGCTCAGCACCCGGCGTTTCGGGCTGGCCTGGCGGGCGGCCCGGGCGGCCCGGACGGTCAGGTCGACGGCGTGGCCCACCCGTCGGGCCGCCATCGAGACGTCTCGGTGCAGGTCGTCGGGGTCGGCATACCCCAGCTGGGTGGCCACTGCGTCGATCTCGGAGGCGAGCAACCGGTCCAGACAGCGCCCCGCGGTCAGGTGCAGGGCGTCGCGGACGTCCAGCAGGCGCTCGTACGGCTCGCGTACGCCCTCGTGCGGTCGATCGGTGAGCCAGGTGGCAGCCAGGGCACGCAGCATGCTCATGTCCCGGAAGCCGCCGCGGGCCTCCTTCAGGTCGGGCTCGACCAGGTAGGCCGCGTCACCGAAGGTCGCCAGCCGTTCGTCCAGCGAGCTGAGCAGCTCCGGCAGCCGTTTGCGGGCGTTGCGCCGCCAGCCGTCCAACAGCGAGGACCGGGTGTTCTTGACCAGCTCGGCGTCACCGGCGATCACCCGCAGGTCCAACAACCCGACGCCGGCGCTGACCTCCTGGGCCGCGATGTCGGTGCACTCGGTCGGGGTCCGGACCGAGTGGTCGATCCGCACCCGGGCATCCCAGAGGGGATACCACAAGCGCTCGGCCAGGGAGCTGATCTGGCCCGGCTTGCCGTCGTGCAGCAGCACCAGGTCGATGTCGGACCGGGGTCCGAGCTCGCGCCGGGCCAGGCTGCCGACCGCGGCCAACGCGACCCCCGTGGCCGGGCCCGAGACCTCCTCGTACAGCTCGACCAGGGGTGATTCAACGCAGTTGGTCAGTAAACGCCGACGATCCGGCCCCGCCGTGGAGGACCACGCGGACCGGATCGCGACGTTGAGACGCTCGCTGGTTAGATCACGCTTCAGAGCGCGTCCAGCCCGCGCTCGCCCGTTCGTACGCGGACGAGATCGTCCACCGGAACGGACCAGACCTTGCCGTCACCGATTCGGCCGGTCCGAGCGCTCTTCACCAGGACGTCGATGATGTCGTTGACATCGGCATCGTCCACGAGCACCTCAAGTCTCACCTTCGGAACGAGGTCGACGGTGTACTCGGCGCCCCGGTAGACCTCCGTGTGCCCCCGCTGGCGTCCGAAGCCACTGGCCTCGCTGACGGTCATCCCCTCGACCCCGAAGGACTCAAGGGCGCTCTTGACTTCGTCCAGCATGTGCGGCTTGATGATCGCGGTCACGAGCTTCATGCCGTCACCTCCTCGTCATGGTTGGTTCCTGCGACCTGCCGGGGCTCGGAGCTGGAGAAGGCGGCACCGAGCCGCCCGGACCCGAGGGTACCGAGGTCATAGCCGGTCTCGGCGTGCTCGACGCTGTCGATGCCGATCATCTCCTCCTCCTCGTCGAGACGGAAGCCGATGGTCTTCTGCAGAGCGAGGCCGATGATCAGGGTCAGCACGAAGCTGAACACCAGGACGGCGAGGGCGCCGATCGCCTGCTTGCCGAGCTGTCCGGCGCCGCCTCCGTAGAAGAGGCCGTCGACACCGGCCGGTGCCTCGGCGGTGGCCAGGAAGCCGACCGACAAGGTGCCCCAGAGCCCACCGACAAGGTGCACGCCGACCACGTCGAGGGAGTCATCGTAACCGAGCCTGTACTTCAACCCGATGGCCAGCGAGCAGAGCACCCCCGCCACCAGGCCGACCAAGATCGCCCCGATCGGGCTGACCGAGGAGCAGGAGGGGGTGATGGCGACCAGACCGGCGACCACACCGGAAGCCGCACCCAGCGACGTCGGGTGCCCGTCACGGAACCGCTCGACCAGCAGCCAGGCCATCGCGGCCGCGCCGGTAGCGACCATCGTGTTCACCCAGACCGTCGAAGCCGCCGCGTTGGCGGTCACCGCGGAGCCGGCGTTGAAGCCGAACCAGCCGAACCACAGCAAACCGGCACCGATCATGACCAGGGTCAGGTTGTGCGGACGCATCGGGTCGCGGCGCCAGCCGACGCGCTTGCCCAGCACGAGCGCGAGCGCAAGGCCCGCAGCACCCGCGTTGATGTGCACCGCGGTCCCACCGGCGAAGTCGATCGCCTTGAGGTTGTTGGCGATCCAACCACCGACATGCTCGCCGGCGGAGAAGTCGAACACCCAGTGCGCGACCGGGAAATAGACGAGGCTGGCCCAGATGCCGGAGAAGATCATCCAGGTGGAGAACTTGGCCCGGTCGGCGATGGCGCCGGAGATAAGGGCCACGGTGATGATGGCGAACACGGCCTGGAAGGCGACGAACGCCATCGCCGGGTAGGTTCCGATCTGCTCCGGGTCGGCCACCACGGTCACCGTGTTCTCGGTGCTCATCAGACCTTTGAGCCCGATGTATTGCAGCGGGTCGCCGATCAGGCCCGAGCCCACGTCGTCGCCGAACGCCATCGAATAGCCGTACAGGACCCACAGGACGGAGATCAGGGCGAGCGCCCCGAAGCTCATCATCATCATGTTCAGCACGCTCTTCGCCCGGACCATGCCGCCGTAGAACAGCGCCAGACCTGGCGTCATCAGCAGCACCAGAGCCGCTGACGTCAGGATCCACGCGGTGGTCCCGGTGTCGATTTCAAGTGGGTTCATGTGGCTTCTTTCGGTGAACTGGACGTTGAGGTTCCCCGCGTGGCGGCTGGAACCTGGACACGTGGTTAAGCGGAACTCTTCATGGCCGATGTTGCGACGGCGGCGCTCATCGTTACGCTCGCATGACATCTGAGCATCTGATGTCACGGGCACATTTCACCGAGGACGGGCGACGGACGAGCCTGGCGTGGCCGAGGTCTTGGCGTGGACCGGCGCCGGTGCTCGGCGAGGGGCTGGACGTACGGGATGTGGTCCGGGGCCGATCCGGTGGTGCTGCGGAACGTCGGTTCCTGGCCATGCCAGCCGGTTGATCGTGACCATCGAGGCCGCCGAGTCTCCGGCAGTGGTGCACCCCTTCCCCGGACCGGCTGTCACCGCCCAGGGGGGTGTGGATCGGATATTGATCAGCGCCGCCTATGGCCCCGTAGGTCTGGCGTTGGGCACGTGTTCACCAACCCTGGCCAGCTTTTGGGCCCGTCATCGAGAGCCCGGTCGTCGAACCAGTCCAGCCGCAGATCAACCCCCTGCTGGCTCCTGGGTGCTCCTGACCTACCTATCGCCCTCGTCGCAGTCGGGCCCACCCTTGACGTTGCGCACATCAGCTGAGCACGCGGCTGCGCTAGCGTGCGTGGATGCCGTCTCAGTTACTGGCCCTGACCTGGGACGCCCAGAACCCCCGAGAGCTGGCGCGGTTCTGGGCGACTCTGCTCGACCGGCACGCTGTTGAGGTCGCCGGTGGGACGCTCGTGCCGGGCGACGACACGCAACTCGGCCTCCGGTTCGTCTCCAGCCGCAGGGAGAAAGCGGGGCCGAACCGCATGCATCTCCACCTCGCCAGCACCAGTCCCGCGCATCAGCAGCAGACAGTCACAGATGCACTGAGGATCGGCGCCCGCCACCTCGACGTCGGGCAACGCCCCGAGGAAGGACATGTCGTCCTCGCCGACCCTGGCGGCAACGAATTCTGCGTCATCGAGCCAGGAAACGCCTACCTCGGCGGGTGCGGCTTCCTCGCCGAGCTCGCCTGCGACGGCACCCGGGAGGTCGGCCTGTTCTGGCGTGATGCGTTGAACTGGCCATTGGTGTGGGACCAAGACCAGGAGACAGCCATTCAGTCACCCCGAGGTGGCACCAAGATCGCATGGGGAGGCCCGCCCATGGCCCCGAAGAAGGCGCGGAACCCGCAGCGCTTCCAGCTAGCTTCGGCTGACGCGAACTCGGACGCGGAGGTCGATCGGCTGACTTCTCTCGGGGCTGTCCGGCTCCAGGACGATGAGACGGGCGCCGCCGTGCTGGCGGACCCTGACGGAAACGAATTCCACCTGACCTCAGGCTGACTCTCATCGAAGAACCTGACGCTTCATCAACCCGCTCCTCTCGAGACCCGGAGGCCATTTCGTACGACCGGCCAGCGCGGTGAGCCCCGTTGAGTTGACACGGCTGCCAGACCGCGTCGGGTGCGTCCCGGCCAGGCCGGTCTCGGTGACCTCGGGGCTCTCCGGCGCGGCAGCGGACCGGCTGGGTGTCGAAACGTACCTGAGGAGGAATCAGACAAGATGGCGAGATCTAAGCGGCCGACGTTTCTGTCATGTTCATGCCAGTTGTCACTGAAAGGGCCCAGCGAGCTCAGGTGCTGAGCAAGGGCTGATTGCTACCCCGAGCAATGATCAGAACCTAATGAGTCTTGAACGACGGCGATCCCGGGCATGGATGCCTGATCAGAACTCGGGAACGGTTTGAGCCCTCTCCACAGATGGGCGGCGTGTCTGGGCTCGTTGTCGTGACTTGTTGTCACAGGGTGTTGATCATGGTTCGAGCCCGCGTGCACGGCACATACCTCGCTACTCGGGAGCCTACGAGCTCTAACCGCGAAGACCGGGCCGTGCGCGTCGCTGGGATCGTGAACGGCTCAATCGGAGGGTAGGCCATCGAGCCTCATCATTAGCCCGGGGCTTTCTTGGCGGTGGGTCTGATCTGGGTGTTGATCTTGAGAAAGGTGCCCCTGACCAGGGAGAATGGATCTTGTCTAGGGATCTGTTCGACCTCAGCGAGGAGCACCTTTCAGGTGGTGCGACACGAGGTCGCATGTTCAAGTGGCGCGTTGAGGTGGAGGTCGATGGTGGTGTCGATGACGTAGCCCGGGTCAGTGTTCGATGGCCCGTCCCCGC
>JAABUN010001635.1_pt1 | contig 47300 bp, 36 predicted proteins | sample 5559311 | NCBI WGS metagenome assembly JAABUN01 (sample SAMN10711877, study PRJNA513370) | rock metagenome | isolation source: Antarctica rocks | place: Antarctica: Victoria Land, Siegfried Peak sud
TGGGATCCTTTATCTCACCTAAATAATCCAATAAATTGCTTGACTTCGCTTCCATTGTTTTCAGTGTTTCTCAATCCCAAAAGTAAACAAAATTAGAACACAACAGCCCTGCTCCAACGGAGGGGATACACTACTACCACCAAACTTCTAATCTTGCCATTTAATTTTAATTTGTCATTCATTAATTGATAAGGTATAGCCCTCCAAAGGAGGGATGTAAACAACCTCCCGAACCTGTTTATCTTTTTGGAACATGTTGAATGATCTTATTTACCACATTCGCTTCATTACCATCATAATGATGATCGCCGGCAATTTTTTCGATCAGGATATTTTTACCTGTTAAATCGCTATTCCTGAAATCTTTTTCATCTTCTCCAAAAAGAATCACTATAGGTATATCAGTAATCTTATTAATAGAAGCCGGTACACTTTGTCCGCCGCTTTTATTGCCCAGCATATCAATAATATGAATCTCGAAATCAGTAGTGAGTGAAGGTGAAAGCAACGTGATATTTTCAACCTGGGAAGCCAGATCCTTAGGAAGCTGGTTATAAGCAAAGGCCATTACATCAGCACCGAATGAATATCCTACCAGCAAAAATTTATTACGGTTCCACTGCTTTTGATAATTTTTAACTAGGGCAGCGATGGCAGCGGCAATTTGTGCAGGTGATTTCTTTTGCCAGAAAAATTTATTGGAATTCAGAGAAACTACCGGATATCCTTTTGTTGCCATTTCTTTGGTAAGCGCCTGAGAAAATTTGTTCCAGCCGCCATCACCTGTAAGGTACAAAACTAGTGGTGCATCAGGATGAGAAACAGATGTAACGACATTAACCGGTAACGTTCTTATATCTACCTGGCAAAAACCTGAAAAAGCACTTAAGCAGGTGATTAAGCACATATAAATTATTTTCAAAACTTATTAATTTTAGGTTCCGGAATCAGCGTTATGAGGACGCATTACCTTTGACAATGCCGCGGGTAACTGAATCAGGTCAAAATCATTTTCATATACCAGGTATTTATTCAACCATTGCGTAGCATACTTTTCTTTAAAATCGCGCAGGCCCTGGTAGTGTTGAAAACGCTTGATCTTTTCATAAGCAAATTTTACTACTCTTTCAGCAGTACTGTCTGGCTCATCGATACCCGACATGGGAACCATTCCCAGATTCAACCATTGAAGTCCCTGTTGCTTACCATAATCTCTCAGGGCAATAATTAATGCATCCATACAACCTCCAGGGGCATCTTCCGTTTTACGGATCAGGTCGTAAGTACATTCATCAGGGGCATAATCGGGGATGATATTTAAAAAAGCTACCACTCTCTTTTCATTGTCTCTTATGGCAATCACATGGTGCTTCTTTAATTCTTTTATTTCAAAACTACCCTGAGAAAAAACTGCTTCTTTCTTATCGTAAGTCAACAACCATTCATCAGAAACTGCTTTAAGCTCAAGGATGAGTTCATCACTTAAAGGCGCGGGATATAACGTTGTAGCATAGCCTTTTTTCGACAGGCTGTTGAGCGCATTGCGCAATGATTTTTTATCTTTTCCTTCCAGTGTAAACTGTTTGATGTCCATCACTGCTTCTTGTCCGATCAACAAACTTTTCTTTTTTAAATTTTCAAAATAGTACATGCTGTCTTCATCAACCCGGTAAAATGCAGGTTTAAGTCCCATTTTCTTACATTGCTTATCAAATTCCTGCAATACATTTACTTTATCATCTTCTGCACAAACCGGTTCTTCTAAAACAACTGCAAAACCATTAGCAATACGGTAAGAAATAAATCCTTCATATTCATCTGATATAAAAATCAGTTTGTCGTCATACAATTTATAATAATCTACCGAAGAGGAACCATATTGAGTTAAAAGAGCTTCTGCCTCTTCCAGGTTTGTATCCTTATTGCTGTCTGCATGATTAATATAAGGTCTTATAAAAGTATAAAAGAAAAATACCCAGGTACATACGCTTAACACATTCACGCAGATAAGAAATTCCTGGCCGAATCTTGTTATGGGAAACAGCTCTGAGTTTTGAAGCAGAAAAAAACTTTTAATCGAATAACCAATAGATTGTTTCCAGCTGAAATCAATTCCAAAATGTTTTACATCTATAAAATAAAAACCGATTGTTTCAAATAAAATCACTCCTAAAAAAACGGTTACCGCAGTTATAATTCCAATATTTAGCAATTTAGGATTATTCTTCAAACGGTATTGTTTATAGGTAGCCAGCAATACAACCACAATAAAAAAAGCAATACTTGCTTCTTCCCAGTCCAGCGCCTTTGTAAGATGCGTTATACCTGACAATAAGGAAACAATCAGGGCTATGAGCCATGCATTACGAAGCCCCCTTACAAGAAATGCAGCAGTAACCACCAGCAGCAAACCCATCAATAATACGAGTAAGTTGGAGGCATGAATAGTATCCATCGGGAGGTACTGTCTTAATAAACGAACACGTTCTCTGATAGGTGGTGTAACAGCTGAAAGTATATTTACCACTCCTAATAAAAAAATAAGCACAGCTGGAGCCAGGCGAAAAAAAATATTTTTACCCTTTGCTGCAAATGCAAGTAAGCCGGTAAGCAACGGTAACCAGAATTCAAGAATGCGGTATAGAAGTGTTATTTCTACAGCTTGCGCTTCAGTGTATCCATAAAGAGTAAGGATATAAACCAGCGACATTTCCACTGCACCAAGTCCTCTCAGGAATGGGGAGGTGGCAAGCAGAATTACAGAAACAATATATCCCGTACAGGCAGCGCCCAATGAAGGTTGTACACCAACAGCAAGCATTGCAATAAATAAGTGAAAAATTCCACAAGCCTCGTTGCCAATAGAAAATAATGTTGTTATAAAGAATCCTGCCTTTGAAAAATTAAAGTCAAATATTTCATCTAATCTTTTTTTTAAAGAAGGAAAGAACCTGATCATCAAGGCATAAATTAAACCTTTACTCCGGATTGAATAAATAATAAAAACAACTGCTGCCAATAATAGCGCGAGTATAACAATACCTGTGGTTGCATGTTTAACATGACGGGTCTGAAAAATTGTATACACAATAACCGGAACACCTACTATAAATAATGACAGCATACCAGTGAATGCATAAATACCGGATGCCTGGTGAATCTCCTTTTTATGTAGGGCTGATGCACGCAAACTATTTGGCATATAAGCAAGCGCCGTAATGCCTCCCGCTGGTAAAAAAACACTGAGAAAATTTCTTTTAAGATATAGTTCTATAGCCAGCTTCCAGGATAATTTAGATTTTACGGTGGCAAAACTGTACACATACATACCGGATTGAAACAGGATATAAATGAATGTTACAAGCACTCCTAAAATAATATAGTGCCAGTCTGATTGTTTAAGAGCAGGAACAATAGATCGCAACTCTTCACGCTCCTTACGAAAGAAGTATATAGCCACCAAAATAAAAAGCACGGCTACAACTTCTTTTAAATGGAGTTTTTTTAAAAACTTTGTAATTTTTTTTAGATTTTTAACAGGCATATAATTCGCAGTATCAGCTTTATTAATTACAAATCTACTATGTAGCCTGCTTTGTCTTATCTGAACTTAATTAAAGGGATGTTAAGGGCAGGGTTAGCATGAAACATCGCATATGCCAAGCCCTCTTTGGAGCCCCACCTATAAGGTTTTAAAAACCTTATAGGTTTAATCACGGTGTCTCCGATTACTATCACACGCTTTATCTTGTAAATATGTCTGATAAATTCCAGGGGCCTGCTTGCAAACCTATAAGGTTTTTAAAACCTTATAGGTGACGTTTCATTTTGTGTATTAATCAAATAAAAAAGGTGCGCATTCTCCGTTTCTGCAACGAAAAATACAGACCTTAATTACTTTCTCACGTCTAATTAAACCTTAGGCTCCCAGCCTTGCTGGTAGGTACGTCCCCAGAGAGCCATTGCCTCCTTGTCACCGATGATATGGCCATTGCTTTGATCAATGTTTATGGTATGACCAACCCTTTGGGCAATATTTCCCAGTTGCATCATAAGCGTACTCTTAAAACCGATAGCTACATCAGCATTAGGAACTTTGGACAACCTGATGCTATTGAGGAAATTGTCTACATGGATGCCATCAAGGCTTTCATTCGGACTGGCAGCATTCCTTCCATCCAGAACCGCTTTGGATTTTATCTCTTTTATCACTTTACCTTTTTCATCACTGATAGTATAGCCATCATGACCGGTCATCATAGATCCTTTCTCTCCATAAAATAAAATACCGCGATCGAGGCCTTCCACTTTTGATTGGTTGCAGCTGCGCCCTTCCCAGATAACGGTAGCTTCCGGAAAATCAAAAGTAATCAGCTGGGTGTCGGGTGTTTGCCAGTCATCTTTAAAGTAATACCTACCGCCGGTAGAATTAACTCTTAGCGGGTAGTCAACACCTAAGCCCCAACGCGCCACATCAATTTCATGAGTACCGTTGTTCAGCGCCTCGCCAGTTCCCCAATGCCAGAACCAATGCCAGTTGTAATGAATGAGGTTATCCTGGAAAGGCTTCCTTGGTGCGGGCCCCTGCCATAGATCGTAGTCAAGTCCGGCTGGAACATCAGCCGGTTTTCCCACTCCGATTGACTGGCGTGAATTGGTGTACCAGCATTTTGCAAGGTGTACTTTGCCTATAGCACCGGATTGTAATTGTTGGATACCTTCGGTAAGCAAGGTCCAGGATCTTCTCTGGGCACCCATCTGCACCACCCGTTTGTATTTTCTTGCTGCAAGTATGGAGAGCTCACCTTCATGCGGGTTATGTGCTAAAGGCTTTTCACAATAAACATGTTTTCCTGCGGCGCAGCAAAGAATAGTCGCAGGTGCATGCCAATGATCTGGGGTAGCAATATAAGTGGCATCTACATTTTTATCGAGCAACGCTTTACGAAAGTCATTTTCTCCTTTCGGAGCTTCCTTTCCTGCTTTAACAACAGAAGCAATACCTTTTTCACGTGCCTTCTGGTCAACATCGCAGATATAAATTACCTCGGTATTTGCTTGTTTAGCAAAGGTTGCTGCCATGCCGGAACCACGGCCATTAGAGCCGATTACAGCAACGCGGATGCGGTCATTGGCACCCATAATATTCGCATAACTTTTTGAGCTAAAGCCCACTCCTATTCCGCCAAGCGCTACGGCGGCTGAACCTGCTGAAATCTTCTTAAGAAAATTTCTTCTTGAATTTTTCATCGTTGATAATTTAGATATTAAAGTTCTTTAATTTTTATATCCCTGAATGAAACCTGGTCGCCATGGGCTTGTAATAAAATTGGCGAAGTAGTAGCTTCCGCAAAACCTTTGGTGGTTTTAAACTTGCTCGCGGCGATACCCTTTTTAAAAGCTTCACTTCCACGGTTGAATTCTACTGTTTTTTCGCCGTTTAAATAGTACTCTACATGAGTGCCTTTTGAAACAACGCGTACTGTGTTCCATTGCCCGGCAGGTTTATATTTTTTGCCTGCTTTAGCGGGAATGATATCATATAAAGATGCTGTCTTTCTGTTACCATTCACACCCAGCTTTGCGTCCGGATGCTTACTGTCATCAATGATCTGGTATTCGCACCCCAAATTAGTATTCGGGATAAGGAAGAATTTTATGCCACTGTTACCTCCTTCGGAAATTTTAAACTGCAGGGTAAAATCAAAATCTTTGAAAGATTTTGTGGTGATGATATCACCTCCATGACCTGTCTTCGGATCAAAAGACAATTCATTGTTTGCAGCACTCCAGGCTGAATCAGGTACAACATCTTTAGTTGCGTTCCTCCACCCGTTAAGTGTTTTACCATCAAACAGGGTTGTCACTCCACCCTTCCCCTGCGATTGTGCAAATAAACCACAACAATTAATGACTATGATCAGGCATAATAAGTAAGGTATTTTTTTCATTGGCTTTTTTATTTTAATTAAAAGGTAGTGATATCTGTGGTTATGCAAAAAAGATTTTTGTAGAGAAGACTTTCAAGTGTTGATTTTCAGCTTTCAGCTATACTTCAAAAGCATAAAGCGACATTAGTATGTAGCCAGGTTCATTTGGATGGTATTTCCAGAACAAACCACCTCATACCCCATACCTCATACCTCACAGCTATATAGGTGGATCAAGGTGAATCACAGGTTTCAACAATTCTTTTACATCAACAGGCTTAATGTCTAATTTTTTGCACCACTTTAAAAAGCTTACATGAATTTCATCAAGTGATTGTTTTTGTTGTGGTGTAAGCTCTAGTGCGTGCGCCCGGCTGATTGTTCTAACAGGCAGTCCTCTCTTTTGTAAAAAATACTTGGCGCTTAATGGATAGGCCTGATGGATCAAAGGATCTACCTTTGTTAATTCGGATTGAAGCCAGTCTGCTTCTTCCTGCTTATCGGGGTTGGTTGCATTGTTACAAAGCCATACTAATATTTCAGGATAAAAATTACCAGATATAGAAGACATTCCCTTAGCTCCTATCTGCAAAGAATAAGTGCCATTAGGCGTATGCGCATCATAGAACTCCAGCCTGGAATTATTTACCACTGCAAGCTTCGCCTTAACCTGCTCGCGGTTTATCGATGTATCTTTATGGTAAACAAGCCTGTCGGTAGCTAATAATGTTGCGAGTATTTCAGGTGAGATAATTCTTTTGTAAGGTGCCGGACATTCATACAATCCCATGGGGATATCACCGGTCATAGAAAACATCTTATAAAAATTTTTTAGCAACACCGTATCAGGATCATCTACATTAGCAAAATGTCCTGTTATCAATATAACCGCATTAATGCCGGTATCATAAATTTTTTTTGAGAAAAGCGCTTTGTCTTCAATGGTTAATCCGAATGATCCGGTAGCTACAATGGGAACACGGCCATTTACAGTTTTCACAATATGCCTGGTAAGCTCCAATCTTTCATCTTCACTTATACTATACATTTCACTACTCAGGCAGTTTGCAAAAAAACCTTTAACGCCAGCGCCTAGGTAGAATTCAACCAAAGTAGATACAGCATCATAATCCACCTTTGCCTTCAGATTAAAAGGTGTGATCATTACCGGGACAAATTTTTTTTCGTTATTCAGCATATACTTGAAATTTTAACAGTAACCTTTTTGCTACTTTCAAAACTACGAATTATTCATACCGTATGTTTTTGTTCTAAGGGCAAACTAAATACATTAATGATAATCAGGTATAATTCCTGCTTCTTTGAAGTCTTCCCAACAAGGCACCTACTAAATAAATGCTCAAAGCACCCACCACGATCGTCATATTGGTATGAAGCGGATTACGTAACAAAACAGGGAAAGCCGCTGATTTTGAAAATGTCATCCATATAATAACGAGTGTTCCGGTTATAACAGCAATAACAGGAACCGATGGACTGACATGCCTTGCTATCATACTCAATGAAAATATTCCCAGCATTCCTCCGGCAAATATTCCGGATAGTTTCCACCAGAGATCCAGCACGCTGCTCACTCCGATGATACTCATTCCAACAGCTGTTGCCAAAAGTCCTATAACGATGGTAGCAACATATAATATGCGCAGCTGCTGCCTGTCGGTAAGGTTTTTATTGAAATACCTTTTATGTATATCCACCATATAAATAGTGGCGGAACTGTTGAAGCCGGAACTGATAGTTCCCATGGCCGCTGAAAGGATGGCCGCGAAGATCAACCCTACAACACCTGAAGGCACTTTATTAACTATAAAATGCGGAAGGACTTTATCGCCGATATCAGCATCTGTTAATGAATTTACTTTAGTCTGTACATCTTGTGCAGAAGCGCCGCTTTCCAGATTTATAAGAGCTACCTGTTCCTTAACCTGCTGCAACATTGCCGGATGCTGATGATAATAAGTATACAGGCAGGTGCCGATAATAAAGAACATTAACGAAGAAGGCACATACATGTACACACATAACCATAGCGATCTGGATGCTTCCTTAATGTTCGGCGCAGTATGATAACGCTGAACATAATTCTGATCCACACCGAAATTAGTTAAGTTGATCAGTAATCCGTATAAAAACACTACCCAGAAAGTATCTTTAGTAAAGTCTGGTTGTAAACTTCCAAGGCTTAGTTTATTGCTTGCTATTGCAGTAGTATAAATTTCTTTTATGCCGCCGTTAACACCCCGGACTACTAATATCAATACAAGCACCGCTCCAACTGTCTTAATAACACTTTGTACTACTTCGGTCCATATTACGGCTTCCATTCCGCCAACAACTGTGTATAGGGTTACCACTATCCCGGTAATTAAAATAATCATTTTGATATCGATACCGGTAAGTGCATTAAGTGTGATGCCGACTCCTAAAAATATAGTTCCCGTTCGTGCAAGCTGTGTCAACAGAAAACATGCCACTGTATAAGTTCTGGCCCAGGGTCCAAATTTTTTTTCAAAATGTTCGTAGGCTGAGATCTCTCCGGTTTTTCGGAAAAAGGGAATCAGGAATCTAACCGCGATCAATACTGCAACAGGAAGTGTTAGGGTAAAAACAAATGAGTTCCAGTTGCCGCCAAAAGATTTGCCCGGATTACCGATAAAAGTATTACTGCTGAGGTAGGTACCAAATAAAGACATGCCAATTGCCCATCCTGGAATTTTGCCTGATGCTGTGGTAAATTGGGCAGTGCTTTTATTCTTCCTTCCCAGGTACATTCCCATCAGTATCATGGAAAGAAAATAAAGCACCAGGACGATTATGTCTAATAAAGGAAGTTGCTTCATTATTTCTTAGTTGGGTCGTATTGTACAAATTTAACCACGGAGGTAGGAATAGGTAGCACGGAGGTCCACGGAGGACATTTCTCTGTGGACCTCCGTGCTACCTATTCCTACCTCCGTGGTTAAAAAATTTTATACTGAATATTACAATGTAAGAAAAGAATTTTATAATCCATCCCTACAAAAGTTTCATACCGATACATTATTATTTATAGATATTAACATGCCGGACATTACAGGTCTTGACCTGGTGCGTTCACTCAATGAAAAACCCATTGTGATTTTTACAACGGCTCATAAAAAATTCGCAATCGAAGGCTTTGAACTGGATACTATAGATTATCTTTTAAAACCTATTTCTTTTGAGCGTTTTTCCAAAGCGGTAAATAAAGCGATTGAATACTACGGTTATATAAATAAGATTAATAGTGAAACGAATGAAAACCTGTTTGTTTACTCAGAATACAGGCTGGTTAAAATTCCTCTTAACGACATTGAATATATAGAAAGTCTTGAAGATTATATCAGGATTAATCTTGTAAATGCGAAGCCAATACTCACACTTATGCCGCTTAAAACTGTATTGGAAAAATTACCGGCCAATAATTTCACCAGAATACACCGGAGCTATATCGTTAATATTAATAAAGTCCATTCTGTATTGAACAGGAAACTTACATTATCTTCTTCTACTGAAATACCTATCAGCGATAGTTATGTTAATTTTATTAACATCTGGAAGGCACGCTGGATAAGGGTTTCAGCTTGTTTCCTGATCATCGGCACATTGTATAGTTCTACCGATTACCATTTTAATATGTTTGCGGATAATACCAACTTTATACCATAAAAAGAAGAATCATTCCTTCATACAAAATTTTAAATATTATGGAAAGAAGTAGTTTTTTAAAAAATGGAATCGCCGCTTTAGGGGCAGCCTTTGTAGTGCCTTTAATACACGCCTGCAAAAAAGATGCAGTTGCGGGTACTATTGATACCGGCACAACAACAGGTGCCGGCAAGGCTAACGGACACCCAACAGACTTCAAACATTTCTGACAATTTAGACCGACTTCGCTTAAATAGTCTATTCAGCAGACAACCACCATAGTCCACCCACCACCCTGACAGTTTTTAAATAAATAAAATAACTTACAACTATTGCAACATTTTTACCAATGACCTGTCTAACTCGATAAGTGAACGATATAAATGAAAATAATAGAGCTGACCATATTTTGGTTGACAAGGTATTAATTGGCGACACTAATGCCTTTTCTATTATTATTTCTAACACGGAAAGATTGGTAGCCCAAATCGTTTTCAAAATGATTCCCAATAACGAAGACAAAAAAGACATTGCACAGGATATTTATTTAAAGACTTTTAATAAATTAAGGACATTCAAATTTCAATCGAAGCTTTCCACTTGGATTGGACAAATTGCATATAATACTTGCCTAAATTATCTTGAAAAGAAAAAATTGGTTTTAATAAGCAATTTCAATTCTGATAACGAAACTGGTGATGGAATATTATACAATCCAAAGATTGAAAGTGAATATTATGACACGGAAAGTATCTTTTTAAAAAATGAATTATCACAAATTTTGAAAATTGAAATTGATAAACTTTCGCCACTTTATAAAACCTTAATAACTCTTTATCATAACGAGGAATTAAGCTACTCAGAAATAGCGCAAATAACAGAACTGACCGAAGGAACTCTAAAAAACTATTTGTTTAGAGCAAGAAAAACTCTAAGAGATAATTTATTGAAAAATTATAAAAAGGAAGAACTATGATAAATATACATCCTGACGAAAATGCAATTCAAAATTACATTTTAAATAGTAACTGCAATTCAGAACTTGTTGAGCATATTCTACATTGCAAAAGTTGTAGTTTAAAAGCAGAACAGTATAAGCAATTATTTGCAGGAATTCAAAAACAAGAAACCCCAGCTTTTGAATTTAATCTTACTAAATTGGTAATGGGACAGTTGCCACAGCCCAAATCTAAATTTTCTTTTGCCAAATATTTAAACCATATCATAGTAAGTGTTTTGATTATGTTGTGTTTGGGCTTATTATATTTTTTAGGTCCTTTGTTGTCAAACATTCTCCTAAACGTTACTCCAATATTAATATACTTAATAACTACTGTTGTTGTTTGCATATCTGTAGCCCTTTTCCTTGATATGTACACAAAGTATCAGAAGCGAATAAGCATAATAAATTTTTATTAATTTCTGCAACATTTATTTAAGAGCTCTGTCTAATTGAATATAAGGCATTTAAAATGAAAAAAATAATAAACACAGTAGCTATAATTGTTGCCCCATTTGTGGTAAATGCACAAAACAGCAATTCGTTTCCAGTTGATGAAAAAGTCTTTAATGCAGTTGCTTCTATTTTTGTCGTGGCATTGCTCATGATATTCATATTAGCGATTGTAAAACGACTTTTGGACAGCCGTATTAAAAATAAAATTATAGATAGAGGAATTCCAGAAAGTATTGTTTCATCGATTTTACAAGCGAATCCTAAAGAAGACAGAAATTCAAATATTAAATGGTTTGCGATTTTAACAGGTTTGGGAATTGGGCTAACTATAATTAACTACACACTTCCTCTCGGCTTCCACTCTTTAGCAATTATGTCATTTAGTATTGCTGCAGGTTTTTTGGGCTATTATTTTTTTGCCAGGCATTCAGAGAAATAGGTTAAAAACAAAATAAATTTTGTTATCATAATCAGGCTTACTGATTAGCTATTGTATTGCCTATACCCACAATAATTTTCATTAAATCACTTTTATATTTTCAAAATGATTAATCAAAATATTAAGCCAATTGAACAAAACCAAAGAATTGCTATAATTGACATTCTCCGTGGTTGGGCATTGATTGGAGTTGTACTTGTCAATTACTTTTTATTCTTCTACTTTGGTAAAGACATAACAATTCCAAAAGAGGACTACCCAAGTCATATAGGTAGGCTCTTAACCGACATTGTTTTTACAAATAAGAGTAGAATAATGCTAAATGTATTATTCGGTTTTGGTTTTGCAACTTTAAGTGAGAATATCACTTTGAAAGAAAGTAATTCAAAAATATTGTTTTTACGAAGAATGTTATTGCTACTTGGAATAGGGTTATTAAATACATGTTTTTACTATGGTGACTTTTTAAAAGACTATGCAATAGTTGGTATAATGTTATTGCCGTTTTACAAAGCAAGTGCAAGGACATCTTTATTCATAAGTATTCTTTTATTTTTAATCTATCCGTTTTCCTGTGATTATCTTCCCCGCCTCTTTGCAACAAATATTAAGGCAACTAGCATTTCGCTTTACGAAAGCGCTAATATTTTTAATGTTTTCTTATATGGATTTAAAAAAGGGACAAAAGAGCTATTCGAAGTTGGCAGACTATTGGGTATAAATTTATTCGTTTTAGCTTGTTTCCTCTTTGGACAATTTTTGTATAAAATAGATTTTTTCACCAAAGTTTTATCAAATAAAATTTCTGCAAAAAAATTATTTTGGAAATGTTTAATAACTACTATTCTAATTGCAATTAGCTCACAAGCCATAACACACATATTTAAGATCGATATTCTTAAACATTACAATATTGAATTTTGGTTGGAGTTTGGGCTAATGTGTGTGCTTCTGACGTCTATTTGTTGGTTAAATAAAAAAGATAAACTTAAAAACTTTTTTAATAGCTTACAATCAGTTGGAAAAATGACACTGACCAATTACATTATGCAAAACATTATAGGAATCTTAATGTTTTCAGGATTTGGACTTGGGCTTTTACACCGACTACCTTTCTATGGATACATTTTGATTGCCATATCAATTTATATTTTGCAGGTATATTTTAGCAAATGGTGGCTGACAAAATACAATTATGGACCAGTTGAATGGATATGGCGACAATTAACTTATATGAAAAGACTTCCGATTAAAAGACAACTCCTCAATGCTGACAAAAGCCCAGCAGGTAACATTTACAGTGCTGGATAAGAACATCGGCTATTGAAAGTAAAAGTGTTCCGCTAATACTTGATTTTGATCTTGCATGTAATAAGAACAGGTTGGTGAACATAGCACATGCACCGGAACATGCTTTCACATTAAGCATAGGAAAATTCAAAGGCCGGGAAGAAGCACTGTACACTTTAAAAGATAGCTATTCCCCTATTCCGGCTTTTTTGTTTTTGTGATTGAAGGTGCGTTTGAAGTGCAGGGCCGTTTGCTTCATCCCCGAGATGATTAGCACTATGGGATGTAGATGGTGCCGTTGAACTGGAAGCGTTGAATAACGAGGCGATTGTTTTGTTGATAGAGATGCAAAGCTTTTCGAAGATTTATAACTAGTGTTGTGTTAAGCATAAAATTGTCGCCTTTGCAATCAGCAATCAGCAGTCAGCTATCAGCTATCAGGAGGAAACCCTTTCAGGCATTGTTCTCCTGAAACCTGACAGCTGACTGCTGATAGCAATTTATACGACAGACATTGTGTGCTTTACATGACACTAGAACCTGGCCATCAGCGTTACACCATACGTTTTCGGATCACCTAAACGTACTGCGCCAAAATCATATGCATAAGCAAAGTACCTGGTATCAGTAGCGTTTCTATCCCACAACATTACCTCAAAATTTTTAGCAGCTATGCCTGCACGCAGGTTTAATAAATTGTAAGGAGCCTGGGTGATAGTGTTAGCAAGGTTGTAATAAGTTGTTCCTAAATATTTCCACTCACCCCTGATAACGGCTTTTAATTGTTGCCGTCCACCAAGAAGATAAGTGTATTGTGCTGATAACATGGATGTAATTTCAGGAGTGAATATCTGGTGTTTACCAGCAAGGTCAACTGAAGTTCCGTTCTGTGAAATTTTTAATGACTTATACATCGCTTGTGTATATCCGAAATTATATCCCAGCTCTAAACCCATGACTGGTTGAGTAAACAATTCGGCTTCTACGCCTTTGCTGACTAACTTACCGGTATTCTTTGTTATTGTTACTGCTTCTGGAAGCACCAGCGTGGGCACCTGGGCGTTAGTAATGTTGCTGTAAAAAGCATACAGATTCAAACGCATTGATTTTTCAAATAAATCATTCTTGATTCCTAATTCATAATTGTTGCTGTACTCCGGTTCATAAGAATACAAAGGAGGTTGAGAAGGATCAGAAGACAATGGCGTTAGTCCACCAGCCCTGAAACCGCGGCTGTAAGTTGCATAAACCATTGAATTGACTGACAAGTGATAATTAACAGAAAGCTTCGGTGAAAAAGCATGAAAAGTGGCTTTAGCAGCCGAATCAGGAAAGGTAGTTATATATGTAGGATCAGGATCATGCTGATAGGTGGCGGAGACATTTTGTTTTTGATGTTCGTAATCATACCTCAAACCAAAAGTGATATCTGTTTTTTTAGCAATGGTATAGGTAGCCTGGCCAAAAAAAGCAACGCCAAAATTTTTCGCTGCAGTGGTATTAACTGTAGTAAACAAAGAATCCGGAACACCAATCAACGTAGCATCTTTACCATAGCGAATACCTTGCCTGGAAGGGTTATCCTGGTAAAAAATATAAGAGCCTGCTGTCCATTTGAAAAGAGATTCAGAAGAAGCAGGTGACGATAATTTAAACTCCTGCGTAAACACTTTTACATTGTTCCAATTCTTTCCATAATTATTCACAACGGCAACTGCATCAAGAGGAGAAAAATCTCCATCAAGCGGAGCTTTGTAATAACGATAATTTTTTTGGAAGGCTGTTTGCGAACTGAAGTTAATAGAAGTGCCATTAAAGTTTGCCGAGAAGGAAGCATTCTGAGTGTTATCAACCATCGTTGTCAAGGCATTCTGATTAAGCACGAATTGCTTCTTCGCGGCATCATCTCCTGCAACTAACGGGAATGCACCATTGTTCCTGTTGTCATGATGTTTTACATTTAAATTGAACACCCAGTTCTTTCCGGCAATATATTTTAAATAATAATTACCGGTAATGCTATGCTGACTATCATAAGGCCTGTTGTTGTATTCGTTATGATAATATCCAACGCGTTGGTTATAAACAGTTGCTACCCCAATGTATAATTTATCTTTCACCACTGGTGTCTTAAAACCTACCGTGTATTTCTGTTGGTTATAATTTCCGATATCCGCCTGTAAGAAGCCACTCATCTGATTAGTGGGTTGCCTTGTTATAATATTTATAACTCCTCCCATTGCATTCCTTCCATATAAAGTTCCCTGGGGGCCCCGCAATACTTCAATGCGCTCGGCATCTATTAAAACCGGAATGTATGTGTCTAGTCCGAACTGATTAACACCATCAATGTATGTAGCAACTGCAGGAACGTAAGACGTAGTGGTAATGCCCCTGACACCGGTAACATTTCGATGATCTCCCGGCTCTGATGAATACAAATTAGGCACTATAGCAGTGAGGTCTTTACTGTTCCATAACCTAAATTCCTGTATCTGCCGGTACGAAATGGATGAAATGCTTACAGGCACCTGCTGCAACAATTCTTCTTTCTTTTGTGCAGTAACAATCACTTCATCCAGCTTCCGGCTGGCATCTGCCAACAGTACAGCAATGTTTTCATTACTGCCATTCTTTATAAGCAGGTCGTGGTTTCCCGTGGCAAAACCTATAGCTGTTATTTCAAGCTGGTACCGGCCTGGTTTTAAATTATTGAAATTAAAATGACCATCTTTATCTGTGATCACCAGCTTATTGCTGTTTAACAAATGAACGGTTGCACCTGCAATGGCCTGGGAGTTATTATCTGTAATTTTACCGGATAAGCTAACAGATTGCTGACTAAACACCAGCATCGTGTTCATCAACAAGCAACATAATAAAATAGCATGTTTTATTGCAATGGATTTTATCGCTTTCATCACCGTAGAATAGTTTTGAGGTATTAGCATTATTCAACTCAAAAATAAACTATTCATTTAATGGTTAATGGTTAATTGTTTATGGATAATTTCAGAAATCCGGGGTTTTTATATCCATCACTATTAAACATTGACTAAAAGCAACTTTCCGTTAACAATTAACCATTAACCATTAATTAATCATCATTACCTCACCAAAGTAATATCGCCTTTCCTGCTCGTCTTCGTGCCATCGCTAAATTCCACTTCTAAAGTATAAGCATAAACATCCATTGGTTGAACCACTCCTTTAAACTTACCATCCCATCCCTGGTTGATATCAGCACTCTCAAACACTTTCTGGCCAAGCCTGTTGTAAATGGTAAATTTCATTTTCGCTACTGCAAATCCTTTTACATAAATCCTGCTTGCCTGTTCAGGGCCTAGTGGCGTAAAGGCATTGGGCACATCAAGTCTTGGCACTACAATCGTTTTTACAGTAGTACAAACGGTGTCTGTGCATCCAAGCTGGTTAAAGGCAATCAGGCATACATTGAATGTTCCGGTGGCATTATACTGATGTTCCACATTCGACCTGCTTGTTGTTAATAAACTATCACCATCACCAAAAACCCATTTAAAACGTACCGCATTGGCCGAAGATGCATTGGAAAAAACAAACGGTGTGTTTTCTACCGGCACTGTTGGTGTAACCGTAAATACAGCTGTCGGACTGCCCTGCACCACTAATGTTAACTGGGTGGCATCCTGCCCGTTACAGGTGTTTGGATCTACGGCTGTCAACTTCACTACATAGCTTCCGGGGGAAGCATACAAGTGCAATGGGTTGATGCTGTTGGAAGTAGTGCTGTCACCAAAGTCCCAGGTGAATGTTTGTCCGGCAAGGGAAGTGTTTTTAAACACCGCAGTGAAAGGCGCACAGGCTAATTGCGGTAGTTCAAACTTTGCTTTCACCAGTGGTGAAATGCGGATTTCTTTTAAAACCGAATCAGGGCCGTTACAGTAACTAGTATCAAGCAGCACCAGCCTTACCTTATAAGTTCCTGCTGAAAGATAGTTATGGGTAACGCTTTCAGACCCGGAGCTTAACCGGGTGCCGTCACCAAAATCCCAGACAAAGTTTTGTCCTGTAAACGGTTTATTGGCAGGTGAAGTTGACTGATTATCGAAACGGAAAGAAAGGGATTCACAAGGTTGTAGTTTAACAGGATTAAAGTCAAGCACTGCAATATCATTACGAACTATAATAGTGATATGCGCACTGTCCCTGATATTACAGGTAGTAGAATCAACAGCTACCAGTTGAACACTATACGTTCCGATGTTATTGTAAGTATGTGAGATTTCGAAACTATCCGTAACCACTAGCGGTGATCCGTCACCGAAGTTCCACTCATAGCTTTGAGCGTTAAGGATGGTATCACGAAATTTTACTGTTAAGGGAACACAGCCGGTAGTATCGAATACCGAATTAATATAAGCACGAACACCGGCGCGAACGCCTGCATAATTAAAAGAAATTTTTAACGCCGCAAGGTTACATTGTGCACCTGTTTTTGAAGGTGAGTACCCGGTGGAACAGCACCATGCGCCAGGTGTAACAGGCCATTGCGGCCTGGTGCCACCACCACCGCTACATGCGCAGATGGCCTGGTAGATAACTCCATGCTGATCAAACCTGCTGGTTCCACCATCAACATGCTCCCCTATTCCACCATTCTGTCCATAGAAAGTTCCATATAATAATTTAGAGGCATCACGCTGCAGCACTATAAAATAAAAATCCGACTGATCAGGAACCTTCTTCAACGCATCAGGCGTAACAGGCATACGCGTGATATCATCCAGTTTATATTTACCGATGATATCTTTACCCCAGCCTGACACATAAACATTCTCGCATTGATCTACAAGAAAAGCAACAGGTGAAATATTAGGATTAACAGAACCTGTTCCAAAAACTGTTGAATATACAAAACCAGAAAGATCTTTTTTTAGCTTGGAAATATATTGCTTTGAATTTGGATTGGAATAGAATGTATTGCCAATGCTTACTACCGGCCAGGTACCGGTGGTAGTACCCATAATATAAGGAAAATTATTCCGGTCGAACTGAATACCAAACACAACGTCTATACCGGCAGTACCCATATACGTGGTTTGTTTCAGCACCGAACCGTCGTTTGAAAATACGGAAATATATCCATCGCTTGTACCACCCTTAAAAGTTGTTTGGTAGGAACCAACTTTATTACCTGGAAAATCAGTGCTTGTAGTAGCACCTGCCATGTAAATATCCTGGTTGGACGGGTTTAAGGCAAGCACAAAGCCTGCATCGTAGCCACTTCCACCCAGGTAAGTGCTGTATAAAACATTTTTACAGGTAGCATCAACTTTAATCAAAACAGCATCCTGGTTGCCGCCAAAAGTTTTTTGTGCGGCTGTAGGTGTAGTATAAAAATCTGATGACTTGGTACAGGATGAAACATATATATTATCCGATCCATCCAAAATCACTTCACTTCTTGCATCATCGCCATAATTATTAATTAATAACTGGGTTCCGGCCGAATGGCTGTCAGCTATATTAAAGCCGTCATCGCTGGTTCCTCCCACTCTTACTGATCCTATTAATGCATTTCCTGCGCCATTTATTTTTGTGATTACAATGTCCCAGTTTCCCTGTGTGCCAAAGCGGGCCGTGGTTGGATAATTTTTAGAAGTGGTTCTGCCTGCAATAACCAGGTTACCTTTTGAATCAGCAAACAAACTGTGCGGCTGGTCCTTATTACTGCCACCGATGTAAGTTGCAAACAAACGCTGGCTTCCATTTGAGCTGAATTTCATGATACCCATATTCCAATAGTTCTCGTCGTGAACAGCAGATCCACTATAATTTGTTTGAAATGCTCCCGGCGAAGTGGGAAACCCGGTATCGAAGACAATACCGCCGGCATAAAAAGTTCCATCCTTACCATAAGTAGCCGTATAACCCCAGTTATCAGCAGTACTTCCGGTAAAAGAAGCAAAGATTAAGATAGGATCAATAATGAGTGTTGACTGACGTAAAAAGTTTTTTATGGCAAACTTTACTGTGTTGCCATTTACCTGGTAGCGGCAATCCAGTTTTTTCTTTTCAGATGCTTCGTATTGATAGGTATAGGGATATAATTCTCTTACTTCACCAACGGAAGTCTTGATGATTAACTCATTGTTCTTAATACTCAGTTTATCCACTCCATCAAATTTCATTTCAATCTTTGAGGGATCAGCACCGGGGTTTACAATAAACTCGTATTTCAGGTTTCCATAATCACTATAAAATTTAACATCGATACCGGGATACAAATCTTTATAAGTAACCGCCTGAAACAACCGGCAATCGCCTGCCCACTTTGAAGAATCATCACCAATAAAATAATTATTATATCCAGGTTGCAGTTTATCAGGAACTATAACAGCGTTTTGATTAGCACCTGTAAACTCAACATTGTAAGCATGAGAATGCAGCACATCTTTATCGGCAATACTAACAGGGTTCCTATTAAGAGAAGCTGCATGTTTTTCAAAAACGGGTGTATTTTCAGAAGATGTAGTATGTCCATGAGCTGATTCGGCAAGTCTGGCCAGGTCTTCCGGATTGTGTTGTACTACTGTAAAACCTGTTTTACGAAGGAAGAATGCGCCATTGGTCAACACTCCTTTAAAACGGATATTGCTGTTCCATTGTCCTTTATTTTCTATAAACTCCAATGCATTGGCATCGCTTTGCGCAATTAATTTACAGGTAACCAGTATGCAGAATGACAGGAGTATGAATATTTTGTTCATCAAGCTCTTTAAAGTTTAATAAGCTATCATCTATCAGCAGTCAGCTATCAGCAGTCAGCTATCAGCAGTTCAAAAAAGGTGAGGTACACCACTTCAACAAATCTAGGACACTGCTTCTAATATGGTCATCATATAATAACCAGCTTTGAGTAAATAGCATAATCTTAACACTAGTAATGCTACCACACGTTAAATAATTAGAACGAAGGAGGCGTGATGGTTAGTATGCAGACCAGATAAACAAAGCGCCAAAAAACATGGTTTTCGATGGACCGGGTAAAAGGTATTAGAGGTTTAAATTTGGAAGTCTTCAAAAAAAGGTTCGACCTGTGAGGTTTCTAAAAACCTCACAGGTCTGAAATTTAGGTTGTACCCTCCTCTCAAGACGTGTGAGGTTTTTAGAAACCTCACACGTCGAAGCTCCTTTTTAAAAGCGTCGTATCTATTTCTTATCCCGTAAAAAATCTTTGACGTTTTCTTTTGTAACCAGTTGAAATGGAATCATTACTTCCTTACTGTCCAGTGGTTCCTTTTTTACCAGCTTAATGGCAGTCTCCACAGCACCGTTTCCCTGCCCTTTGGCATCCTGGTAAATGGTAGCATTCAACCTGCCATCCTTTACAGCCTGCAGTGCATCAGCAATGGCATCTATACTAACCAGTACAATTTTATCTTTTAGCTTTGATTGTTCCAGCGCCTGCAAAGCTCCTAATCCCATTTCATCATTATGAGCAAAAACGGCGTTGATCTTGCTACCATAAGATTGTATCCAGTTTTCCATCAGGGTCATACCTTTTGCCCTGTCCCATTCGGCAGTTTGCTCAGCCAGCACTTTAATATTGGGATATTTTGCCAGAACTTTTAATGCACCGGCGGCCCTGTGTATTTGTGCAGCCTGTCCCATATAGCCATCTATGATTACAATATTTCCTTTCTGGTTTATAGACCTGGCAATGTATTCCATAGCCATTTCGCCCGATGTTTCATCATTAGAGCCCACAAATGCATCAGGCTTTGAATTTGTTTCAGAATTCACATTGATAAGCGGTATACCCGCGGCCCTGGCTTTATCAACCGCAGGAGAACTTGCTTCTACTTCACATGGATTTAAAATGATGGCGTCAACCTTTTGTGAAATAAATGTTTCAACCTGCTGAACCTGCTTTTCAGCAGTACGCTGTGCATCGGTTATAATCAGCTTTGCATGCAGCTCTTTAGCACGTGCTTCAATGGCATCCTTAACATTCACTACAAATTCAGATTGCAGGCTCAACATGGATACACCGATAACAATAGCGCCTTTTTTAGTTTCTTCCTTTTTACCTCCCATGTTACATCCTGAAAATAATACAGGAGTCACCATTAGCACTACTAATCTTATAGCTACTGCGTTTGTACATTTGAAGTTTTCAAAAATGCCTTCTGGATTTAAATTTAAAAATTTCATGAATTCTGTATTTATTTTGTTTTCTTGCGATCTATTAATACGGCGCCCACAATAATAATTCCTTTTATAATTTGCTGATAATAGGATGTGATGTTTAAAAGGTCCAGTCCGTTGTTGATCACCCCGATTATTAAAGCGCCCAGCACAGTTCCGATAATACTTCCTACACCGCCCGACAAACTGCTTCCACCAATAACAACCGCAGCGATAGCATCCAGCTCATAAGCCAAACCTGCATTCGGCTGACCTGTGGTGATCCTTGATGCAAGGATGATACCGGCTAATGCAGCCAGGCCACTGCATACCACATAAGTAAACATTTTTATTGCGTTTACATTAATTCCTGATGCGGTAGCAGCATGCTCATTTCCCCCAACCGCATATATATAACGGCCCGTTTTGGTATAATTTAAAATTACAGATGCCAAAATAATTACGATTACGAATATTATAATTGGGACGGGAATATTAAAAATATTGCCACCACCAATAAAGTTGAATGATTTCGATAAATTAGAAACAGGCCTTCCATTACTAATCAATAATGCCAGTCCCCTTGCTATGGTCATCATTCCAAGGGTAACAATAAACGGAGCAACTTTTCCTTTGGTAATGGTTAATCCATTAACGAAACCTATGAGGATGCCTGTTAGTATGGCAAGACTAAGAGAAACAATGAGCGGATATTCACCCGGATGTGCAAAGATGGCTGCAACCACACCCGTTAAAGCAATGACCGAACCTAATGATAGATCGATTCCTCCTGCTATTATTACGAAGGTAACTCCGACAGCTAAAATACCGTTTATAGAAATCTGCCGCAGTACAATCACCATGTTCTGCAAACTAAAAAAATTTGGAGTAGCAACAGATAAGATGATACATATAATAGCAAAAGCAATAAAAATCTGGTATTTAACCAGGTAATTTTTATAAACCGATGAATGTATATCCGGTGTTCCCGGAGCCTTATTTTTAAGCATTGCCATTCTTGTATTTTATTGTGACATTGCATGTTTCATGATCAGTTCCTGCGAGGCTTCTCCCTGGGTAAGCCCGGCCTTTAGCTCGCCATTATGAATGACCAGTATCCTGTCGCTCATTCCCAGTATCTCTAATAGCTCTGAAGATATCATAATAATGGCTTTTCCTTCTTTTGCAAGACGGAACATTAATTTATAGATCTCTGTTTTGGCGCCTATATCAATGCCCCTTGTGGGCTCATCCAGAATTATAATTTCAGGATCATTTAATAAAACTTTTGCAATAACGGCTTTTTGCTGATTACCGCCACTTAAAAAATTTATCAACTGATTTTTTGAAGGAGTTTTTATACCAAGCTTTTCAATCTGTTCATCAACAATTTCAATCTCTTTTTTTGTATCCAGCAACAGTCCTTTACTGCATTTATTTAAAGAAGCAAGGGTAATATTATGTTTAACGGAAGATGAAAGTACCAGGCCATAATGCTTTCTGTCTTCGCTTACCAGTCCTATACCCAATTTTATGGCATCCCTTGGTGACCTTATTGAAACTTTTTTGCCTTTAATAAAAATTTGCCCTTGGTATATTTTTTCCAATCCAAATATAGCATTTACAATTTCTGTTCTTCCTGCGCCCATTAATCCGGCAATTCCTACTATCTCACCCTTTCTTACTTCAAAGCTGACATCTTTAAAGTTTGATCCGGTTATTCCGGAAACGGATAAAACAACTTCACCGGGTACAGATTCCTTCTTATCAAATACTGCATTGAGCTCCCTGCCTACTATTAAAGAGATTAATTGCTGATGACTTATTTCCGAACAAGCATGGGTGGAGATATATTTACCATCACGCATTACCGTTATAGTATCGGCGATCCGAAAAATCTCATCCATCTTGTGAGAGATATAGATGATGGCAATGCCTTGTTGTTTCAGTTCATTAATAATATTGAATAAAATATTCACTTCCCTGCCGGAGATGGCGGAAGTTGGTTCATCCATAATAATTATTTTAGCTTTATTTGAAATGGCTTTGGCAATCTCAACCATCTGCATTTCAGCAATGCTGCAGTCTTTCATCTGCCTGGTTACCGGAATATTAACACCTAATGAAGTCAATAATAATTGCGCATCTTTATTTAATTTCCTGCTGTTGATCCATCCGGGAAATGTAGTGGTGGGTTCATTTCCTATAAAAATATTTTGCGCAACAGTGAGATAGGGAAAGGGAAATAGTTCCTGGTGGATCATCGAAAAACCTTTTTTTATGGCATCATGTACTTTTACAAACTTTACCTGTTCACCTTTAAAATATATTTCTCCTGTATCAGCAGTATACATTCCTATAAGAATTTTCATCAGGGTAGATTTGCCGGCGCCGTTTTCACCCATCAATGCATGTACTTTTCCTTTTTCAATAGAAAGCTGAACGTTGTCCAGCGCTTTAACCCCCGGAAAAGACTTGGAAATATTAATGGCCCTTAAAATATACTCAGGCTTCAGGTTCATGCAAATCGTTTTATTTATAAATGAAAATATATCATTTAATGAAGAATGTAAATAATTGTTAATGGTTAATCAATGTCGTTGACTTAAGGATTACGTATTTAGCAGGCATTCATTATGACCCTTGTGGGATTTCCTTTGTGTCCATTGTGGTTAAATAGAGTCTAAGAATCCAGGAGTCTTTTTACCACAAGGAACACAAAGGTAATTCACAAGGGACACTAAGACCTTTAACAAATCTATTTTCCAATAGAAAAAGCAGTACAAACTTCTTAAGTCAACGACATTGAATGATGAATTATTAATTGTAAGATCTTAATAATCGATATTTGCAATTAAACGATTAATTATTTACCACTATCCATTAATAATTAATCATTAATAATTAATCATTAAAAATGTCTTTATTCATTTGCTCATTAAATTCAGGAAGTAACGGCAACTGCTATTATATCGGTAATGAAGAAGAGGCTATTTTGATTGATGCTGGTATTTCGTGTAAAGAAACGGAAAAACGAATGAAACGTTTGGGTTTACCGATTGAAAAAGTTAAAGGCATTTTTATTTCTCATGAACATTCAGATCATATCGCGGGTATTGCGGTGCTGGCAAAAAAATACCAGCTTCCAGTTTATATTACCGAAGGAACAAGGAAAGGCGGCCGGATGATTTTAGAGCGCCAGCTTGTATCTTCATTCATTGCATACCAACCTGTTAGCATTGGAACACTTTCTATAACTGCTTTTCCTAAATTTCACGATGCCTGCGACCCTCATAGCTTTGTTGTAAAGTCATCATCGGTTACTGTTGGAATTTTTACAGATATTGGTATCCCTTGCGAACATGTGATCCGTCATTTCCAGCAATGCCATGCTGCTTTTCTCGAATCAAATTATGATGAAGGCATGTTAATCAATGGCTCTTATCCTTACTATCTTAAGAAGCGCATCATGGGTGGTAAAGGACACTTATCAAACTCACAGGCATTACAACTCTTTCTATCGCACAGGCCATCCTTCATGAGCCATTTATTATTATCACATTTATCCAAAAACAATAATTGTCCCAAACTTGTTGAAGAGCTATTTACGCAGCATGCGCTCAGCACAAAAATAGTTGTTGCCTCCAGGTATGAAGAAACTCCGGTGTATCATATCAGCAATAATCAGCCGGATATTATGATTCAAAAAATTAATAACAGGCCAGTGCAGTTGCAGCTTGCTTTTTTTTAGAAAGATGTATTGAGTAAAGGAATTTTAAAATTGCTATCATAAACTTAATTCAAAAATACCTCATCAACCAACAGCAACGTCTGCCTGCCCTTAGGGTTTTTAGGATCAGGAAGATTTAAAGGCTTAGCAACAATCTTAAGGTATGAAACCTGCAGGGGTTTAAAAGTAGTTTGATAAACTTTAATAATATGCTCCATGTCCTTAGCAGGAACCTCGGGCTTAAGAGTGCTCAATAATTTTACTGCCCCTTTATTTTCACCTCCCCACACTTCGATAACCGAGGCAGGATAAATTCCTGTTTTTGGTTCAACCATTGTATTTAACCCTACAGAGCTCAACAGTACAGGAGCTTTGAATTCTAATACCAGCTGCATATCATAGTTTCTAAAACCTCCCCAGTTGTTAGCCCATGCGGGACTGTTTGCATTAAAGCTTCCCATCTCCCTGTCAAAAAATGTTTTAGCGCCATTGGCCTGGTGAACCGGGTTCATAGGGAAGTCCAAGCGCATACTGTCAGGCTTATAGCTACTTTTATATAAAGTAAATTCGGCTGTAGCACTGCCATACCAGCCATCCTTATACGCTTTTGCTTTTACAATAGTAATATTGTCGTGCAGTATGGTTTCATTTTTAAATATTGGAGAATTGATACTGTCCGGTTCTGTACTATCAGTAGTAAACCTAATATCAACTCCTTTAATGGTATGCTTCAAATCAAGCGCAACCTGGCCGGTAAAAATAGTAGAACTGTTTTTTAAAGATGGTGGATTTAACTGGATAGGATTAGAGCCGTCATCCTTGAAGCCGGTAATCAATTCAATGTTCTTATTGGATTTTTGCAACTGTTTCATTTCATCATCCGATAAACCAGTATCCCATACTGCCAGCTTATTTAAACTTTGAAAGGAACGCATCTGCAGCAGCAGGTCCTGGAAACTAAGATTAGTACCGGAAAGAGATAATGATTGCAAATGCTTTAATGCAGTAAGATTTTTTAACCCGGTGCCGGTAACATCAGTAAAATTTAAATTTAGCGATCGCAGGTTTTCAAACTGCGAAACGGTTATAAGATCTGCATCCTTTACCGGCATCTTGTTCAGTTCAAGCCATACTACCTGTGTTTTAACCGGCGCCAGTTCATCTAATGATTTTGTTGAATACGCATTCTTGTTATAAATATTTACGGCCAATGCAGGAGATTCTTTAGATAGCGCATAAACTACCCTGTAATTATTATTCAGCTTTCGAATTGTTTCCTTGTCAGCCGCTACAAAATCAAATTCCTCTTCCCTGGATTCAGCAGGTTTTAAAAGTGTAGCAGCCAATAATCTTAAAGAATCTTTTACCGGCAAATCAATTACTTTTTTCTTAAAGTCGGCATTTTCTTTAATCCAAAGTTTTAATAATAATATTTCATCTTCAGTAAGTTGTGTTTTGCCTGCAGGTGGCATGTGTTTCTTTGCATCAACAGGCATGTGTATACGTTGTAACAGCAGGCTGATCTCTGGTTTTCCCGGTTCGAATAATTTTCCATTTTTTCCTCCTGCCAGTATTGACTTCATATCCGTTAGTACCAGCTCACCTTTTACTTTATCAGGATTATGGCAACTGATACATTTTTTTTCGAAAACCGGCTTTACTAAATTTTCAAAAACTATTGCCTGGTCAAAAGGAACATTTTTCTGATCTGTAGATATTACCGGTGCCAAAACAAAATTATTGCCATGAGTAATGGTAGCGCCAAAGTGCCCTGCAAAGATCAGGCATAAAGATGTTGCCATGGCGCTTCCTTTTGCTATAGGCGAATTATACCAGCCCATATTTCGGAGCCAATGTATTAATGAAGTGATGAATACTACGCTTACACCTGTCCACTTATGCCATTGCAATACAGATCCTGTGTATCCTCCTTCCTTTGATAAGAACAGTCCCATAATAACGGTTATGGCGGATGACAAAGCGCCAAGCAATAATAAATTGGAGGTAAAGCTTTGATATAATTCCTGGTTGATATATAGAGGTTTGAACCGAAAAAACTCCAGCACCATTGCCAGTATGATGATAACTATCGGGAAATGCAGCATCATAGGATGCATCCTGCCAAAAGCCTGCAACCAGTGTGGAAGCACCAGTAAATTTTCAAATAGTAATAAAAAGATTATGAAAATATTCAGTGTAAATAAAACATTGCCTGCTAAACCTTTGAGACTGCTTTTCATATGTTACGTTGGCTTTACCAAATCAGCGCCTCTTTAAGATTTACAAATCTGAGAAGAACTGAATAGTAAAGCCATTCTTTATCCAAATATTTTTAAAATTTAAGTGACAGTTTTATCCAATTATATCTCTGACAACTTTTCCTGAAACATCAGTCAAGCGATAGCGGCGACCAAGATGTTTAAAAAGTAGTTTTTCATGATCGAGTCCCATCTGGTTTAAAACAGTGGCCTGGAAATCATGGACATGAACGCCATTTTTTATAACATTATATCCTAGCTCATCTGTTTCTCCATATACGATGCCAGGTTTAATACCCCCACCCGCCATCCAGATACTAAAGCAACGCGGGTGATGATCGCGGCCATAGTTATCCTCCTTTAATTTTCCCTGGCTGTAATTTGTCCGTCCGAATTCTCCACCCCATATTACCAGTGTCTCATCTAACAAACCTCTTTGTTTCAAGTCGGTTACCAGCGCAGCGGAAGCCTGGTCTACATCTTTAGCCTGACTTGCAATTTCGAAAGGAAGGTTACCATGCTGGTCCCATCCCTGATGATATAACTGAACAAACCGTACACCGTTTTCTGACAGCTTACGAGCAAGCAAACAATTAGCCGCGTATGTTCCAGGCACCAGGCAATCAGGTCCGTATAGTTTTACAATATCATCTGATTCTTTTGACAGGTCCATTGTTTCAGGCACAGCAGTTTGCATACGGTATGCCATTTCGTACTGCTGCACTTTGGTATTAATTTCGGGATCGCCAAATTCATTATAAGACATCTGGTTCATTTTAGCCAGGTTATCCAGCATTTCCCTGCGATCTTTTCGGTCCATACCATCGGGATCGGTTATATACAGCACGGGATCTTCCCCCTTACTAAATTGAACACCCTGGTGTATGGAATCTAAAAACCCGTTTGACCATAGTTTTGAATATACGCCCTGGCCGTTACCAATACCTCTTGACAGTAAAACGGTAAAATCGGGCAGGTTCTTATTTTCACTTCCTAATCCATAACTCAGCCAGGAACCCATGCTGGGCCTGTTGCCTTGCTGGGAACCGGTTTGAAAAAAAGTAAGCGCAGGATCATGGTTGATAGCTTCGGTATACATAGACCTTATGATACAAAGGTCGTCTACAATTTTTGCTGTATGAGGAAAAAGGTCGCTGACCCAGGCACCGCTTTGTCCATATTGATTAAATTTAGTAAAGGAACCTATCAAAGGAAATGAAGTCTGCTTTGCTGTCATACCTGTTAACCGTTGTCCACCACGAACAGAAGCTGGCAACTCCTCTCCCATCATTTCACAGAGCTTGGGTTTGTAATCAAACGTCTCTAATTGAGAAGGAGCACCGTTCTGAAATAAATAAATTATTCGTTTTGCCTTAGGAGCAAAGTGAGGTATGCCCGGAGGGTAAAGATTATCATCCGTTTCTCCTTTGCTGAACAGTTCGGGTATCAGCAATGAACCGAGGGCAAGGCTTCCTATTCCTAAACTTAATTTCGATAAGAAGCGGCGCCGGTTTAAGTTAAGACCGTGCTCTAATATATTCTTGTCCATATCAGGTTTTTGTAATCGTTTCTTCCAGGTTATAAATGGTTACTATTACTTGCATAAGGGCAGCCTGTGTATTTTTATTAACTTTCTCATCACGTGGAAACTCCCCTGCGGATAATAACCTGGCGGCTTTTTTATCATCCATTATTTTAAGCTCCTTCTTATAATAGCTTGATAACACTGCCAGTTCCCCTTCTTTTGGTTTCCTGGAAACAATCTGTCTGAAAGCTTTTCTTATCTTATCCTCTGGCTGGCTGTTTTCTTCCAGAAGCTTAGCTGCAAATACCCGTGAAGCTTCAAGCACTGTAGGATCGTTCATCATTACAAGTGCCTGTAAAGGTGTGTTGGTTTTTAATCTCCTCACTTCACACTGGTCCCTGTTACTGGCATCGAATATGCCCATCACAGGTGGCGGAACAGTTCTTTTAATAAAAGTATAGATACCCCGGCGGTATAAATCTGCGCCATGATCCTGTTTATATATTGAAAGAAGTCCACGGCCTGATGTAGCGCCTTCCCACAATCCTGGTGGCTGGTAGGGTTTAACGCTTGGCCCGCCGATTGTTTTATCCAGCAGGCCACTTGTTGAAAGCACCACATCTTTAATAAATTCAGCGTCTATACGGTAACGTGGTGAACGGGCTAATAAAATATTATCAGGATCTGATTGTAGTTTTTCCGGAGTAACCACCGCTGACTGCCGGTAGGTTGCCGACATCACCAGTTGTTTTACCAATCGTTTAATATCCCAGCCATGGCTCATAAAGTCAACGGCAAGCCAGTCGAGTAATTCAGGATTGGTGGGCAGCTCACCTTGCTTACCAAAATCACCGGCAGTTTTTACAATGCCTTTGCCGAAAAATTCCTGCCACATCTGGTTAACAAAAACACGGGCTGTAAGCGGATTCTTTTTATCGAACAACCATTCTGCCAGCCCTAACCTGTTTTTAGGATATTGATTACCGAAAGGAAGTATGGACTCCGGTGTGCCCGGCTCCACTTCAGCGCCATGATTGTCGTACCCTCCACGAACCAGCACATAAGTTTGCCTTGCCGTGTCACGGTCACCCATAACTGATACGATCAGTCTGTTGGTATCCGGCTTATTGATAAATGTCAGTATATTCTTTACATCTTCGTTACTGATTTCCATCAGTGGTTTCTTGGCGTAAGTTTCAGGTCCGCCAATAACAGATTCAATTCCCACTTCCCTCACATTATTAAAAAACGCGAACATCTGGTAATATTCCTTTTGTGAAAAGGGATCGTACTTGTGATCATGACAATGGGCGCATTCCAGCGTAACACCCATGAAAGCCTTACCAAAAAGATCATTACGGTCTGTAACATACGAAACACGGTATTCTTCATCCACTACACCACCTTCTTCAGTAATTTTATGATTACGATTAAAGCCCGTAGCCAGCAGTTGCTCTTTGGTTGAACCTGGCAAAAGGTCGCCGGCTAACTGCCAGGTAGCAAAATCTTTATAGGGCATGTTATCGTTAAAAGCATGAATAACCCAATCACGCCAAGGCCATTGCGTTCTGTAGCCGTCATCCTGGTAACCATGTGAATCAGCATACCTGGCGACATCAAGCCAGTGCAGTGCCATCTTTTCTCCATACGCTGGATTCTTTAATAGCTGATCTACTACTTTCTCATACGCATTGGAAGAATTGTCAGCTAAAAAATTGTCCATCATTTCGATGGTGGGCGGTAAGCCATTAAGGTCGAGACTGACACGTTTTAATAACCTTTCTTTATCAGCTTCGGAATTTGGAGTTATCCCTTTTTTTTCCTGTTTGCTTAAAATAAAATAATCGATCTCATTTTTAGCCCACTGTTTATTTTTTACTTCAGGAAGTGCAGGAGATTTAGGCGGAACAAAGGCCCAGTGTTTTTCAAATGCGGCACCTTGTTTAATCCACTTCTTTATTAAACTTATTTCACGCTCGTTTAATTTAGTAAGGTTGTAAGAAGGTGGCGGCATCAGCATACTGGTATCGTGTGTAGAGATACGCAGGAACACCTCTGATTGTTCGGGCTTACCTGGGACTAATGCATGAGCTTTGGGGTTTTCTTTAAGCGCTTTGTAAACATTGTCAGCTATGTCTAGCCTTAGGTCAGCTTTTCTTTTGTTGGCATCAGGGCCATGGCAGGCATAACATTTATCCGAGAGTATAGGACGTATATCAAAATTGTAGCTGACAACATCTGGGATTTGTTCTTCTGTAACCTGGGTGGTTGAGTTGTTCTTACAAGACTGGATAAAACAAATAGTACCCACAATTGATGTAATAACAAAATATAGTTTCTTATTCATATATTAGAAGTAATCGGTTGTTAAAGGTACATAATTATTTCATTAGGCTGCCAGTGCCTAAATAATATAACCGCAGAGGAAAACCTGGAGAGAAAGAAGAGGTTACACAGAGGGGTCCTCTGCGTAACCTCTTCTTTCTCTCTTGTATTTTCTTTGCGGTTAAAAATTCTTCAACCCATAGTTATAAGAAAGATTTTGAAGTAATCATATTACTTTGCAGCACAATCAAGCAAAGCAAATGAGAAAAATATTTACCGGGTTCTTTTGTATGATACTATTGATTCAGGCCATTAGCCAGTCAGTTTTGAAAGAAAGATCGGGCAACCCGCTATTTTCCGGCTAGTACGCTGATCCGGAAGGAGCTGTTTTTGGAAAGACATACTGGATATATCCAACCTATTCAGATGCGTACGAGAAACAGGTTTTCTTTGATGCTTTTTCATCTCCTGACCTGGTGCACTGGACAAGGCACGATAAAGTGCTCGATTCTCAACATGTAAAATGGGCGCAGAAAGCTATGTGGGCACCATCCGTTGTAAAAAAAGGTAGCAAATTTTATTTTTTCTTTGGTGCTAATGACGTTCATAAAAACCAGCTTGGAGGAATTGGCGTGGCTGTAGCTGACAAACCTGAAGGGCCTTTTAAAGATTATCTTGGCAAGCCATTGATTAACGATATTGTTAACGGCGCACAACCTATGGACCAATTTGTATTTAAAGACAAAGACGGACAATACTATATTATCTATGGCGGCTGGGGACATTGTAACATTGCAAAACTAAAGAAAGATTTTACCGGCCCTGAAACTTTCGACAACGGATCATCCTTTAAAGAGCTTACGCCGGAAGGATACGTGGAAGGTCCTTTCATGTTTATACGTAATAATAAATATTACTTTATGTGGTCAGAAGGTGGATGGGGCGGCCCAGACTACCGTGTTGCCTATGCAATAGCGGACTCACCTTTTGGTCCATTTAAACGGCTGGGAACAATTCTTCAATAGGATACTCTCGTAGGTACGGGTGCAGGACACCATTCCGTTATACATGTTCCTAATGAAGATAAATGGTATATAATTTACCATCGCCGCCCTTTGGGAGAGAAAGCCGCCAATCACCGGGTAACTGTATTGACGAAATGTTTTTTGATAAAACAGGAGCTATCATGCCTGTTAAGATTAATAAAGAAGGTGTGAAGCCAACGTTACTGAAGTAATGGTTAATTGTTAATGGTTAATTGTTAACGGGTAGTGATTAATGGGAATAGAATTTATTTGTTTGTCTTTTCAAATACCAAGACAAATTGAAGGCTCATTGCTGATAGCTGACGGCTGAAAGCCTTCTTAACAAATTTTACAATGATAATTGCATAATTGTGTAAAATAGTTTACTTTTCTTTTTTAAACTATACAGGTTATGATCAATGATCTGGCCGCATTAAGTCCTACTACACGATTTTCGAACCGCGTAGAAAATTATGTAAAATACAGGCCTTCTTATCCACCCGATATTATTCCCTTTTTTGAAAATATATTCGGTTTAAAAACTGAGCACCGCATTGCCGATATAGGATCAGGCACAGGACTTTTTGCCGAATTGCTTTTACTAAAAGAGTTCAGCGTTACATGTATCGAACCAAATGCTGAGATGCGTAAAGCGGCTGAAGATAAGCTGGGACATTATACTGGGTTTTTAAGCAGGAAACACCGCGCTGAGCATACTGGCTTAAAAAGCAACAGTGTTGACCTTATTACAGTGGCGCAGGCTTTTCATTGGATGGATCCCGTTGCAACAAAAACTGAGTTTCAGCGCATCTTAAAGCCAGGTGGCCATATTGTTCTGGCGTGGAACATCAGAAAAACCGATACTCCTTTTTTACATGAATACAACCTGCTAAAGAAGCAGTTTGCAATAGATCAGCAACAGCCTGAAATGATTAATGAATCTATCATACAAACATTTTTTGAACCTGCATTAATGAAGTTTCATTGTTTTCCCAACACACAATATCTCAATTTTGATGCATTGAAAGGACAATTATTATCGGCATCTTATATTCCTCTTCCAGGTCATGAAACGTATGATTCAATGATTTCAGCGTTGGTAAAACTCTTTGTTGATTATAATAAAAACGGATCCGTTAAAATGGATTATGAAACGAAGATGTATTATAACGGTGAGGTATAAGTCATCCGCTATCAGCCTTCGTCTGGCAACTTTAAGTTATTGGATTTAAAATAAATTCTATAAGGGTAATATAATTATAGAACCTATTGAGTGAGCTATTGGAACAAAACCACGAATGCGGTGACATATCGCGTCACAAACATCGAAGAATAATGTTACCCTTTCAAGGTTAGCGTTTCAATATTAACTTATAAATAATATTATACAATAAAGACAAATGAAGGTTGAATTCATTTGTCTTTACTGCAACAAAACAAGCTACCGTGCTGCCTCAGGTACAAAAATGATTGGGCAATTAACTATAATGCCTGCAGCGTTAAGACCTCCGAGTGATGGATTGCGCGGTCCTGTTGGAGCTCCCGCTTTTATAAAGCCATCAGCATACAGTTCAATAATATTAATAGGTGCAATTATTTCCCGTTTATCCGTTGTAACCCTGGTTCTCATTCCTGCTTTAATTGCTTCATCTGTCCACATTACGGGATGTACGTCCCACAAAGGACTATAAGCAGCGGCATCGCAAAAAGCACCCGGATCATCAGCATTTTCACACCCTGCTTGTTCTTGAAAAATATTGAGAGGATCACCCTCCCCCGCTACTGCAGAGCGAAGACCTTGACGGTTTGGATTTTTAACACCCATTGGTCCATTGATAACAGGTATTAAAGCTTCACGTGCTGAACGGAAGGATTTGTCATCAGCAGGATTAGGAGCTGCATTCATATTGGGAGCAAACGTTCCTCCCTCGAGCGCCGCAAGGTCGTTATCAGATGTTTCAGTGCTGGAATATAAAATCGCGAAACCTTCATAAAAACCTCTTGTAAGCTTAATTTTTACCGTCATATTTTTCTTATCCATACTTATAACTTTTTCATGAACGCCAGTACTATTTGCAAGATGTGATGCATTGTACACAATTTTTCCATCGAATGTAACAAGGGGACTGTAATTAGCATCTCCAACAGAACCCGGTTCAGTGGCAGGATCAAGAGGAAACAACATAGGGCCGGGTACTATTTTCGTAACGGGGGAAAAATCTACGTTTCCGGAAAAGTTCAGGACAGGAAAGTTATATGGATTTTTTGGTCCTCCATTAACTACCGTTGCCTTTTGCACTGCCATGGTGCCAAGGGCATGTACCAGTTTTGGGGTCCAGTTTAATCCAAGCTCAATAGATTTATCTACGTTGTTAGATTCGGTAATAATGTAAAAAACATCCCCTCCTTTTGCATCTTTTCCGTGATAGAGTGGTAAAACAGCAGTAGCATTTACAGTATCTATTTCGGTGGCACTTGCCAGCCTGTTTGGCAGAGTACGTATTTTGGTCATTTTTGGATCTGGATTCTTTGTGCATGCCGAAAAAAACAGGATTGCAAAAACAAAGCCTGTACAGAGTTGGATTGACGATTTCATTTTTAAAAATGTTTAGATGAAGAAAATTGTTAGTAAACTTTATTAAATTACATAATGACTCAGGAATATCTCTAACGGGAGATTATCATTTAGACATACATGCTTTTTAATTATATAAAGCTATAGGGAAGAATTGAGGAAGTTATTACAGATGTATCACATTAGTATCCTTTTTCACACATGATTAAACAACTTAAGTTTCACAGATAGAAGGAATACCTTTCACAGCATTCAGCATTCACCATTAACTATTATTTAAGCCCCTCCTCATACTTTGCAATCCATTGCTCCGGAGTAATTTTGGATACCAACTCTCCTATCAGTTTAAGAGGAATGTCTTCCATCTTTTTTAATCGTATACATGCTTTGCCAATATCCAGTTTGGCTTTGGAATACTTTGGATATTCTGTTACAAACCATTCCAGAAGCTTTTTATCTGCGTAAATACTCATATGGTAAAATGCTACATGATTTTTTTGAGAGGCAAAATTAATAAATGGTAATGCCATTTTCGGATCGCAGTGATAGCCGTTAAGATATTGTGAACGCGGAACTACATAGCCCGGCATTCCATATTCAATTACTTCTTTAAAACCTTTAGGAAGATTGTCAAGAATAACTTTTCTCAATTGATTCAGCTCATGTTGCCTGCAGGCAGGAAGGCTGTCAATATATTCCTGCACTGTGGTTGCTTTCACTAAAAATTGTAATTCGTACACATAAAAATAATAGAAAATAAAGTACTAACCCGAAGGTTGACATTACTATTATAATCTCAATTATTTTTATAAACTCCTTCCAGTGTTCAAATTAAACAAGTCTCTATTATATTTATTTCACATAATTGATAATAAGGTAATAAGGTTGAATAATTGATGCCTCATTTTCTACTAAGGTTAGTATAGGAGGATTATAAGATAACATATTCATGCAACAAAGCCACTCAAATATATCATTGGGATCTATAATTTTTACGCCTTTTGCTGATTTTATTAGAATTAAATTTAAATGAAAAGGGAGCACAGGAATTGGGTGTTTTCTGGGCGAAAGGGATAGAGAAATGCCTGCAGTATCTTCAAGCCACTAAGACTCGAAGGTAGTAAGAAGCACTAGAAATTTTCTTTGTGTTTCTTTGTTAACGAAAATGAAAAAATGCCAATTTATAACGCTTATCTACTTTTGAAGTTTTAATAACTGCATCGAAACTTAAATGCAAAACGCTGGCTTCCGAAGTCTTAAATATCACCATCTTTAACTGAAAACTGTCATTTTATAAACAAATAAAGCCTTCCTTATTGAACCAGTCAGAAGACTTCGCAAGTCGTTCAAACACTTTTAAACCTCTTCTCTTAAGATCTCCAATGGTGGCCTCCTGACAACAGAACGGCTGTTTGCCAAACCAATGACAACTGTTAGAAAACAAACTGAAAAAAATACAACCAACATCGGAAAGACCGAAGGAATAAATGTTATTTGAAAGCTGTACCTGGCGAGTGCCCAGCTTCCTGCCACGGCTAAAACAATACCTGTTGCAGCAGCAAAGGCTCCCAGAAAAAAATATTCGAGCGCCATGATAACAAATATTTGTTTACGGCTGGCGCCGAGCGTTCGTAATAAAACGCTTTCCTGTATGCGCTGGTACTTACTGATAATCACGGAAGATATCAAAACAATTAATCCTGTTAGCATGCTGAACCCAGCCATAAAACGGATCACAAAACCAATTTTATCCATTATCTTATCCAATATATTTAAAATTAAACTAAGGTCAATAATAGAAACATTCGGAAATTGGCGGACTACTGATTGTTGAAAACGTGCGGAGGTTGCTTTATCAGGCACATGGGTAAGCAGCACATGAAACTGAGGAGCCTCTTCCAGCACACCTTTCGGAAAAACAACCAAAAAATTTGTTTGAATCCTGTTCCAGTCAACAGTACGCAGGCTTCCCACAATAGTGCTGATAATGGAACCTTGTACATTAAAAACCATGGTATCTCCTAGTTTAATCATGTTTCTTTTTGCAAAGCGGTCTTCCAATGATATATAAACAGCATCAGCCTGACCATTTACACTTCCCACCCATTTACCGTCATTGATCTTTTCAGAAGCAGTTAAAGAATCACGAAATGTAACACGGTATTCCCTGGAGAATATCCAACGCTGCATTTTACTGGTGCTATCCTTTTCCAATGTTTCGCCTGTAATATTATTGATTGATTCCAATCTCATATTTACGATGGGCACCATTCCATTTACAGGCAAACTATATTGATGAGCCAGTGCAATTATTTTTTCTTTCTGTGCTGACTGTATATCAAATAGAACAGTGTTCGGCTGATTACCGCTGGCAGATATATTTACCCGGTTGAGTAAAATACTTTGAATGAAGAAAAGCGTACATATAAACGCCGTTCCCAATCCGATGGCAACAATGAGTATGGCAGTTTGATTATTGGGCCGGAATAAGTTAGCCAGCCCCTGTCGCCATAGGTAACTCCATTTTTCAGGAAAGAAGCGCCGGACCAACCAGGTAAGCAGTGATGCCATGCCAACCAGAACCAAGAAAGCCATCAATACTCCTATTGAAAAAAAGGAAGCTTTCTTCCAGTTGCCCAATTGCTGATAAGTAAATCCAAAAATAAAAAGGAGTATCAATACATACACGAGCCATTTTACAGGGTCCTTGAAAAAACTTGTTGATTCATAAGATAATCTAAGCGTATTCAGCGGAGAAATATTTCTTATAGATATTAAGGGTAGCAATGCAAAGAGGATTGATATGATAACCCCCACTATTATACCCTGAATTATAGAACTCCAGGAAACAGGTGTTGCTATAGTAATAGGTAAAAGATCTTTTAAAATTACGGGTAAAAACTGCTGGATAATGGTTCCTAATGCAGCACCGATTACCGAACCGGCAAAGCCTATGATTACAATCTGGATAAGGTAAATTAAAAAAGCCTGCCAACCTCTGGCACCCATGCAGCGAAGGATTGCTATAGTATTTATTTTTTCACGAACGTAAATATGAATGGCACTCGCAACGCCGATACATCCTAACAGTAGCGCAATAAAACCAACGAGCGAGAGAAATGCTGAAAGGTCGTTAAAGGAGCGGTTAGTATCCTGCTTTTGACTTTCGACGGTATCGTAATTAAGATTTTCCTTTTCCAGACGTGGTTCAATCTTTTTTACCAGCACCTCCATATCAACAGGACGGTCATATTTAAAATAGTATTTGTAATTAATACGACTGCCTTTTTGTAATAATCCTGTTTGTGTTAAATATTGAAGCGGGATGTATACGATGGGAGCTACCGATGCAGACAACCCTGTTTGTCCTGGCGCTGACAATAAAGATCCGGCAATAGCGAATGTTGTATTACCCACTTTTACGGAGTCTCCAATTTTTGCATTGAACTGAAGCATTAATGTCTGGTCTACCAATGCCTGTTGTTCCTTACGGAAAGCTATACCCGCAGATGCTGGAGTTGTTTCTAATTTGCCATAATAGGGAAATGCTCCTTTTAAAGCACGGACCTGAACCAGGCGGGTACCTTCGTTTTTTGGAAAATAGATCATGGAGGTAAAACCACGCTCCTCGGATTTTTGATCACCCAGGGAGTCAGTCATTTTTTTTATATCGCCTGAAAATTCTTTATTACCGGATATCTCAAGGTCGGCACCAATTAAAGAAGCTGCCTGTTTATCTATTTCGCGGCGCATATTATCACCTAAAGAATAAATTGCAACCAGGGCAGCAATACCCAATGTAATGGAGGAAATGAATAAGAATAAACGGGAACGGTTACGCCGGCTATCACGCCAGGCCATTAACAGCAGCCAGGGAAAGTTCATTTTTAATGGTTAATTGTTAGTTGTTAATTGTTAACGGATAGTTGGTTTATTTAATGGTTAATGGTTAATGGTTAATTGTTAGTGATTAATTCTTAATGCACATTTAATTCTTATAATTATCTATAAACGGCATCCACTAACCGTTAACAATTAACCATTAACAATTAACCATTAAGAATCATTCTCCCTCCTCTCAGCTTTATCACTCTTCCCGTTTTTGCGGCCAGTTCCAGGTCATGAGTAACTAGTATAAGCGTAGTACCTGCTTCTTTGTTCAGATTGAAAATAAGGTCAATAATTTTTTCACTTGTTTCAGCATCCAGGTTGCCGGTGGGTTCATCTGCAAATAATATTGCAGGACTGTTAGAGAAAGCCCGCGCCAGGGATACTCTTTGTTGTTCACCACCGCTAAGCTGGGCCGGGTAGTGATGTCCGCGATCTGCAAGTCCAACTTTATTTAAAAGATCCTGTGCCCTTGGCCTTACATTTTTTTCACCACGCAACTCTAAAGGCACCATTACATTTTCCAATGCAGTGAGGGTTGGCAACAATTGAAAATTTTGAAAGATAAAACCCACATATTTGTTTCGAATGCCAGCCCTTTGGTCTTCGTTCAATTCATCTAGCTTAACACCATGCAATGCTACTGAGCCCGAACTGGAGCGGTCTAATCCAGCTGCCAATCCGAGCAAAGTTGTTTTACCGCTACCCGATGGCCCTACAATTGCCATGCTTGTACCCATTTCAACAGAGAAATTTATTTTATCCAAAACATTCAGGGTACGGCCTGCGCTTTGATAGCTTTTACTTACATTTTGAATGTCAAGTATTATTCCCATTAAAATTAATTTGTTGGTATAACAATATTCTTTATTCCAAACTTAAAATAACTATATTTTTGAATGCCGTTTATTCTGGATACACCAAACAACAAAATACCCTGATAGTTTAGTCCGGGTTGTTGGAACACGTTTAGATTTTATACATTTTACGAAAATATGAAACGTATCTGTTCAATATCACTTGTTATATTAGTTATGTTCATAACCTCCTGTGGAAATAATGAAAAACATGCTGCCGGCTCACAGAGTGCAAAAGGGAATGATGTTGCTGTTGTAAAGGGAAAAGAAAAAACTATTATTTTTTTTGGCAACAGTATTACTGCGGGATACGGCTTAAGTCCTTCTGAAGCTTTTCCCGCATTGATCCAGCATAAATTGGATTCGTTAAAGCTTGTTTATAAAGTTATTAACGCGGGAGTGAGTGGTGAAACTTCTTCCGGCGGTAACAGCCGTATCGGCTGGATCTTGCGCCAACCGCCGGATATATTTGTGTTAGAGCTTGGTGGAAATGACGGATTGAGGGGCATTCAACTTACAGAAACTAAAAAAAACCTTCAGTCAATAATTGATAAAGTAAAAATTAAAAATCCTGCATCAAAAATTATAATTGCGGGAATGCAGATACCGCCAAATATGGGACAGAAATATACCAGTGAATTTCGTAATATTTATCCGGAGCTTGCAAAAAAGAATGACATCATTCTTATTCCATTTCTGCTGGAAGGTGTTGGTGGCGAAGAAAAATTAAATCAGCAAGATGGCATTCACCCGACTGCCGAAGGTCACAAGATTGTAGCTGAAAATGTGTGGAAAGAACTTATAAAGATTTTATTTTAGTAATAATAATCTACATTTAACGATAAAACATAAAGCATGATGAAGCCACAGGATGGACCTATCCTGGTTATAGATGATGATCTGGAAGACCTGGAATTGATTAAGGATGTATTTGTATCCATTGACGTTAAAAATGAAATTATATTTTTTACATCCGGCCCGGAATTATTGCATTTCCTGAGAACTTCTAACAAACAGGCATTTTTCATACTCTGCGATGTTAATATGCCTGGTATGAATGGCTTAGCATTACGCGAAGAAATCAATAATGATGAAATTTTAAAAATTAAATCAATACCTTTTTTATTTTTATCCACCTCCGCAAAACGTGCCGAAGTACTTAAAGCCTATACACTAACGGTTCAGGGCTACCTGAAAAAGCCTGACAGCTTCTCTGAATACCAAAATCTGTTGAAAGACACCGTGGCTTACTGGGATAATTGTTTACATCCGAATTCCTTTTAATTATCGTACTACATGGAACCTTTTTATACAATCATTGATACTTATCATTTTAATAATTAATAACCCTCCAATGGCGTTGAATTAAAAAATAGCAACTGTGAATATTTTCGTTCCGGTAGAAACGAGAGGTGGGTAACACTACATTATAAATTAAACAGTTCCTTAGGAACGTAAGTGGGGAATTTCTCTTAAAGGAACAAATACCTTATATAAGGCACCAAGTAACATAAATATACTTTATGCTTGTTCCTGCCTTCATGTCTCGTGCCTTCTGTAAATGGCATAACCTGCATTTATATTATATTATCGAAGAAATAATTTAGTGATCTTACGTTTGCAAAACCGTATTTTTACTATAATTTAGAGAAATTATATATTAAGACAGGCCTTTAACAGAATCTACGAAACAATGTACCCACTATGAATGAAACAATTTTTACTATTGACTACCTTCATGCCGGCTTTATGGTTCCGTTTATTACAGAAAGTGAGCGTGGTTATGCTTCAATAAATATCGATATGTATCGTGATGTTAACGGGCTGGTACCAACCGGAAAGTTTTGCGTTTACATGCTCCATCCCTGGGCAGGATCTTCATATTTTAAAGTGGAAGAAAAAGAAAAAGACAACTGGGTGGCATTTAATGCACCGGCTTATGTTACAGATGAGACTATCAGGTGGATCGGCAGTAAAATAAAAGCTTATCATAATAACGGCTTTTAGCAATCGATACTTAATAGGTTCAAACACTTGACTACTCTATTACAATTACCTATTCATTATAAAAATTCTCCTATTGTTTGCTGTTGCTATTACCTTCAGTTTATCCTTCACATAAAAGGCATCTATTAGTCGCATAAATGAAGTGATTGCTTAATATCATTGAGGAAGTAAAATGTTTATATTACAATCAATGTCGTTGGCTTAATAAGGATTTCGTATGTATCAGGCATTCATTGTGTTCCTTGTGGGATTTCCTTTGTGTTCCTTGTGGGTAAAAGACTCTTAGAAACATAGACCCTATTTAACCACAATGGACACAAAGGAAATCCCACAAGGGACTCTAAGATCTCTAACCAAATTGTAATTCAAATACCAAGGAACACTACTAACTTCTTAAGTCATCGACATTGATATTACAATTAAAATTATTTACTTCTATAAGATTGTATAATAGTGAAAAGGAGTATTTTTACTAGAAGTAATATTATGAAGTTAAAAAATGAAAGATTTTGAATTTACGCAAATCACGGCTTTAATTTTTCCCTTGTACTTAACTGTTAATTTTTCATTTTACATTATTAAAATATAGTATTTAATTGCTTCCGCAAAAGCACGCTCTTTCTAACAAACAATGTCTATCCCACAATCATAAAGTAAAATATACATCCATGAGCTTTTTAAAAGAATTTAAGGAATTTGCTGTTAAAGGTAATGTTGTTGACCTGGCAGTGGCCGTTGTATTAGGTACAGCTTTTGGCAAAGTTGTTTCAGCTGTAACGGATAGTATTATTGCGCCTATCCTAGCTTTAGTGGTAGGTAAAGTTAGTGTAGCAGATGTAAAACTCACCATTGTTAACACAGTGTTTCCGGTTGGACTTTTGTTACAGTCCATTGTTGACTTTTTTATAATAGCATTAGTGTTATTTGGTATCATTAAAGCAATGAATACGATGAACCGCAAAAAAGAAACACAAGCCGCACAGGTGTCCTCGCCAAAGTATACATTAACAGAACAATTACTGATGGATATAAGAGATAACTTCAATGACGGAACCTCTAAAAAGACAAATATTAAACCGTAATCTGCTTTTATTAAATATAATTTCTTTGATTTTACTCCTTCCTATTTGAATAATAGTAAGGATTAATACAGCTTATTTTGGCACACTGTTTTTTGCAATACAATTCCTTTTCCAAAATTTAATGCTCCGGTATTTTTAAAAACCATTCTGTTTCCTTTTTCTTCCACATCACCATAGCCTTCTAATAAACTATTGCCTTTTTTAATATAAGCAACCTGCCTTACCGATTGTATTCCTTCTGACCAAAATGTATAATCAGCAAAAAGGGTATCGCCCCTCATTTCACCTTGCAGTGTTCCTTTGTTTTTATCTTTTCCGGCAATCTGATAGTTCATATTACCCGTTACGAGGTTATTTTTAATAGTAAGAGTCAGCACCATGCTGTCTTTATTTTTTGTGTTGATATAACATTCAGATGTTTCATTAGAGTTTTTAATTTTTTCAGTTGCAACACTTTCGGTAGTTACTTTATTATCAGTAATGGTTTTTTCAGGATTGCCATTGCAGGATATTAAAACGACAAAAGCGATAACAATGGATATTTTTTGTTTCATTTAATATGATTGAATAATTAAAAAGTGCTTTCTTAAAGGCAATTGATTATTTCGGTTGGCCGACAGCAACACCCTGAAGTTTTGCTACCAGTATGCTTCCGTTATTAAGCAGTAACTGGCTGTTGATGATGCTCCATTTATTTACCAGGTCTAGCACCATAAGAAATTGAGACTCATTTTGACCTTGGCATGTGAGTATTCATAACCTGTGTATGATGACAACTATATACAATGCTTAGTATTGCAAACAGCTTTATTGTAGAATATTTTTTTTGTAAGCCTCATACAATGTCGTTGAATTAAGTGAGTTCATTATTTATTTTCTTCGTTCCGGTTAGGAACGGAATGTCGGTAGAAAAAATTAATAATTATATGTTGTTCCGGTTAGGAACAACCTGTAAGTTGCAACAGGTAAAGTAACATTCAAAGAGTACACTCAAAATATAATCATTCCTATATTAACACATGCTGTTCCTGACCGGAACAGCCCATTACTTTAATATTTTCTACCGACATGTCGTTCCTAACCGAAACGAAAGCATGATGTATAATCCCTGAATTCAACGACATTGAATTCTCATAATACAAGCCCTTAGTAGAAAATTATGGCATTATTAATTCAACCTTATTACCTTATCATCAATATAAATTTAACTTACCATGTAACCTGAAAGCTATGTAACCACCAAATTACATGGTAAGTTGAAATTTATATTACTTTGATTATTTGCTACTATAATCCCGCGTTATGTATTTACTTAAATACATTTTTAATTTTATCCATTATTCTCCCAGTGCTGCTAAACGTTGCTTTTAAATCCTGGAAGTCCACATCACCATCTTTATCAAGGCCTGATTTTACTTTAGCAAACATCGAAGTAATATTAAATTTAAAGGTTGCGCCTCCACTGAACTGATCAAACATTTGCTGCATATCAAATACAACTTATATCATCTAATCTGAAAAATGATTAAGAATATAAATAAGTTTCAGCCTGGCCAGGAACTGTTAGGTAATAAAACCGGATAACATTTTATAAAAGTAATTTTAAATTTTTAACCAGAAAATAATGAAGGTTATTTTTTCGATATTTATTACATGAACTAACAAAATCCCTTTATATTTATGTTGGAACTACATTCATTACAAATAGAAACATAAACTAATAATTGTTACCAAAAATCCTGGCTTTCATGCTAACTCAGGCTTTCATTTTGATACGTGATTTTTACCCTGTAGTATAGTAATAAAGTTTTAAAAGTTACTACATATCGTTATATAAATCGATTATTTAAATATTTTCTCAACTATAATTTAACATTAAATATGGAAACCTCAGAAAAAATTTTGACTGGTATAAGTGACCAGGAAAAAGGAGCCTACTTGTCAGCGATTGCATCAATTGCTACAGCTGATTTGCAAGCCTCAGAGTTGGAGATTGAACACCTGTCCCATCTTTGTGAAGCAGCGGATCTTTCAGCTCAACAGCAGGAACATGTACTGAATGTAGCTAAGGGTACCAGCGATGCAGACCTGGTTAGAAGCCTTGACATACTTAAAAGCAGTGAATTAAAATATTCACTGGTTACTGATTTACTTGCATTCGCAAAATCTGATAATAACTATAGTGAAGCTGAACAGCATAGCGTTCAAAAGATTGCTAACTACCTTGGTGTGGATCAAAAGCAATTTGGATTATTGGATGAGTTAGCTGAAAAAACTAATGCAAGCACTTCGGCACCTTCAGATGAACCTGGGTTTCTTTCGGCTTTTGGTTTAGGTGATAAACTTAAGCAATCAGGTATTAATAGTAGCAGTTTATTAAAAGGACTGGTAAGCATTGCTGCTCCTATGATTCTTTCGAGAATGATGAGAAGGAATCAATCCTACTCAACTAATTCAAGGGGAGGATTAGGTGGATTGTTAGGCGGCGCTACCATGGGTGGAGGTGGACTATTAGGCGGCGGTGGACTGTTAGGGGGCGGTGGCGGCTTAGGTTCGCTTATAGGCATGTTAAGCGGTGGCAGGGGTATGGGATCTGCCGGTGGTTTATTGGGAAGAATATTCCGGTAATATTTGCTACCAATAAGTTTTCGCAGATAAGGATAGGGCCAGATTAAAGCGGCAGGGAATATTTTATTATCAAGATGGAAAATTATTTGAAGTAATACTTTTACTGCATCACCACTCCATCAGGGAAACGCTAAGACCTATAGCTGCTTGGCGGTGATTATAATCCTGCAAGGTTTCACCGTAACCTTCAGACATTTGAAGTTGTCCCTTGAAATTTCCCCTAACAGGGAAAACCCAGTTGAATTGAGCACTGCCCCGGTTATTAATACCGGTTCTTAAAGAATGTGTTCCAATAAAAGAAAGCTGGTGCTTGCTTATATTGCGAATCACTACCAATTCGCTTCTACCTGTATAATCGAGAATAGCAGGATTCTCGTCTTCTTTGTCAGGTAACCGCATCCACGGACGAAGGATAACTCCCCAATATTTACGCTCCCATGCTACATGAAAAATAATCCTGTTCCAGCTTCTTGATAATGGTAAAGAACGACCGTTAGATTGATGATTAAATGTTACACCTACCATTCTTGTAATAAATCCGGCTATAGGGAAATGTGTGGCAAAATTAAGAATCACTTCCGGTTCATAATTAAGCTCCCGGAACGGTCGTGATAAAGTTTCATTATACAACTGCCAATGCGCTTTTTGCGTGTATGCCACCCAGATATCACCATTACCTTTAATCAATCCTTGTACTACTTTGGTTTTAAAACTTAGCTGAAACTTTGCTTCATAATTATTATAATTAACCTTAAAAGGTAAACTATACTGCGGATTTTCACTTGTTGGTTTTTTATTTGGATTGTTGGAATACCTGCCTGCAGTTACATACACCGGCTTGTATGGAGTGATAATAAAGGTTCCTTTATTATTAACAGAATCCAATTCCCATCGCTGGGAGAGTGATTGAAAAGTTCTTACCCTGGTGAACAATGAATTTGTTTGCGCTTCAATTGTTCCGAAGAAAAGAGAATGGAAAAAGATTGTTAGAAGGGTTATCCGCATTGGTAAAATTTTAATGGGTTTCTTGAGGTAACATTAGATACTAGTATTACGTTAACTGTAGAATGACGTATTTGCTATCAGCCGTCAGCGATCAGCTATCAGGAGGAAACCTTGCAGACAGTGATCTGCTGATCGCTGAAAGCTGAAAGCTGAAAGCAACTTCATGCGGATATCATACTTAACTTAACACTAGTATTAAGTTAAGCATGAAATTACTTATGAATCGCTATCAGCCGTCAGCTATCAGCCGTCAGGAGATCAATGCCTGATACGTTTCCTCCTGATAGCTGATGGCTGATAGCAAATGCGTCAATCTACGTTAACTTAATACTAGTATAGAAGCTATTAATTCAATCATTGCTCTCTTACTCCATCCCAGGCTGCAAGTTCTTTAGTATGCGGATTAGTTTGTAATTGCCAGGTTTTATTTATAAGCATAGTTTTTCTGCCGGCAGGTTTGTAAGCTTCCCAACCAGGGCTGCCGGTTGTAGCAAACTGCACCCAGGCATCCTGCATTTTACTCGCTAATTCAGGCGGGCCACCTTCAGGTCCTAGCAACCCTTTTTCTCCTGTAACAATATCCAGGTTATTAAAAACAAAAGGTATTTCAAGCCCATGATAGGCCCCGTATATTCCATTTGCAACCGAGGAGGGCCATGCAAATTCATACATGTATGTTTGTGCGAACATTGAATGAGCATTCGCAAACCTAATGCAGGGCACCTGTGCCTGGTAAGAAGTGAGGATCGCAGAAAAAAGTTCTCCCAGCTTTTTTTTAGGATAGGCTTTTTTATACACTGCAATCAATGCTGAAGGAGCAGGATGTACTGCCCGGACAGCTTTATTTAAAATGAAATTGAACTTTATTTTTTTAAGCAACCCTGTAGGCACCAAAAAATAATTCATTTCATCGGTATTATAGCCCAGCAACAGGTCATAATCGCGCCCTGCACCGCTACGGGCATTCTTTAACGGAACCTCCGGAATAATGTCTCCGTCAATTACAGGAAAATATAAGCTTACACCTCCGGAAGGGTCTGCATGTGATTCCGTTTCAAGATTAACCATTTTAGGGGTTACTCTCGGCTGTGCTGCCAATAATTCTTCAGGTGTGAATGTTAGATATGCATCTCTTGTATTTTCTATACCAAGTGTTTTTGAATACTGGTTTGCAATCCGGTCTGCCTGCTCACCGCTTAGTACTGCCTGTCCGGAACCGCTTTGCATAATGGCCCTCTTAAATAATCCTTTAGCAGCAGGGCTTGTGAGTAATACGCCAACACTTATTGCACCTCAGGGTTGTTGAATTCTAAATTATCTGTGGATAACTATACAATTTAGTCCAATCAAGTGAAAAGGCATATCGTTGTTCCTTGATATGTTGGATTTTGTTGCTTCTAAAAAAGTTTAAAGCGAAGCTT
>JAABUN010001637.1_pt1 | contig 47292 bp, 43 predicted proteins | sample 5559311 | NCBI WGS metagenome assembly JAABUN01 (sample SAMN10711877, study PRJNA513370) | rock metagenome | isolation source: Antarctica rocks | place: Antarctica: Victoria Land, Siegfried Peak sud
TTCCAACGCCACCTTCGCCTTGAACGCAGCTGAGTGATTTCGCCTCTGCTTTTTCATCTTGTTCCCCTTTCTGAAAGCTTAGTGCTTTCAACTAAAGGAACTGACCGCTTTTTGGGGTCCACTTCTAGCTTCTCTAGGGGATTCGTACCCTATAGAGATAGGTTTGTCGTTATCTAACTTAACAAGAACCTCGCATCTCGGGAAGACAATCCACTGTTCGGCATTTCTCAGAATATCTACTTCTTTGGCGCTATGACGGACCTTTAGAATTATTTTAGTCCCGTGCTGGCCTATACTTGTAAGATTAGAGTCGGTATGTTTATTCAATAAACGAATAAGATATCTTCCATGAACAGTTCGTAAAGAAAGATGACGTCCTTCTGGTTCGTCCGGATGACTTGTATATATTTCTACATCATCAGCAATCATAAAACAGGAGAGCACACCAATGCCAAAACGGCTGATCGCAGAAAAGCTCGGAAACTGCTTCTTAAATTCCGGACTTTGGTATCTTGAAGACCCAACTTTTAGCAGATGGTTTTCAATGACCTCTTGAGTCATCCCCGTACCGTTGTCTTGTACAGTAAGCACACGATCTTTTGAATCCCAAGTCATTTCAACCTTGCCCTTGAACTCACTACGACCAGTAGAAGACTCATCTATTTCCTGCAACTTGATCGCATCCAATGCGTTCTGTACCAACTCTCGCAGAACAACAGCCGTATCGTTGTATAGTGTATGCCCGGTGAGAAGGTCAAGAATTTTTGTCTGATCCAATTGGAAAGAAAATGGCTTGGGAAGAAATCCACTCGCTTCAATGTTTGAGTCATCGATCGAGCGCCAAGGGAAATTGTATTTACTGTTCTCTGCTCGTTTTGACTGTTCTACCCACTCATGGCTTCTTTTGATCTCTTTATCAGCATAAGTTAAGTACGATGTAAGCCCAAAAAACCCATCTGCCTTTGTGAAGTAAGCATGAACTTCTATGGTATCTTTCTCCAAGTCTTCATTAGGCAACCCATCTTTGTCCCGCCTGATTTTTGCTCTGACGCTCTTGACGGCCATCTGCTTAGCCCATTCAACTTGACTGACAGGATCAGCGGGATTGATAACCCGGAAAAGAATAGATGGGGTTCGGTCTTTTGTTATATGTAGCAAATCGGCTGTACGGAGCAATATAGCTACGTACTGAAGGTTTACGGTCTCCTCCGGTTTATTTCCATAAGGTTGAGAAATACGGTACTTACTGGTGTCGTCAAGATCACTTTCGTGGTGACTCTGACATACTATTGCTAGGTCTTTTCTAAACTTTGGATCAAGCGAATTTAGAAGCTCATTTACTGCTTGTAATGCGCCTTCAGAAAAACCGTACGACGGTGCGACATCACCGGCAATCCAATGGTAGATTCTCGTAGCATGTGTGTGACGAACAAACTCTTGATATAGAAAACGTTCTCTTGAATCAATATCCACGTATCTTTCACTGACTTTAGCTCTGTAGTCCTCGCCCTCCGTACCAATGTAAAGAACATTATTCAGAAAGCTCTGAAAATCAGACTTGTTTCTCTGCTCGAACTCACTTTTCGTGACCAACATACCAAGATCATGGAAATAAACAGCCAATACCGTCAATAGCCAGTCTGCGGGTGTCATTATCTTTTTGGTGCTCTCTGGCACTAGCCAATCTAGTATGGTTAGCATCTCGTCAATGTGAGAGATGTCATGACGGGTAAATTCGTTAAAGAAGCCTTCTCTACCTATCAAACCTAGAAGCTTCTCCACTTCTCTTTTTATGTGTAGCAGTTTTATACCGCTGAAAGCTTGCAAAGCCTCAGCTTTGAGAGCTTCCTTTTCCGCTCGTGATTGTAGTTCTTCACTCATGAGTCTCCCGATCAGGTAGGTTGTTGCGTCAATCTTAACATCTATAGGTTTGCTGCCAGCAACGAGTCGTAGTCCGCTACTTTACGTATGAAAATGTTCTGCACTACCGCGCCGTGCGCTGCACACGCTTTTCCCTCGCCCGTCTGATCGTATCTTTCACGTCGAACGGCCTGTACTCGCCACTGCCGAAGCCCCTCTGTCTTTCAGCGAGGAGATGCGACACCTTTCTTTCTTATTCCTAAAGCTTTCTTAATTCCTAAATAAATTTTAGCGCCCGGCTCAGAACGCCGTGGTCGCCTTTGCAACGCCCGAGTTCTATGAGGTCTCGGACGAGCCGTTCCTGCTCACGCGTGAGTTGGATCGTCATAGCCTGAGAATAGACCTTTGCTGCGGCCCGGTCAACGGGCTCTCGTAACCGCGGTAAAGATCGTAGACCTAAAAATACCCTTACGTTCCACGTCTCCTATGCGTTTGGGAGCGAGTAGAGGCCATAGGGCGGCTCGAGTCCTATCTTTCACACCCGCTGCCGGGTACGAAAATTTCACAAGGCCGGAGCGTGTGACCGTGTAGCTTGACAGTAATTGTCCGGAGGGGGAGAAGATGTAACCAACCTTTTTTAAGTTGACGCTGTTTGTAGTGTTGCTGGGGCTCGGCGCGTGCAGTCAGCCTGCCAATCTGGAACCCGAGGTGGCGCTCGAGCCCACCATCCAAATGCCCGGTCGTCGTCCGGAGGTACCGATCAGCAAATTGCCCGCAAAACGGGTGATGGTGGCGGTCGTTTTCGGTCAGTCGAATGCCGGAAACGCCGGTCAGAGCCCCCTCAATCCCGGCCCGGGGGTGTACAGCTTTTTTAACGGCAGACTCTACGCAGGTTTCGACCCGCTGCCCGGGTCTACCGGCAACCGGGGCAGCGTCTGGACCCGGATGGCGCGCAAACTCGTCGCCCGTGGTGAGTACGACGCCGTGGTGCTCGTGCCTATCGGCATCGCCAGCGAGAGGATGAACCGCTGGGCTCCGGGCGGCTATCTGAACTTACGACTTATCCGCGAGCTTCGCGGACTCAAAAGCCGCGGCCTGTCGCCGACGCATCTGCTCTGGGTTCACGGCGAAACCGACGCCAGCGTCGGTACCAGCAAAAGCGAATATATGGGTCATTTTCAGCGGATGCTGGCGAGCATACGAAAAGAGGGTGTAAACGCACCGATCTACGTGTCCGTCACTACCAAGGTCGGTTGGCGGGGGTCGGACGAGACGATACGTTCGGCGCAAAAGAGTCTGGTCGATAAAGCCCAAGGTATCTACGCCGGACCCGACACCGACGCGCTCGGCAGCGAGTACCGCTACGGCAAACATCACTTTAACAACCGGGGGCTCGAGGTCTTTGCCGACTTGTGGCTGCAAAAACTCGGGGTTAAAGTCGGCGACCTGCCCGAAACCAGACCCGATACCGCCGACCGCTACGTCGCTGATTTTCAGGGTCTACCGACAGACACGCTTGTTAACGGCGTCAGGGTGGGTAGCGGCGTAGACCACAAGAGCGGAGAAAATTCCAAAAACAGCACGATTTCGGTCGTCGCGCAGCCCCGGTTGGGTGGGCACATGGCGCGGGGCCGACCAGCGAAGATCGTCGACGTCTACGGCAGCAAACGCCTCTCTGTGGCCCATCCCCGGACGAACGGGCCGTCGCCGCAGGGCGAGCGTATCCGGCTCGGGTTTGCAGCGTTCGACCGGAGCGGCGTCAAGATCACCTCGCTTACGCTCAGTAACATCACCACCGGCGGGGGCTACATGCAGTTCTTTTACGCGGGCGGCGGCGCGTCCCGGCGTTATCAGCTTATGCCGACCGGCGCGGACAAAAACGTAGTCTTGCCCGCCGACATCGAACGGGTGCGAGCGGTCGATATCGTCGTCAACAACGCCTGTGCGGTCGATGATGTAGCCTTTTCCGACTAGAACTGGAGGTTGACGCGGTTTCAGTCAGGGATACGTAAGTTCAACCCCCCCGAAGGTTGCAAACGGGTTGCAAGCTCTGGTCAGCCCTCAGAACCGACCGCCGAGGCGACACCGGCCCGGGCCGCCTCGAGGTCTTCTGCGTCGTAGACGAGAAGCTCGACCGCAACCGCGCCACCTGCCCGCCGTACCCCTTTCGCAACTGCGGCAGCCGACGCTTTCACATTCAAACCGCCGCGCCCTGTCCCCAGGGTCACAGTGGCTACCTGCCGAGCCTCGAGCCCAATTGCTTTTTTCAGACTCAGTGCTACCGCTTCAGCTGCGACATGTTCGTCAAATGTTTCGGCAGCACCTAAACCTACGACGATGACGAGGATTTGTGACTGCGCCGTCCACACCTCACCCCGCCGACCCGCTAGAGTCCCGGCAGCGACAGCCCGTCTCAGCACACCGCCGAGGAGAACATCGACCGCGTTTGTGGCATTTACCGGATGATTGCCGGGGCCACCTTCCATAAGATAGACGACGAGAGCGTCGGCGTCGGTGTGGGTAATGCTTCCCAGCTTGACCTCGAGCATCTTTGTATCCGCGCTTACAACCTGTCCAGCTCAGCTACCGTCCGCTCGTTCCGTAGGTTGCCGGTGTTCAACGTCGTGGAGGGCTCGAGCATCAAAATCCAGGCTTCGTCGCCTTCGGCTCCCGGCCTATGTTCAACGCCGCGCGGGACAATCAAGAACTCTCCCTCGTGTACCCGAAGGTCGCGCTCTTCGGGATCGCGCAAACCCATCCGCAGGGTGCCCTTGACGACCAAAAAGAGCTCGTCTTCGTATTCGTGAAAATGCCAATCGAAATCGCCCCGAAACTTTGCCAGCTTGACCTGCTGGTCGCCCAACTCACCGACGACCCGAGGCTTCCAGGCGTCCTCAAACAAACTGAACTTATCCTCGAGATTGACCTTCGTCAGCGGTTCATCCATGATTATTCTCCCCTGACCTCTACTCAGCTGCCACTACCGCCAGCGTGCAGCGCGCCACACAGACGCGTTTGCTCGCTTCGTCCGTCAGCTCGATCTGCCAGACCTGCGTGCTGCGCCCCTGATGCAGCGGCGTTCCGACCGCCGTCACCACCCCGTCACGCTTGGCGCGAAGGTGGTTGGCGTTGATCTCGAGGCCCACCACCCGTTTGCCCTCACCTACGCTGAGCGTCCCCCCGATCGACGCCACCGTTTCGGCGAGCGCCACCGACGCCCCGCCGTGCAGGATGCCGTAGGGTTGATGCACCCGCCCGTCTACGGTCATGGTAGCGACCACCCGTTCGGGCGTCGCTTCGGTGACTTCGATGCCGAGGGCTGCCATCAGGGTATCTGGAGGGGTTCCGGTCATACGCCAGTGTACCCGCCGGGGGTGGGTCTTGTTGTGGTTGTTCGTAGCCGAAGCCGTTCTCCTCGAGCGTGCAAGCGTGTGGCGAGTGGCTTGTAGGTTTGCGGCCCCTCGCCACTTGTTTTCGGCTCTCTTCAGAGCGGTCGAAACCAAGTTAGACACAGATCGACAGAACTCGGGTTCCATCGACAACTAACGTTCAGAAGGGTGCTCGAGGTCACGCCGGACGTGCAATCTGCCGACGCTTTCCAAGCTTTTTAATTCTTGCTCCCTGCTTCGTCAGCACTGCACTCAGCTCGGAACGTCAGCAGAGCTTGAACCCTCGAGGTACCCGTCTCTAGGCGCAGGGTGAGTTCTAAATTTTTGAGTACAGGAGGCGACAAAACAAACCATGAGCCCTCGAGCCCCCGACCGTTGGTATACTCCCTCAGCGGGAGGTGACATCACCGCTTCGGGGAGTTTTATGTCACGTTTTCACGTCGCCTTTTACCTCATCCTAACGCTCGTTTCGCAAGCTCTTTGCGGCGTCCTTTTATGGATTGCGCGCAGTTCGCAGGGCGTCGCCGCCGCCGAGACGTTGCCCGTCGTCGTGCTGGTGCTGGTCGGCTGGCTTTTTGCTGGAGGTACCTACGCTCTGGGCCGAGGCTGGCGGGGTCAAGCTAAAGCGTCCGTCTTGGGAGCCGCGCTAGTTCTGAACAGCCTCGTCGCCTGGTTTGCACCGGTACCGCTCTCTTTTGTCGTTGCGCCCGCCGTAGCGATCTTGGGCGGTGAACTCTTGCGCGTGTTCGGGCGGCGCGCGCCGATGCTCGCCGCCATGAGCGTCTACGTCGTCTGCACACTCCTCGCCAACTTTACCTTCGACTCGTTTCTGGCGTTGCCGGTCTACGGTCAGCTCTCGGTCGGAACGCTTTTTTTCGGCGTCACTTTTACCCAGCGCGACCGTGTTCACGCGTTCGGCAAGCGCCGCGTATACGCCATGATTGCGGCGGCGGCGCTTGCCAACCTGGCGTTGTCGGCGTATCTGGGGATTCCGCTACGGTTTTTGCTCGCCGGTTTTCTCGCCATCATCGTCGCCGAGGCCGCCGACACCGAGGTTTACGGGCGTATTCGCAAGGGTTGGCTGGTACGCGTAGCGACCTCGAACGCGGTCAGCATCCCGCTCGATTCGGTCATTTTTACGCTTATCGCTTTTGCCGGAACGTTGAGCGCCGCCGCAATGACTGAAATTGTCTTCGCCGACATTTTGGCCAAAACGGTGGTTGGCCTGCTTGCAGCGGCGCGGCTCGTGCGGCGGGGTTCGCGCCCGGTACCCGCGGCTTCATAGGCGCGCTTACGGTGACGGCGGCGGGCAGCTTTTAGAGTACAGGTGGGGCAACGGAGAAACGGGTAATGATGACCGAATCAGGTAGTCAAGAGTCGCAGAACATGATGCAGAACGAACAAGTCTCGTTTGTAGACCTCGGTATGGCGCTCTACGAGCGGTTAACGGGCCGGGGCGCGGCGATCAACTACGAGTTTAAGAACATGACGGTCGAGGTGCCGCGCGACACCGGCGCAGACGCCCCCCGCGCACTCTGGAAACTCGACGGTACCTTGCGGATTACCACCGACGAGCCGGGCAGTCCCAACCGGGGCTGAGCGGCAGGTACTGTGGCGCTCCATATCGAAGCCGACCTCGAGCTGAGCATAGCCGGTCGCGGGGCCACCCTAACCGGCGCGGGTCAGGTGCTTAGGCTTACCTTCAGCGACCTCCGCAGCTTGCGAGACCTCCGCTCGGTGAGTCTGCCGCGCCTCAGTCTGGGCGGCGAAGCGCCCACCTTTAGAGATATGCCGGATGTGCTGGCCCGGCAAGGGCTGACGCTCGAGGTCGCCGACCGCGAAGGGGTGCTGCTCATCTTGGGAACGGGCGCAGCGGGCCGCAGTTTTTCGCTGCCGGGGTTTGGCAGGCTTGAGCACATGGCTCTGGCAAATAAACGCGCCGCGCTCAGGTTGGCGCTCAAAGCTCGGTAGCGTTTCAGGTTAAACGTGTGTTTTTACTTGGATAGGTATTGAGGGATGTTGGGCAATGAGTGCGGAGCAACGAGCAATGCGTAAAGCTTAAAGATTCGCTACTTGTTGCTCTGCACTTCACGACCGAAACCTGTAAGTTGTCGTGCTTAATACGTAGTGTGAGCAGTTACCGGGCGAATGGCGCAAATCTCGTCCGGGTCTTGTCGACACTTGCTATTCGTAAGATGCGCTCGAGCCCATGTTGAACACACAGCCACAGACGCTTCTCAATCTTTTTAATTCTTACTCCTTACTTTTTCCTTCTTTTCGCCCACCACAGCGAAACCATTTACAGACAAACTGAGTCCTCAAACCCCCCTACCCCATAAAAATCAGCTGTTTGCTGAACTCGAGGTGCTTTTCCAGGTAGCGGGCGGCGCGGTCGCCGTCTCCTTCGCCGAGCAGTTTGAGCAACGTTTCGTGCTCCAGGCTGTTTTGCTGCGCGCGCCGCAAAAAGCGGTCGCTTCGGTAGAGTTTGTGGAGCGTCCGGAACAAAATGTCGTGGTGCCACCAGAGCGCCCGCACGATCTCCTCGTTTCCCCACAGACGGCACAGCGTCAGGTGAAACTCGAGGTCGCTCTCGGCGGCTAGCAGCACGTCACCGGTAGTGAGCGCGCGTTCGTGGTCGCGCAGTTTTGCCGCGAGTTGGGCGTGCTGCGCCGCGCTTAGCGTCCCCGCCAAACGCCGCGCGACAAAAGTCTCGAGCGCGATTCTGAGATCGAAGTGGTTACGAATCTCCTCGGCAGAAAGCGCGCGTACGACGATTCCTTGTTGTGGCGAGACGCTTAAAAACCCTTCGTTCTCGAGGCGTTCGACCGCCGAGCGAACCGGCGTTTTGCTCATACCGAGGGTTTCGGCGAGCGTGCGTTCGGACAAAAAACTGCCCGGTGGAAACGCTTCCTTTAAGATCATGGTTTTGAGCAGGTCGTACGCGCGGTCCTTGAGAAAAACGCGCGAGTCTTCACGGTCGTGACGGTCTCTGAAAACCGGTACAGGGGCGGGATCTTTTAGCAGGTCTGTGGGGGGTGCCATCGGTCTCCTCGGGGAACACGTAGTTCCGTAAAGCTTGTAGGCTGCCGTCGCCGGATGTACTCACTATCGGTACCTCGCTTGACCGCGGCGGTAGACGCCGGCGCGCGCTCACCCGTTGTCCCTAAAGATTGACAGATATTGACCGCAGTTGCTAGTATCTCACTGGTATACCAGCACAATAGGAGGCAATCATGAAGCGGTTCGGCTTAGGATTAGTAGCTTTGGTATCTATGTTGGGCGTAACGGCGACCGGATGGGCGCAAGAAACGCTGCCTGTGGGAGTCATTACCAGCATTACCGGGCGGTTCGCCGAGTTCGGCGAGCAGCATCAGGCGGGGTTCAAAGTAGCCCTAGAAGAGATCAATGTTGGGGGTGGCGTCAATGGGCAGCAGCTCGAGCTAGTCCTCCGCGACGATACCTCGGACGTCAACGCGGCACTTTCGGCGGCTGAAAGCCTCGCGCGTGAGGTACCTATCATTTTGGGCGCGTACTCATCGTCGATTACAAACCCCCTGGCGCAGTATTTTTCGCGGCAAGAGTTTCCCTTTTTGGTCTTTACTTCGTCCGAAGACGCGATCACCGCGCCCGGTTCCGAGTCTACGTTTCGCCTTAATCAGCCCGCCTCAGCCTACGCGACGGTGCTTTTCGACATCTTCGATCAGCTTAACAGCGCCCAGGACGCCGGGTTGGGGACCATCGCGCTAATTCACGGCAACGGCCCCTTCGAGTCGTCGGTTGCCGACGCCGCCGTCCGCTTGGCCGAAGAACGCGGTTTCGAGATTACAGAACGCGAGAGCTACGACCGCGGCGTCACTGATTTTCGCCCGATTCTAAACCGGTTCGCCAGCGCCGATCCCGACGTGGTGTTTATGGTCTCGTACGCTGAAGATTCGGTCGGTTTGCTGCGGCAGTCGAGCGAAGTCGGGCTGAGCCCCGAGTTGTTTGCCGGAGGCGCGGCCGGGTTTGCGCTACCGAACTTTATCGAGGGTGCGGGCGCAGCCGCCGACTATGTGGTGACGGCGACCACCTGGACCCAAGACGCACCCTACGAGGGTGCCGGAGACCTCTATGAGCGGCTGACCGAAGCTTTGGGCGGGAGCGCCCCGTCGTACCACGCCGCGCAAGCGTACGCGGGCCTGATCACCGCCGCCGACGCACTCTCGCGCGCCGCCGACACCACGCCTGCGGCCGTTTTAGAGGCGCTCGACGCCACCGACATCGCCGAAACCGCCTACGGTCCCGTCAAGTTCGACGACTACGACGAGTTTCAGAACCAGAACCCGCTGACGATGCTCGCGCAGCAGGTTCAGGACGGCGCGTTCGTTACGGTATTCCCGGAAGAGGCGGCGACCGCCGAGCTGACCTTCCCGACCCCCGCCTGGAGCGAACGCTAGGCGGCTCCGGCAGCCTCGGCGCGGTACCGCGCCGAGGCTGCCGCCAGAATTATGGATCCCTTTTCCGGTTTTTTACAAAATCTTTTCGGTGGCCTCTTGATCGGCGGCGTTTACGCGCTTCTCGGGGTCGGGTTGTCGCTCATTTTTGGCGTCATGCGAATCATCAATTTTTCGCACGGCGAGTTCGTCGTGATCGGGATGTACACGGCGATTGTCATGTACGCCCAGCTCGGCTGGGACCCGCTGCTGAGTTTGCTGGTGGCGTTGCCGCTCGGATTTTTACTTGGGGTAGGGCTCGAGCGCCTGATTTTAAGCCGCCTCGTCGACGCGCCCCTAGACAGCACCCTGCTGGCGACGCTCGGACTGTCGCTGGTGATTCAGAATATCTTGCTGCTCACCTTTGGCGCGTCGCCACGCTCGCTCAACGTCGCTTACGGTACCGCGACCGTTCGGCTCGGGCCGGTGACGCTTTCGGTCGTGCAGCTCGCGGCGGGGGGCGTCGTGCTGCTGGTGATTTTGGGACTTTATCTTTTTCTAAACTTTACCGAACGCGGTCAGGCGGTGCGCGCGACCTCGCAAAACCGGCTCGGGGCCGAGCTGGTCGGTATCGACACCCGAACCGTCTACAGCCTCGTCTTTGGCGTCGGGGTGGCCCTCTCGGTCGCCGCCGGGATTATTCTGATCCCGCAACTTTTCGTGACGCCGGTGATTACCGGCCCGGTCTTTACTCTAAAAGCGTTTGTGGTGACGGTGCTGGGCGGTCTCGGGAACGTCTGGGGCGCTATCGGTGGGGGTTTACTGCTGGGCGTCGTCGAGGTGCTGGGCGCGTCTTATATCTCGTTTGACTACCGCGACGCCTACGGCCTGGTGGCCTTTTTGCTAGTCTTGCTGCTGCGTCCGGAAGGTCTTTTCGGCCGAACGGTTAAGCGTGTATGAGGCGGTACTCGTGAGGGTCGTAGTGGGTTCGGCGTCACTCGGTTCGGCGTCGTCTGCACTAAACCGGGCAAAACGGATCGGCGAACTGGCGGAGGTATTCCGAGCCATTGCAATGTTTTTTCGTAGTCGGGCTGAGGTAGACCATGTTTCTACGGTGAGCGGTAATAACCTATTCGTACCTGCCAGGATAGAGCGGTGTGGAAACCTGCGGGAGGTTTTTCTCGAGCACCCGACTCATAACCCAATCCGCAGAAGGCAGCTGACATGAGGTTCAGACTTCCCCTGCAACTCGCGCTTTTCGTCGGTGTCGGGCTGGCGTTACCGCTGCTGCCGGGAACGAACTTCAGCCTGCTGATTACGCTGCTGATCTTTATCGGGCTGGCGACTTCGTGGGACATTTTGGGCGGCTGGACGGGGCAGGCGAGCCTCGGTCACGCCGCGTTCGTGGGTATCGGCGCGTACGCGCTCGCGCTCGGCACAAACCGGCTCGGGTTAGATGCGATCTCGGCGGCGCAGCTGGGCATGGTGGTAGCAGTTGTTTTTGCGCTGCTGTGGGGTTCACTTACTTTCGGCTTACGAGGCTCGTACTTTACGCTTTCGACCATTGCCATCGCCGAGGTGCTGCGGCTCGTCGCCATCAACGAGGGGTGGTTTACCGGCGGTTCGGCGGGGCTGTTTATCTCGACTCTGCCTGAACCTTTCGGTTTGGACCTGTTCGACCGGCGGGTCGAATACTACCTCGCGCTGCTTTACGCAAGCGGCGTGATCGCGTGCGTGGGACTCCTTTCGCAGAGCCGCTTCGGATATGTTATGCGCGCAGTTCGTGAAGACGAAGAGGCCGCCCAAGCCGCCGGTATCGACCCGGTTCGGGTCAAGTTGCGCGCCTTTGCGTTGTCGGGCGCGCTTACGGCGCTCGGCGGCGGGTTGTACGGCGCGTACCTGTCTTTTTTGGACCCGCACAACCTGTTTTTTTTGCCGTTGTCGGTGCAGATTGCGCTGACCGCAATTATCGGCGGACGCGGGACGGTCTGGGGACCGGCGCTCGGCGCGACGCTGCTGATCCTGGCCGCCGAGGTCTTCCGTAGCGTGTTCGCCGAGGCGAACCTGCTGATCTACGGTTTACTCATCCTGATCGTCATCTTGTTCGCGCCGCGCGGGTTGATGGGTGGTCTGGAGCGTTATCTGGTGAGGAGGCGTTACGTCCGTGAGCAGGGATAATGCGCCCGCCGTTACGGTTCATAGTGTGGGCCAGGTCGAGGGTCAAGCCGTGAGCAGACGCACCGACGCTATCTTGCAGGCCGATGGGGTGAGCGTCCGTTTCGGCGGCCTGACCGCAGTCGATGAGGTGTCTCTAGAGCTGTGGCGTGGCAAGATTCTGGGACTGATTGGCCCGAACGGGGCAGGCAAAACGACGCTTTTCAACGCCCTGACCGGTTACGCGCCGCTGAGTGGCGGGCGCGTTTTGTACCTGGGTCACGATATCAGCACGTTGCCGCCGTTCGAGCGGACGCGCCGGGGGCTGGGCCGCACCTTCCAGATCGAACGTCCGTTTGAAGGGTTGACGGTTTTGGAGAACGTCCTGATTCCGGCCTTTTTGCGGTTTCCGGGTCGCCGCGACGCCGAAGCGTGGGCTGAAGAGTGCCTGACACGTGTCGGGTTGATCGACCGCCGCAACCAGCTCTCCGCCGAGCTGAACTTGGCGCGGCGGCGGCGGCTCGAGCTGGCTAAAGCGTTGGCGGTCAAACCACGGGTGCTGTTTCTAGACGAGATCATGGCGGGCCTCAACCCGCCCGCACTCGCCGAGATGATCGAGTTCGTCCTCAGCCTGACGCAAGACGGCACCGCCATTTTGATGGTCGAACACATTATGCAGGCTGTCATAGAACTTTCAGACCACATCATCGTGCTCGCGTTCGGCAAGAAGATCGCCGAGGGAACTCCGGACGTGGTGACGAGCAACCCGTTGGTGATCGAAGCGTATCTGGGAGGACTCGATGACGACTAGCGTTCCCGAAAAGGTGCGAGGCCGCGCGACCGGCGAAGCGCCCGTGTTGCACGTCGATAACGTCGACCTCGGTTACGACGAACTGCTCGTCGTTACGGGCTTTAGCTTGGAGGTCTACGCAGGCGAGCTGGTTGGGCTCGTCGGCGGCAACGGCAGCGGCAAATCGACCATTTTGCGCGCCGTATCGGGGATGATTCGGCCCCGGTCGGGACGTATTCTTTTTGCAGGTCAAGAGGTTCGTACCCGCAGTCCGCACCAGATGGCGGAGATCGGCATCGCGCACGTTCCGATGGGGCGACAGCTTTTTCCCAACATGAGCGTCGAGCAAAATCTGGCGCTCGGCGCTTACCTGCCGGAGCCGCGCCGCCACCGCGCCGAGAGTCTGGCGCACGTTTACGAACTCTTCCCCGATTTGCAGGATAAGCGCAAACTGATGGCCGCTGCGCTCTCCGGCGGGCAGCAGCAGATGATCGCCATCGGGCGGGCGCTGATGCTCCGGCCGAAACTGCTCATCATGGACGAGCCTTCTCTGGGCTTGGCCCCGAAACTGGTTAAAGAGGTCATGGGCGCGATTCGCCGAGTGTCGCAGACCGGCCTGCCGATCTTGCTCGTCGAGCAAAACGTCAAACAGGTGTTGCAGGTCTCAGACCGCACCTATGTGCTCGAGAACGGCAAACTGGTGATCGAAGGGCCATCGCGCGACCTGATGGGAAACGAAAAGATCAAACGGGCGTATCTGGGGCTTTAGCAAAAGCGGGGACGCTTGGCAGGGTCAAAAGCAGGAAAGAAAATTTGGTGTTTGGGAGTAGGTAGTCGGTAGCTTAGGTAATGATGTCGCCACAGGTCGACAGAAAAGCGCCTGCAATCAGCCCGTTTTAATTCAAGCCGGTTGCAGGCACGTTGCCCTGCCACCTAAAACCTATTCTATGAGCCCTTCGCTAGCCCACTTCTCGGTGGAAAATCGCTAGAACTCTAAAGCTGACGCCCGCCAAACCTCAGCGTCCGCGTTTTCCAGATGAGCGACCCCGTTCCGACCGCTGGGCAGGACGCTGCGCGCGACTGGGGTTTCCCTGCGCGCTCGAGCTGCGTTGCGGGCGGTTCGAGGGTCGGGGCGCTCGGCGTTGTGGTGCTGCGCCGGGCTGGTCGGTCGCGGCGTAGGCGAAGTCCGGGAGCGTGACGCGCTCGAGTGGCCCGACGGCGCGTTCGATGATGCGAACGGCCTTGTCGTCGTCGACGGTAACAAAGGTCAGGGCTTCGCCGGTGCGCTCAGCGCGCCCGGTACGCCCGATCCGGTGCGTGTACGCCTCGGCGGTCATCGGCACGTCGTAATTGATCACGTGCGACACGCGGCTTACGTCGATGCCGCGAGCGGCGATGTCGGTCGCTACCAAAATATGAACCTTACCCGCGCGAAAGTCGTCGAGCGCCCGCTGCCGTTTGTTTTGCGACAAGTTGCCCTGGAGCGAGGCGACGAAGAAATTGTCGCGGTCGAGCTGTTCAGCGAGCCGTTTGGCTCCATGCTTGGTGCGGGTAAAGACGAGCGCCGAACGCGTATCGAGGTGCTGTACCAGATACTTGAGCAGCTCGGTTTTCTGCTGCCGCGGCACCGGATAGAGCGCGTGCGACACCGTTTCAGCGGGCGCGGAGTGACCGATTTCGATCGTTACCGGGCGGCGAAGAACGGTGTTGGCGAGCGCCCGCAGATCGCTCGGCATGGTCGCGGAAAAGAGCATCCGCTGCGCGCCTTCCGGCACCCGTTTGACGATAGACCTGATCGCGGGCAAAAAGCCCATGTCGAACATCTGGTCGGCTTCGTCTAAAACGAGCACCTCGAGCTGGCTCAGCGTGCCGTTTCCGCGCTCGAGGTGGTCTAAAAGCCGCCCCGGACACGCCACAATGATCTCGGCGCGACCCCGCAACGCCTGCACCTGCGGGTTCATCCCGACGCCGCCATAAACCGTGGCGCTCCGCAGTTTGGTCGCCTGCGCGAGCGTCCCAATCTCCTGATGAATCTGTTCGGCGAGTTCGCGCGTCGGCGCGACGACGAGCGCCCGCACCCGGCCTCTAGGCCCGTCAATAAGTTTGTTGAGGAGCGGCAGCGCGAACGCGGCAGTCTTGCCCGTCCCGGTCTGCGCGAGCCCCAGCACGTCGCGGCCCCCAAGTGCGGCAGGAATCGCCTGCTGCTGTACCGGCGTCGGTTTCTGGTAGCCTGCCGCCACTGCGCCCGCTAACACGCGGCTGTTCAATTCAAAATCGTTAAAAGTAGAGGGTTGGGAAAGTGTTGTGGTCATCGGTGTGCCTCCCGGCTGTCCAGCGAACATGCGCCTAGCACACACCCGGCTGTTCTGAAAATGCTAACACCTGCACGGGTCGGTTTTGGTTCGGACTAAGCAGGAGTGGTGGAGCGGGCGGGGCAACCGGATCGAACACAGCACCCCGCCGAAGAAATCTGGTGAGTCTGAGCAATAAAAAAGCGCGCTATCCGTCAGCGCGTTTGATCTCTCTAGCTTACACCTGTATGCGGTATTCGTCAAGGTCATGCGCTCGGCAAGGTGTTTGGGCGGGACGACCCGCTAAACTTGCCCCGAAAAGACCCCCTCGTTATAATGCGCGAACACTGGAGCGCGCCGAAATTCGGCGTCAGTTTTCTGTTTAGGGAGATTTCGGGGGTGCTCGAGTCACCCTTTTAGCAAAATCTGCACAACAGGACTTGCTGAACCCGAATCTGGACAGCTCCAAGCGAGGAGACCTATGCGAAATATAAAGTACGCGCTGCCGCTATGTCTGGCGCTGCTGCTGAGCGGGTGCAGAACCGGCGCAGAAGAACGCCCGCAGCAACCACCGCCCGTCACCGAGCCACCCGTGACCGAACCACCCGCTCCCCCGGTAGTTCCCGACGAACCCGAAACCCCGGTTCAGGGCGCGGCCATCATCTACGACACCGATTTCGGGCTAGACGTGGACGATGTGGGCGCGCTGGCAATGCTGCATGTTCTCGCCGACCGGGGTGAAGCGACGCTTTTAGGCGTCGTCTCGAATGTGAGCGACCCCTATTCGCCCGCCGCCATCGACGTGATCAACACCTATTACGGTCGCCCGGACGTCCCCGTCGGTTTGGCCGAAGGAGGCTATTACGCCGAAGCCTATCCGTACTGGCGCGACCCGTCGCCGCGTTACATCAAAGACCTGACCGAAACGTTTCCACACGACACCTCGACCAATTCGGCTGAGGTTCCGACGGCGGTAGCAGTCTACCGGGAGGTGCTCGCCGCGCAACCCGACCGCAGCGTAACGGTAGTGTCGGTCGGGTTTATGCAAAACATGTCGGCGCTGCTGGCGTCCGGTCCGGACGCGTTCAGCCCGCTCGCCGGACCGGCGCTCGTTCGGCAAAAGGTCAAGAAACTCGTGATTATGGGCGGCGCGCATCCGGGCAGCAGAAAAGACCTCTACCTGGCTGGAGGACGCGAGATGGACGCGTCGTTCGCCAAACATGTGCTCGAGACCTGGCCCACCGAGACCGTCTTCAATACCGGCGAGGTCTGCGGTTCGGTCACGAACGGGCAAACACTAGCTAAAACTACCCCCGAAGATAACCCGGTACGCGCGTCTTACACGATGTTTTTCGGACGCGAGGGGCGAGGCCGTACGAGTTGGGACTTGTGTTCGGTGCTCTTTAGCGTACGTGGACTGTCAGGCCCGGAAGGGCGTTACTTCGACACGCTCACGGACGAACACCTGACGCTCAGCAGCGAAGGTGTAAGCCGCTGGGTCGCCCCTGGCAACGACCGCCACGTTCGACTGACGCGAACGATGGGCAGGCGGGAGTTGCAGCGGCTGCTCGAGGACTTCATCACGACGCAGCCGATAGAAAAGTGATGAGCAGTAAGTGACAGCGGCGTAAAGCTTCTACCCGGTACTCAGTGCTGAGTACCGGGTACTCTCAAAACCCCAGATGCGCCGTATCGTTGACCGCCTCGAGCACGGCGCTCTCGCCCAGGCGAACCCGGGTAATGCTCGCGGTATCGACCTGAAACCGCCACGCCGCGTCTTTGGGCAGTCCGGTAAAGGCGTAGAGCGCGCAGCGGATGGTACCGCCGTGGGCAAAGACCGCCACCCGCCCGGACGCGGGCAGTTCGGGCAGCCACAAAGACACCCGCCCAAGCAGGTCTTCGTACGACTCGCCACCGGGCGCGCGCTCGTAGTAGGGGTTTTTGCGCCACGTTTCGAGCGCCGTCCGGTCTTCTCCCTCCAGCGCCTCCCAGCGTTTGCCCTCCCAGTCGCCGAAATGAATCTCGCGGAGACGGGGCTCGAGCCTGACCTCGGCACCGGGCAGGGCGAGCCGAGCGGTGTAACGTGCGCGCGCGAGGTCAGAAGCGTACACTTCGTCGAACGCAGTATCCTGAAACCGCCGCGCGAGCAGTTCGGACTGACGGACGCCGAGTTCGGACAGGGGCGGGTCGCTCTGACCGAGCGCGCGCCCTTCACTGTTCCACGGGGTTTCGCCGTGACGTACAAAACAAAGCTCGAGCATCACGCAGCTCCCAGAGATTGTGTCATCGAAGCCGCCTCCTGCGCGGCAAGGTACCTTAACAAGGCTACCCTAAACACGTCAGCCGGGTTCTTACAAAGCGGGGATTGCTGGCGGGTTCTGCTGAGTGCCGAAGGTTGGAAGGCGCTCGAGGTCTCTTTGCACACGCAATACACCGACGCTGTTCAGTGTTTTAAATGCTTACTTCCTGTTTTTTCGTCAAACGTAGCTTGCAATCGTAGCACTCAGCTTGGAACGTCGACGAACCTAGACCGTCACACATTTTCGCAAAACAAGGGGACGGCGCGGTGAGAAAACGTCATCGTAAAACGCTGATGGAAACCTTAGACCTCTTCCAGATGAACCGCGTCACCGAAGACCTCGAGCACACTTTTCCCGCCGAGCCGCGTCAGCCGCGTAAGGCTCGTGTAGTCCAGACGGGTTCCCCAATCGCGCGCTACCGGGTCGCCGGTCAGCAGCCAGACGGCGTACCGGATGACGCCACCGTGCGTAAAGGCGGCGACGCGTCCGGTCGGGGGCAACGAGGCCAGGGAAGCCGCGACGCGCACCTCGAGGTCGCGCCACGATTCACCACCAGGGACAGGGACGGGCTGCACGTCGTCCCGGCACGCCTGCAACGTTCGGCGGTCAGTCTCGCCGAGCGTATGTTTGTTTTTGCCCTCGAGCCTCCCGTACGCCACTTCTCGCAGACGCTCGTCGAGCGTGACGTTACCTTGCGTGGCAGCGTGCGCCATCGCCCGGGCGCGGCTCAGGTCGGAGCTTTACACGGCGTCGAAAGTGTACGGAGCTAACCGCGTTTTGAGTTTGTGTGCTTGCTCGAGGCCGAGCGCCCCCAGCGGCACATCTGTTTGACCGTGAAGGCGACCCGTACCGTACCACTCGGTCGCGCCGTGCCGGATCAGCCAGAGTTCGCGCGTCTTCATAGCCTAAACCTTGCGGCGCATCAGCCAGAGGAAAAACGGCCCGCCGACGATGGCGGTAATCACCCCGATAGGTACCTCGGCGGGCGCGATCACGGTGCGGGCTACGAGGTCGGCGGCGACCATAAACACCGCGCCGAAAACGGCGGCGAGCGGCAGCAGCGTGCGGTGGTCAGGGCCGGTTATGAGCCGCACCGTATGCGGGATGATCAGCCCCACAAAACCGATAATGCCCGAGACGCTCACCGCCGCCGCCGTCGCCAGAGTCGCGGCGGCGATCAGCGCGAGCTTGAACACTTCGACGCGGAGCCCGAGCTGCGCGGCGCTCTCTTCACCGAGTTGCAAGACGTTGAGACCTTGCGCCGAGACGAGGGTAACGATCCCCGCGACCAACACGAACGGCGTTACCGATGCGAGCTGCGCCCAGCTCGAGAGCCCAAAAGAGCCCAGCAGCCACGCCAGCACCCGCGCCGCGTCGTCACGTTCAGAAAGCATCAACAAGGAGGTGAGGGCGGTGGCGCTCGAACCCAACACCACACCCGCTAAGATAAGCGCGGTCAGCGGCGTTCCGCCCCGCCGCCGCGCCAGCAGCAGCGTCGCCGTCACCGACAGCAGAGCAAACACGAAACTTGCCAGCGGTACGCTCCGCAGCGGCCACGGCAGCGCGGCACCGAAAACCAGCGCCAGCGCCCCGCCGAGCCCCGCGCCGCTGGCGACGCCGAGCAGGTAGGGGTCGGCGAGCGGATTCCGAAAAACGCCCTGATACGCCGACCCGGACAGGGCCAGCGCCCCGCCGACGAGCGCGGCGAGCAGCACCCGTGGCAACCGAATCTGCCAGACGATGGTGTCGGCGGAACCGGACAGCTGGCCCGTAAGACCGTGCAGTACGGCCTGCATCACCTCGAGGGGACCGAGCGCGACCGACCCCACGCCGGTCGCCAGCACCAGCACCGCTAGAAGCGCCAACAGCGAAACTGCCAGCGGCGTCCAGCGTGGCCCGTGAACGGGTTTGACTTCGGATTTGGTTAGGGTGCGCTGCATCAGCGCCACACACAAACGAACATGACTCTTAGAAAACGCGGCACGTGGGCCTCCTCGGGCCTGGTGCGACTCGGGGACGGCGCGCGTTCTCGTGAAATTGGCGCTGCCGCCCTGTCCTCGCAAGGTTACGCGCGAAGGCTGGTATTCGGGCTTCAGTTTTAGAAACTGTTACCGTTGCGGGACAGCGCCGGACTCTCACCGGACTTCCCCAACCACCGCGCTACCAGGCGAGCTTACGGCGTGGGGAGCGGGGTGTCAATGAGGGGAAAGTGCCAAGTACCGAGTAGAAAGTGCCAAGTATTGAGTGATGAGTACCGAGTGCTGAGTAGCGGGCAATGAGCAGTGAGTCAGGCGTGTCTGTTTATCGTGCCGGAGGCTCACTGCTTTCTCGAAAAACAACTAGCCGCGTACTCGCAAGCGGTAGTTAATCAGAGAGGGGCTCGAGTGTAATCGGCGGTTTCCCTGTAACCGGGGCTCCAGTCAGCGCCGCCGCTGCCGCCCGCAATGACATTTCCCGAAACCCGAACGTCACCAGTGCGGGGGCGGGTAGGTCGCTAACGTGATACGGGTTCCAGAGCGCCAGGTGAACAAACGACCGCGCGGCGCGGGCCACCGCTTGTGCGAACGCCCGCTCTTCTGCCCCCATCCGCGTGCGGGCCGTGGAGACAAATACGACGGTGCCGGATGCTTGGGCTACGCGCGGCAAGAGGTCTTGGGTCTCGGCGAGTGTGTCACGTGTGTAGCTCAGCAGCTGCGCCGGAAATCCAGCCTGGTCGAGCACCTCTCTCAAGGTTTCAGCGGGCGAGACCGTCGTCTGGCTCGCCGCGCTCGCCCGCACCTGTGCGGCGGCGACCAGTGTAAAGGGTAACTTGATATCTAATTTACCGAACTGCACCACTGCCCGTCCCGCTGCCTCCTGCAAAAGAGCAGCGTCACCCTCAGCCCAGGCCGCGTCAGAATCGGGTTGGGCCGGATAACGCCGCGCGAGAGCGGCGACGCGCTCGAGCGACCTCTCTACCGAAGCGGGCTCGAGCCGCCCCTCGTCCAGCGCCCGCCTGAGACCCGAGACGATCTCCCGGTGCTCGCGTAGCGGCCCGACGTGAACAGGCATATCGGCCCCGGCGGTGAGCGCGCCCGGCACCGCCTCAGCAGGCGAATAGCGGTCGCCGACCGCGCGCATGTTGAGCGCGTCGGTAAAGACCACGCCGCCGAACCCCAGTCGGTCGCGCAAAAGGCCGGTGAGCACCGCCCTCGAGAGCGTCGCCGGTTGCGCCGGGTCGAATTGTGGGAGAACGATATGCGCGCTCATGACCCCTGCGACGCCTGCGGTGAGCGCCGCACGAAAGGGAACGAGCTCGAGCCCTTCCAGCCGCGCCGAGTCAGCCACCAATACCGGCAAGCCCAGGTGCGAATCGGTTTCGGTGTCGCCGTGACCGGGAAAGTGCTTGACGCACGCCGCTACGCCCTCAGCTTGAGTTCCCCGCACAAACGCCGCCACATGACGCGCAACCTTCGCCGGGTCTTCCCCGAAGGAACGGTCGGCGATCACCGGGTTACGCGGGTTGCTGTTGACGTCGGCGACCGGCGCGAAGTTCAGGTTGATCCCCTGTGCGCGCAACCCTCGAGCCGTCGCCGCACCTACCTTTTCGGTAAGTGCCGGGTCGTCCGCTGCGCCCAGAGCCATCGCGCCCGGTGGATACGGCGCGTCGAGCGAGCGCACCACCCCGCCGCCCTCCTGATCGGTAGCGACCAGAAGCGCCTCACCGCAGAGCGCGCGCAGCTCACCGGTCAGCTCGGCAACTTGGAAACGGTCTTCGATATTACGGGCAAAAAGGCAGACGCCGCCGACCGGGTGCTCGGACAAAAACGCGCGTTCGTCCGGGGTGAGGCTTGGGCCGGAGAGGTCGATCATCAGGAGGCGGTCGGGGTTCATAGTTTCCTGTCCTGGTATCTGCTTGCGGATGACGGATCAACACAAATATCTCTTGTTGCAAGCGGGTTGTGTCGAGCCGCAAAAACGGAGTCGCCTCGTAGACTTGGACTTCGGGCGTGACCCCATTGAACCCGCCCACTGTACACCGATTTGGTCGGGCAGCGTAGGGGGAGGCGTGGGCGCACAACTGATTACATTATAAAGACTTGGTTACAAAAGTCTTGACGACAGATGGCACCTGTTCAGCACACCGGAACGTCCTACGCAGCGTTCAGCCGGGTCTCAACTCGGCAGCAGCGTCACCTGAGTTGTACCGTTCTCTCCAGACGCCGAATACGTCGGCAAAATCGCCGATGGGTATAGTAACGGCGTTATGAAAACTAAACCCGGTTGGTTCTGTCCGCGCCTCTATCTTTTTAGTGGCCTCTTTCTCCTCCTCTCCGCCTGCGCCACAGCGCCGCCCGCACCTGCTGTCTCGAGTGAAGGCGGGCGTCACGCAGAGACCGATTGGCGCGAAGAAGTCATCTATTTCGCCATGACCGACCGTTTCGCCAACGGCGACGCGCGCAACGACGACGGCGCGCCGGGTACGGCAGACGACGCCGAACCGACGAATCCGCTAGGTTGGCACGGTGGCGACTTTGCCGGACTTACCCGGAAGATCAAAGAGGGCTACTTCGACAAACTCGGCTTTACCGCCATCTGGATTTCGCCGGTGGTGTTGCAGGTTCCGGCGATTCCGGTCGCCGACGGCCCTAACGAAGGTGAGCTGTTCGCGGGTTATCACGGCTACTGGGCCGAAGATTTCGTCACCGTCGATCCGCACTTCGGCACGCTCAAGGAGCTGAAAAAACTCGTCAAGCTCGCGCACAGCCGCAAACTCAAGATCATCCAGGACGTGGTGGTCAACCACGCCGGTTACGGCGCGGCGCTCGTCGAAGATCAACCCGACTGGTTTAACGATGAGGCCGACTGTGCAGCGGCGACCAACCCCGATCAGGATTGTCCGCTGGCGGGTTTGCCGGACTTCGACCAGAGCAACCCGGAAGTCGTGACCTTCTTAAACGATTTTGTCGATTACTGGGTCGATGAAGTCGGTATCGACGGTATCCGGATGGATACGGTCAAACACGCCGAGGATTCTTACTGGGAGCAATTTTTTGCCGACGGCGGCCCCGGCGACCCCGATAAGGTCTGGACCGTCGGTGAGATTTTCAGCGGCGACGTGAGCTTTTTGGCCTTTTATATGGACGACCTCGGCCTGCCCTCCGCGTTCGACTTTCCGCTCTATTTTCGCGTCAAGGATCACCTGTCGAGCCCCGGCGGGAATCTGGACGACGTTGCGGTGGTGTTCGATCAAGACGGTGTCTACGACGACGCGAGCCGACTAACCACCTTTATCGACAACCACGACGTTCCGCGTTTTATGAGCGAGGCGGTAAACCGGGGCGTCGCGGAGGCCGACGCACGCGAACGCCTCGATATGGCCCTGTCGCTGATCTATACGGTGCGCGGCACACCGTCGGTTTACTACGGCACCGAGATCGCCATGCTCGGTGGCGGCGACCCCTACAATTTCGAGCTGGGCGAATCGAACCGTGAAGATATGGACTTTTCGCAGGTCGACGCGTCGCCGCTGAGCGCCCGGCTAAAGGCTCTGGCGGAGGCTCGAGACCGCTACCGCGCCCTGACCCACGGCGCGCAGCAAGAACTCTGGCGACCGAACGGCGGCGCGCCCGTGTTCGCCTTCCGGCGCATTTTAGACGGCGAACAACCCGTCGTTTCGGTGCTCAACAACGGCGACGAACCCCTCGAGCTGGCCTCATTACCGGGCGGCGGTATCCCGCTTTTAGGGACGTTCGAGATGACGGGACTCGAGAGCAGCACACGTGAAGACTGCCGTTCAAAAGGCAAAGGGCGCGCGAAACCGGGGTGCGGCCTGACCGAAGTCACGGGGCGCTCGCACGACCTCAGCGTCGACGCGGCAGGCTACCTCGTCGGAACCGTACCCGCGCGCACGCTGCTGGCGGTATCGGCCCCGGCGGGACAGGGCGGCGCGGTAAACCCCGACCTGGGCAACGTTGCCGACCTGACGGCGCTCCCCGGCGACGGCGCGGTCAAGCTGGCTTGGGAACCCACCAGCGACGATAACGTGTTCGGCTACCGCGTCTACTACCGTGAGCTCGAGGGGACGGCAGAAACCCTGTTCAACTTTTCGCCGCTGCCCCGTGATACCCGCGAGGTCGTGGTGTACGGCCCGCAAAACGGCGTCACCTACAGCTTCCGGGTCGTTTCGGTCGATTCAAGCGGCGCGGAGAGCAGCGGCGCACCGACCGTAGAGGCTACGCCGACGGCGGGCGCGACCGCGCAGGTGACGTTTACCCTGGACGCGCGTTCGCAGGGTGAGGGGCCGCTCGAGATTCGCCGTTTCGATACCGGATCGCAGCTCGAGTACCCCCTGACTCAGACGAGCCGGGGCGTCTGGAGCACGACGTTGGAACTGCCGCTCTTCCGCGAAATCAGGTTCAAGTTCGGCAACGACGCCGCCACCGCCAAAAATTCAGGTTACGAAGGGGCCGCTCAACCCGACCGCAGCCTGGTCATCGACGAGGCGGAAAAAAGCTATGAAGGCACCTACGAGTTCATCACGGTGAGCGTGCCGGACGCGGCGATAGAGGGAACGGTAACGGCGAGCGGGGCTCCGGTAGCGGGCGCGGTGGTGGACGCAAGCACCGACCCTGCTACCGCCTACGCGCTGACCTTCGACGACGGCTCGTACTACCTACCGATAGGCGAGGGCGAGGCGACCGACCTCACCGCCACCGCCGCCGGGTACGACCCGGCGACGCAAATGGGCGTCACCGCGCCCGCTACCGGCGTCGATTTCGACCTCGGCGGCGACGCGGGGGCGCGTTACGTCATCGACGGCGACCTCGCCGACTGGACTTCGCCGCGAGCCACCCTGACCAACAGCAGCGGCGGCTACGACAGCGGTTTCGGGCCGGACAACGTGTTCGGTCGGCTGCTCGTCGATTGGGACGAGACGAACCTCTACCTCGCGTACAGCTACCGGGCCGCAGGCAACGCGGCTATCGTTCATCTCGATACCGAACCCGGCGGCAGCGGCAGCGCCGAAAGCTTCGACGCCTGGCCGCGACTCGCCAGCTTCAGGAACCCTATCGATTTTTTTCTGGCGCAGTACGAAGGGCAAGCCGTACAGGTGCGTGAGGTGGTGTCGGACACGCAAACGAGCGAGTTCACAGCAGGTTACGACGCGGCGACCCGTGGCGACGCGCCCGCCTACGCTACCGAAGCGGCGATCCCCTGGACGCTGCTCGGATACGACGCGCGCCCGACTACCACGCTGAATTTTCACGCGGGCATCTACGGCGGCGACGGTTACGGTGCGGGTGACGTCGCTCCGAACGAATCGTCGAAACCTGCTGCGACGGACAACACGGTAGCGAGTTTCGACCAGAACCGGGCGGTAGATTTTCAGACGCCGTTTGCGGTGGTGGTCGGGCCGTAAGAGGTCGTGAGGGGTCGGTGAACAACCCTCCGACCAAAGTCGGAGGGTTTGAGAAAGCGCCTGAAAGTCGGGATACAGGCCCCAGACCCGTTAGTTCTCCAACCTGAAAGTATCGTTTTTGTCCGGCTCGGGGTAATGCTCCAGGCGGCTCCTAATCACCACGTCGATAATTTGCCCGCCGCTCACGAAATTTTGTCCCCGGTAAACAAACATACCCCCTCACCCAAAGGCTCGGAACGACCCATCAGCAGAAGTGCCGTCCCTTGCAGCTCGACTCGAGCTTTAGAGACTCTCCGAACAGCTTGCTCGTGACCGGGAAAAGTCCTTTCAGCTAACCTCGCCCCTTGATCCGCCGCATGATCTCGCTTTTAGAACGGGCAAAGTCTGGGCCTGGTGGCCCTAGTTCAGGGCCATCGTCGGCAGCGCACTCACGAGAATAGGCGCGTGGTCGCCCCTATCTGCTTCACGCGTTACCCTCATTTCAAACGCTTCAACTAGGTGAACATCGAGTGCTCTCAGCGCTGATCCCTACTTGCCGTACAGATTCTCTAACGTGTTCGGCTACGTCACCTTCAAGCCCCTTGTGGCCCAGATGCCTGGGTTGCCAGACCTGCCCTGACGGGCGCATGAGTAATACCCGATTTCATTTGTGACGCACCTCTGCTCCAAACCATCATCAGCTCTTTTGCCAGACGCACCCTGTCTCGAGCGGTAGCCCACACACCGACGCCCCAAACACACGCCCGACACACCCGAGCGCAGGCGCACCCTTAAACTCGGCTTATGAGTTGGCTTTTTAACGGACAGACCTTGTGACCCCATCCGGCCCCGGAGCGACCTTTCTGGCTGGCGTACGCGATATGAGCCCGGTGGTGCTGGGCGCGGCCCCTTTCGGGGTGGTCTACGGCGTAGCGGCGGTCAGCAGCGGGATGGCGGAAGGCCCGGCACTGGCGATGAGCGTCGTGGTGTTTGCAGGGGCGGCGCAACTCGCGGGGGTCGGGCTGCTCGCCGAAAACGCCCAGCTAGCAGTCATTTGGCTGACCGTGTTCGTGATTCACCTTCGTTACGTGATGTACAGCGCGGCGCTGGCCCCGCATTTTCAGGGGCTGCCCAAACGCTGGAAGGCGCTGTTGGCCTACCCGATGACCGACCAGGCGTTTGCGCTCAGCATCGTGCGGTTTCAAAAAAACCCCGACGACCCCGCGAAACACCTTTATTACCTCGGCAACGCCCTCACGTTGTGGCCCGCGTGGGTTGCCAGCAGCGCCGTCGGAATATTCTTGGGCGCGCAGATTCCGGCCCGGTGGGGGCTCGAGTTCGCCGTCCCGCTGGCCTTTTTAGCCGTTATCTTTCCGTCGATAAGCGACAGAGCGAGCGCCGTGGCCGCCGCCGTAGCGGGCGTGGTGGCGGTAATCGCCTACGGGCTGCCGTACAACCTCAATTTGATGCTCGCGGCAATCTTCGGCATCGCGGCGGGTTTATATGCTGAACGAAACGCCGCCCGCAGCGCCGAACGACCTGCACAACCGGAAACCGAAACGTGAACTGGACGCTCTGGACGGTCATCGTAGGTATGGGCGTTATCACCTACTCGCTGCGGCTCTCATTTATCGCGCTGCAAGGCAGACTGAGGTTGTCGCCGCTGGTCACGCGGGCGCTGCGTTTCGTTCCCGCAGCAGTGCTGACCGCGCTCGTCACCCCGGCCCTGTTTTATACCGGCGGTGTGCTTTCGCCCCTGTCCGTGAAAGTGCCTGCCGGACTGATCGCCGCGCTGGTGGCGTGGCGGAGCAAAAACATCTTGCTGACGATCGTCGCAGGGATGGGCAGTTTGTGGCTGCTCAGGTGGGCTTTTTAAGTTTGGCAGCAGGTACTAAAAGTCTGCATAGAGGTGCCCCGGCGCTTTTATGCATTCAGGGGCGTTCGGAGCTTATCTGCACCACACCTGGCATAAGCAAGCAATTTTGGCAGATGGTGATGAGCCGAACTGGTGTGCGAGTAAAACTGAAGTTCTTTCGCTACGCTTAGCGAGCAGTACCGACTCGGCACCCAACCGCTTGGGTAAGTCTCACGTTACAGTTTGCCGATTTTCGCGCCTGTTACGTATATGCAAGAGGTGATTTCGGCGAGACTGTCCGCCATCAACCGGCAGGTTTGCCCGTCATCCTGCCCCCGTCACCTTGCACCCGGCAGGCTCGCCCCATATAGTTGCGTATGCCCCCGCCCACCGCCACCGCAGCTCACATACCAGACCGAACGACCGAAACGGACGTGCTGCTGAGCGCCCGCACCCTCACCAAACGCTTTCCGGGGGTCGTCGCCAACGACGGCGTAAGTTTGGAACTGCGCGCCGGAGAGGTTCACGCGCTGCTCGGTGAAAACGGTGCGGGCAAAACGACTTTAATCAGTATGCTCTACGGTCTGGTGTCGCCGGACGAGGGCGAGCTGTCGCTGCACGGGACGCCCGTGCGCCTGCGCGCGCCAAAAGACGCCATCGCGCGCGGCGTCGGGCTGGTCGCGCAGCACTTTCTATTGGTCGCCAACCACACGGTCGCCGAGAACATCGCGCTGGGGCTGCCCGGAACGCCGTTTTTCCGGCCTACCCGGAAGCTAAAAGCGCGTATCAGGGAACTGGGCGAACGTTACGGCCTCGAGGTCGATCCGGACGCGTACGTGGGCGAATTGTCGGCGGGTGAGCAGCAACGCGTCGAGATCACCAAGGCGCTCGTCCGGAACGCGCGCATCCTGATTCTGGACGAACCGACCGGGGTGCTGACGCCGGGGGAAGCCGACAACCTCTTCGCGGTAGTGCGGCGGATGAGGGCCGAGGGACACGGGATCATCTTTATCACCCACAAGCTCGGCGAGGTGCTGGACGTCGCCGACCGCATCACGGTGCTGCGAAAGGGCGCGGTGGTGGGCTCGTTGCCGCGCGCACAGGCCGACGCGGGTACGCTGGCGCGCCTGATGGTCGGGCGCGACGTGGTGCTCGCTCGGGTCGCCTCGCCCGCTCCGAAACCGGCTGTGGTGCTCGAGCTTAAAGGTGTTTCGGCCCGCAACGACCGGGGCGTGGAGGCGCTCCGGAACGTCTCGTTCGGGCTCCACGAAGGCGAGATTCTGGGCGTCGCGGGGGTTGCCGGAAACGGCCAGCACGAGCTGGCTGAAATCCTGACCGGACACCGCCCGGTGAGCGCCGGAAGCGTGACGCTGGCGGGCCGGGAGCTGGGCCGCGCAGGAGTCCGCGAACATTTCGAGCGGGGCGTCGCACACATCCCCGAAGAGCGTACCGGCGTCGGGGCGTTACCGGGCCTTTCAATCGGCGAAAACCTGACCCTGCGGCACTACCGCTACCCGCCCTTTTCGCGGCTGGGCCTGCTCGACCGGGGCGCGGCGCGGCGGTTTGCCGAGGCGTCGGTACGTGAGCACGAGGTCGCTACCCCGTCGCTGACGACCAAAACCGGACGGCTTTCGGGCGGCAACATCCAGAAACTCATCCTGGCCCGCGAACTCTCGCAGCGTCCGGGCGGCGCGGTCAAACTGGTCGTAGCGGCGCACCCGACCTACGGGCTCGACATCGGCGCGACCGAGGCGACGCACCGTCTACTGTTGCGGGAGCGCGACCGGGGTGCGGGCGTGGTGCTCATCTCCGAAGATTTAGAGGAGCTGTTTCGGCTCTCACACCGGATTCTGGTGCTTTTCGGCGGCGTGGTGATGGGAACGGTGACGGCTGAAGGGGCGAGCCGCGAAAACGTCGGACTGATGATGGCGGGGGGCGCGCGTGCTTAGGGGCTGGCGGCTCGAGCCCCGCCCCGAACCCTCGAGGCGGCTCGTTTTTGCGGTCTCGGTGGGCGCGGTGTTAGCGGCGCTTTTCGTCACCGGACTGATCTTTTGGGCGTATGGTCACAACCCCGTGACCGCCTACCGGGACATTCTGGCTAGCACGCTGGGGAGTGCTCGAGGCTTCGCCGAGGTGCTCCGCAAAGCCATTCCGCTGCTCCTAGCCGGGGTCGGGCTGGTGCTGGCTTTTCGCGCACAGTTCTGGAATATCGGCGCGGAGGGGCAGATTTTAGCCGGGGCGACCGCCGCGTCGGGGGTGGCGCTGTTCGTCCCGCTCGGCGCGCCGTGGCTGCTCATCGCTATGTTCGTCGCCGGATTTTTGGGCGGCGCAGTGTGGGGATTGCTCCCCGCCCTGCTCAAGGTGCGGCTGGGCGTCAGCGAGATCATCACCACGCTGATGCTCAACTACGTCGCCCTCTACGGCGTGCAGTACCTGATCTTCGGCCCCTGGAAGGGTCTCAGCACGCGCGGGATGCCGATCAGCGACACTTTTGTTCAGGCGGCGTGGTTGCCGACCCTGAGCGGAACCCGGCTCCACTGGCCGACGCTGGTGCTCGGCGTGCTGCTCGCCGCCGCCGTAGCGTTTTTGCTAAGCCGCACCACGCTCGGGTTCGAGACCCGGGTGCTCGGGCAAAGCCCTAAAGCGGCGCGTTACGCGGGCATCCATCTGGGCCGCACCACCGCGTTTCTGGTTCTGGTCGCGGCGGGCGCAGCCGGACTCGCCGGGGTCGGTGAGGTCGCGGGGCTCCATCACCGGCTGGTCGAACCCACGCAGCTCTCGCTCGGCTACGGCTACACCGCTATCATCGTGGCACTCTTGGCGAGGGGCAACCCGCTCGCAGCCATTCTCACGGCGCTGCTGCTCGGCTGGGTGTCGGCAACCGGCGACGTGGTGCGGGTGACGCTCAGGATGCCCGCCGAGATCACCGGCGTGATGAGCGGGCTTATCCTGCTGTTTTTACTCGCCAGCGAACCACTTCTTCGTTATCGCTGGCGGCGGGTGCGTGCGCCTGCACTAGGCCGCGCACCGGTACCGGCGAAAGGAAGTGACTAGCGTGGAACTCGAGTCCTGGATCGTCTCGACGGTAGCCCGGTCACTGGCTTTCAGCACCCCGCTCTTATGGGCGGCGCTCGGCGAAATCTACGCCGAACGCGCCGGGGTCGTCAACCTGGGCGTCGAAGGGATGATGATTTTGGGCGCAGTGGCGGGGTTTATCGTCGCTCAAACGACCGGCTCGCCGCTTCTGGGCATCGCGGCGGCAGCGGGCGTCGGGGGTCTGGCCGGACTGCTGCACGCGTTCATCGCCATTACGCTGCGCGCCGACCAGTACATCTCAGGGCTCGCCCTGACGATTTTAGGGTTGGGTCTGGCGGGGCTCGTCGGACGGGCGTACGTCGGCGTACCGCTGCAAAACCCGATGCGAACCGTTACGGTGCCGGGGGTGTCAAACCTCCCCGTCGTCGGCCCCGCACTCTTTACCGATCAGCACCTGCTCACCTACGCGGGTCTCATCGTCGCGGCCCTGCTCAGCGTGCTGCTCTTCACCACCCGGCTGGGGCTGGTGATCCGCTCGGCGGGCGAATCACCCGCAGCGACCGACGCGCTCGGCATCGACGTCTCTCTGGTGCGCTACTCGTGCGTCGTTTTCGGCGGCGTGATGGCGGGCGTTGCCGGAGCCTACCTTTCGCTGGCCTACCGCCCTTCGTGGACGGAAGGCATGACCGCCGGGATGGGCTGGATCGCGCTGGCGATCACCATCTTCGCCGCGTGGCGACCCCTCCGGGCGGTCCTCGCCGCTTTTATCTTCGGCGCGTGCTTTCACCTGGCGTTTCGGCTTCAGGGCGTTTTTCCCGCCGAGTTTTTGCAGATGCTGCCGTATCTGGTGACGATTTTGTCGCTGACTTTGATCGCGCTCGGGCGTGGGGGGCGGCGGGCGGGGGCACCGGCGGCGCTCGGGGTGCCGTATACGCGGGGGGAGCGGTAGGGCAGTTTTGATGTTCCTACTCCAGGCAGAAACTATAAAGCTAGTCGGAGACAGCGTGGACGTTTTCAGAAACCCACATTGTATGCGCGGCTCGAGCCTTCTTTTCGTGATCGGTAGCCTATTTCGGCACCTCGTCCAGAGGCCAGTAGCGCAGTCCTAGACCTTCGTGTGACAGCGTAAGTTCGCCACCTACCACGTCACAGAGATGCACCACCCCACTCATACTGTGAAGGCCGGTCGCTTGATTCGCAGGGCGTGAGAAGACACCTACCAGACGGCGCACTTCGACCACGAGACCCGTTTCTTCCTTCGTCTCCCTGACCGCTGTATCCGCCGGTCGCTCGTTGGGTTCGACCCAGCCGCACGGCAGACACCAGCCGCTACCATCGACCCGGTCCATCAGCAGAATATGACCCTGTTCGGTAAAGATAGCGGCGTCCCCACCGAGTTTGGGGGTGATGTGACCGAGTTCCTGGCTCAGCTTTGCCTTGACCTCAGCTGAGGGACGCTCGAGCAGGTCGGCGTACTCGTTACAGCTCAGTGTGAGCAGGCGTTCGTAGCGTTCGCGGTCGTAGACGTTTTGCGAATAGTTGAGGCCGTTGCGGGCGACGATCTGGATTTCCTCGAGGAGTGCGGTGATATCCATCGACCCGATTTTACTTTACGGGGTTCTAAGCGCCCAAAGCCGTGCGGATTTTTACGGCAGCTTCATCGAGCACCTCACGTTCCGGGAGCGCGTCGTAGTGTTCCGAAAACGTAAAACTCAAGCCGTCGCCCGCGAACCGGGGTACCACGTGCAGGTGGACGTGCGGCACCTCCTGTCCAGCAGTCGCACCGTCCGCCAGAAACATAAAAACGCCGGTCGTGGACGAGTCCGAAGCGCGAACGGCCCCGGTGATGCGTCGTCCAACCACAAAAAGGTGCGCCGCCATCTCCTCGTCCAACTCTGCCAGAAACCGGACGGGCTGAACCGGAACGACCAAAACGTGTCCTTTATTGATGGGTTGAATGTCCATAAACGCTACTACCTGCGCGTCGCGGTAAACGAACGAAGCGGGTGAACGCCCGGCTATAATCTCAGCGAAAACGTTTGGAGTCGAGATGAGTTCGGCGTCGGTCTCGAGCGGTGGTACGTTTCGTGGCAACCTATTCGGTAACTCGTTCATACGTCACCATAGTCCAGGCTCGGCACAGTGGTGTCGGAATACGTCGCAAGACAAGATTACGAGCAAACCGGCGTCGGTCGGGCCTGCTACGCCGTCCCCCGCTCCACCCCCAACTCGCGCAGGTACCGCCGATACGCGATCGCCAACCGGTCGGATTTCAGGTGCAGTTCAGTTTGCAAATCCAGCGGCAGATTTTCCGGGCGCTGAGATTCGATAATGCGTTTGTCCTGCGCCATCAGCGTGTTCTGAAAGTTTACGTACACCTCGTCAGGTGCGTCCAGATCGTAATTGCGAGACAAGAGCGCGTAGGCGAGCGTCTCCCCCGCTCCGGTCGGCGTGGCGTGCAGCAGCATCGACAAGACCTCGCCGGTGTCCGGGTCGGTTTTTCGGAAGCGGGCGGTGGTCGGGGCTAAAACTTCGTAGACGTAGCGGTTGGTGATGGCCTTGCCGCGCCCGTCGGAGTCGGGTTGAAAGACGTCGATGGGGTCGCTGCGGAGCCCCGCCCCGACGCGGTGGACGTGGTGCTCGGGGATTTCAGCGTAGTCGGGGACGCCCAGCAAGCCTTCGTGAACCCACATCAGGTGCGACACGTCGAGAAAGTTTTCGATCACACGTGGGGGCTCGGCGTTCAGCACGTAGGGGCCGACGCTGAGGGTGTAGAAGCCGGGTTCGTCGGCCTCGAGGTACTCCGGTGCGTCCCCGACGGGGGTCTCGAGCGCCACCCACACAAGCCCGTACTTTTCTCTACACGCGTAGGTCAGGGCTCGAGCCTTCGTCGGTACCACCGCCCCGGCGGGTTGCGCCGGAATCTTTGTACAGGCCCCGTCACCGCCATAACGCCAGCCGTGATATAGACACACCAGCTCGCCCGCCTCGACCCGCCCGAGCGACAGGGGCGTACCCCGGTGAATGCAGAGATCGCGGAAAGCGTGCAGGCCGGTTTCGCTCCGCCACAACACCACCGCCTCACCGAGTAGTTCGGCGCGCAAAGGCGTGTTCGTCACGTCTTCGCTGCGCGCCAGCACCATCCACTCCCGCGCCAGCACCGGGTCGGCAGCCAGGGGTTTGAGGTGGGCGGAGTTGTCTCGAGCGGATTCTGTGAGGGACATACTGTAAGGTAGCAAACGCACACGGGGCCGTCAACACGGCCCCGTTACGGCGCTACACCGTCAGGAGTGCGCGCAACGTCCGCAGAACGGACGACGCCGGGCCGCGATATTTGCTACACCACCCCATAACTTCATATACTGCTCTGAGTGGGCGCGAGCAAAACCCACCAGGAGGTCAAGCGTGCGGCGTTTAGGTTTTTTACTGGCGGTTCTTTTGGCAGGTTTGTCCGGCGCAGCGTCGGCGCAGCGGGAGGTTACGGCGGGCTTTATCTACGTCGGGCCGACCGACGACAACGGCTGGACCGAGGCGCACGACGCCGCCCGGCAGATGGTCGACGATGAGTTTGACTGGTTGACGACCATCGCCGTCGAATCGGTTCCGGAGGCCGACGCGGAGCCGTTTATCGACCAGTTGGTACAGCAGGGTGCGAACGTAATTTTCACGACCTCGTTCGGGTTTATGGACGCGACGCTGGCCGCCGCCGCGCGTTATCCGGACGTGATGTTCGCCCACGCCACCGGTTTTATGCGCGCGCCGAACGTAGCGACCTATACCGCCGAGTTTTATCAGGTCTATTACTTAAACGGCCTGATGGCGGGCGCGCTAAGTGAGAGCGGCAACATCGGTTACGTCGGCGCGTTTCCGATTCCCGAGGTTAAACGCCATATCAGCGCCTTTACGATGGGCGCGCGCGCCGTCAATCCCGAGGCGACGGTCAGCGTACGCTGGCTCAACTCGTGGTACAGCCCCTCCGCCGCGACCGAGGCGACGCAGGCACTTATCGCCGACGGCGCGGACGTGTTCGCCTTTACCGAAGACTCGCCGACGGTGATTCAGGTCGCTGCCGAGCGCAACCTGCCGAGCTTCGCGCACTACTCGCCGATGCTGGAATTTGCACCCGAACAGGTCGTTTCAGGTCAGCTCGTCCACTGGGACGAAATCTACCGCGACTTTTTAACCAAAGTTCACGACGGCAGCTATACAGCGCAAAACCTGCAAGACGTGGACTATTGGTCGCTTCTCTACAGCGGCGCGGTCGAGGTCGGCGCGGACGAAGAGACGCTGATCAACCCGGCGTTTGAAGAGGCGCTCGAGGCCAAAATGGTCACCGACGCCGAACTCGGTGAAGTGTCGGTTCTTGAGCTGGTGATGACGCGCCTCGAGCAGATGTCCGCCGAAACGCCCGCGTTCGATCCTTTTACCGGTCCCATAAGTGACCGCAACGGCAACGAGGTCGTCGCCGCCGGTGAAACGATGAGCATCGGAGACCTCGGCAGTATGCAGTGGGCCGCCGAGGGGATTCAGGGTGATTGGCCCGACGAGCCGTAAGCCGTTATAAAAACTGAGTCTTTACAACCCCCCTCGAGTCTCGAGGGGGATTCCGTTATTCTTCTACGCTGATATTACCGGTCAGATTCAGTATTCCCAGCAACTGGTCAGGTTACGTTTCTACCGACGACGCAGCAAAAATCCATAGCTACGTCTTTACGTCCGCTCGGGTCTCCCCAAACTGAGAGGACTCGGCTGTGGGCCTCTCTGAAAAAATCCTCTCCGCGAGCGTCAATACACCTCTTCGTCGCCGACCAGGTGTGCAAATAAGCAAACAGCTGCTCGAGGTTCCAACGCATCTTCATCTCAAAACCAGGTGTTTCGATGAGCTCGAAAGGAAACGTCACGTCCCGGTAGTGATTCCATAACAGCTCGTTTTGCACCTCCCAGTAGGGTGCGATAACGTCTATGAAGCTCTCCTGAATCACCTTATCCACCTCGGGGTTGACGTTGGGCCAACAGTATCCCCAGGCAGCGAAGACGCCTCTGGGTTTAAGAACCCGCTTTACTTCAGGCCAAAATGCGTCAAAGTCCAGCCAGTGAAGTGCCTGCGCCACGCAAACCAAATCGAAGGTATTTCCCGCGAAAGGGGGTCGTTCGGAAGGGCAAACGGCGTAGCTGATCTGCCGATGCTCAAACGCATTTTTGATCTGATTAGAGCTTACATCAGTCGCGTGTACCTCATCAAAAAAGTTGACCAGGTTGATAGCTGCTTGTCCACTACCACACGCACAATCCCATACGCACTTCGTTTCAGAGCACAGACCCGCGAGAAACGCGTACAGCTCTGCCGGATAACTCGGTTGTGATGATGCGTAGAGGCTGGAGCCGCTGTCAAATAGGCGCGACATACCGCATTCTACTGCACGAGACTCGAGGGGTTTTGTTTGGGCTACGATAAGCGCATGAATATCCCTAACGTAGCTGAAGCCGAGCGACTTTTAGACGAAGCTGAAGCGAAAAACCCCGGCGGCTGGGCCGACCACGCCCGCTACGTCGCGCTGGCAGCTCGGAACATCGCCGAGGTTCACCCGGATTTAGACGGTGAGACTGCCTACATTTTAGGTCTACTGCACGATGTCGGGCGGCAGGAGGGCTCGACCGGAACGAAGCATATTTTAGACGGCTACACGTTTATGACCAAACTTGGATTTGTGGACGCAGCCCGCATCTGCCTCACGCATTCGTACCCAGTTCAAAGTATTGAAGCGGGGTCGGGCAATTGGGACGGGTCCGACGAAGAATTGGCCTTTGTCGAAACGTACCTGAGCGGAGTAGAGTACGACGATTACGACCGCCTCCTCCAACTCTCTGACGCCTTGGCGTGGCCTTCTGGATTTATAATGATCGAAAAGCGGCTGGTCGATGTGGCGCTCCGGCTCGGTATCAACCCCATGACCGTGGAGAAGTGGCGGGCGTTTCTCGAGCTGCAAAATTATTTTGAGAAAGCTATTGGCCGGTCTATTTACAGCGTTCTACCCGGCGTCGTCGAAAACACTTTCGGGTTTACGCCCTAGTCGCGAAAAGCGGCAACCGCTCCATCCCCGGCACCGTCACCAAGCCCTTGTCGGTAATGCGAATCTCCGGAATAACCGACAGCGGAATCAGGTTAAAACCCATATATGGCAGCGTACAACCGAGTTCGGCCCAGGCACGTTTGAGTTTTGCGGTGGCAGCCGCCACCTCAGTTGCGCGGCCCTCTGCCAAAAGTCCGGCGATGGGTAGCGCAACTTGTGCCAACACCGCCCCGTCCCGGACGACGACCACCCCGCCGCGTAGATCGCGCACAGTTTCGACTGCCAGCCGCATGTCGGCTTCGTCCCGGCCTGCCACAATGAGGTTGTGCGCGTCGTGACCGACGCTGCTCGCCACCGCGCCGATGCTCAAGCCGAAGTCTTTGAGCAGCCCGTGCGCGACCTCTCCCGATTTGCCATGACGTTCCAAAATGCTGACAAAACATAGGTGTTCGGCCTCAAAGTGCTCACTCCAGCTTTCGCGTACCGGCAGCTCGAGGCAATCGTGAAAAAGCGTAATCCCCGGCAGCGCCGTACGGATGACGTTGGCGGTGCAGGGCGCGGTGGGCAGGTCGGGAGTTAGGGTGTAGCTTTCAGGCAACTTGACGGTCTGGAACGCGGCTGGCGGATAGGTATAGCGTTTGGACAACGCCTCGTCGAGCTCAGGCGTAATTTTTTTGTTTTCGACGACCAGTTCGCCGCCGTACCAGGTGGACTGGGGCTCGAGGGCGTCGTTCAGGAGCACGATATCGGCCCGCCGCCCGTGTCCGAGCGCGCCCAGGTCGCCGTCCAGCCCGTAGCGCGTTGCAGCGTGCAGCGACCCCATACTCCACGCGAGCGCCGGTTTCAGCCCCGCCTTGACCGCCTCCCGAGCCACCCAGTCAAGCCCGAACATAAATAAATCGTCGGCGTCGCGGTCGTCGGTGCAGAGGCAGACGCGTTTGGCGCACGCGCCTAGCTCGGTCACAGCCTTGACCGCTTCGGGCAGGCTATGCCACGGCGTCGTGGGGGGGCCGCCGCGCAGGAAAATCCACATCCCGACCTCTAAAAGATCGGCGGCGATGTCGCGGTCGATGGCCTCATGGGTGTCGGTGACGCCACTCGCCGCGTAAGCAGACACGAACTCGCGTCCGTAAACGTGACCTGAAACGGGTTTACCGCGCTCGAGAGCCGCCCGGATGATGGCGTGACTTCGCGCGTCGCCCTGCGTCACGCTTACAAAATCCATCTTTTCACCCAACGCCGCCGCCTCGGGCCACGCGTCGAAAAGTGCGCCGACCTTTTCAGCGGTGAGGTCGCCCCCGGCGGTTTCAAACTCGGACGTCGTCGCCGGAACCGTACTCGGAACCGTTAAAAAGATATTCAGAGCGGCCTGACGCGCGTCCTCGAGCATCCACTCGATACCCTCGGCGTCGCAGACGTTGCCGATCTCGTGCGAATCGCAGAAGATAGTCGTGGTGCCGTTCAGGAGGGCAGCCTCGGCGTAGGCGCAGGCCGTCATCATGCTCGACTCGATGTGGATGTGCGGGTCTACCAGACCGGGCGCGAGGATACCGCCCTGCACGTCGTAAGAGGGCGCACCCTCCGCACTCCCGGCAGGTTTGACGGCGGCGATACGTCCTTTATAGAGCCACACCTCCCGCCCCTCCAAGATGCGCTCGGTATAGGCCGACAGGACTCGAGCTCCCGTCAGCACCAGATCGGGAGTCTGCCGTCCGGCGGCGACAGCGGCAAGTTCACGGGTCATCTGAGCCAGTGGGAGGACGGAAAAACGGTTCACCGAACCGCCCACCATGTTAGCTTTAGCACCTTACACTGCGTCAGCTGAGCCATATCAACCTCCCGAGGTAACGCGGCAAGCTTTCCCCGCGCACTACTCAATCTTAAAGGAACCGCCATATGGGTCGTCGGGTGTGGGATTGAGGGTGTCACTGTCATAGGTAATTTTATCGGTCGGCTCGACTTGGTAGGCTTCCAAAAGGTCGGACTCGAGAATCGCATCAACCAGTGCCTGCGAGCCTGCAACATAAGTCGTACTGAAGTCGATTTCAGTGTGGACGCACCAAGCGTGGTCTTGGGGCCACCAGAGATTGGCGCTCTGGTACAAGGGCTCCTGAGAAGCGAGTAAATCTGCGAGCTTTTCTTGAGCGTCCTTGAGACTTTCTTCTTCGGGGTCGTAAGCCGTAAAAGTGCCTGTACAGACGGCCTCATCGTGGTTATCAACGCAAAACGTCCCCTCGACGGCCTCGAGCGGCCCCGCAAAGAGGTGGAACTTGCGCGCGGGTATCTCGAAGGCTGGCGCATCTAACACAGTGCGTGGCAGGAAACCGAACCCCTCCCAGATGGCAAAAAAGCACTTGTAAGGTGTCTTTGTGTGCTGTCCGAAGATGGGCCATAAAGTTTGAGCCAGCTCGAGGGGTAAGCCTCCCTCTTCGGGACCTGCAACATAAGCATCACCGACCTTAAGCACCGTATAGTCGTGAAAGCTGGGACTCGCACCCTGAAGACCCGGCCACTGCATCAGCTTGTGGGGCGTGCGCCCGGCTAGCTCCGCGACTTCCGACCACCGTAGCGGCTCGAATACCGTCTCCGCACCCCCGTCAGCGGTGCAAGTCACCTTGGACGCCGGATGAAAAACTCTCGCATACGCTTCAAACCCGCTTGGAATAATTGACATGACGTTGACTGCAAAATCGGTAAGCCGTTCGACCAACCACTCGGCTGGCTCGGCGTTCCGGGCAGGGGTGAAGGGACGGTCATTCACACCCGTACCCGTTTCCCCCCACCCTTCGACCGCGATTTCCAGATGAGTCTTATTGGCACCTCGGCGAAGCCCATATCCTCGCGGATACGGTTCAAGATGTACTGCTCATAGGAGCGCGTAACAAACTGCTCGTTGTTGACCGAGATGATAAAGGTCGGCGGGGCGACGTCGGCCTGCGTACCGTAAAACATCTTGAGCGGTTTGCCCTTGAAGTTCGGCGGCGCTTGCCGCAAGGCCCATACGTCGAGCCAGTTGTTGACGTCGCTCGTCGGGACGCGGAAGCGGGCGGTGTCGTAGACGCGGATAACGGCTGCTAACAGATCGTGCAGGCCGTAGGCGTTGACGGCGCTCGTATAGACTTTGGGTGCAAACGAGATGTGACCTAAAGCCTGCGAGATGTCCTTTTCAAACTCTTTCAAGGTCTCGTCAGGCACCAAATCCCACTTGTTGATGGTCAGCACGACGGGTTTGCCGGACTGCAACGCGAGATTGGCTAGACGCAGTTCGTGGTCGCCCAACTCGAACGGATCGACGACCAACACCGCCACGTCGGAGCGCATCAACGCCTCTTCACTGCGGAGTTTCGAGTAGTACTCAATGTCACCGTCGGGTTTGCGGCGGATTCCGGCGGTATCGACCAGTACGAAAGGCCGCCCGCCGAAATCGAACTTCACGTCTACGCTGTCGCGGGTCGTTCCCGGCAGGTCGGCGACGATGACGCGTTCGTCACCGACGAGCGCGTTTAAGAGGCTCGATTTGCCGACGTTGGGCCGTCCGATAATAGCGACGCGCACCTCTTCGGATTCGGCCTCGTCCGCGTCTTCGGGTAGCCGCTCAAAAATGGTGTCCGAGAGTTCAAAGGTGCCGCGCGCGTGCTCGGCGGAGATAAACAGCGGATCGCCGAAACCGAGTGCGTAGAGTTCATACAGGTCGGGATTTTCTTCGTGGCGTTCGTCGTCGAGTTTGGTCGCTAGCAGCAGCGTGGGTTTGGCGAGCGCGCGGAGCCAGTCGGCGATCTCGTAGTCGGCGGCGCTCAGGGCCGCGCGCCCCTCGACGCAGAAGAGCACCAGATCGACGTTGCGAAGCGCCATCTCGATGCGTCCTTTGATCGCCTCTTGCCACTCGTCGTTCGACCACAGGCCGCCGGTATCCAGAAGCGAAAAGCTGCGGCCCAGGTCGTCTTCGACCCGCGCCTCTTTGACGTCTCTGGTTACGCCCGGCATATCGGCGACGATAGCCTCGCGCCGCCCGACCAAACGGTTGAAAAGGGTCGATTTGCCCACGTTGGGCCGTCCGACGATAGCGACTCTAGCCATTTTTGTCTCCCAGACGTGTCCCGACCCGGACACCGTAGCCGTTTGCCCAGTCGTAAGCGGTCATTTTCGGTTTTCCAGCGAGTTGAACGGTTTTCAAGAGCACGGTACCCGCCGACGTTCCTACCGTAACCCCTTGGGGTGAAACGGCGGCGACCCTTTCCGGCTCACCTTTCATGTCCGCCTCGGCTAATGAAAGCTGCGGAACTTTCAGCGTCTTGCCGTCATAAATCGTCCAGCTTCCCGGCCACGCCGACACGCCGCGGTAACGGTTGTAAATCTGCGCGGCGGGCGTGTGCCAGCGGATTTCACCGTCTGCCTTGCTGAGCATCGGGGCGTGCGTAGCCTGCGCGTCGTTTTGCGGAGAGCTCGGCAAGTCTCCCCGCTCGAGCCCCGCCAGAGCGTCGGTCAGCGCCTCCGCGCCCAGCAGCGAGAGTTTATTAAAAACCGTTGCGGCGGTGTCGTGAGGCTTCAGCTCGAGCTTCCGCACCAGCCGTACCGGGCCGGTGTCGAGCCCCGCTTCGGTCTGCATGATGCTGACGCCGGTTTCGGTTTCGCCGCCGATTAAAGCCCACTGAATCGGCGCAGCGCCCCGGTATTTGGGCAGCAGGCTGGCGTGGACGTTCAGAAACCCGTGCGCGGGAATACCCAGCAGCGCCTGCGGCAAGATTTTGCCGTAAGCGGCGGTGACGGCAACGTCCAGCTTCAGGTCTCGGACGAGCGCAAAGAACGTTTCGTTACGTCTGAGGCGTTCGGGTTGCTCGAGCCTTAGCCCCAGTTCGCGCGCCCGCTGCGCTACGGGCGGCGGCGTGAGCTTGTGACCACGCCCCGCCGGTTTGTCGGGTTGCGTCACCACCAGCGCGACCATGTGACGGGCCAGCAGCGCGTCCAGCACGGGCAGCGCAAACGCAGGAGAGCCGAACAACGCGACGCGCATCAGCTCGCCTTGAGTTCTTTCAGATAGCCCTTGGCCTCGCGCTGAAGCTCGGCGAGCGCCTTACGGTTTTCGTCCAAAAAGGCTCGTTTGTCGGGTTCGGGCAGGCGGTCGAAAAAGAGTACCCCGTCGAGGTGGTCGAGCTCGTGCTGAATCACGTGCGCGAAGTGTCCCTCGGCGTCTCGCTCATGCGTTTCGCCGTTCAGGTCCTGGTAACGCACCCGTATCTGCGCGTCACGTTTCATCTCCTCGACGAAGATGCCCGGCACACTCAGACAACCGTCGGTGCCGTGTTGCACACCGTTTCGGGCAATGATGACGGGGTTGACCATCACGTGCTCAGCTAAAACACCCCACTTGTCGCGTTTTTCACGGCTCGTCAGCGCGGCGTCTTCCGCTTCGCTTTCAACCTCACCGTCGGCGTCTTCGGCGCGTTGCGGGGCCAGCTCGAGAGCCACAAAGACCCGCGTCGACAACCCCACCTGTGGCGCAGCCAGGCCGACCCCGTTGGCGTCGTACATCGTCTCCAACAGGTCACGTCCGAGCTTCTGCAACGTCTCGCCAAACGTTTCAACCGGGCGCGCACGCTTTCTCAGCACCGGATCACCGTAATAACGAACTTTGTAAACCACACCTTCTCCTTATAGCTTGTTGCGAGAAATTCGTTTTAGGGGGCGCTTCACCCAACGTCACAACAACTGAACAGATGGGTTGAACGCCGCCGGGCAAAAAGAACCGACGATTCGCCCGGCGGAACCGAAACCCGTCTCACTGCCCCGCTCGCTCTACAAACTCATGTGCGGGCGTTTAGCGTTTGTCTCAGCGCCTCCGCTTCCGCTCTTCGCCCGCGCCGTCTTGTCCAGATATACCTTTGCAGAGACCGGGTAACGGGAGCGGGGCGGATAAAGAGGTTGGGCAGCGCGCCTAATCGCCCGGTGCTAGTTCGCCTCGGAGGGAGGGGGAGGCGCGCGCAGCCGCACGGTAACTTGCGGCGTACTCAGCGCCGTAACCCCTTCAGGAAGCGCCAGCGTAACGTCCAGAGTATACTGCCCCGGCAGCAGCGCGGGCGTCTCCGGCAGGGTTGCCGCGACGACCTCGAGCCCCCCCAGCGCGGCCCTTGGCCCCGCCACAGTGACGCTTTCCTGACCCAGTGTAAACGACGCCACCTCTGCGCCCACAAACGTAAGCGGCTCCAGCAGCAGCGGCAACTCTCTAGTAGACAGGACGGGGCGGCGCGTCAGCTCGAGCGTCACCCCCGACTCGAGCACCACCCCCGCCACCGGCAACCCCTCGGCGTCCGCAGCATAGGCGCGGCCCTCCGCCTGCTGCCCACCCAGATCGACCGGGACGAGCGCCTGCGTCACCCGCGCCAAGCGCGCCTCAGCGCCGCCCACGAGAACCTCCGCCGGAGACACCCGGGCGGTGCTCAGCGTGTCGTCCGGGCCTGCGCCGAAGGTGACGGCGCTGACCGGCACGGTTTTTTCTACACGCGTCTCGACGGTGCCGAGCAGTTCGGCGGGGCGCGTCCCGACCACCGTCAGACCTTGCGGCAAAAAGACCCGTACGGGCTGCTCGAACGCGCCCGTGACGCCACGCAGGTCGAGCAGCGCGTCGACGCCGTCCGGATTCAGCGCCGACACCCGGCTCGACGAACCCGACACCCGCACCGCGATACGTTCGGGCAGGTCCGTAACGGTCCGGTCGCCCGTCAACCCCTCGACCTTGAGCGGAACCCGCAGCGTCCGCTGGCTGATGACCGTTTCGTCGGTGCGGACGAACGCCCAGAAAACCGCCGCCAGCAGCAGCGCGGCGAGCTTGTAGCGACCGTTGTGCAGCAGCCGCCGCCGCCACACCACCAGGCGGCGGCGCGTCGCCGCCACGCCCCGCTCCCTGCCCCCGTACCGCTTCACCGGTCGTACGCCTCGCGGAGCACGCGCAACACCTCGGCGGGCGGGACGTCGCTCCGTAAGCGGCCACTTTTAGCGTACGAGACGGTGCCGCGCTCCTCACTTACGACGATGGTGAGGGCGTCGGTGACTTCGGCGAGGCCGAGCGCGGCGCGGTGCCGGGTTCCGTGTTTGGCAGACAGTCCCTCGAGGCTTTCAGACAGCGGAAACACCGCCCCGGCGTGAGTGATGCGGTCGTTGCGGATCAGCACCGCGCCGTCGTGAAGCGGCCCCCTCGAGTCGAAGATCGTTTGCAACAGCGCCGCCGATACCGGCGATCCGAGTTTGGAACCGACCAGACCGTACTCGGTCAGCGGCACCTTTTTTTGCACGGCGATCAGCGCGCCGCGCCGCTGCGCCGCCAGTTCGCGCACCGCCGCCATAATCTCCGGTACCGGGTCTTGCTCCGACACGCGGCCCCCGCGCCCCTGCCCTACTCGCTCGAGCGCCGCGCGGAGTTCGGGCTGAAACACCACCACGACCGCCAAAAACGCGACCGGCGCGGCCCGGCTGAAAATCCAGCGGGTCGCCTCTAAGTCGAGCCGGTTGGCGAGCAGCCACAACCCCAGAATAATAGCGAAGCCGCGCAGCACGTTCCACGCCCTCGAGTCTACGAAGAGCTTGTAGCCCTGATAGATGACGCCTGCGATAATCAGGATGTCCAACAGATCAAGGAGTGTAAGGGCGACCGGCAAACGTCCTCCAGCGAAGTGCGGCACAGAAAAAGTACGTGTAGGGCGTCGCAGCCGGGGCCGAACGCAGCGTGATGTGCTTTTCAAGGTAACATACTTTGCGTGACGCACGCGCGCGGGACGCCCGATAGACCTAGCCGCGAACCGTCGCTCACCGGGCCGAAAGCCCGCAGAAAGGAACGCTATGAACGAACAGCAGCAACTCCACGCCCTACGGGGGTATCTTTGATGTCGCGGGCAAAGAGGCGCGGCTAGCGGAACTCGCGCCACACCTAAACGATCCTGAGCTGTGGAACGACCCCGACGAGGCGCGCAAGCTCACCCAGGAGGCGGCGCGGCTTAACCGCGTGCTCGACACCTTTCACCGCCTCGAGGGTGACGTCACGGGACTCGCCGAACTGCTCGAGGGCGCGTCCGAAGCCGAGCGAGCCGAACTCGAGGACGAACGCGCCGCGATCAGCAGCGATCTTGACACCCTCTACCGCGAGACGCTCTTTTCGGGTCGGCACGACGAACGCGCCGCCATCGTGACCATCAAACCGGGCGCGGGCGGTACCGAATCATCGGACTGGGCCGGGATGCTCTGGCGGATGTACCGCCGCTACGCCGAACGTCAGGGGATGAACGTCGAGCTTCTGGACGCCGTAGGCAACGATTCGGCCCCGAACGGCATCGACTACGCGCAGATGATCTTGCGCGGCGAACGCGCCTTCGGTCTGATGCAGGTCGAGTCGGGGGTTCACCGGCTCGTCCGCGTGTCGCCTTTCGACGCCCAGAATCGACGCCACACCTCGTTCGCCGCCGTCGAGGTGATGCCCGAAATCGACGACGACCTGAGCGTCGTGATCGACCCCAAAGATGTCCGGGTGGACGTGTACCGCTCGTCAGGCCCAGGTGGGCAATCGGTCAACACCACCGACTCGGCGGTGCGGGTGGTCTATCAGGGCGGTACCGCAGGCGAGATCATCGTCACGTGTCAGGACGGCAAATCGCAGATCAAAAACCGCGAAAAAGCCATGACGGTGCTTCGGTCGCGTATCTTCGAGCGCGAGGAACGCAAACGCTTAGACGAGCAGCACGCGGCGCGCGGCGAGCAAAAAGCCATCGAATGGGGGTCGCAGATACGCTCGTACGTGCTCGACAAACAGTACGTCAAAGACCATAGAAGCGGCGACATGCGCCACGACCCGGACAACATTTTGGACGGTGACATCGAGGGGCTGGTGTGGTCGGGACTCGAGTGGAGCGCGCAGCAGCGGTCGGGGAGCGAGGGCTGACCGAGCCTCTACACCTTTTTATGAAACGAGATTCATGAGGTAAGAGACCTGTAGCTGCTCGGGTCAAGGGCCGCTCCAAGCTTCAGGCCGTGACCCTCAAACCAAAACGTGAAAGGCGACTTGTCTCGAACAGGTCGCTTTTTACCGGGGTGGCGGCGAGGTTTCTTAGCTCAACCGGAAGGCAACCGCCTGGAAACCACTCGCCGTACCCTCACGCCGGTTTCAGCTTCAGCGCACCTCTATAGTACGCAGAAAACCGGTCACCTCATCGTCAAAAACCGGTGGTACCCTCGAGCTTTCAGAACTCATCTACCTTTCTCGGTTGCCACGCTGGCTGTTTCACCGGATCGCAGAGCTTTACGACGTTACAGACGAGACTTTGGGCGCGTGTGGGCAGATCGGCGGCTTTTTGCGGTACAGTATTTTCTCGTGCGTATTCTAGCCATCGCAGACGAGGTTTCGCCCTTTGTCTACTCCGAAAACTTTCCCGGCAACCTGCTACCCTTCGAGCTGGTGCTCGCAGCCGGGGACATGCCGGGACACGTTTTAGAGTTCGTCGCCACCCGCCTCACCACTACGCAACCGGTTTATGTGATCGGCAACCACCGCGAAGAATACTTGCGGCGTGACGACCCGGAAACGGCGCAGCAGACGCAGCTTCCCGGCGGCTGCATCAACGCGCACGGGCGGGTGCTCGAGCTGAACGGCCTGTTGATCGCCGGGTTCGAGGGGAGCCCTCGTTACAGCGCCGGGCCGCACCAGTACAGCGAGTGGCAGCTTCACACCATGACGCGCAAAATGGCTCCGAAGCTGCTCCTCAACCGGGCTCGCCACGGCCGCGCCGTCGATATTTTGCTCACCCACGCACCCCCTAAAGGCCCACACGAGGGCGAAGATTACCCGCACCGGGGCGTGGGGGCGTTCAACCACTTTGTCGACACCTGGAAGCCCAAGCTCCACGTTCACGGTCACGTTCACCTAAACGGTGCGAACGCAGCGCGCGAATACGTTACCGAATCGGGTGTTCGGGTCGTCAACGCCTTTGGTTTTACAATGATCGAATTGTAGTTTGCCTCAAGCGGGCGCAGACAGCGGCGAATACCACCGCCCCGGCTCAGGCTCGAGGTCTTCGCGGAGTGTGCCTAGAGTCGGGATCAGCAGTCAGAATTCAGAGTCCGGCAGTTCTCTGCCGCAGCCTGAAGGATACGCGCCAGTTCGCACCGAACTTGCCGACACTTCCCAAGCTTCTTAATTCCTAATTTCTTTTTGCCTACATCTTTTCACTCAACCTAATGGTGGTGCTCGGCTCGGAAAAACTCTAGAACCTACCTTGGCCCAAATCCAGTCTTAAGCTGGGCTTAAGTGTAATGCCTCACGTTCGGTACGGCATTTTTCACTACCCCGGCGGTAGGGTGTATGTCTTATAATGAGCAGAGCGTAACGTATCTGTCAGACGTTACGCCAGCACGGCACGTCGGCTTTCATCATCTCTACGGCGCATAGGTTGAGATTCGCCACATTTTCAGGCCACCTTCAGATCACACAGTCCTTACAATCAGCCTTTATAGTTTGTAGCAGAGAGGGGGCGCGATGAGTCAGATGCATCAAAGACGTGCGCGGCGAGACGCCGAAAAAGCTCGTACCAAAGCTTTTTGGCACAACGTTACGCACAGCCTCCGGGGGATTCCCAACGACCTTTTACCCTTTAGCGCGGTGCGCGACCTGCACCCTGAAGGCGAAAGTTACGGCGGCGTCAAACCGATTCCGATTCAGCAGATCGTCGGCTCGGTCGACCGCTACCGCGATTTCGACCATTACTTTTTACCGCGCGTCGGTCACACCGTCGAACGCTGGGCCGGGATACGGCAGGCGGGGCTCGAGGGTAAAGAGCTGCCGCCCATCAGCGTTTACAAGGTCGGCGAGGTGTACTTCGTCAAAGATGGACACCACCGCGTTTCGGTCGCCCGCAACGCCGGGCAGTATTACATCGACGCCGAGATCATCGAACTGAGCGTCACTGTCCCGCCGAACTCGCGCGACACCCTTAAAGAGGTCATTATCAAGGGTGAATACGCAGACTTTCTGGAAAAAACGGAGCTCAACCGGGTGCGGCCCGAGCACTACGAGATTTTGTTTACCGTTACCGGACGTTACGACGTGCTGCTCGACCATATTCACACCCGGCAGTACTACCTCGGGCTCAAACATCAGCGCGACGTCTCGTGGGACGAGGCCGTCGGGTCGTGGTACGACCGCCTGTACAAGCGTGTCGTCGACGAAACCCGCGAGCACAACGTACTGCGCCGTTTTCCCGGTCGTAACGAGGCCGACTTGTACCTGTGGATTATGGATCACCGTTACTACCTCAAACAGCAGTACGGGCGCGACGTGGGTTCTGAACAGGCCGCGACCGACTTTGCCGAACGGCACGCCGGAAGCCCGACACGCCGGGCGTGGCAGCGGGCGCTCTACCGCTGGCACGGGGGACGTTTACCGGGCGCGAAGTAGCCCGCCCTGTCACCCAACCCGGCAGTCACGCAGTAGCGGAATCTCATCACCGAAAGTACGTGCTGAAAAACTTTTTTTACCCCGTAGATCAAACCAAACGACACCCCCATTCTCTTCAACCGCCGGTGCGAAAAGCTCGGGGGACCAACCGCGTGGTTTAGACCTTTGACGTAAGCAAATGCCAAGGACGCCTACAACTAAGTATCTCCCGGCTAAGGTTTAGACATTGATAACATCCAGAGCTTTGAGTCCGAGCGTGAGAGCGGCTTTGAGTTGCTCAAGAGTGTCGTAACACCGCCGGGGCATGAGGAAGCCTTTAAGC
>JAABUN010001639.1_pt1 | contig 47268 bp, 48 predicted proteins | sample 5559311 | NCBI WGS metagenome assembly JAABUN01 (sample SAMN10711877, study PRJNA513370) | rock metagenome | isolation source: Antarctica rocks | place: Antarctica: Victoria Land, Siegfried Peak sud
GAGCTTCCCCGACGCCAGCTTCGACACCGTGGTGGCCACTCTCACCTTGTGCAGCATCCCCGACGACCAGGCCGCCGTCCGGGAGATGGCCCGGGTGCTTCGCCCTGGCGGGCGACTGGTCCTGCTGGACCACGTCGCCAGCCCCACGCACCCGGTCCGCGCCGTACAACGACTCCTTGACCCGCTGCTGGTCCGCTTCCAGGGCGACCACCTGCTGCGCCAACCGGAGCGCGCCGTCCGCTCAGCCGGGCTCGTCGTCAACGAGCTCACCCGCTCCAGGTTCGGCATCGTGCTGCGGCTCGCTGCCCACAAACCGACCAACCGACGACCTCAACCCTTCGAGCCACGTCCAGTGCCTGGCCGGGCTTGACCCCGGCGGCCCGCCCACACCTGCCAGGCGCAAGTCATCCCGCACCCACGTGCCCGCGGCCACCACGGCGGGTTAGCGTCCGACGGAGCGTCGCAACGACTGCCCAGGTAACTGCGCTTGAGGCCATGTGAGCATCCGGGACGCGCTACTGCCGTTGAATTCGTCAGACGGTAGGGGGCCGGCGCCCTTGCTGCGGCGCTCTGCCAGGTCGGCAGCATTCACTGCCCTGCAGGAGTCGTTGATGAGCACGAACTTGGTGGCGCGTGGGTCCAGGACGGGAGGCTGGCAATGCAGGTGCGGCAGCCGCATCCGCAGTAGCACCGGTGACGTCTTCTGACGTGCTGTCACTTGCCTCCGCCTAGTGCTCTGCGCCGAGGTCCATTTTGCCGTCTTGGCGACGGCGCTGGTGGGCGACCTCCTCGGTCGCTGGACGCCGTGCATCGGACCACACCCTCGTCGCGGTGCTCAGGCTGGCAACGGGCAGCGCCGACGCCAGCCGCGGCGCCGGACTGTCCTTCGCCTACAGCTTGGTCCTGGGAATCCCGTTCATCCTCGCCGCCGCTTTCATGGGGCGAGTGGTGACCACGGTCGGGTGGGCGCGGCGCCACGCCCGCAACATCAGGCGCGGCGGTGGAGCACGATGCGCATCGTGCTCGGGGTCCTGCAGCTCAGTGGCCTTGGGACAGCCCTGATCAGCCGAAGCCACGGCGTCATCGTCGGGTGGCAGATGCCGCTGTGAGGCGCTGTCGCCTCAGCGCCACTGTGACTGGCACATCCCGCGCGCCAGTCAGTGGCCCATGCGGAGACGCAGCTTCGGCGGGGCTCGCCCTACGACAGGCCAGACCGGCGCCGTGCGTACTCCTCATCGTCGATCTTACCGGCGGCATAGCGCTGGCGCAGTACCTCATCCGGAGTCTCGCGGGGGCTCGCAGTGCTGGAGGGGGTGCTGCTAGACCTGCGCGCCAGCCAGATGATGCCGACCACGGCGAGCACGAGGACCGCGATACCGACCAGGACCCACAGCAACATCAAGACGCCCATGGCGCCCATCATTCCGTCGCCCATCATGACGTTGCCTCCACTCGTCGAAGTCTCAGCGGCCACGCCGCTGCCCTGTCGGTCGGGGCCCGCAGCGGTGGTAACAGCGCCACTGGTGTATCAGGTTCAGTAGTACGACGTCGCATATGTGCCAACCCGTGGCAGCCACGATGAACGATAACGTGCGGTCAGGGAACGGTCCAGGTGTCCCGGCCGAGCATCATCTGGTCGATGTCCTCGTCAGTGACGCGGGGCTCCTGGGGACCGGCGTACCCAGCACCAGTGATCTGCGAGCGCACCACGTCGTCGTAGGTCGGGCGCTCGACCTGGCGGAACACACCGACAGGCACCGACGCCATCGTGGACGAGTCCAGGCGGGACAGGGCGAAGGCCTGCGTGGGGTCCGGCTCCGACACCCGGTGCACCACCACCTCACGGTCACCCACCTCGCTGACGGGGACGACCTGCACGCCGCCTCCGGGTGCCCGAACGACCGCCTGCCGGTTGTCATCCGTGCCGTACTCGATGGGCTCGCCGTCCACGAGGTGCACCAGCCGCGCCTGTGCCTGGTCGCGGTCCTTGAGCATCTGGAACGCGCCGTCGTTGAAGATCGGGCAGTTCTGGTAGATCTCGACCAGCGCCGACCCGCGGTGGGCCACGGCGGCGCGAAGCACCTGCTGCAGGTGCTTGCGGTCGGAGTCCATGGTGCGTCCGACGAACGTGGCCTCCGCGCCCAACGCCAGCGAGACGGGGTTGAACGGATGGTCCGCCGACCCGGACGGCGTCGACTTGGTGACCTTGCCGATCTCCGAGGTGGGGGAGTACTGGCCCTTCGTCAGGCCGTAGATCCGGTTGTTGAACAGCAGGATCGTCAGGTTCACGTTCCGGCGCATGGCGTGGATGAGGTGGTTGCCGCCGATGGAGAGCGCGTCTCCGTCTCCGGTCACCACCCACACGTTCAGGTCCGGACGAGAGACGGCCAAGCCGGTGGCGATCGCCGGCGCACGACCATGGATCGAGTGCAGGCCGAAGGTGTCCAGGTAGTACGGAAAGCGGGACGAGCAGCCGATGCCGGACACGCAGACCACGTTCTCGCGCCTGATGCCCAGCTCGGGCATGAACGCCTGCACAGCCGCCAGGACGGCGTAGTCGCCGCACCCCGGGCACCAGCGCACCTCCGAGGAGGACGTGAAGTCCTTCTTGGACAACGACTCTCCTTCGGCGAGAGTCGGTACGCCGTCCAGGCCGCTCCGCATGGACGGCAGTCCCAGCCCGATCGTCATGACAGCTCCTCGGCATGCAACGTGATCTGCTCCACGAGCTCGGCGGACGAGAACGGCACCCCGCGTACCCGCGAGTAGCTGCGGACGTCCACCAGGTACTCAGCCCGCAGCAGCAGCGCCAGCTGGCCCAGGTTCATCTCCGGCACCAGCACCCGTTCGTAGCCGCGGAGCACGTCCGAGAGGTTGCCGGGAAAGGGGTTGAGGTGCCGCAGGTGCGCCCGCGCGACCCGGGTCCCGCCTGCGCGCGCGATCCGGGTGGCCTCGGCGACGGGGCCGTACGTCGAGCCCCACCCGAGCACCAGCACCTTCGCCGGTCCGACGCCGTTGCTGGCACCAGGGTCGTCCACCAGCAGGTCGGGCACCTCGATGCCGGCCACCTTGCCCGCCCGCAACCGGGTCATCAGCTCGTGGTTGTCCGGGTCGTAAGAGATGTCCCCGGTCTGGTCGGCCTTCTCGATGCCGCCGATCCTGTGCTCCAAGCCAGCCGTGCCAGGAACGGCCCACGGGCGCGCCAGGGTCGCCTCGTTCCGCCGGTAGGGGCGGAAAACGGGTGTCCCGGAGGCGTCCTCAGCGTTGGGGCCGGTGGCGAAGGTGACCGTCAGGTCCGGCAGCGAGGCCACGGACGGCACGTGCCAGGGCTCGGACCCGTTGGCCAGGTAGCCGTCGGAGAGCAGGAGCACCGGGGTGCGGTAGGTGGTCGCGATGCGCACCGCCTCGACGGCTGCGTCGAAGCAGTCCACCGGCGAGCACGGTGCCACGATCGGCACGGGGGATTCGCCGTTGCGACCGAACATGGCCTGCAGCAGATCGGCCTGCTCGGTTTTGGTGGGCATGCCCGTCGAGGGCCCGCCACGTTGGACGTCCACGATCACCAGAGGCAGCTCGAGCGAGACCGCGAGACCGATGGTCTCGGCCTTCAGGGCCAGGCCCGGGCCAGACGTCGTGGTCACGCCGAGGGCACCCCCGTAGGCGGCGCCGAGCGCCATCCCGATGGCGCCGATCTCGTCCTCGGCCTGAAGTGTCGTGACACCGTGGGACTTCAGCCCGGCGAGGGTGTGCAGGATGTCCGAGGCAGGGGTGATGGGGTAAGAGCCCAGCACCAGGTTGATGCCCGCACGGCGCGCGGCGGCCACCAGCCCGTAGGCCAGGGCGACGTTGCCGGTGATGTTGCGGAAGGTGCCCGCGACGCTGGGCGCGGGGGCGACGGTGTAGCGCACCGCGAAGCCCTCGATGGTCTCCCCATAGGCCCACCCCGCCCGCAGGGCCGTCAGGTTCGCCTCCAGGATCACCGGTTTGGTGCCGAACTTCGCTGCCAGGAACGCCTCGGTCCCGGTCGTCGGGCGGTTGTACAACCACGACAGCAGGCCCAGGGAGAACATGTTCTTGGAGCGCTCGGCGTCCTTGCGGGTGAGCGGGTGCCCCTCGAGGGCCTTGACCGTCATCGACGTCAGCGGCAGAGCGTGCACCCGGTAGGACTCCAGCGACCCGTCCTCGAGCGGATTGGTCGCGTAGCCGACCTTGGTCAGAGCCCGCTTGGTGAACTCGTCGGAGTCCACGATGACCGTGCCCCCGCGCGGCAGGTCCGCCAGGTTGGCACGCAGCGCGGCCGGGTTCATCGCCACCAGCACGTCGGGGGCATCACCCGGGGTCAGCACGTCGTGGTCGGCGAAGTGGAGCTGGAAGCTGGACACGCCGGGCAGCGTCCCGGCGGGGGCGCGGATCTCCGCGGGGAAGTTCGGCAGCGTCGCCAGGTCGTTGCCCAGCGTTGCCGTCTCCGCCGTGAAGCGGTCGCCGGTCAACTGCATGCCGTCTCCGGAGTCGCCGGCGAAGCGGATCACCACGCGCTCGAGCTGCTCGACCGGTCGCTCCTGCGTGGTGGTCACCTCGTGCGTCGTCATGGGCATCAGTCCGTCCGTCTCGCGCAGGGATGTATCTCGCGAAGGAAGGGAACCCTTCCCTTCGCTATCGTAGGTTGTGCGGCCACACGGCCGTGCTGTGGGGCGGTGCACCGGCGCTCGCGCTCCCCGCCCGCGCTCGCCGGCACCGCTCGCAGACGCACTAGAGTCGCTGCGTGGCCGGCCCTCTAGCCTCCGATCCCGGGGCGTACACCGTTGTCGGCGCCGTGCTGCTGGCCGGTCTGCTGCTGGTGGCCGCTGGCATGGGTGCCAACGCACTGCTGCGTCCGCGTGTTCCGTCCGCGGGCAAGTCGAAGACCTATGAGTCCGGGGTCGATCCCGTGGGCACCGGGTGGGCGCAGGCGAACGTGCGGTACTACCTGTACGCCTACCTCTACGTGGTGTTCGCCGTCGACGCCGTCTACCTCTTCCCCTGGGCCACCGTCGTGGAGCCCTACGGGTGGGCGACCATCGCCACCATGGCCGTCTTCCTCGGCATCCTGGCAGTAGGCCTGCTGCATTGCTGGCGGGCGGGGGTGCTGAGGTGGCGCTGACCCCGCACGGCGACGAGCCCGCAGTGGCAGGCGGCCCGACGCCGCTGCCGCTGCCGGTGGTCAGGCCGAGCGTCGGGCCACTGCAGCAGCTGGCGCCCGACCCAGTGCGTTTCGTCTTGAACTGGGGCCGGCGCTACAGCCTGTGGGTGTTCAACTTCGGCCTGGCCTGCTGCGCCATCGAGTTCATCGCGGCCTCGATGTCCAAGCACGACTTCATCCGGCTCGGAGTGATCCCGTTCGCGCCCGGTCCGCGCCAGGCCGACCTCATGGTCGTCTCCGGAACCGTCACCGACAAGATGGCACCGGCCATCCGGCGGCTGTACGACCAGATGCCTGAGCCGAAGTACGTGATCTCCTTCGGTGCCTGCTCCAACAGCGGCGGGCCCTACTGGGACTCCTACTGCGTCACCAAGGGGGTGGACCAGATCATCCCGGTGGACGTGTACGTGCCGGGATGCCCGCCGCGCCCGGAGGGTCTGCTGCACGGGATCATCACGCTGCAGCAGAAGATCGCCGCGGAGAACCTGGGCGAGCGGTACTCCCGCGAGCAGGAGCGCGGACGATGAGCGAGATCGCCTGGCCCGCAGGCATGGTCGTGCAGGAGTCCGATGCCGCCGGAACGCCCTGCTTCGACGTGCCCGCCCCGTCCTGGGTCGAGGCGGTACTGGCCACGCGGGATGCGGGCTACACCATGTTCGACTGGCTGTCAGCGGTCGACGAGCCCACGGGCGACCCCGCGGGCGCGGACGTGGTGGTGCATCTGGTGGGCCTGGGGCCGCTGCGCACGGTGCTCCTGCGGGCCAGGGTGGGGGCGGCTTCCCCACAGCTGGCCAGCATCACGGGTGTGTTCGCCGGCGCGGCCTGGCACGAGCGTGAGACGCACGAGATGTTCGGGATCGGCTTCCCCGGTTTCTGCGACGGCTCCGGGCAGGGGCTGCGGCCGCTGCTGCTGCCCGACGGCTTCGTCGGCACGCCGCTGCGCAAGTCGTTCGTGCTGGCCGCCCGCGCCGTCAAGGCGTGGCCCGGCGCGAAGGAGCCGGGCGAGGGCGGCGACGGGCATGCGGCGTCGCCGTCGCGGCGCAAGCTGCTGCCGCCTGCCGTGCCGGATCCCGCGACCTGGGGGCCGCGCGCACCCGGTGCCGCTGCGCGGGAGTCAGGACCGCTGGAGGGCACCGTCCTCGGTGCGACGGCTGACGCACCCGGGGAGCCAGACGATGTCTGAGGTGGTCGAAGTGGTGCTGCGTGCGGGCGCCGTGCTGGCCGCGTTCCTGGTGCTGCCGTTGCTGGTCGGCCAGGCCGAGCACAAGGTGATGGCCCACATGCAGGGCCGGCTCGGGCCCATGTACGCCGGGATGTTCCACGGCTGGGCGCAGCTGGTCGCCGACGGCGTGAAGTTCGTCCAGAAGGAGGACACGGTTCCTGCTGCGGCGGACCGCACGGTCTTCAAGCTCGCCCCCGGGGTGGCGCTCGTGCCGTACCTGGTGGCGATGGCGGCGATCCCGCTGATGCCCGGCGTGGTGGGCGCCGACATGGACGCCGGCCTGCTGTTCGTCCTGGCGGTCTCCGCGGTGGGGGTGCTCGGTGTCCTGATGGGTGGGTGGGCCAGCGGGAACAAGTACTCGTTGTTGGGCGGCATGCGCACCGCGGCTCAGCTGCTCGCCTACGAGCTGCCGTTGGTGCTGGCCGCGACCTCGGTCGCGATGGCGGCGGGCACTCTGAACCTGACGGAGATCGCCCTGGCCTGGCAGCCGTGGTGGCTGCTCTGGCAGGCGCCGGCCGCCGTGGTGTTCCTGGTGGCGGGGGTGGCAGAGCTGCAGCGCCCCCCGTTCGACATGCCGGTGGCCGACGCCGAGCTGGTGATGGGTCCCTACACCGAGTACGGCGGCCTGCGGTTCGCGTTCTTCCTGCTGGCCGAGTACGCCGGGATCGTGGTGCTCTCGGGCTTGTTCGCGGTGCTGTTCCTGGGCGGTTGGGCCGGGCCGTTCGCCGGGGCGCTGGGCTGGCTGTGGACGCTGCTGAAGGTGGCCCTGGTGGCGCTGCTGATCATCTGGGTGCGCGTGGCCTGGCCCCGGCTGCGCGAGGACCAGCTGCAGTCGCTCGCCTGGGTGGTGCTGGTCCCGGTCGCGCTCGTGCAGCTTGCGCTGACGGCCGTGGTGGTGGTGGCGCTGTGAGCGCGCTGCGTGGGCTGGCCCGTGGCCTGGCGGTCACGTTGCGCACCCTGGGGCAGCCGGCGGTCACCTCGGAGTACCCCGAGGTCGCACCGACGCTGCCACCGCGCAGCCGAGGCGTGATCGCCCTGCTCGAGGAGAACTGCACGGTGTGCATGCTCTGCGCGCGCGAGTGCCCCGACTGGTGCATCTACATCGACTCGCACAAGGAGACGGTCAAGGTCGAGGGTGCCGCCCGGGACAGGCAGCGCAACGTGCTCGACCGCTTCGCGATCGACTTCTCGCTGTGCATGTACTGCGGCATCTGCATCGAGGTGTGCCCCTTCGACGCGATCTTCTGGTCACCGCAGTTCGAATACTCCGAGAACGACATCGGCGAGATGACGCACGAGATGGCGCGGTTGCGGGAGTGGATGTGGACGGTGCCGCCGCCGCCCGCCCTCGACCCCGGTGCCGTGGCTCCCAAGGAGACCGAGACCGCGACCCGCCCTGCTCGCAAGGTCCGTCCTGAGCGGGCTCCGTGAGCGGGCTGGACGTGGTGCTGTCCGCCTGTGCCGCCTTGACCGTCGTCAGCGCGCTGCTGGCGGTGACGAGCTCCAGGGTGGTGCACGCCGCGCTGTGGCTGGTGGTGGCCCTCGGAGCCCTAGCCGGTGTCTACCTGGTGCTGGGCGCCGAGGTCGTGGCGCTGGTGCAGCTGCTGGTCTACGTCGGGTCGGTGGTGGTGCTCGTCCTGTTCGCGCTCATGCTGACACGGGCACCCACCGGAGCCAGCGACGACCTGGACTCCCCGCGGCCGGTCAAGGTCCTGGCCGCGGTCGTGGGCGTCGCCACGGCGGTGCTCGTCGGTGGCGCGCTGCTGGCCGGGGGCGCTGAGACAGCCGTCCGCCGGCCGGAGCTGGGGACGGCTGGCGCGTTGGGCGAGGTGGTCTTCGCCAGCTGGGTGCTGCCGTTCGAGCTGCTGTCCGTCCTGCTGCTGGCCGCGTTGGTGGCCGCCGTCGCCGTGAGCAGGGGCAGCGACACCGAGAACAGCGACACCGAGAACAGCGACACCGTGAACACGGTGGACCCTTCGTGATCCACCTGGTTGTCCCCTGGTTGCTGGTGGCCTGTTTGGCAGGGATCGGCGTCTACGGGGTGCTGGCGCGCCGCAATGCAGTGATGGTCCTCATCGGTGCTGAGCTGCTGCTGAACTCGGCGGTGCTGCTGCTCGTCGTCTCCGACGTCGCCCGTAAGGGCACGGCCGACCCCCTGCTCTCGGGCCAGAGCGGCGCCCTCTTCGCGATCACCATCGCCGCCGCCGAGATCGGTCTGGCGCTGGCCGTGGTGTTGCTGCTGTTCCGCACCTGGGGCAGCTCGGATGTGCGGGCCGCCAGGTCGTTGGGCCAGGCCGCACGACCTGACAGCTCGAGGACGGACGGATGAGGGCGCTCTCGGAGTGGGTGCTGCTGCTCGTGCTCGCTCCGGTGCTTGCCGCGGTGATCGGCCTGCCCGCCGGACGACGCTCCCGCGGGCTCGCGGTCGGGTGCGGCGTCGGCGGTGCCACGGTGGCTCTGCTGGCGGCCCTGGCACTGGCTTGGGGTACCTGGTCGAGCGGCCGGACGATCACCCGGATCGCGCTGCTCGGCCCGGTGGACACCGGCTCCACCACGGTGGGGTTGGAGCTGCGCGTGGACGCGCTGGCCGGCCTGGTTGCGGTCGCCGTCACCGCGGTGGCCCTGGCGGTCCAGGTGTACTCCGCCGGGTACCTGCGCCCGCACCAGCCGGGACCGGACGCAGCAGACGACCCGCCTGTCCGGTACGCCGCCTACGCCGCCACGGTCTCGTTGTTCACCGCCGCCATGTTGCTGGTCGTGCAGGCGGACGACCTGCTCCTGCTGCTCATCGGCTGGGAGGTGATGGGCCTGTGCTCCTACCTGCTCATCGGCCACCACAGCGAACGTCCGGCTGCCAGACGTGCTGCGCTGCAGGCGTTCCTGGTCACCAGGGTCGGCGACGTGGGGTTCCTGCTCGGGATCGTCGCTCTGTACGCGGCCACCGGCACCACGAGCATCAGCTCCATCCTGGGCCGCACTGACAGCATCGAGGTGGGCACTGCGACGGTCGTCGGCCTGCTGCTGCTGGCAGGAGTGGTGGGCAAGTCGGCGCAGTTTCCGCTGCACGGCTGGCTCCCCGACGCGATGGAGGGCCCCACACCCGTCTCTGCCCTCATCCACGCGGCGACCATGGTCGCTGCCGGCGTCGTCGTGCTTGCTCGCCTCGCCCCGCTGCTGGAACGCGCCCCTGCCGTCCTGGCCACGCTCGCCGTGATCACGGCGGTCACGATGGTCGGGGCGGCGCTGGCGGCGCTCGCGGCGGAGGACATCAAGCGGGCGTTGGCGTGGTCGACGGTGAGCCAGGTGGCCATCATGCTCGCGGCGCTGGCGCTGGGCAGCGATGCCGGGCGCGCCGGGTCCATCGCACACCTGCTCTCGCACGCCGCGTTCAAGTCGTTGCTGTTCCTGGCGGCCGGGGTCCTGGTGCACCACGCCGGCACGACGCTGCTGCGAGACATCCACTCGATGGGGCGGGTGGCACCGTGGACCTCGACGGCGTGGGGGATAGGGCTGGTCAGCCTCGCAGCGCTGCCGCCGTTCGCCGGCTTCGTTAGCAAGGAGGGGATCCTCACCGCTGCCGAGCACGCCTATCTGGACGGTGACGGTGCCTCGTGGCAGTGGGTGGCTGCCCTCGTGCTGGGCGCGGTGGGACTGACGACCCTGCTGACCGGTGTGTACGCGGCCCGGTTGTTCGCCGCCGTGGTGCTGCGTCCACGCTCGGTGCGTGACGCTGCATACGAGGACCCCGAGATGGTGTTCGCCATCGATCCTGACTACGACGGCGCAGACCTCGACCGCGCAGACCTCGCCGGCGCGGCGCGGGCACCTGAGCCACGCGGCGCCGAGACGCAACGGCAGGCCCCGACCCGCAGGCGCGTGCCGGTCGCGATGGCCGTGCCCGTCGCCGTGCTGACCCTGGCGGCGCTGGCGGTGAGCACCGTGCCCTTGCTCGGCCCGCGCGCTCTGGCGGACTTCGATCTCGAGCTGGTGACCGGTCTGGTCGGAACCTTCCTGGCCCTGGTCGGCGTCCTGGTGGGGCTGTCCGGGGGGCGGGCCGGCAGCCGCGACATCTCGGACCGGCTGCCACCTCGGGTCCGCGCATCGGCCCTGTCCGGCTACGGGTACGCGCGCGCCCAGGACGTCCTGGTGGTCCGCCCGGTGATGGCGCTGGGCAGGCTCGTCCACGCCGGTGACAGGTCGGTGGTCGAGGGTTATGTGCAGGCGCCCGCCGTAGCGGCCAGATGGCTGGCGCTGGGCGCGCGCAGGGTGCAGACCGGTGTCGTCACCGGCTACCTGTCCTGGGTGGCCGTGGGCGCGGTGCTGCTCGGCGTGACGGCACTGCTGCTCACCGGTGAGATCCCTCGCGGCACCGGGGACGTGCCGTGAACGGGACCGTGCTGCTGGTGGCCACGGTGGCGCTGCCGTTGCTCGCAGCGATCGCCGTGCTGGCCCTGCGCCGGGCTCCCGCAGTGGCGATCGCGGTGGCCGCCGGGGCCTCGGCGTTCACGCTCGTGGCTGCCCTCGCGCTGCTGCGGGTGGCGCCACCGTGGCGGCAGGGCGCAGACGCCGCCTCGCTCGACCTGCCCTGGATCGGGCTGCTGCGCAGCCGCCTGCACCTCGGCTGGGATGGCATCACCGCCCCCCTGGTGGTGCTGACCGCGCTGCTGGTCCTGCTGGCAGTGGTGTACCTGTGGTCCAGCGACGACAACGGGCCGGACGCCGATGGCGCCCCCGACCCGCTGCTGCTGGTGTGCCTGCTGCTGGTCGAGGCCGGCGCGGTCGCCACCTTCACCGCACGCGACCTGCTGGTGTTCTTCATCGGCTTCGAGACCGTGCTGGTGCCGATGTGGTTCATCATCGCCCGCTGGGGGGACCCGGTGCGCCGCCGCGGCTCCCAGGACGGGCCGACTGCTCGTAGCGCGGCGGCGACCCGCTTCGTCCTCTACACCGCGACCGGATCGGCCATCATGCTGCTGGGCCTGGTGCTGCTCGCCGTCCGGGCAGGCACGAGCGACATGGTCGAGCTGACGCAGACAGGGCCGCAGCTGGACCTCGGCACCCAGTCGGCGGTGGCGCTGCTGCTTCTGGTCGGCCTCGGTGTCAAGGTGCCGGTCTGGCCACTGCACTCGTGGCTGCCCGCGGCGCACACCATCGCCCCGACGGTGGGTTCGGTGCTGCTGGCGGGTGTGCTGCTCAAGCTCGGCAGCTACGGCATGGTGCGCCTGGTGGCGGGCGTGGTGCCGGACGGGCTGGCGCGCTGGGCCCCGTGGCTGGCGGCGGTGGGTGTCGGCGGCATCCTCTGGGGTGCACTGGTGTGCCTGGTGGAACGGGACCTCAAGCGCCTCATCGCGTTCTCCTCCGTCGCCCACATGGGCTTCGTGGTGGTGGGTGTCGCCTCGGGCACGCCGGAGGGCCTGCAGGGCGCGCTCTTCGCCGGGGTGGCGCACGGGGTCTTCACCAGCCTGCTGTTCTGGACGGTCGGGATGCTCAAGCACCGCCGTTCCAGCGCTGACCTGTCAGACCTAGGGACGGGTCTGCGGGACCGCATGCCCCGGTTGGGCTGGGTGCTCGCCCTCGGGGTGGTCGCTGGGGTGGGTCTGCCCGGCCTGGCCGGCTTCTGGGGCGAGATCCTCGCCGTGGTCGGCGCCTGGAAGGGCGAGGCGTTCCTCGGCCCGGTCGGTGCGGTGTGGGTGGCCGCGCTGTCGGCGCTCGGGACGGCGCTGGCGGCTGCCTACCTGATGCGGGTGCTGTACCTGCTCTGGCACGGCGACGCCCGGTCCGGGCCCGACGGTTCCCGCCCGGCGGCGGGCACGACCTCCGGTGCGGACACGACCTCCGGTACGGGCGCGGACGGTCTGCACGGCCCGGACCTGACGGTGGCAGAGGGATCGGTGCTGGCCCCTCTGGTGGTCGGGTGTCTCGCGCTGGGAGTGCTGCCGTGGCTGCTGCTCTCGGTGACCGGGCCTGCGGTCCGGCTGCTGCTCGGGGGTGGCGCGTGATCGTCACGACAGTGCACGTAGGCGTCCAGTCCGTCGACGCGGCGGCGCTCTCGCCGGTGCTCGTCGCCGGTGCGGCGATGCTGGTGCTGCTGGTCGTCCAGGCGATCTCCCCTGGCCGTAGGTTGCTGCTGGACGTGCTCGCACTGGTGGGGACGGTCGGCAGCGGCCTGGCCGTGCTCGCCCTCGCCCTGACGTCGCAGGGCCTGCGCTCGACGTTCTGCGCCGCCGAGGCGGCCGAGCTGGTGAGGCGGTGCTCGTACGAGGTCGGTCCGTTGACCCTGGGGCTGCAGGCGGTCCTGGTGATCTCCGCTGTACTGGTCCTGCTGCTCGCCCTGGACGGGCCCGGCGCGAGTGGACGAGGCACGCGCGCGGAGCACCACGCGCTGCTGCTGGCCTCCCTCACCGGAGCGCTCGCCCTGGCCGGCGCACGGGATCTCGCCACGCTCGTCGTCGCCCTGGAGACCGCGTCCCTGCCGGTCGTGGGTATGGTTGCCCTGCGCCGGGATGCCGACGGTGCCCAGGCTGCGATGAAGCTGCTGCTCGTGGCCGTGACCTCGTTGGGCCTGCTGCTGCTGGGAACGGCTTTGATCTACGCCGGCACCGGTTCGCTGCACCTTCGCGAGATCGCAGCCGTCACCGCGGACGGTGGCGGTGCCGCCGTGCCGGTGGTCGCGCTCGGTGCCGTCCTGGCCGTGGCCGGGGTGGGATACAAGGTGGCGGCCCTGCCGTTCGGGCTCTGGGCACCGGACGTCTACGCCGGGTCACCCGTACCGGTAGCGGCCTTCCTCTCGACCGTCTCCAAGGTGGCCGGCCTCGCCGCTGCCGCACTGCTCCTCGTGGTTGGACTGCCCGGCGCCATCGGCTCGTGGGGGCCGTGGTTCGCGGTGCTGGTGGCAGTCACCATGACGGTGGGCAACCTCGTGGCGCTGGTGCAGACGAGTGCGGTGCGCCTGCTCGCGTGGTCGACGATCGCGCAAGCTGGTTGGGTGCTGCTGCCGCTGGTCGGGTCCGGGGGGTTCCGGACGCGGGCCGCCGTCACCTACCTGCTCGCGTACAGCGTGGCGACGGCGGTCGCCTTCGCCGTCGTGGTGCTGGTCGCCCGTCACCACGCCGCCGGCGGGGCCCACCTGCTGGAGGACTATCGCGGCCTCGCCCGGCGCGAGCCCGTCGCTGCGGCGCTGCTGGCGCTGGCGCTGCTCAGCCTCGCGGGACTGCCGCCGGGGGTCGCCGGGCTGGTGGCCAAGGTCGCCGTGCTGCGCCCGGTGGTCGAGGCGGGGCTGTGGTGGCTCGCCGTGGTCGCCGCGCTGAACGTGGCGCTCGGGCTGGTGTACTACCTGCGGTGGACGGCCCTGCTGGTGACTCGCGCGGACCCGGACGGCGAGCCTGCCCCCCTGACGTGGTCGGTACGTCCGGCCGAGGGTGCGGCGCTGGGGCTCGGGGGGGCGCTGCTGCTCGCCTTCTGCGTGCTGCCCGGGCTGATGGTCTGACCGAGCCGTTCTGAGAGCGGGCGCGGCCCGTGCTGACTGCAGGCACGAGGCGCCTCCTCATCCCTCGAGGTCCACTACGAGTGCCCGGTGGTCCGACACGGGGGTCCGTAGCGCCCGCGCCCGCGGTGCGGCCGAGGTCGCGAGCCCGTCGGCCAGGATGTGGTCGAGCTGGAGCCGGGGCCGCCCCACCGGGAACGTCGCCCCCGCGGCCAGCGCCTGCATCCCGCTCGCACGGCGCGCGCCGCCGGGACCGGTGTTCAGGTCGCCCATCAGGATGAGGGGCCGCCGGCACTCCGCGAGCTCGCGCACCAGACGTCGCAGCTGACGTGCGTTCCAGCCGGGCACGAAGGTGAGGTGGGTGCTGACCACGGTCATCGGCCCGAGCGGGCTCTCGACCACTGCAGCGACCGCGACGCGGGGCTCATCGCGGACCAGGAGCGGACGGCGGCGTCCGGGCACGAACATCGGGACGTAGCCGCGCAGGGCCGGCAGCCGTACGACGCGCCACGACCGCACCGGGAATCGGCTCAGCAGTGCCACGCCGTAGGCGGGCGAGCCGGCAGGCTCGTCCCCGGTGGCCGGCACCCAGTCCGACCCCGGTGTGCCGGACACGGCTGCTGTGAACCGGTGCTCCGCAGCGCCCATCGCCTGGGCGGCCACAGCAGCGAGGTCGATTCCGCCCGAACGAGCCTGGTCACGGTCGACCTCCTGCAGCGCCAGCACGTCGCAGTCGAGCCCCCGCACCGCACCGGCGAAACGGTCCAGGTCGACGACCCCGTCGTCCCAGGACCGGCCGTGCAGGATGTTGAACGTCCCGAGGCGCATACGGCCAGGGTGTCAGGTCGACGCCTGCGGGGAACTGGCGGACTCACCCGGCTGCGGCGAGGATGGGCTCATGCACCGGCATTACAACGGCCTGAAGACGACCCTGCTGCTGGCCTTGCTCGGTGGCATCGTCATGGGTGCCAGCTGGCTGCTCTTCGGGCGTAACACCTCCGCCCTGCTCATCGGGCTGGCGCTCGCGCTGCTGATGAATGGGGTCACCTACTGGCGCTCGGCCACCATCGCGCTCAAGGCGATGCGTGCCTACCCGGTGACAGAGGCCGACCGGCCTGCGATGTACCGGATCGTGCGTGAGCTGTCGGAGCGCGCCGGTGAGCCCATGCCGCAGCTGTACGTCTCACCGACCAACGCCCCGAACGCCTTTGCCACCGGACGCAACCCCGCCAACGCGGCAGTGTGCTGCACCGAGGGCATCCTCCTCCTGCTCGACGAGCGTGAGCTGCGCGGGGTCCTGGGGCACGAGCTCATGCACGTGTACAACCGCGACATCCTGACTTCCTCCGTGGCCGCGTCAGCCTCCTCGGTCATCACGGTGCTCGCCTACGGGGCGATGTACTTCGGCGGGGGCGACCGCCGACCGAACATGGTGGGAGCGCTGGCCATCAGCCTGCTGGGCCCGCTGGCTGCCGGGATGGTCCAGATGGCTGTCAGCCGTACCCGTGAGTTCGACGCGGACGAGGACGGGGCGTCCCTGACCGGCGACCCACTGGCGCTCGCGTCCGCCCTGGCCAAGCTCGACGTCGGCACCCAGCAGCTTCCGCTGCCGCCGCAGCGCGACCTCGTCAACTCCAGCCACCTGATGATCGCCAACCCGTTCAACGCCCGCGGCGTCAGCCGGATGTTCAGCACACACCCACCGATGGCCGAGCGCATCGTCCGCCTGCGCGCGATGGCGGGCAGGCCGGCTGGGCGGTAGCGAAGGTGTCGGTGCGATCAGACCCACCGGGGTGTGGTGCACTCGTCGGTGAGACACACGTCCCAGCATGCGGACTTACGTCGATCCGTTCTCGTGCCTGACGTATCGTCGCGCCGTGAGCACAGACCGCAGCACCCACCTCGTGACCCGCCGTCACGTGGACCTGCAGCGACTCCAGTCCGACTCCACCTGTCGTCCCCGCTCGGCCTGACGCGGGACACCCGTCCCCCAGGCCTGGACCCGGCGCACGCCGCCCGGGTGCGGGGGCTCTGCCGTCCCTGACCCAGAGGCTCGCCTTCGACGACCCTGGAGGACCTTTCGTGACGATCAGCTCTCAGCGCCCCACCCGCACGCGCTCGCACGGGCAGTGGGCCGTCGACGGCCGTGCCCCGATGAACGCGAACGAGTCGGTCAAGGCCGACGACGACGGCCTCAACGTGCGCCGGCGCGTGGAGGAGATCTACGCCCGGGACGGCTTCGACTCCATCCCCTCCGACGACCTGAACGGCCGGCTGCGGTGGTGGGGCCTCTACACCCAGCGCAGACCAGGCATCGACGGAGGCCGGACGGCCCAGCTCGAGCCGCACGAGCTGCAGGACAAGTACTTCATGCTGCGCGTCCGCATCGACGGCGGTGAGCTCAGCACCGACCAGCTGCGGGTGGTGGCGAGCCTGTCCACCGAGCTCGCCCGGGGCACCGCTGACATCACCGATCGTCAGAACATCCAGCTGCACTGGGTCCGGATCGAGGACGTCCCACAGATCTGGCGTCGGCTCGAGGCGGTCGGCCTGATGACCACGCAGGCGTGCGGCGACGTCCCCAGGGTGATCCTCGGCAGCCCGGTCGCGGGTATCGCCGCAGACGAGATCATCGATCCCACACCCGCTATCGCCGAGATCACGCGCCGCTTCATCGGGGACCCCGAGCTGTCGAACCTGCCGCGCAAGTTCAAGTCCGCGATCAGCGGGTCACCCAGCCAGGACGTCGTGCACGAGATCAACGACATCTCCCTGGTAGGTGTCGTGCATCCGGTGCTGGGGCCGGGCTACGACCTCTGGGTCGGCGGCGGGCTGTCCACCAACCCCCGGCTGGCCGAGCGGCTCGGCGCCTTCGTCACCCCCGATCAGGCCGCGGACGTCTGGCACGCAGTCGTGCGCGTCTTTCGGGACTACGGCTACCGCAGGCTGCGTAACAAGGCTCGGCTGAAGTACCTGCTGGCCGACTGGGGCGCTGAGAAGTTCCGGCAGGTCCTGCAGGACGAGTACCTGGGCTACCCGCTTCCCGACGGCCCACCCCCCGCGCCGTCCAGCGGTGCTGGCGACCACGTCGGCGTGCACGAGCAGAAGGACGGCCGCTTCTACATCGGTGCCGCCCCGGTGGTCGGTCGTGTCAGCGGTTCCGTCCTCGAGGGGATCGCAGACCTGGCCGAGCAGGTCGGCTCGCAGCGGATCCGACTGACCCCGCACCAGAAGCTGGTGCTGCTGGACGTGCCGGCACAGCGGGTCGAGGACGTCGTCGCGGGGCTGGACGCGCTCGGTCTGGCCACCCGGCCGAGCCCGTTCCGGCGGAACACGATGGCCTGCACCGGCATCGAGTACTGCAAACTCGCGATCGTCGAGACCAAGGCCACCGCCGCCGCCGCCATCGCCGAGCTGGAGCTGCGTCTGGCGGGTGTCGAGCTGGACACCCCGATCACGCTCAACGTCAACGGCTGCCCCAACTCGTGCGCCCGCATCCAGACGGCGGACATTGGCCTGAAAGGTCAGCTGGTCTCGGACCAGGACGGTGCGCAGGTCCCGGGGTTCCAGGTGCATCTCGGTGGCGGTCTGGCCTCGGTAGATCGTGAGGAGGCCGGCCTGGGCCGCACCGTCCGTGGTCTGAAGGTGAGCGCGGCCGAGCTCCCGCAGTACGTAGAGAGGGTCGTGCGCCGGTTCCTCGCCGAGCGCGAGCCCGGGGAGGCCTTCGCCCCCTGGGCGCACCGCGCCGAGGAAGGAGCACTGGGATGAGGACGCGCCTGCGCCGCTCCACCGCCGAGCTGCAAGAGCTCGCGCGATCCGGTGCCCGCGAGCTGGAGCAGCGCGGCGCCGACGAGGTGGTGGCCTGGGCGGCGCAGCACTTCCCTGGCACCGTTGCCGTTGCCTGCAGCATGGCTGACGCTGTTCTCCCGCACCTGGTCTCACGCCATGTGCCAGGGGTGGACGTGCTGTTCCTGGACACGGGGTACCACTTCGCAGAGACGCTGAGCACCAGGGACGCCGTCGCAGCGTCCCTTCCGGTCACGGTTGTGAACGTCCGGCCACGGTTGAGCGTGCAGGCTCAGGACAGCCAGTTCGGGGAGAGGTTGCACGAGCGCGATCCGGGCGCCTGCTGCGCCATGCGCAAGATGGAGCCGCTGGCAGCCGGCCTCGGCGGGTACGAGGCCTGGGTGAGCGGCGTCCGACGGGACGAGGCCCCTTCCCGTGCCGCAACCCCCCTGGTGGATTGGGACGAGCGGAACGGGCTGGTCAAGGTGAACCCGCTGGTGGCCTGGTCGTCGGACGACCTCGCCGTATACGCCCAGGAGCACGCCGTTCCGCAGAACCCGTTACTATCAGCGGGATACCCCTCCATCGGCTGCGCTCCCTGCACCCGGCGGGTGGCGCCCGGAGAGGACCCGCGGTCCGGCCGCTGGGCCGGTCTGTCCAAGACCGAGTGCGGGATTCACGTATGAGCGACGCGGCACCGCAGGGCTACCCGTTGCTCCTGGATGTGTGCGGGCGAGCCGTCGTCGTGGTGGGGGCGGGTCCGGTGGCAGCGCGCCGGGCACGGGCGTTGCTTGCCAGCGGTGCTGAGGTGAGGATGATCGCGCCGTACGCCTGCGAGGACGTGGTCGACCTGCACCGAGCGGGCGAGATCAGCTGGAGGCAGCGCGAATACGCCGGGCCGGGCGATCTGGTGGGTGTCTGGTTGGTGCACACCGCCACCGGGGACCGGCTCACGGACGCGCGGGTGCGATTGGACGCGGAGGCGCAGCGGGTGTTCTGCATCGACGCCTCGTGCGCTGCGGCGTCCACCGCCCAGGTGCCGGCCGTCGCACGGGTCAGCACGCCGGACGGTCCGGTGACGGTGGCCGTCAACGGCGACGGCGACCCGCGCCGGGCGAGGGCCGCGCGGAACGCCATCGCCCTCGGCCTGCAGGACGGGTCCCTGCCGCTGCGACGGCACCGCCCGCGTCCGCAGGGCGTGGGCTGGGTGGCGCTCGTGGGAGGCGGGCCTGGGCCGACCGACCTGATGACCTCGCGCGCGCGGTCCCTGCTTGCCGCCGCGGACGTGGTGGTCGTGGACAGGCTGGGCGCGCGCGCGGCGGTGACGGGGCTCGACCCCGACGTCGTCGTGGTGGACGTCGGGAAGAGCCCTGGGCACCATCCTTGGCCGCAGCACGAGATCAACGCCGAGATCGTCCGGCACGCCCGGGCGGGCAAGGCCGTCGTCCGGCTCAAGGGTGGGGACCCCTACGTGCTCGGACGTGGCGGCGAGGAGCTCGCCGCCTGCGAGGCGGCCGGGGTCCGGGTCGAGGTCGTCCCCGGTGTCACCAGCGCCGTCTCGGTCCCTGCAGCCGCCGGGATACCGGTCACGCACCGTGGCCTCGCACGCGGTTTCACGGTGGTCACGGGCCACGACGAGTTCGGTGCGCTGCCCGTCAGGGACGACCACACACTGGTTCTCCTGATGGCCGTGACGGCGCTGCCGTCGGCCACGGCCTCGTTGATCGCGCAGGGGCGGGACCCCGCCACGCCGGCAGCCGTGATCGAGGACGGCTACGGGCCCGGCCAGCGCGTCACCACCGGCCGGCTCGACAAGATCGCCACCCGCGCAGTGGAAATCGGCGTCAGGGCTCCTGCCGTCGTGGTCGTCGGAGACGTGGTCACGCTGTCGGCGCACTGGGCCAGCCAGTGCGGACCGGGCGTCTTCGACCCGGCTGCAGTCGCCCGTCCAGCCAGGATCGGGTCCGTCCCCACACCTGCGAGTCGACCTCCAGGTGCTCGAAGTGCCCTTCACCGCTGACGACCTCCAGCGTCACGTCGTCCCCCGCCGCGCGGGCCAGGGCCGCGTAGCCGGTGCTCTGGGCCGCCGGCACCCGGTCGTCGACGTCACCGGTCACCACCAACGTCGGCACGCCCAGCGGGAGCAGCTCGACGGGGGAGGCGACCAGGTGACGTTGCGCAGGGTGGGTGCGGAGGTCGGTGCCGGCAGGGACGTCCAGAAAAGCTGCCACCGCGTCGTCGCCCAGGCCGAGAGCATGCGCCTGCACCAGGTCGTTGACGCCGGCCTGGCTGACTGCCAGCGCGGGCCGCAGCCGTGGCCCGGCACCAGGGGAGCCGGCTGGTAGGCGGTGCCGCCCTGCGGACCACAGCGCGAGCTGACCACCTGCGGAGTGCCCCACGGTCGCGACGTCCGCAAGAGCCAGCCCGTGGTCGAGGCCGACCTGCACCAGCGCGTCGCAGCCCGAGGCGACGTCCTGCAGGGTCGTCGGCCATCCGCCCCCGTCGCCGACGGCACGGTAGTCGAGGTTCCAGACCGCATACCCACCGGTGACCAGGTCAGCCGCGAGCCCGGCCTCCAGCGACCGGTCGAAGCCGGCGGACCAGAAGCCGCCGTGCAACAGCACGATCACGGGCGCACCACGCGGCTCAGCCGGCAGGTACAGGTCAGCCACCTGGGCTGGGGCATCGCCGTACGGGTACGCGATCATCGGAGCCTCCCCGCTGCGGGAACCGGCCGAGCAGCCCGCCGACAGCAGCCCCCATGCGGCTGCGGTCAGGACCTGCCGGCGGTTTGCCACCTACCTGTAGTTGATGTACTGCAGCGCCACATCGAGGTCGGACTCCTTGAGCAGCGTGATCACCTGCTGCAGGTCGTCGCGGCTCTTGGCGGAGACCCGGAGCTCGTCCCCCTGGATCTGAGCCTTGACGCCCTTGGGCGCACCCTCGCGGATGATCTTCGAGATCTTCTTGGCGTTCTCCTGGTCCAGACCCTCCCTGAGGGTGGAGACCTGCTTGTACTCGCGGCCCGACTGCTTGACGTCGCCGGTGTCGAGGGTCTTGAGCGAGACCCCGCGCTTGATGAGCTTGGTCTGCAGCACGTCCAGCACCGCGGCCACCCGTTCCTCCGAGTTGGCGGTGACCACGATGGCCTCCCCGCTCCACTCCACGCCTGCTCCGGTGTTCTTGAAGTCGTAGCGCTGGTTGACCTCCTTGGCTGCTTGGTTCAGCGCGTTGTCGACCTCTTGGCGGTCGACCTTGCTCACCACGTCGAACGATGACTCACTGGCCACGTCGCACCCTCCAGGTCGCTGTCCGCCGGCCCCGGGCCGGGACGGGTACCACGTCGAACCCGCCCGTCATGCTTGCTATCCTTCCACCGCCGCAGTTCCGGGGACACCCGGGGCGTCGCTGCGGTGCAGCACAGCAGTACACAGCACGGCAGCTTGCCCGAGCGGCCAATGGGAGCGGACTGTAAATCCGTCGGAGTATTCCTTCGTTGGTTCGAATCCAACAGCTGCCACGCTCGAAGGGGCGCCCCGCGGGGCGCCCCTTCGTCTGCCTCTGGGCGGCGTCGCCGATCAGCACCGGCTCAGAAGTCGTACATGGTCACGTCGCTGACCTCGACCGTCGCGGTGCTCAGTTGCTCGGCGTCCAGCGCGAACTCAAAAGCGTCCTGGGTCTCGCTGGCCCCCGGCTGCAACGTGTCGGTGAAGAGGATGTCCGTGTCGACCTCGGTGCCACCGCTCATGGCGCTCAGCGAGACCGTGAAGGTGGCCGCCGAGCTTCCCGTGTTCGTGAGGGTGACCGGGAGCCTGGTGTCGGGGAAGTCGCTGTCGCCGGTGACTTCGAGCTCGCCGAACTCGACCTCCAGGTTGTTCGCCAGGATGTCCTCGGTGCTCTCGGCCGGGGCGCTCACGCTCGCCTCGTAGGAGCTGAGCTCCTCCTCGAAGGCGCTCACGCCGCTGTCGAAGACGCTCAGGAACAGGACGAACGCCAGGATCGACAGCACGATGGACACGGCGCCCAGGACGGCGCCGGTGATCGCCATGCCCTTGCCGCCGGCGCGACCCTTGCTCGCCTGCACGGCGCCCGCCACGCCGAGGCCGATGGCGATTAGGCCGAGAAAGGCGAAGAAGAAGCCGATCACCGGGACCCAGCACCCCAGCAGCGCCACGATCCCCAGCACGAGCGCTGCGATCGCCAGCCCCTTGCCGGGGCCGCTGGGGCCGGTGGCGTAGTTGCCGTAGGTCTGCCCCCCGTTCACCGGCTGCTGCTCGTAGCCGGGCTGTTGGGCGTAGGAAGGGGTCTGCTCCCCGTAGGCCTGATGGGCACCGGTCCCAGCGCCCTGGTCCTTGCTGAAGTCAGGACCTGGCGGCGGTGGTGTGGGGGTGTTGGGGTCGCTCATGTTCGGGATGCCTCTCGGTGCCTGGAGTGTGCTGTTCTCGGCCGACCCGGTTACCTGAAGCGTGCGGCCGATCCGACGTCCCCCAGGAAGTGGACGACGTGTGCCACCACTGGTTCCCGAGGGTACCGCCCGGCGCCCTGCCAGTAGGCGCTCTCCGACAGGTGGGCAGGCGTGCTCTCGAGGGCAGGCCACCGAGTTCCCACGGCGCGCTCAGGGCATGTAACCTTGCCGTCGCACCGCCCCTTTAGCTCAGTCGGCAGAGCGTCTCCATGGTAAGGAGAAGGTCTACGGTTCGATTCCGTAAAGGGGCTCTCGGCGTGTGGGAGGTCGGCCAAGCCGGAACCACTGCCAGGCGGGGTAGCTCAGTTGGTTAGAGCAAACGGCTCATAATCGTTGTGTCGCGGGTTCGAATCCCGCCCCCGCTACCGCTCGCCAGTCCGCCTGGGCTGACGCGATTCGACTCCGCGCGCATGCGGCACGTACGCTGATCCGTCGGCGCGCTAGGGGCTCGCCGCACCATCATTGACGAGAGAAGGCTGTCCCGTGGCCAGCAAGAGTGCCGACGTCCGACCCAAGATCACCATGGCCTGCGTGGAGTGCAAGGAGCGGAACTACATCACCAAGAAGAACCGGCGCAACGACCCGGACCGTCTTGAGATGGCCAAGTTCTGCCCGCGCTGCGGCAAGCACACCTCCCACCGCGAGACCCGCTGACCCCGGCGTCGAGCCGTGCAGACGGCTGACGTCACTCAACGGTTCCCCAGCAGGGCCACCTTCACGGGCGGTCCTGCTGTCTGCTGTCCGTCCCCGCGATAGCGTGACGACCATGAGCGTGAACCAGAGCTTCGTCGGCCGCGTGTACCCCCCCGAGGGCGCCTACGAGGTGGGCCGGGAGAAGATCCGCGAGTTCGCCGAGGCGGCCGCTGGCACCGCCCCCGTGCACCCCTGCCACACCGACCCCGAGGTCGCCCGGTCCCTGGGCTACCCGGACGTGATCGCCCCTCCCACGTTCGCGGTCGTCATCGCCCAGCGCAGCGACGCACGCCTGGTGCGCGACCCCGAGGCCGGCATCGACTTCAGCCGCGTCGTGCACGGCGAGCAGCGTTTCACCCACCACCGCCCCATCACCGCAGGGGACCGGCTCGTCGCCACCCTGCACGTCGACTCGATCCGCTCCGCGGGAGGGAACTCCATGGTCACCACCCGCAGTGAGCTGGCGACGGAGGCCGGTGAGGCCGTGTGCACTGCGAGCTCCACGATCGTCGTCCGGGCGCAGGCATGAGCGGGGGCCATCCCGGCCCGTCGCTGGCGGGGCTCTCCGTCGGCGACGAGGTGCTGCGCACGTCCACGGTGCTCGAGCGCAACGACCTGGTGCGCTACGCCGGGGCCAGCGGCGACTTCAACGTCATCCACTGGAACTCCCGTGCTGCGACGGAGGTCGGGCTCCCGGACGTGATCGCGCACGGCATGCTCACCATGGCGCGGGCCGTGCAGCCCGTCGTCGAGTGGTGCGGTGACCCCGGAGCCGTCGTCGAGTACGGCGTCCGCTTCACCAAGCCGGTCGTCGTGCCCGACCCCGGTCAGGCGACGCTCGAGCTGGTAGGCACCGTGGGGGCCGTCGACCTCGAGGCGGGTACCGTCCGCATCGACCTGGCGGTCACCTGCGAAGGTGCCGGTGTGCTCGGCAAGTCGCGTGCCACAGTCAGGCTGAAGGGCTGACGGCGACCGAACCAGCGCCGCACGTGACGGCGGCGCGGAACGCCGTGATGCTCGCCTTCCTGCTGGCGGGCGTGTGCCTCGCCAGCTGGGCCTCCCGCATCCCCGACGCACAGGCCGCGTTGCGGCTCGACGAGTCCGGCCTGGGCCTGGTGCTGCTGGGCCTCAGTGCGGGCGCCGTGATCGCCCTGCCGTCCTCAGGCTGGTTGGCCTCTCGGATCGGTGCGGGCCGAGCGGTGCTGGGCGGTGCGGCCTTGGTCGCCGTCGGCCTGCTGGTCGTCGGCGCCGGCGCCACCTTCGTCGTCCTGCCGGTCGTCGTGGTCGGGCTCTTCCTCACTGGGCTCGGCACGGGCGCCTGGGACGTCTCCATGAACTTCGAGGGCGCTGAGGTGGAGCGGCGCCTCGGCCGCAGCATCATGCCTCGGTTCCACGCCGCCTTCAGCCTGGGCACGGTGGCAGCGGCGGGCCTGGGGGCGCTCGCCGACTGGGCCGGGGTGAGCATCCTGCTGCACCTGGGCCTGATCTCCGCACTATCGCTCGCGGGCGTGTGGCAGGCGGTCCAGGCCTTTCTGCCCCCCGAGTCGCACACCGAGCACCAGCCGGATCCAGGGATGGCGCGGGCCAAGCCCCTGGCGGCGTGGACCGAGCCGCGGACGCTGCTGGTCGGCGTGCTCGTGCTGGCGGCCGCCTTCACCGAGGGCGCGGCCAACGACTGGCTGGCGCTTGCGGTCAGGGACGGGTACGGCGCCGAGTCGTGGGTGGGGGTACTGAGCCTCGCCGCGTTTCTCACGGCCATGACGGCTGGCCGCGTCATGGGCACCCGCTGGCTGGACCGCTACGGGCGGGTGCGGGTGCTCTGGGGTGCGTTCGCGCTCGCCGCGCTGGGGTCCCTGCTGGTGGTGCTGGGTCCTCCGCTCGGGCTCTGGGTCGCCTTCCTCGGCTCGCTGCTGTGGGGGCTGGGCGCCTCGCTCGGCTTCCCCGTCGGGATGAGCGCCGCCGCGGACGACCCGCGGCACGCTGCCGCGAGGATGTCGGTGGTGGCCTCCATCGGCTACACGGCGTTCCTGGCCGGGCCGCCGGTGCTGGGCTTCCTCGGCGACGAGGTGGGGGTGCTGCGTTCGCTGCTGCTGGTGGGCGCACTGGCCCTGCCGGCGATGCTCGTGGTGCCGGCCACCCGCCCCGTGAAGGACCTGGCGGTGGTGCCGTCCGCCGAGGTCGCGCCGCCGGGCCGCGGCTAACCTCCTCAGGTGAGTGCAACCACCGGTGTGACCACCCTGGCGCGGCTGACCACGCTGCGGGTCGGCGGGTCGGCAGCCCGGGTCGTCCAGGCGCACGACGAGCAGACGTTGGTCGAGTCGGTGCGCGAGGCCGACCGCTCGGGTGAGCCGGTGCTCCTCGTGGCCGGTGGCTCCAACCTGCTGGTCTGCGACGACGGTTTCGAGGGCACGGTCGTCCGGGTGCTCACGCGCAGCATCTCGGCTTCGGTGGACCCGTGCTCGGGGGCCACCGTCGCGGTCGCAGCGGGTCATCCTTGGGACGAAGTGGTCGAGTACGCCGTTGAACGCGGCTGGACGGGCATCGAGGCGCTGTCGGGGATCCCCGGAGCCACCGGGTCGACGCCGATCCAGAACGTCGGTGCCTACGGGCAGGAGGTCTCCCAGGTCATCGCGAGGGTGCGGGCCTGGGACCGCACGGAGCAGGCGGTGCGGACGCTCGCTGCCTCCGACTGCGGCTTCGGATACCGGCACTCGCGGTTCAAGGCGGACCCGGGCCGCTTCGTGGTGCTGGACGTGACCTTCCAGCTACCGCTAGGCAATCTCGGCGCACCGGTGGCCTACGCCGAGCTGGCGCGCGCCCTGGGCATCGGAACCGGTGAGCGGGCCCCCCTCCGGCACGTGCGGCAGACGGTGCTCGGGCTGCGAGCGGGCAAGGGGATGCTGCTGGACGCGGACGACCGCGACACCTGGAGCGCCGGGTCGTTCTTCACCAACCCCGTCCTGCCGCAGGGGTTCTCGTTGCCCGAAGGCGCGCCCTCCTTCCCGGCGCAGGACGGTGGCGTCAAGACCAGCGCGGCGTGGCTGATCGAGCAGGCCGGCTTCGGCAAGGGGTACGGACTGCCCGGCCCCGCCGCGTTGTCGACCAAGCACACGCTGGCCTTGACCAACCGCGGCACGGCTACCGCGGCTGACCTGGTCGACCTGGCCCGCACGGTGCGCGACGGCGTGCGGGAGCACTTCGGCATCACCTTGGTGAACGAGCCGGTCCTGGTTGGTCTGACGCTCTAGAGGGGCTCAGCCCTGCAAGGCCGCCTGCACCGCGTCCATGATCACCGCGTCCGCCATGCCGCAGCCGCGGGCGTGCTGGACGGCTGCCGCCAGCCGTCTGGCCGGCTCCACCTCTGCGGCGCGGCGGCCCGCTGCGGTTACCACCGTCCCGGTACGCCGGCGTCGGCTGACCTGACCGCTGGCCTCCAGCTCGCGATAGGCGCGGTCGACGGTTCCCACCGCCAACCCAAGGTCGGCGGCCAGCGCGCGGACCGACGGCAGCCGTTCGCCCTGCCTGAGCCGCCCGGCGGAGATGTGCCCGGCGATCTGGGCCCGGACCTGCTCGTAGGGCGGCGCGGCTGCCCTGACGTCGACGGTGACGGTGTACTCCAGGGGCTCCGGCGTTCTGCCCGAGGTCATCGCTGTGGTTGCGCGGTCACCGCGGACGGCGTGGCGGCTGGGACGGCAGGTGAGGGCACCCGTGGCGCGACCCAGAACAGCAGCAGCACCCCGGCCAGGCCGGCGAGCACGCCGCAACTGATCAGGACGCCGCTCAGGACCTGCACCCCGGTGGACGGCCAGACCCGGCGGATGCCGCCGCCGAGTGACAGCAGGACGGGCGCGAGGGTGAGCAGGGTGCCGACGGCGGCCCCGCGGACCACGCGGTGCGCGCTGGCGCGCCGGAGCGCCGTGTCGGTCGCAGCGTTCGCGCCGGCGACTGCGGGGCGGTCGACCACCAGGCGTAGCGCCCCCTGCACAGCGGCCGCCAGCAGTAGGGTGCCGAGGGCGGCGGGCACTCCGTACCTGGCGCCGGGGAACGGCCCGTACCCCTGGGTGCCGACGACCGCGCCGTCCTGGACCAGTGCCGCCTCGATGCTGGCGCCGTCGGGAGCGGCCAGCAGTGCCGCCACGGCCAGCACCGCCAGCAGCGTCAGCGTGGCGACCAGCCAGCAACCTCGCAGCGGTGCAGGGGCGACAGCGGGCACGGTGCGTGCCGAGAGGCAGGCGCGCCGGACGCTGCCCCGCGGCCTCGGCCAGGTCACCTCGGTGAGGGCGAGCACCCCGGTGTGCACCAGGGCAGCAGCCGCCGGGACGGCCGCCACCCAGACGTGAGCCGCCCGAGGCAGGAACCCCGGCTCGGTCGAGAGCAGACCCCACGCCAGCGCGACACCGCCGCATCCGGCGCAGACGAGGGCGACCGCGCTGCCCGTCACCGCGTGCCTACGGGCAGCGGCCGTGGCCGGCCCGAGCTGTGCGTCAGGCCTGGCCGTGACTGCCAGCACGACGAGCACCAGCGGCGCAAGGAGCAGGAGCGCCGCCAGCGGCAGCAGCAGGAAGATCGTGACGCTCACAGGTTCCGCCTCGCGCGAGAAGAAGTAGAAGATCGCAGTGTATCAATGAGTTGACTCATTGACATACGAACGACCGCCATCTGACGGAACGCGGCGACTCGACGGCTGAGGTCAGCCGACGCCTTCCACGACCACGTCGGTCGTCGGCCAGTCGTCGTAGGCCAGCTCGGTGACCGCGTCCCCGGGCACAGCCGCGGACAGCCTGGTGGTGACTGCGCGCAGGAGATCTATGGCGACCTTCGGCGTTCGCTGCGCCGTGAGTAGGCCGTTGCGCTCCTGCTGGGTGTCCGTCAGCTGGGTCCAGCAGAAGCCCACGACCGCAGGGCTCTCCAGCAGAGCACCGACCAGGTCGCCGTAGCACGACAGCAGCTGCTCGGCGCTGCTCACCGACCCGTACCCACCCCAGCAGACGCCGTCTCCGACGTCCAGCGTCACGCCGCCGAACTCGGTGATCATGACCGGGGTTCCGTCCCGGGTCGCCCCGTCCAGCAGCAACGACCGGTAGTGCGGCTGGGTGTGCGCCAGCGTGTGGTCCAGGGCCGACCAGTCCCCGTACCGGTCGCGCAGCACCGCGCCCTGGGAGGCGTAGTCGTGCACGGTTACCACGTCGGTGACCGGCTGCTCCCAGCCGTCGTTGCCGATCACCAGCCGGGTGGGGTCCAGGGCCTTGGTCAGGTGGTACAGGCCTCGCACCAGGTCCTGCTGTTGACGTGAGCTGGCCAGTGCGGGCACGCCCCAGCTCTCGTTCACAGGCACCCAGGCGATGATGCACGGGTGGCTGGCGTCGCGTTCCAGGACCTCCATCCACTCGCGCGTCAGCCGCTCGACGGTGACGGGCGAGAACGCGTACGCCGACGGCATCTCGGCCCACACGAGCAGCCCTAGACGGTCGCACCACGCCAGGAACCGGGGGTCCTCCACCTTCTGGTGCAGACGTATCCCGTTGAACCCCAGCCCCTTGACGAGCTCGACCTCGCGCCGGAGTGCCTCCTCGTCGGGAGCGGCCAGGTGCGAGTCGGGCCAGAAGTTCTGCGCCAGCACGAGCCTGAGGTAGTAGGGCCGGCCGTTCAGCAGCAGCTTGCCACCGCAGGTCCCGATGCTCCGCAGCGCCGTGTAGCTGCCGACGCTATCCAGCACCACCCCGCCGCCCTCGGCAGACCTGTCCAGCAAGGTGAGGCTGGCCTCGATCAGGTGCGGCCGCTCGGGGGACCACACCAGGTCAGAGTGCTCATGGCTCACGTCGGTCTCCAGCAGGCTGATGCGCCGCTGGATCTCGGGGTGGTCCAGGGCGTAGGTGTCGTCGGCCAACACCCGCCCGGACCGTTGCAGCACCACGCGCAGGGCCAGGTCCTGCGTGCCGTGGCCGTGTACGCGCACGGTGAGGTCGATGCTGCGGGTGTCCACGTCGCAGGCCCACCGCACCGCACCGATGTGGGTTTGCGGCACCTCCTCCAGCCAGACCGGCTGCCAGATGCCGGACGTGCGGTCGTACCAGATGGCGTGTGGCTGCTGCTGCCAGTCTTGCTTGCCCCGGGGCTGTCGCAGGTCCGCGGGGTCGTCCTCGGCGCGCACGACGACCACCTGCTCGCCGGACGGGTCCAGCGCAGAGGTGATGTCGGCACTGAAGGGCGTGTGGCCTCCCTCGTGGGACGCCACAGCGTGCCCGTTGACCCAGACCTGAGCGCGGTAGTCCACGGCCCCCAGGTGCAGCAGGAGGCGCCGGCCACCGTCCACGGTCGCGGCGAAGGAGCGCCGGTACCAGAGCACCCGGTGGTGGCTGGTGTCGCCGATGCCGCTGGCGGCTGACTCGAAGGGGAAGGGGACGACGATGCGACGGTCGAAGACGTCGGCGCGACGGAACCACTGGTCCGCCAGTCCCTGGTCCTGGTCGTCGAAGCAGAAGCCCCAGGTGCCGCAGAGATCGCGCCACCCCGGCCGGGTCAGCTGCGGGCGGGGATGTTCCGGTCCAGGCGCTTTCCCTTCCAGCGGCTCGGCGGGGCGGACGGCGGAGCGCGTCATAGCTGGGTGGCCTCTCGGTCGGGGGGGAGACAGGAGCCGCTGCCGGGCGAGTGTTCTCATTCGGCCGTGGTGGCCGCGCAGGTTCCAGCGGTGGACCGAACACGTTCTATCTTGCATCTATAACGTTGTAAAGCAGTTTGCCGCAGATCTTGTGCCTGCGCGGGCCAGGACCGGCGGGTGCCCATCAGCGGTAGCCTCCCCGCATGAGGACGCAGCCCGGCCGGGTCAGCTTGCGAGATGTCGCTGATCTGGCCGGGGTGTCGGTGAAGACCGTGTCGAACGTGGTGCACGGGTACACCCATGTGGCACCCCAGACCCGTCAGCGCGTCCAGGGTGTACTCGACCAGCTGGACTACCGGCCGAACCTGTCGGCGCGCAGTCTGCGCGGCGGTCGCACCGGACTCATCGCACTCGCCGTGCCGGAACTCGACTCGGCCTACTTCGCCGAGATCGCCCGCCACATCGTGCATGCGGCCGACGAGCGTGGCTGGACGGTGCTCATCGACCAGACCGACGGCGTGGCTGAGCGGGAGCAGCTGGTCCTGGACGGCATCCGCTCCCAGCTGATCGACGGCGTGATCTTCAGCCCGCTGGCCTTTGGCGCCAAGGAGCTGCAGGCACGTCGCGACACGACACCCATGGTGCTGCTGGGGGAGCGGGTGCACGACGGCGAGATCGACCACGTGGGAATTGACAACGTGGCGGCGGCCACCGTCGCGGTGAGTCACCTCGTCGGCCTGGGGCGGCGACGGATCGCGGCGATCGGCGCGCAGCGCCACAAGCGCGGTGAGACGGCGCGGCTGCGCATCAAGGGGTACCGGGCCGCCTTGCGGGGGGCCGGGCTTCCCCTGGACCCGCAGCTGGTGCTGCCCTCGTTGAACTTCCACCGCGAGGACGGGGCCGCTGCCATGTCCCGGCTCCTGGACCTGCCGGAGCCTCCGGACGCGGTGTTCTGCTGCAACGACCTTCTGGCCGTCGGCGCGATGAGGACGCTGCGGGAGCGCGGGTTCTCGGTCCCCGGGGACGTCGCCGTCGTCGGGTTCGACGACGTCGAGGAGAGCGCCTTCTGCCACCCCACCCTGACCACCATTCGGCCGAACAAGGAGCGGATCGCTAGGGCGGCCATCTCGTTGCTGGCTGAGCGGCTGGAGCAGACGGAGGCGTCTGCGCCGCAGGATCTCACCGAGGGCTTCGAGCTCGTAGTACGCCAGAGCTCCGGCGGCTAGGAGAGGGTCCGCCGCCGGACGTCATGCCGTCCTCCCCGGTGCCTGCGACGGCCGGGCCGGGGCTTGCCGCGCGGCCGGCCTTGGGGTTGGAGCGCGTGACGCGCGAGGTGGATCGTGCGTACCCAGCGTGTCGGGTGAAACCCGCCGAGTGATCTGCGCATCGTGATCATGCTGTGACCATCTTCCGATCTCCATCGTTGGAAATTGCGGGTAGTAATGCTTCAGACGAGATCACTCCCGTCTCCGCCACGTAGGTGCGGTACATCGGTAAAGGAGTTCAATGATGAGTCTGACGCGGGAGAAGGGTCCCTCGCCTTGCCGGCGGAGGCGCTGGGGGGTCGCTGCGGTGGCCGTGGCTGCGTTGGCGCTGTCTTCGTGCGGGGGTGGGATCAGCGCGGAAGAGGCTGCGGGTGGGGGTGAGCAAGAGGAGTTCTCGGGGGAGTACACGGGTCCGCAGGTGGAGCTGGCGTACTGGAACGGGTTCACCGGTGGCGATGGGCCGGTCATGCAGGATCTGGTGGATCAGTTCAACGAGGAGCACGAGAACATCACGGTGACTCCGAACACGATCCAGTGGGCAGACTTCTATCAGCGGCTTCCTGCGGCGGTTAATGCAGGAGAGGGTCCGGATGTGGGGGTGATGCACATGGATCAGCTGGCGACGAACGCGGCGCGGAAGGTGATCGTGCCGGTGGACTCGGTGGCGAAGGGTCTGGAGCTGACGGAGGACGACTTCACCGCGGAGGTGTGGGACGCGGGGATCTATCAGGGCAAACGGTACGGGATCCCGCTAGACGTGCACTCGTTGGCGATGTACTACAACAAGGAACACTTCGAGAAGGCGGGGATCAACGAGCCGCCGACGGATGAGGCCTCGTTCATGGAGGCGTTGGACAAGCTGCAGGCAGCGGGGTACAAGCAGCCCTTCTGGATGCCGAACCTGTGGCCGAGCCACTTGATGTATCTGTCGCTGGCGTGGCAGAACGGTGGGGAGGTGTATGCCGAGGACGGGTCGGCGGCCTCGTTCGACTCTGCTGAGGGTGTGGACGCTGTCGAGTGGCAGCGGTCGATCATCGACAAGGGGTACAGCCCGGCGGAGGTGGCGATCGACTCTCAGTACGCAGCGTTCAAGCAGGGGAAGACGTCGATCACGTGGGACGGCATCTGGCAGATCAACGACTTGGAGGAGTCGGGGCTGGACTACGGCATGGCCCCGGTGCCGACGATCGGTGAGAACGAGGCGGTGTGGGCGAACTCGCACAACTTCTTCGTCACCAAGCAGGCCTCTGCGGACAAGAACAAGCTGCAGGCGGCGCAGGTGTTCATCGGGTGGATGAGTGAGCACTCGGCCGACTGGGCGGCGTCGGGGATGATCCCGGCCCGTCAGTCGGTGCGCGAGAGCGGCGTGATGGACGACATGCCGCAGGGCGTGATCGCCGAGAAGATCGACACGATGCGGTTCTTGCCGCCGGTGCCGGGTCTGGGTGGTGTCCAGGCCGAGGCCTTGGAGCCGGCGCTGTCGAATGCGGTGCTGGGCAACGCGGAGCCGGACAAGGCCATGGGTGATGCGTCCCAGCAGGCGACCAAGCTCATGGAGGAGAACCTCGAGAGCTTCGGCGGGGGCTGAGATGTCGACCTCTACGGCGCCGGTGGCCACCGCTGAGGTCGTCCGCGACCCGGCCCCGGGCCCGTCGGCTCGGGGCCAGGTCACCCACGGGCGGTTCACTCCGTGGCTGTTCGTGGCGCCCTACCTGATCCTGTTCGTGGTGTTCGTGATCGCCCCGATAGTGCTGGGGGCGTACATCAGCCTGCACCGGTACGACTACACGTTGCCGGGCAAGCCGTTCGTAGGACTCGAGAACTACGCGAACCTGTTCGACCCGGAGTCGATCAGCTCGGGCATCTTCTGGGACTCGATGCGGGCCACGGGCCTGTTCACGCTCTTGAGCGTGCCGCTGCTACTGGTCGTCCCGTTGCTGGTGGCGTTGGTGATGAACCGTTCATTCCCCGGCCGAAACGCCCTGAGGGCGGTGTACTTCGCGCCGTACGTGCTGGGCGTCGCGGTGGTTGCGGTGCTGTGGCGGTATCTGCTGGACACCAACATCGGGCTGGTGAACTACTACCTGGGCCTGGTGGGACTGCCGGACAACATCGCCTGGACCACTTCCGTGCCGCCGGCGTGGGCGGCGCTGGTCGGGGTCACGGTGTGGTGGACGCTGGGGTTCAACGCGGTGATCTATCTGGCCGGACTGCAGGACATCCCCGGCGAGCTCTACGAGGCAGCGCGGATGGACGGGGCAAACGGATGGCAGCGGTTCGTCAACGTCACCCTGCCCGGCCTGCGCCCGGTGCTGTCGTTCGTCACGATGGTCACGATCATCGCGTCGGTCAACATGTTCGGCCAGTCCTACCTGATCACCGGGGGCGCCCCCGGACGTGAGACCCGCACCGCGATCTACCAGATCGCCGAGACGGGCCTGCGCAATTACCAGATGGGCGACGCAGCCGCGATGAGCTACGTGCTGACGGTGTTCCTGATGCTGCTCAGCGTCATCGTGTTCCGCCTCTTCCGAGACAAGGATGCCTGACATGGCCGTCGTGGACACTCCCCGCCAGCGCGACCCCGGCGCCAAGACCACCACCGCCCGCGCCACCAGCCCCGACCGCCCCGAACCCGGGACCGGTCGGGGCCGGACGGTGCTGCGCTACGTCCTGTTGGTTCTGCTGGCCCTGATCTACATCAGCCCGCTGTTGTTCATGCTCGTGACCTCGTTCAAGACCCGCGCCGAGGCCGGCGCGATCCCCCCGACCTGGATCCCCACCCCCTTCACCACCCAGGCCTACGAGACGATCCTCGACGCCCCCGGCACCCCCGTACTGCGCTGGTTCGCCAACAGCATGGTCGCCGCCCTGGCCAACGCCGCCTTGGTCGTCAGCACCGCCGCCCTGGCCGCCTACGCCCTGGCCCGGATGAAGTTCAAGGGCCGCGCGTTCGTCTTCGGGGCCATTGTGGCGACCTTGTTCGTCCCCCCGGTGATCCTCATCATCCCTAATTACTTGATCGTGTCCGAGCTGGGCTGGCTCAACACCCTCTCAGCGGTCATCGTGCCGACCGCCGCCTCAGCTTTCGGGGTGTTTTTCATGCGCCAGTTCTTCCTCGGCGTCCCCGTCGAGCTCGAGGAAGCCGCCCGCCTCGACGGCGCCAACCAGTGGCAGATCTTCTGGAAGGTCATCCTGCCCCTGTCCAAGGCCGCCCTAGCCACCCTGGGCCTGCTGTCGTTCCTCACCAACTGGAACGACTTCCTGTGGCCCATCTACGTCCTGTTCAGCCCAGAGATGCAGACCCTGCCCGCGGGCCTGTCCACCCTCCAGTCAGCCAATGCCATCCGCTACGACCTGCTCATGGCGGGCGCCGTCGTCGCCAGCGTCCCCGTCCTGGTCCTGTTCATCATCCTCCAGCGGTACCTCATCGAAGGCGTCGCCCGCTCCGGACTCAAGGGCTGACGTGTTGCCCAGGTGCCTGGGCGCCGGCCTCGTCCTGACGCTGTCGACCGCGCTGGCGGCGTGCGGCGGCGGCAGCCAGGACGGGGCCGACCCGTCCAGCGTCGGCGCCACCTCGGGCGGCACGAAGACCGAGGCCGACTCCAGCAACCCCGTGTTCGGTGACGACTTCCCGGACCCGGACGTCCTGGAGGTGGACGGGACCTACTACGCCTACGCCACGAACGGGAACAACCGCAACGTCCGCGTGGCCACGTCCACCGACCTCGCCACTTGGGAGGAGCAGGAGGACGCCCTGCCCACGCTGCCTGGTTGGGTGATCAAGGGCAAGACGTGGGCTCCTGAGGTGACGGAGGTAGCGCCCGGCTCGTACGTCCTCTACTTCACCGCCACCAACTTCCAGCCCGCCCTGCAGTGCATCGGCGCCGCAACAGCAGACGACCCGCTCGGCCCGTTCACGGTGGTGGGAGAGGGCATGCTGGTGTGCCCGCAGGACGAGGGTGGAGCGATCGACGCCTCGACGTTCCTGGACGACGACGGCACCCGCTACCTGTTGTGGAAGAACGACGGGAACTGCTGCGGCCTGGACACCTGGCTCCAGCTCGCGCCGCTGAGCGCCGACGGCCTGACGCTGGCCGCGAGCCCGACCCGGCTGGTCATGCAGGACCAGCCCTGGGAGGGGAACCTCGTGGAGGCGCCGACGCTGGTCAAGAAGGACGATACGTACGTGCTGATGTACTCGGCCAACGACTTTGGGGGCGAGAAGTACGCCGTGGGTTACGCGACCGCCGATGCGGTGGCGGGGCCCTACACCAAGCACCCGGTGCCGTTGCTGGACAGCGAGAGCCTGGACGGGCAGTTCGTGGGCCCGGGAGGCCAGGACGTCGTCACCGGGCTGGACGGTAAGGACCACCTGCTCTTCCACTCCTGGTACGGCGGGCTGACCTACCGGGGGATGAACGTGGTGCCCCTCGGATGGGAGCCCGACGGCGGTGTCGTGCGTCCCGTCGTGGACGACGCCGCGGACGACTGATGCCCCAGCGCCGGTGCTACCCGGACCAGAGCAGAGGCCCCGGGCGGCTGTGGCCGCCCGGGGCCTCTGCTCTCGTGCCGTCCCGTTGCCTACCTCGTGGAGGCGCTCTCCTTGAGGCTGTACACCCGCACGTAGTCGAACTCCGCGGTGAAGTCTGCCGAGTTCTGCAGACCGAAGGACGCCAGGGCTATCCGGGCGTCGCTGCCGAGCGCGTGGGTCCACGTGCCGCCCCGCACCCAGGTGACGCCGTCCTGGCTGGTGTACGCGGTGTAGCTCTCGGTGTCGCCGCCCGCTGCATCTCTCTCGGCGCCGGTCAGGCGCTCGACCACGATGCGCAGGTACGTCCACTCCTGCGACGGCGGGCCGACCACCGTGTTGCCGTACCTGATCCATCCCGCGGGGACGGGATTGATCTCCTTGGCGAACTCGGTCTGCCGGGTGTTCCAGATCGAGCTGTTTGTCAGCTTGACGTAGTTGTCCTCGTTGTCGTACACCATCACCCCAGCCTGGGCGTAGTTGAAGCAGCACCCGTCGTCGGGCACGTCCACCCGCACCTTGGTCTCGACGACGTAGTCGCCCTTCGGGGCGTTCCGGACCAGCACCCAAGCGTTGTCGACGTCCACATACAGGTCGGCGGCCTGGATGTCGACGCTCAGCACGCCGTTCTGCACACTGTGCGCGGGCACCGGCGCCACCGGGATCGGCGGGTTGTTCCGATACCCCGACCACTCCCACGACCATGCGCCCTGCAGCGCGACGCCGTCGAACTCATCGGAGTACTGGCGCAGGGCCTTGTGGGGCTGCAGGGGCTTGACGAGCCGGGTCTTGTGCCGGGACACCTCACCCTCCTGGCCGGCAGGGGCGGGCATCTTCCGGTCCGAGGGGCCGCTACCGCCGTTCACGGTGGGCCAGCCGTTCACCCAGTCGATCGCGTCCAACAGAACCGGTCGCTTGGTGAAACCCGTTGCGGTCTCGAAGAAGGGGTCCTGCTGGTCGACCGCGTGGTAGATCGTCCACCACTCGCCGTTGGCGTCCTGGAACACGGTGTTGTGCCCAGTGCCCACCCAGCGGTTGCCGTTCATGGTCAAGAACGGGGTGCCGCCGGTCTGCGTGTCAAGGAGCGAGTTGCCCTGCTGGTCCACGAAGGGCCCGAGCGGGCTGGTCGACCGCGCCACGTAGACGCTGTAGCCGGTCAGGGCACCGTTGCAGCAGTTCGTGGCCGACAGGAAGATGTAGTAGTAGCCGTCCCTGTAGACGACGTTGGCGCCCTCGTACTTGTTGTCGACGGCGATCGGCGTGTGTGGCTCGGGGCCGACGAAGGCGCCGTCCTCCGTCAGAGTCACCGGGGTGCCCCACACGCCGCCGTAGTAGCTCCCGTAGTACAGGGTGCTCTCGGTCCCGACGCTGTCGCCGAGCACGTCGGGGTCGTAGGTCCACTTGAAGTTGCAGCCCTCCCCGCCGCGACGCGGGTAGACCACCGGGTCGTCCGAGAACTCCCACGGTCCTGTCGGGCTGTCGCTGGTGGCCACGCCGATGGCGTTGTCGCTGTCGCAGTTCGGCTCACCGCTGATCTCTTCCGTGGTGTTCGTGACGCCGACGAACATGTAGTACTGGTCGTACGTCGAGGAGTACACCACCTCGGGTGCCCAGAGTGCTGCGTCCGGCTCGGCCCAGCTCGGCAGCGAGCTGAACGCGTCACCGACGTAGGTCCAGTTCACCAGGTCCTCCGACGTCATGGTCGGGATCCGGTGGAAGACGAGATTGCCTGCAGCGTCGAGGTCCTCGTCGTTGAGCGGGTCCGTCGTGCAGTACATGTACCAGGTGGTGTCGCCGGGCTCCTGGCCGCGGATCACGGTGGGGTCGGCGCAGCTCTCGACGGCGCCGTCCCCGGGGATCTGGGGCAGCAGGGGGTTGCTGTAGCTGCCGGGGTTCTTGCCGCCGCCCTTGGCGCCGACGGGGTCGCCCTGGGCCGCACCGACCGGGGCGAGCAGGCCGAGGGTCATCAGGGCCGTCACCGCCAGCCCGATACTCAGGCGGGACCGTGGGATGGCGTCCGGCGCCCCAGTAGGGGGCTCCGCCCCCGCGGGACGCGGACCTGGGGATGTCATGCCTTGCGTCAGACTCATCTGCGGGCTCCTTCGCCGTGGCACCCCGCCCGTGGCCCAGGAGGGGAATGGTGTATCGCTCGCTTTACTACTGCAGATTTCCAACGTTGGAGAAGATTGCTAGGTCACAGGATGGTTACAATGTCGACGAAGGACGACGTCGCTTCAGCGACCGTGCTCGCCGCGGCCTCCACGGCCCAGTTGAACGGTGGCCCGTTGTCGAGCCACGAGCGGTCCGGAACGCGGGATGTCAATACAGTGACAGCATGTTTGAGGTCTAGCGTCGAGGCCCGGACCCCACCCCGATGAGCTACACGAACCCCATCCACCCCGACTACTTCGCCGACCCATTCGTGCTGACGGCCGATGGCCGCTACTACGCGTTCGGGACCGGAGACGGTGAGACGTCCCAGTCGCTCGTCGGCATGGTGTCCGACGACCTGGTGCACTGGAGCGGGCTGACGACGGCGCTGGAGGCGTCGGCCGTTCCGGGCGACGCGACCCATCTGTGGGCCCCCGAGGTGGCTCGGGTGGGCGAGGAGTACGTCATGTTCTATTCCGCCGGCCACGAGGACAAGGATCACCGCCTGAGAGCGGCTTCCAGCCCACGTCCCGAGGGGCCCTACCGTGACCTGGGGTCCCAGCTGGCCCGAGAGGAGCCGTTCGCCATCGACCCACACCCGTTCCAGGACAGTGACGGCACCTGGTACCTGTTCTACGCGGTGGACCGGCTGAAGCAGAGGCGGGTCGGCACCGCCATCGTCGTGGACCGGATGCTGGGGCCTGACCGGTTGGCCCAGGACCCGCAGACAGTCATCACCCCGTCAGCCGACTGGCAGCTCTTCCTGTCCGGCCGGTCGATGTACGACGCGGTCTACGATTGGCACACCTGCGAAGGGCCCTTCGTGGTGTACCGCGAGGGCCGGTACTGGTGCCTGTACTCGGGTGGCAACTGGCAGCAGCCCTCGTACGGAGTGTCGGTCGCCTCGGCGCCGCACCCGCTGGGGCCGTGGACCGAGGAGCCAGCCGAGGCGCCCCGGGTGATCCAGACCCGGCCCGGCGTGGTGCACGGGCCTGGCCATGCCAGCGTCGTGACCGACCGGGCGGGCCAAGACTGGCTGGTCTACCACGCGTGGGACCCCGACGGCACGGCACGCCGGATGTGCCTGGACCGGCTCCGGTGGACGCCGGACGGACCGACCTGTGACGGACCTACCAGCACGCCGCAGGTTGCTCCTGCCGTTGAGTCGGGCGCAGGGCTGGCCATGGAGCCGGCTGAGAACGGGCCGACCGAGCGGGTCAGGTGGCCGTTGACGCAGGGGCACTGAGCCAGTCGTCGATCCCGTCCAGCAGCCGCTGCCGGTCCGCCTGCGGCGCCCTGGAGGCCAGCACCGACCCTCGCGCGAGTGCCGCGAGCTCGGGGTCGTCGAGCCCGTGCTCTTCCCGGGCGATGGCGTACTGGTCCACCAGCCGGGTCCCGAAGAGGAGCGGGTCGTCGGCACCCAGGGCCATCACCGCGCCGGCCTCGAGCAGGGTGCGCAACGGGACCTCGGCTGCCGTGCCGTAGACGCCCAGCGCCACGTTGCTGGCGGGGCACACCTCCAGCGCCACCTGTCGCTGCACCAGCCGGTCCAGCACCTTGGGGTCCTCGGCGGAGCGAACCCCGTGCCCGATCCGGTCCGGGGCCAGGTGGTCCAGGGTGACCTCGACGTGGTCCGGCCCCAGCAGCTCGCCGCTGTGCGGCACGCTGGCCAGGCCGGCGCGCCGGGCGATGTCGAACGCGGGCGCGAAGTCCGAGGTCCAGCCACGCCTCTCGTCATTGCTCAGGCCGAAGCCCACGACCGAGCCGGGGCCCTCGCCGGCGTAGCGAGCTGCCAGCCGGGCCAGGGTCCTCGCGTCCAGCGGGTGCCGGATCCGGCTGGCGGCGACGACGATCGCCACCTGGGTGCCGGTCGAGCGCGTCGCCTCGCGCGCCGCGTCCAAGACGATCTCCAGGGCCGCGGTCAGGCCCCCGACGAACGGCGCGTAGGAGGTGGGGTCCACCTGCAGCTCGAGCCAGCCGGAACCCTCCGCGGCGTCGTCCTCGGCGGCCTCGTGCACGATCCTGCGCATCGCGTGCTCGTCACGCACGACGGACCGGGCGGCGTCGTAGAGGCGCTGGAACCGGAACCAGCCCCGCGCGTCGGACGTGAGGTGCAGGCCCCGGTTCTCGCGCAGCGCCGACGGGAGGGCCACGCCCCGCGCGTCCGCCATCTCCACCAGGGTGTCCGGGCGCATCGAGCCGGTGAAGTGCAGGTGCAGGTGCGCCTTGGGCAGGCTCGTGAGCTCACGTCCCCCCAGTGCCTGCGACATGGGCAGGAGTCTGCCAGGCGCGGGGTGGTACGAGCTCAGGTCGTGGTCTTGCCCGCCCCATCGGGGCCGAGCAGAGCGAAGGTCTCGTCGCGGATGGTGTGTCGACCTCGTTTGCGTCAGGCGGTTGGCGCCGCCGTCGCGACGCTGCTGTCGTAGCGGCGCAGCGCGAGCGCCACCAGCTCCGGGTCGGCGCCTAACGGCGCGGTCACCACGTCGGCGCCCGCTGAACCCAGGCGGTCGTGGAAGTGCCCGGGCGCCAGTAGGTACGACGCGATCGCGACGCTCCCCCCGGTGGCCTCGCGGGCCTGCCGAACCGCGGTCGGCACGTCCGGCTGGGCGCTCGCGCCGTAGCCCACCAGCACGGCGCCCGGCCGCAGTCCGCGCAGCTGCTGAGCCACCTGCTCCACGTCGGCGGCGGCGCGGGGATCGCTCGAGCCTGCCGCTGCCAGAACCACCGCCTGCAGGGGGTCGACTCCCGAAGCAGCGAGTCGCCGGGCCAGCAGCCGGGCCAGCGACTCGTCCGGGCCGAGGGCAGCCGCCGCGACGGAGCCCGGGGCCGCCTGAAGGGCCTGCGGGATGTCCACGTGCACGTGGTAGCCGGACGAGAGCAGCAGCGGCACGACCACCGCGGTCAGGTCCTGTGCGTGCACCTGGGCCAGGACCTCACCGACCGAGGGCGTTTGGACGTCGACGAAGCAGGCGCGCACGTCCAGGTCGGGCCGGGCACGCCGGACCCCGTCGACCAGCTCGGCCACAACCTGCTGCCCAGCCGGGTCGCGGGTGCCGTGTGCGCAGGCGAGGAGGACCGGCAGGGAGCGCGGCGGGCTGTCGCCGGTCAGCGGGCCTCGCCCAGCAGCTTCTGGATGCGGCCGACGCCCTCAGCCAGGTCCTGGTCGCCCAGCGCGTACGACAGCCGCAGGTAACCGCTGGGCCCGAACGCCTCCCCGGGCACCACCGCCACCTCCGCTTCCTCGAGGATGATCTCGGCCAGCTGCGCAGAGCTGGTCGGCACCCGTCCACGGATCGTCTTTCCCAGCACGCCGGCCACGGACGGGTAGGCGTAGAAGGCGCCGGTCGGCACCGGGCACACCACGCCCGGGATGTCGTTGAGCATCCCCACCATGGCGCGCCGGCGCCGGTCAAAGGCCTCACGCATGCTGTGCACCGCCGACAGGTCACCCGTGAGCGCGGCCACGGCCGCGCGCTGCGCCACGTTGCAGACGTTGGAGGTCGCGTGCGACTGCAGGTTGGTGGCGGCCTTGATGACGTCACGCGGACCGATCATCCAGCCCACCCGCCACCCGGTCATGGCGTAGGTCTTGGCCACGCCGTTCAGCACCACGCAGGTGTCGGCCAGGCCCGGGACCTCGACGGGCATGGACACGAAGCGCGCGTCGTCGTAGGTGAGGTGCTCGTAGATCTCGTCCGTGACGACCCAGATCCCGTGCTCGAGGGCCCACGTGCCGATGGCCCGGACCTGCTCGGGCGGGTACACCGCGCCGGTCGGGTTGGAGGGCGAGCAGAACAGCAGCACCTTGGTGCGGGTGGTGCGGGCCTCCTCGAGCTGTTCGACGGTGACCAGGTACCCGGCCTCCTCGCCCGCGAAGACCTCCACCGGCACGCCGCCTGCCAGCGTGATCGCCTCGGGGTAGGTGGTCCAGTACGGAGCCGGCAGCAGCACCTCGTCGCCGGGGTCCAGCAGCGTAGCGAAGGCTTGGTAGACGGCCTGCTTGCCGCCGTTGGTGACCAGCACCTGCTCAGGCGCCACCTGGTAGCCGGAGTCGCGGGCGGTCTTGGCCGAGATCGCCTTCTTCAGGTCGGGCAGCCCGCCGGCCGGGGTGTACCGGTGATTGGCAGGGTCCGCGCACGCGGCGACCGCGGCCTCGACCACGTAATCGGGGGTCTGGAAGTCCGGTTCCCCGGCGCCGAAGCCGATGACCGGACGTCCCTCCGCCTTGAGGGCCTTGGCCTTGGCGTCGACGGCCAGGGTGGCCGACTCCGCGATGGAGCCGATCCGGGTCGAGATCCGGGGCATGGTGGACTGGGCGTCGGTCTGGGCCGCGCTGCTGGGCTCGCTCACCTGGCGATCATCCCACTCACGTCCAGCCGGTGTGGTAGCTGCCCGCACCCTGGACGCCCGGTGGGAGCCGGCAGGGCAGAACGCTCATTCGACCTGGGCACGCGGGCCCCGTACACTCATCCCGGTGGTTGACGACCGCCATGCTGCGGCACGCCCAAGCGCTTGCGGTGTGGACTCGCCAGCCTGAAGGGCAGTGGCGCAATTGGTAGCGCACCGGTCTCCAAAACCGGCGGTTGTGGGTTCGAGTCCCTCCTGCCCTGCGCAGAGTTCCAGGTGTCTTCGCAACGGCACCTGGATCGCCAGGAACGTGAACGGCCAGCACCTCCGACGAGCAGCGACAGGATCCAGACGTGACCCAGACCCGCGCGGGCGAATCCGGCGGCTCCGACGACAGCGCCGGCGTCCCGGCCACCGGCGACGGCGCCTCCCGCTCGCCCGGCCGTGCGCCGAAGGGCCGGATCGCGGGAGTGCTGCTCTTCCTGCGGCAGATGGTCTCGGAGATCAAGAAGGTCGTGCGGCCCACCCGCAAGGAGCTGATCACCTACACGTCGGTGGTCCTGGTCTTCGTGCTCGTGGTCATGACCTACGTCTCCATCCTCGACTTCGGGTTCCGCCGACTCGTCGGGTGGGCCTTCGCCAGCGACTGACCGAGACGGAAGGTCGCTCCGCAGAACGCGCCTTCGGCACCGCACCACCTCAGAGCCCACAGGAAGCAGGTCCCACCGTGTCCGAGCAGTTGCCGGAGCAGCAGTCGCCGCAGTTCAGCGGCGGCGACGTCGACGCCCCCGCCGAGGGCAACCTCGATCAGGGGCACCCGGGGGAGACCTCCGGGGACGCTAGCGCGGTGAAGGACCCCTTCGGCGTGATTTCCGAGGACGCGGCTGACGCCGATGCCGGCAGCGAGGCACCCGAGGCCGATGTGGCAGACCCGATCGACGCAGGCACGCAGGAGAGCGTGCCCGACGTCGATGCCGAGGAGCCCGATCCCGTCGAGGAGTTCAAGGCCAAGCTCCGCACCGAGACGGGGGACTGGTTCGTCATCCACTCCTACGCCGGTTACGAGAACCGGGTCAAGGCCAACCTCGAGAACCGCATCTCCTCCCTCAACATGGAGGACTACATCTACGGTGTCGAGGTCCCCATGGAAGAGGTCATGGAGATCAAGAACGGCCAGCGCAAGCTGGTCCGCCGTGTGCGCATCCCCGGCTACGTGCTGGTGCGTATGGATCTCACCGACGAGTCGTGGGGCGCCGTGCGGCACACCCCCGGCGTCACGGGTTTCGTGGGCCACACCCACCAGCCGGTGCCGCTGAGCCTGGACGAGGTATTCTCCATGCTCGCCCCGACGCTGGAGCAGCGTGACACCCCCGGCGGCGCAGCGAAGAAGGTCGAGACCACTGTCGTCGACTTCGAGGTGGGCGAGTCGGTGACCGTCATGGAGCCGCCCTTCGAGACGCTTCCCGCCACCATCACCGAGATCAACGCGGACTCCCAGAAGCTCAAGGTGCTGGTGTCGATCTTCGGCCGGGAGACGCCCGTCGAGCTCGCGTTCAACCAGGTCGCCAAGATCTGACCAGACTTCGGCGGCGTGCCCATCGCCGCTGACGGACCCGCCCGAGGGGCGGGACCACCGGCAGCCCCTTCACCGGTGCCGCCACCACCGCAGCAGCAGCAGACAGAAGGACTCGGAACATGCCTCCCAAGAAGAAGAAGGTCAGTGGGCTGATCAAGCTCCAGATCAACGCCGGTGCTGCGACTCCTGCACCGCCGATCGGCCCGGCGCTCGGCCAGCACGGCGTCAACATCATGGAGTTCTGCAAGGCCTACAACGCCGCCACGGAGTCTCAGCGCGGCAGCGTCATCCCGGTGGAGATCACGGTCTACGAGGACCGGTCCTTCACCTTCATCACCAAGACGCCGCCGGCCGCCGAGCTGATCAAGAAGGCTGCCGGCGTCGCCAAGGGCTCTGGCGAGCCGCACAAGACCAAGGTCGCCAAGCTCACCAGCGCCCAGGTCCGGGAGATCGCCCAGACCAAGATGGAAGACCTGAACGCGAACGACGTCGACGCAGCCGCCAAGATCATCGCCGGCACCGCCCGCTCCATGGGCATCACCGTCGAGGGCTGAACCAGCACCACCAGCACCACGTGGCAGGGCCAGCGCTGGTCCGTGCACCACAACTGCCGACCACCTCAGAGAGAGAGCAGCAATCATGCGCAGCAAGAGCTACCGCGCCGCAGCAGAGAAGATCGACCGCGACCGGTTCTACAGCCCGCTGGAGGCCGTTCGTCTGGCCAAGCAGACCGCGAGCACCACCTACGACTCCACCGTCGAGGTGGCCATGCGTCTGGGTGTCGACCCGCGCAAGGCCGACCAGATGGTCCGCGGCACCGTCATCCTCCCGCACGGCACCGGCAAGACCGCCCGCGTCCTGGTCTTCGCCAACGGTGACAAGGCCGATGCCGCCCGTGCGGCCGGTGCGGACTTCGTCGGCTCCGACGACCTGATCGAGAAGGTGGCCGCAGGCTTCACCGACTTCGACGCCGCCGTCGCCACGCCTGACCTCATGGGCAAGGTCGGCCGGCTCGGCAAGGTGCTGGGCCCCCGCGGCCTGATGCCGAACCCCAAGACCGGCACCGTGACGATGGACGTCGCCAAGGCCGTCGAGGAGATCAAGGGCGGAAAGATCGAGTTCCGCGTCGACAAGCACTCGAACCTGCACCTCATCATCGGCAAGTCGTCGTTCACCGAGACCCAGCTGATCGAGAACTACTCCGCTGCCCTCGACGAGGTCCTGCGGGCCAAGCCGTCATCGTCCAAGGGTCGGTACGTCGCCAAGTCGACGGTCTCGACCACGATGGGCCCGGGCATCCCGGTCGACCCGAACCGCACCCGCAACCTGAGCGAGGAGACGGCCGACGCCTGACCCGGCCACCAGCACGTGGACGCCCCTGGCGACACGCCGGGGGCGTCGCCGTTCCCCGTGCCCGCGAGGGCGAGGCGATTTGGTCCCCTGACCGGTCACCCGTACGCTGACAGCACCGAAGACCGCCGGTTGCCGCCCCCCGGGGCGGCCGAAGGCCCACGCACCCTGTGGTGACCAGCGTAGGTGCGAAGAGTGCTCCACTTCCCTGTGGTCGTGCCCCGTGCATCCGCGCGGGGCATTTCGTTTGCGCGGGGCCGGGAGAGCCGGCATCCCCACCACGGAAGGAGGGCCATGGCGAAGCCAGAGAAGGCAGCCGCGGTCGCCGAGCTCACGGACAGGTTCCGGGACTCGTCCGCAGGTGTGCTCACGGAGTATCGCGGGCTCACCGTGGCACAGCTCAAGCAGCTGCGCCGCTCACTGGGGGACCACGCCGTCTACTCAGTCGTCAAGAACACGCTGACCTCGATCGCCGCGAAGGAGGCCGGGGTCGACGCGTTCGACGGCAAGCTCACCGGCCCGTCGGCGATCGCCTTCATCACCGGTGATCCGGTGATGGCGGCCAAGGGCCTGCGCGACTTCGCGAAGACGAACCCCCAGCTGGTCATCAAGGGCGGGTACATGGAGGGCAAGTCCCTCAGCCCCGACGAGATCAGCAAGCTTGCGGACCTCGAGTCCCGCGAGGTCCTGCTGGCCAAGATGGCCGGCGCGATGAAGGCGTCGCTCACCAACGCCGTGTACCTCTTCGCTGCGCCGCTCGCGCAGGCCGCCCGCACCGTCGACGCCTTGCGCGCCAAGGTCGAGCAGAACGGCCCGGCCGACCAGCCGGTCGTCGAGGACAGCTCCACCCCGGCCGCCGAGGACGCACCCGCGTCCGAGGAGACCACTCAGGAATCCCCCGCCGAGGGCGAGACCACCGAGGGCTGACGCCCCAACCCCCGGTGGGCCGTCCGGCACACCGATCACTGAACAGGAAGGACCGCCACCATGGCGAAGCTCAGCACCGACGAGCTGCTCGACGCGTTCAAGGAAATGACCCTGATCGAGCTCTCTGAGTTCGTGAAGAAGTTCGAGGAGACCTTCGAGGTCACCGCCGCCGCCCCAGTCGCCGCTGCGGCGACCGGTTCCGGTGGTGGCGCTGCTGCCGAGGCCGTCGAGGAGCAGGACGAGTTCGACGTCATCCTCGAGGCTGCCGGCGAGAAGAAGATCCAGGTCATCAAGGAGGTCCGCTCGCTGACCAGCCTGGGCCTGAAGGAGGCCAAGGACGTCGTCGACGGCGCCCCCAAGGCCGTGCTGGAGAAGGTCACCAAGGAGGCTGCCGAGAAGGCAAAGGCAGCCCTCGAGGGCGCCGGGGCGACCGTCACGGTCAAGTAGTTCCCCCGACCCCTGCATCTGGGGGTCGTCGCACCACCAGAGGCGGGACGGGCTCATGCCCGTCCCGCCTCTGCGCGTCCGCCCACCTGGCACTTTCCCCCGATAACTTCGGCTGGCTGGCGTCCTAGCGGCGCTTGGCCCCGAAAGTGCCCGGGGCTGGGGACGGTGCGCTCTGAGCGGCGTCAGCTGCGCCGCCCGGCCCGACCGCGCGGGTGGCGGACCTGCCGGCCTCGCGGATGGAGCGCTCGGCCCGGCGCATGTCGGCCTGCGGTGCCCTGGCGCTCAGCGCGGGAAGGCCTGCCCGCAGCCAGGGCACGACTCGCAGCCACGGCTGTCCGTAGACATGGGCGGATCGCCGTTCGATGCCTGCGACGATGCGCTGCACCGCTGGCTCCAGGGGGTGGGTCCTGCCCAGGACGCCGGGCAGCTGGGAGCGCAGCCCGCCGGTCCCTGCCAGCTCGTCGGCGCCGCGCACCATGTCGGTGTCGGTCCAGCTCAGGTAGGCGACGCCCACGTCGACGCCGTGGTGTGCGACCTCTCCGCGCAGGGCGTGGGCGAAGGCCTCTATTTTGGCCTTGCTGGCGCAGTAGGCACTCATCATCGGCATCGGCGCCATCGCCGCCAGTGACGCGACCTGCAGCACGTACCCCCGCGAGGCCACCAGGGCCGGCAAAAAGGCACGCACGGTACGGATGCTGCCGAGCAGGTTGACCTCGATGACCCGGTCGTAGGCGGCGGGGTCCGCCAGCAGCAGCGGTCCACCGCTGGCGATGCCCGCGTTGGCCACCACCACGTCGACCCGGCCGAAGTGGTGCAGCACCCCGGTCGCCGCGTCCGCGAGCGCAGCCCCGTCGGTCACGTCCACCTCCCACGCCCTGCTGCCGGGCAGCTCGTCCTGCAGCCGGGCGAGCTCTGCCGGCTCGAGCCCGAGCAGCGCCACCCGAGCGCCGTGTGCGGCGAGCCGACGGGCAAGACCGGCCCCCAGCCCACGGGCAGCCCCGGTCACGACCGCGACCTTCGGCCCCGGCAGGGTCGCATCGGTGCCGTTCATAGCGGGGTCCTCTCATGGCGCACGTAGTCACTGAGCACGGCACGTGCCAGCCTCCTGCGAAAGCTGAAGGCCTGACTTCGGTCACTTCCGGGGTGTTGGTCGAGCGGCGGCTCGCTGACCTGCTGGTTTGGTGAGCGAGGTGGCCAGATTTGCGCACTAGCCTGGGGTCGTAGGGTCCTGTTTCGTGGCCTACGTGC
>JAABUN010001640.1_pt1 | contig 47266 bp, 51 predicted proteins | sample 5559311 | NCBI WGS metagenome assembly JAABUN01 (sample SAMN10711877, study PRJNA513370) | rock metagenome | isolation source: Antarctica rocks | place: Antarctica: Victoria Land, Siegfried Peak sud
GACAGTAAGGGTTCAAGCATTTTCCACTCTTCGTCGCTAAGGCTGCTCTTGTATGGCATGGCATCTGCATCACGTTTTTGCCTTAACGTTACCTCATTACAGAAATAGATGTCAAATGGGTTCTATAGAGTATGCTTTCATTTATCTTCCATTCTAGTCTCATCCTTAACTGTATCTTGCTCAATCAAGAACTGCTGTAAACGGCTTGGACGAAGACATTTGAGGAGGAAATGACAGTGGTTTTCTACCTTAGCCCCTACTAATCCAGTTTTTGTAACACAACCCGGAAAGCAATCGTCTCATCGCCCAGAGCTAACAAAAAGTCTTGGTAGCCATCAGGCTGTCCGTCGGTTTGGGCAAGCGTCTTGCGATCGCGTAAAGGCACTCTGGTTCCATCCGATAGATCCCACCCTGGATTACCTTGGGATATAAACATGACCGCTACTGAACTTCTTGCCTTTGCCTCTGCAAAAGTCTGCTTCATCCAGGCAATGTTAGCTGTGTTTCGTGCCGCGTACTCCTGCTCATCAGGCTCAGTATCGCATAAATTGTTACACGAACCTTGGATTAGGTTTCACTATAAACTTAGTATTTCTACTAGCTCCTAAATTACTTCGTGAGCGTCAAAAAAGCAGTTATTTTTGATTTGGAATCTTGAGTGAAGACTTGAAACTCTTTCTGTATGAAGGTTTTAGAAGAAAGCTGGTGACAAGATTTGAACTTGCGACCGGCTGATTACAAATCAGCTGCTCTACCCCTGAGCTACACCAGCACAAAAAACCAATATAACTAATTTATAACTTTTTGGCAAGCTATTAGAAAAATGTGACTAAACGAGCAAGCTTGCTTTGATAATGTTTGATAATGTTTAAACACAGTCATTTTGCGGCACAGGTGGGTCAACGAGCAATGGATTCTCGCCATGGGTCAAAAAAAGACTCAAAACCTATCGTTTACTCAATTTAAGACAAACATGGCAGCGTTGAAAGGACGAGATTTATTAAGTTTGACAGATTTGACTAGCGATGAAGTTACTGAACTCTTGCTGCTTGCAGCACAGCTAAAATCTGGACAGGTAAATATTCGCACTAATAAAGTTTTGGGATTACTTTTTTATAAAGCTTCTACTCGAACTAGGGTAAGTTTTTCTGTAGCTATGTATCAATTGGGCGGACAGGTAGTCGATCTCAATCCAAATGTAACTCAAGTCAGTCGCGGCGAACCTGTTGAAGATACAGCTAGAGTTTTAGACCGTTACTTAGATATTTTGGCGATTCGGACTTTTGAGCAGCAACAATTAGAAACTTTTGCTAACTATGCCAATATTCCGGTAATTAATGCCTTAACGGATTTAGGGCATCCCTGTCAAATTTTGGCGGATTTACTTACAATCAAAGAATGTTTTGGCGAACTTTCTGGCAAAACTTTAACTTATTTGGGTGATGGCAATAATGTTGCTCACTCTCTACTATTAGGCTGCGCTTTAGTAGGTATGAATGTAAGAATTGCTACACCTGATAAGTATCAACCAAATCCGCTAATTGTTGAAAAAGCCCGTAGTATTGCGGCAGATAAAACAGAAATAACTATTACCCAAGATCCCGTAGCTGCGGCGAAAGGAGCGGATGTACTTTATACCGATGTTTGGGCAAGTATGGGGCAAGAAGCGGAAGCATTGGCGCGTATCCCGTTATTTCAACCTTATCAAATCAACGAGCAATTATTAAGTGTTAGCGATAAAAAGGCGATCGTTTTACACTGTTTACCAGCCCATCGCGGCGAAGAAATTACTCATGAAGTCATGGAAGGAGCGCAATCAAAAGTTTGGGATCAAGCAGAAAATAGAATGCACGTTCAAAAAGCATTACTTGCAAGTCTATTAGGTGCAGATTACTAAAAAAAACTAATTTTTCTTTTGATTATTTTGTCAGCGAGGGCATTTATGTAGTACGAATGTTCTAGAGGCATTTTTATATTCCGCCCCTTGCATATTCATGGAACCCTTAACTGAAGCTCAACAACAATTGTATAACTGGTTAGTGAATTATGTTCACGAGTACCAGCACTCGCCATCGATTAGACAAATGATGCAGGCGATGCAATTAAAATCGCCTGCGCCCGTACAAAGTCGTTTAGAACATTTACGCGCCAAAGGATATATAGGATGGACAGAAGGTAGAGCTAGAACAATTCGGATTATTCAAAGCGTTCGCGCGGGAGTTCCGGTTTTAGGTGCGATCGCAGCAGGTGGTTTAATTGAACCATTTACTGACACCGTAGAGCAAATAGACTTTTTGCATCAGGTTGTACCCCCCCAAACCTTCGCTCTGCGCGTCATGGGTGACAGCATGATCGACGAACATATCACCGAAGGCGATTTAGTATTAATGCGCCCCGTACTAGAGCCAGATCAGCTAAAAAACGGTACAATTGTCGCCGCAATGGTTGATGGACACGGTACAACATTAAAACATTTCTATCGCTTTGGAAGTCGCGTAACGTTAAAACCTGCCAATGCCAAATATACGCCGATAGAAGTAGACGCAATTCAAGTACAGGTACAAGGCGCACTAATTGGAGTTTGGCGCGGTTATAACTAAAGGTATGAAATATTACTTTAAAAACTAACCGTACTAGAGTTAATGTACTTAACCCAGAATCAAACCCAGCGACAGCCCAATTTACTCCAGCGATTAGTTAAGGAAAATCGTGGTAATTACCGCGTTACAACGCAACATGGATGTCCGCGAATACCGTTAACAATTCAATTGCGACAGTATCAAAAGCAAGCCGTCGCTAACTGGTTTATTAATTCTGGTAGGGGAACGCTGAAAATGGCAACGGGTAGCGGTAAGACTATTACTGCTTTAGCGATCGCCTGCGAACTATATCAGAAAATTGGCTTGCAGGTATTACTGGTAGTCTGCCCTTACCGCCATCTAGTCAGCCAGTGGGCGCGCGAAAGTGAGAAATTTGGGTTATTCCCCGTTTTAGCTTTTGAAAGTGTCACTGGCTGGCAAAGTCAGCTATCTACTCAACTTTACAATGTCCGGGCAGGAAACCAGGCTTTTGTTACCGTAATTACGACAAATTCAACTTTAATGGGGGAAGGTTTACAATCTCAGCTAAAATACTTCCCCGAAAAAACTTTAATAGTCGGTGATGAAGCCCACAATTTAGGCGCGCCCAAACTAGAACAAAGTTTACCTCGCAACATTGGCTTACGTCTGGCTTTATCGGCTACTCCAGAGCGCTATTTTGACGTACAAGGTACAGAATTTATTTTTGATTACTTTGGCAAAGTATTACAACCGGAGCTTACTTTAAAAGATGCGATTTCTCAAGGGGCTTTAGTTCACTACCTTTACTACCCCATTCTTGTAGACTTGACAGAACCGGAAGCTTATGCTTATGCGCGGTTAACTACTAGAATTGGTTGGATACTAGCCTCGAAAGAAAACATCAAAAATAACGAAGCTTTAACAGCGTTATTGATGCAGAGAGCAAGATTAGTTGGTTGTGCGTCTAACAAATTATTAGCATTAAAACAGTTGATGTGCGATCGCCTGCATACCCATCACACTTTATTTTACTGCGGAGATGGGACAATTGAAGGGGCTGTTAGTAACGAAAACACTCGCCAAATCGCCGCCGTTGTTAAGCTTTTGGGTGCAGAGTTAAATTATCGAGTCAATACTTACACCGCCGAAACCCCATTAGCACAGCGCGAAGAATTACGCCGACAGTTTGAAAACCAAGACTTACAAGGATTAGTCGCAATTCGCTGTTTAGATGAAGGGGTAGACATTCCCGCCATCAAAACCGCCGTAATATTAGCTAGTAGCAGCAATCCGCGCCAATTTATTCAGAGGCGAGGAAGAATTTTGCGCCCCTATCCTGGCAAACAACGCGCTACTCTATTTGACATGATAGTTATACCACCGCAATTAGATCGGCAAACTTGGGAAGTAGAGCGCAACTTACTAAGAAAAGAATTAAAAAGATTTATTGAATTTGCCGATTTAGCCGACAATGCAGGCGAAGCCAGAAGCACTTTACTAGCGTTACAAAAAGAGTACGGATTGCTAGACTTGTAAGCTTAGTTAAAATAATACATTCATTCTTTTTATTTGGTGCGTTTAGAGATACCAACATGAATCAAGAAACTAATATCAACGACATTCAAGCACCGATTACAACCGCGCCACCCGAAGTTAAAAACATCATTGAAAAAGTATTACAAGCTGAGAAAGATAAATTATACATGAAAAGTCCTTGGAATATTAACGACGATATTCTCAAAATTATCAAGGAAGAAGTGCAATGAAATTGATGTCAATTCAATTAAATAATTTTCGTCAATTTTATAGCATGACACCGGAAATTATTTTAGCAGGCGGAGAGCGAAACACAACGGTTATTCATGGTAATAACGGCGCGGGAAAGACAACCTTACTCAATGCTTTTACTTGGGTTTTGTATGAAAAATTTACCGCCGCCTTTGCAGTAGAAGATCAATTAGTAAATAAACGAGCAGTAAGCGAAGTACAAATAGGTGAATCTGTTGAATGTTGGGTAAATCTTGTCTTTGAACATGATGGCAAACGCTATCGTTTTAGACGCTCTTGTTATGGTTATAGAACTAACGATAAAATCGAACATACCAAAAGTAAACTATCTCCTTACATAGCCGCCGATGATGGAAGATGGGTAGTATCTCACCAACTAGCTGAAGATATAATTGGGCGAATTTTACCAGAGACATTATATCAATATTTCTTTTTTGATGGCGAAAGAATCGAGCGACTTGTCCGAGATGAAAAGAAGGGAGAAATTGCCGAAGCTACCAAAGAATTATTAGGAATAAAAGTATTAAATCGGGCAGTAGAGCATTTAAAAGCTGCGAGAAAAACTTTAGAAGATGAATTAAAAATAATTGGTGATTCAGAAACCAAAAAACTCTTGAAAGAACAAGAGAGTTTAGAAACAAAAATTAACGAACTATTAGCACGACAAAAAGAAATATCTACAGAATCGCAGTACCAAGAAGAAATTAGAAAAAATATAGGGGAGCGTTTATTAGAATTAAGTGGCGCTGGAGAACTTCAAAGTCGGCGCGACCAATTAGAGCAACAAAGTAAGCTACTCAAAGAAAAATTAAAACAAGCAAAAGACATCTTAAAAAGAGTAATTTCCACACGGGGTTATACAGTTTTGCTTGCAGATGTTACTGCCGAGTTTAGAAACATTATTGATGGCTTGAGAGAAAGAGGAGAATTGCCTACAGGAATTAAGCGCCAGTTTGTCGGAGATTTGCTAGAACAAAAACGTTGTATTTGCGGTGCAGAGTTAATAAATGGTACTCACGCCCATCAATTAGTAGAATCTTGGCTAGACAAAGCAGGTTCTTCAGATGTAGAAGAAATAGCGATTCGCATGGGAGCGCAAGTAGATGAAATTGATAAACAAGTCCCTGAATTTTGGCAAGAAGTAGATCGCCAGCAAGATAATATTAAGCAGTATAGAACAGATATATCGACGTTAGAAAACGAGTTAGATACTATTAGAGAAAAACTAATAAATTATCCAAATGAGGATATACAACAGTTACAAAAGCGCATAGATATCACAAAAACAAAAATTCGAGAACTAATTTTAGAACAAGGAGCAAATCAGCAAAAGCTAGACGATTTGACAATTGAAGTAGGAGAATTAGTTAAACAAGTTTCTAAACAAAAAATGAATGAACAAAAGCAAGCTTTAGCGCAACGTAGAATTACAGCAACCCAAGAAGCTACCGAGCGCTTAATTGAAGTTAGAAAAAGATTAGAGCAACAATTTCGTTTGTTATTAGAGCAAAAAGTACAACAGATATTTGCTCAAATATCCTTTACTCCTTATATACCAAAACTCAGCGAAAAGTACGAATTAACATTAATAGAAAACACCACCTGGCAAAATGCTACTGTTGCAGCTTCCACAGGGGAAAATCAAATACTTAGCTTATCTTTTATTGGTGCAATTATCGACCGCGTGCGAGAATGGAGCGAAAATAAGTTATTGATGGTTTCTGATAGTAGTACCTTTCCGATAGTAATGGATTCACCTTTTGGTACTTTAGACGAAATGTATAGAAGGCAAATTGCGAAGACAATTCCTAACTTAGCAAATCAATTAGTTGTATTAGTGACTAAAACCCAATGGCGCGGTGAAGTTGCTCAAGAAATGGCAAATTATATAGGTAGAGAATACATACTTACATACAATTCTCCTAAGTTAGATTGTGAAGAAGATTCAATTCAAATAAATAGCGATCGCTATCCTTTAGTTAGGCAAAGTCCTAACGAGTTTGAATATACTGAAATAATTGAGGTAGAACGCAATGGTTATAGCTCCTAATTTACAACTAAAAACAGATGTTTGGGTGAAATCTAGCCCAGAGCAATTTTTGGCAATCGCTGATAAATTAAGTCACCTGAAGGCTAAACTGTATTATCATCGAGGTTACATGAGGGTTGAAATGTCACCAGTAGGGCCGCTTCATGCTAGACAAAATTCTATAGTTTCTAAAGTTATTAGTCTTTATGCTACTGTCAAAAATATTCGCATTGTTGAGTTAGTTAATGCTAGTTTTCGTCAACCAGCTACGAGCGAATTTCAACCAGACTTATCTTACTACATTGGTACAGATTTTGAGTTGCCACCTCGGACAAATACACCAATTAATTTGAAGGAATTTAGCCCACCTAAATTAGTAGTAGAAATCGGTGCATCATCAGTAAATGACGATTTAGGAACAAAACGATTACTTTATGAAAATTCAGGTATAGGGGAATACTGGGTAATCGATGCAAGTTCAGATAATGTTATTGCTTTTTCTATCTCTGAAGGACGTAGCGGTACAGTTGAAGAATCTTTAATATTACCAGGACTTGCGATCGCCCTTGTAGAATTAGCCTTAAAACGCAGCCAAACCGAAGATGATGGCGCAATCAATCGCTGGCTATTGCAAACCTTTAGCTAACACTAGCTGGCTAACCCCTGATAGCTCAACCAAGCCCGGTAAAAAATATAAACTGATAATATTCCCAAAAAGCTGCGAAATACGATGCTAACCACATTATCGGGCAGCTTTGGTAAAACACGGGTACTAATTTGCGCTCCGATTAACCCACCACATCCTAAGATTATTCCTTGAATAAATAGCACATTTCCTGCATAAGCTTGGGTTATAGAAGAAGATACCGCCGTGCTAATAATTACTCCTAAGCTAGTTTGAATTGCAAGCTTAATCTGTTCTCCTAAAAGTAGCATTTGCAAGGGAACCATTATGACACCTCCACCTACACCAAATAAGCCTGCTAAAAGACCTCCCGCGCCTCCTGTCGCTATTCTCGCAATAGTTGGATTAAAGGAATGTTTCTCTGGGTTTCCTGCTGTAAGCAATCGTTTTCGTAGTTGGACTAAATAAATATTAGTTAGCAGTAAAACTCCAAATAAAACTAGTAACGTATAAGACGGAATATTAATTGCTAAAATTACGCCTAGTTGAGCAGTAATTAAAGCTGGAATCCCTAATTGAATTACTTTTTTTAAGTTAAAATAACCCATGCGCCAATTTTGAATACTGCCAGAAACAGAAGTAATTACAATTGCTAAACTACTGGTGGCTGTAGCTTTAATAGGCTCATTTCCTAAAGAGACTAAAAGGGGTACTAATATTACACCTCCGCCAATACCTAGCAAGCCTGCCATAATTCCTGAAACTAGCCCGCCAATCGCTAAAACTAAGATATCTGTTGTAGTCATAACTATGCTTAAAAAGAGCATCAAATTTATATGACGCTCTTTCTATTTAACTTAATTTTATGACTGAGGAGATTTAAGACTTCTTACCTAGTCGGTGGCATTGAAACCTTTTTAGCCAAGCCAAGCATCTGCAAAGTTTTAATCGCCCACCAAGTTACATCGATTTCCCACCAACGCAATCCGGCTTTAGCGACTTTGGGGTAAGCATGATGGTTATTGTGCCAGCCTTCGCCATAAGTCAAAATTGCTGCCCACCATAGATTGCGGGAATCGTCCTTAGTGTCGGGGAAATTGCGATAGCCGTAAAGGTGCGTTGCTGAATTAATTAACCAGGTGCTATGCCAAAGGATTACAGACCTTAAGAAAATGCCATAAATTATAAAAGGCATCCCCCCACAGACGTATAATATTGCAGCTAAAGGAATCTGCAAAAACAAATGGTAACGATTCAACCAACGGTAGAAAGGATCGCGGGCTAAATCTGGGGCAAATTTACTGTATTGCTTATAATCAAAAAATTCTGGACGTGGATAGAAAAGCCAAACTATATGACTCCACCAAAAACCACGCCTTGAAGAATAAGGATCTTTTTCTTCGTCTTCAGTGTAGGCGTGATGCAAACGATGTCCCGCTACCCAAAAAATCGGCCCCCCTTGAATTGCCAAAGCTCCGATAATTGCGATCGCATATTCTAAGAATTTGGGTACTTGAAAGCTACGATGGCTTAGTAGTCGGTGATAACCCAAACAAATCCCAATACTACCAAACAGCCAATGGAGAAATAATGCTACTCCCAAAGCTGACCAAGAGAAACACCCCACCGCCAACACCGCTAAGATGTGAAAAGCTGCAAAAAAACCGATACTAATCCAGCTAAGAGGAAGCGGTGGCTTACTCTCAGTTATTACTGAGCGTGCAGTCATAAGTTTACCTATATAAAGATTGTCAGCGCCAAAAACGCTATATTAATTAAAGTTGTGCAAGTGCTGCTTACATTTCTAGTCTAACAACAACCTGTTCAAAATGCAAGTGCCACTTACATTTTCATGTCTAATCAAAATTTTACCAGACAGAAATTAATAGACGCAGCATTGAAGCTGTTTACTTCTCTTGGAGTTACAGAGACTACAACTAAAGCCGTAGCAGAATTAGCGCAAGTAAACGAAGTAACCTTATTCCGGCATTTTGGCAATAAACAGGGATTAATGTTGGCGGTAATGGAAGAATCCGCAGCTTTTAAGCAACCAGGGGAATTATTACTTATTCCCGCCCAAGTAGATAGTTTAGGAGAAGCTGTAGCCCAATATGCGATCGCGTTTCTTCAATCTGTAGCCCAAACACCGGAATTATTACTATCTTTGATCGGTGAAGCTAGGCATTATCCCCCCCAAAATCGCCAAGCCTTAAGCAAAGGAATAAACGAAGCAAATAGCTACCTGGCAAAGTATCTCGCCCCCGCAATAGAAAAATTCCCCGATTGCGGATTAGCCCCAGAAAAATTAGCAAGTATGCTCCTTGCAGCTTTACTAGGTTATTTCGTAATTGAAAACACTTGTACTGAACAACATTTGTGGCGCGATCGCACTGAATTTATCGACAACTTGGTACTATTGCTAAAAGCTGAAGCTACAGCAACTCCAATTAACGATTTACCAGCTTCTTTAGTCCATGAGATTTTGCATAGAGCCAAAAAAGCGCAACTAAGAGACTACGCTTTGATATACGTTTTGTTTGGTGCTGGGTTGTCGAAACAAGAAATAGCTAGTTTAGAAAAGTCGCACCAAATTAATGAGAGCGATCGCCATTTATTGCAAATAAACTCAAGACAAGTACCCGTCAATCAATGGATTATGGGTAAACGCTACGGATCTTACACTCGCAATCCCTTAACTGTTTGGCTTAGAAGCCGTAAAGACGAGCATCCGGCGTTGTTTCTTAATGATGCAGGGTTGCCAATGTCTGCTTTAGATATAGATTTGTGTTGGGAAAGATCAACAGAAAACTTATTGACACTGGACGGGCGATCGCCAATCATTGAGCAAGCAGGGCAAACATGGTGTATAGAAATGTTGAGCAAGGGCATAACATTAGAAAACTTGAGTATGCTTACAGGTTTGCATTTAAGCAAGCTCCAGCCTTATGCTCGTAGAATTAAAGAAAAATTAGCCTTAGAACAAGCTATTAATCTTGATCGCAAATCTTAAATTTACTGAAAACCAATGAAAGCTATCAATAATTTTCAATCCCCTTTTATTACCCAGACTTTAAAACTGGTGGGGATAGTATTAATCTTGTCTTTTCTATTAGACTTTGTAATTCTTGCTTTTCCGGCGGGAGAACGAGACGCTTTGTGGCAAATTGGTTTTATTACCGCTACTGTAGATCGGGGGATCACTCCCGTAATTGGACTAGCCTTTTTGATGGTAGGCTACTGGTTCGAGCGCAGTAATAATGATACCTTAACTCAGCCCCCATCGTGGTTAAGCTTGAAATTTTGGGCGCTATTATTATCTAGTTTGTTGGGATTGCTGTTTTTGGTAATGATTCCTTTGCACATCAATAATGTAAATACCGAAAGCGCTAGAGCCGTAGAGCGCATCAATGAAAATTCTTCCCAAGAAGAAGCCAAGTTGCAAAACGAAATCAGCCAAGCGCAAGCTCAGTTAGGCGATCCCAATGTCCGCACTAAGCTAGAATCTGACAAAAATAAATTTAAAACCCAAGTTACAGCTTTACTGCAAAACGAACAACAGTTTAATCAAGCCATCAATAGCGATCGCACTCCCGAAAATGAAAAAAAACTCCTGCGCCAATTTAAAGCTAACCCCAATGCTTTAGAGGACTTTTTAGTCCAGCAAAGCGATCCGGTTGCTCTGGGGAGTAAAAGACTCGCTCAACTCCAAACCCAAAAGCAAAAGTTGGTAAATCAAGCAAAACAAGAAGCCTTACAGTCTAGTATTAGAATGACTGTCCGTAGTTTATTGATATCGACTGCTTATATTTTTATTGGCTGGATGGGTTTAAGGAGTCTACTTAGCACCAAGAAATCGCGGCAAAACCCAAGCGAAACCTAATCTAACCTACAATAAAAATAATTGTGACGATTTTTGAGCCTGAAGGTGTATGTATGCTGAGTATATGTAACTAAAAGTAATTTTTAGCGATAACCCTAAGACTTAAAGTAAGAACATAGACTTTATCTAATCGTTGGGTTTTAAGTGCGTGTCGGTAAGACCTCAAAAGCAATTATTAAAGGAGAGTGAGCAATTAGTGCTTGAACGCTTCAAACAAGATTTGAAGAATGACTTAATCGCCGGGTTATTGGTAGTAATTCCCTTAGCTACCACAATTTGGCTAACAATTACGGTCGCAAGTTGGGTTGTAAACTTTCTCACGCGGATTCCCAAACAAATAAATCCCTTTGACGACCTGAACCCAATATTAGTAACTTTGCTGAATCTGGGAGTTGGGTTAGCAGTACCTTTATTGTGTATTTTGCTCATTGGCTTAATGGCGCGCAACATAGGCGGACGGTGGTTGCTAGACGTGGGCGAAGATGTACTAGAGGCGATTCCTCTAGCCGGAGCCGTTTATAAAACTTTAAAGCAACTACTTGAAACCTTACTTAAAGACACTAACGGCAAATTTCGTCGCGTGATTTTAGTAGAGTACCCCAGACGAGGAATATGGGCGATCGCTTTTGTCACAGGCAGCATGAGTAATGAAATTCAAGCTCAAATGGTGCGCCCGGTAATAAGTGTATTTATTCCGACAACTCCAAACCCAACTACCGGATGGTATGCAGTAGTTCCCGAAGACGAAGTAATCAATTTATCCATGTCGATTGAAGATGCTTTTAAAGTAGTAATTTCAGGCGGGATTGTCGCCCCCAGCACCTTAATAAATTCCTTACCCGGAAACGATCTAAAACTCGAAGCACCCCACCCAGAAACAATTTTATAGACATCGCCCTTTCTTAAAAATCCTTTCCTATAATTGCTATGCAAACCCAAACACCTCGCCGAATTGCCAGGGAACTCGCGCTATTGAGCTTGAGCCAACGCACACAATCACCAGAACAGCTAGAAAATCAAGAAATATCAGATTTACTCTTAGCCGCCATCCGCACTCTTACTACCGAAGCCCAAGACGCGCTAACAACAGCATCCTCAGAATTACAACGCAGTAGCGATCGCTTACTTAGCAGCGAAATTCGCGCCGCCGACGTAGAATCAGCACGGGTGATGGTGAACGAAGCAGTAGAAGTTACGCAAAGTGCGATTAATCGCTTGGGTGTAGCCTTAGAAATGCCAGAGTGGATACAACTTGCAAACCAACAAGAAGTCCGCAGTTATACCATTAGTGTTGTGGCGACAGTTAGCGCCAAAGTCAAGCAAATAGATGAAATACTAGGGGCAGCTTTAGTAGATTGGCAAGTACATCGGTTAGCCAAACTTGACCGCGATATTCTCAGAATTGCGATTTCCGAAATCTTATTTTTAGGTATACCCGATCGCATTGCCATCAACGAAGCGGTAGAACTTGCTAAACGCTACAGCAGCGATGAAGGACATAAGTTTATTAATGGTGTAATGCGCCGCGTCACAGAGCAACTAAAAGCTCCCACCGCTCCAGTTTCTTAATCTGTCCTAGATTCCTTCGACCGTACCTCCCCAATTTAAGTAAAAATGATTTTTAATTGGTTCCGCCGTCAATTTAACGATAAAGATACTCCTACCCCAGAAGAAGAACCCGATATTACCCCGGCGGAGGTAGAACCAGAAGCGCCCACAGCTTCTGAGGAAGACGTTGCGGCAGAATACTTAAAATTGGCTAAAGCGGCTTACCAAAATATTCAACAACAGCAACAAGAAAGCGGTGAAGTTGACCGCAAATCAGCCGCCCCACAAGAAGATAGTATTACTGAGGAATCTATAATAGAGCCAGAAACCTTAGTTTCGGAAGTTGACGCAGATGCAGAAACGTTAGTTTCCGAAGTTAACGAACTAGAAGTACAGAAGATTACTTCGGAAGTTGACGAACCAGATTCAGAAACTCTAGTTGCTCCCCAAGAGATAGAAGCAGCCCCCTTACCATTTTGGGCGCAAACGGAAGCCGACAGAGTAGCAAGAATAGAAAGGCTCAAAGCTACAGCCATTGAAGTTGAAACCGAAGCATTACCGCAAATTCCGCCGACGGAAGAATTATTAGTTGCCTTTGATGAAGGGTTTTTGTGGCCCTTAGAAATTTTAGCCGCTCAAGGTCGCCGCCCAGAAGATGTATCGTTAGAAGAAATTACCTGGCTCAAAAAACTCCGGCAAGGGTTAGATAAAACCCGCCGCAGTATAGTTAATCAACTTAAAGCAATCGTCGGTCAAGGGCCCCTCAATCAAGCGGCGGTAGACGAAATAGAAACCTTACTACTGCAAGCTGACGTAGGGGTACAAGCTACTGACTATATAATTAATGCCCTGCAAGAGCGACTTAAACAAGAAGCTTTACCCGCCGACGAAGCGGTTTCCTACCTCAAGCAAATTCTCCGCGATATGCTCGATCGCCCTTTAGAAAAATATTCTCGCACCTTTGTACCAGAAAAAGACACCCTGAATATTTGGCTGATGACGGGGGTTAACGGCGCAGGCAAAACTACAACTATCGGCAAACTCGCTAACATCGCCCAAAAATCGGGCTATAAATGCTTAATTGGCGCGGCGGATACTTTTCGAGCGGCGGCGGTAGAACAGGTGAAAATTTGGGGCGCAAGAAGTGGAACGGAAGTAATTGCTAATCCTGGACAAAATACCGACCCCGCCGCCGTAGTATTTGATGCGATCGCGGCGGCGCAGTCTCGTTCTATAGAATTATTGCTGGTAGACACGGCGGGACGCTTGCAAAATAAGAAAAACTTGATGGACGAACTCAGTAAAATTCGTCGCATTGTTGATAAAAAAGCCCCCGATGCTAAGGTTGAATCGCTATTGGTTTTAGATTCTACTCTTGGTCAAAATGGACTGAGACAAGCAGAGGTTTTCGCCGAAGCAGCGCAGTTAAGCGGTGTGGTTTTAACTAAACTCGATGGTACGGCGAAAGGGGGAATTGCTTTAGCTGTAGTACAGCAGCTTGGTTTACCAATTCGGTTTATTGGTGCGGGGGAAGGAATAGAAGATTTGCGCCCCTTTTCTAGCTACGAATTTGTGGAAGCTTTACTCAGTAGTTAGAAAAATGCAATAGTGCCTTAAATTTTTGCCTTCTTAGTGTCTAAACAAATGCCGCGATCGCAATGCTCGATCTGCCAAAAATAAGGTCGTAGCCTTTTGCAGAGATTAGCGATCGTAAAAATAATTAAAATTGCTAACGATCAAGTGGGCTAATCACTTCTCTACCACCGCGATTGAGAACATGGGTGTAAATCATTGTTGTTTTTACATCTTTATGACCCAACACCTCTTGTCCAGTGCGAATGTCATAGCCATTTTCTAACAAATGCGTCGCAAAGCTATGTCGCAAAGTATGAGGACTAGCATTTTTGGTTATTTCTGCCTGCCTTAATGCCCGCTTCATTGACCTTTGAATCCGATCTTCAGAAAGATGGTGTCTGCCTTTCTTCCCTGTACGTGGATCCACTGACCGAGTTGGGAATGGGAAAATATATTGCCAACGCCAATCCTTTGCAGCATGAGGATACTTACGAGCCAAAGCATAGGGCAATTCCACTTCCCCAAGACTTATTGATAAATCTTGCTGATGCAGAGCCTGAGCATATACTAATTGTTGCTGAAGTGGTTCAATTAGCTTTTTAGGCAACATCGTTATCCGATCTTGTTTGCCCTTACCATCGCGAATGATAATTTCCGCTTTTTCAAAATCAATATTTTTAACTCGCAGTCGGAGTCCTTCCATCAAACGCATACCAGTCTCATAAAGCAACTGCAAAAATACTCCTTCGACACCAATTAGCGATAAAACTTTATGAACTTCACTACGAGTCAAAACCACTGGCAACCTTTTGGGAACCCTAGCTCTCACTACATTATCGATATCAGGCAATTCTATCTTCAAAACCTGACGATACAAGAACAAAAGTGCTGAAAGTGCAATACTATATAAGAATTAAGTTTACATTTTTGAAGAATTCCCTTCGCTTTGTTCAAGGCTTCTACCGTAAAAGTGTGCAGGTATTTCTATATGAACCCTCAGTAAATGCGATGAAGTGGCGTTATGCCCGTTCTTTATCTTCTTCTGGTGGCAGCAGCCTATGGCTTCTTTTGTGCGCTTTATGATCTTTATCGAGTCTTCCAACTCAATACTAGTGGTGAGCGACTAGATTTCTTGCCACCTCAAGAGGGAGCAACTGTTAGAGCGCCAAAAAAACCTCTACCAGGAGGTAGAGCAGCAGAAGCCGAAGTAGAGGCTGATGGAAGTGCAGTCTCCCAGGTTCCATAGTTTTTACTATACGGTTTTGATAGGCTATTTGTCATTTTGCATCGAGTGGTGATGGTTAATGGTGTAGTCACAGTCGCATAACAAATCGTTGGAGCCGCCGTATTGAGGATATCTGTAAGAGCTAAATGTTACTAGCAGCCGCTTAGCTCAATCGTTAGACTGCTCAATTTTCCGATTATCGCAGTCCTCCCTAAACCACACTAATATAAGGTATCTGAGCAGCTTCTCAGGCTGGAGCTATCAAAAAGCGAAAGAGTTTGTGAACCTTAAATCTACACTGAATATTATGGACATATTTTCTAGTGATGAATTATCCGTTGGATCAGTAGTCCTTACAGAAATAGGGGTATTGCTTGGGTGGTTCAAAAAGGTAGGCGTTGCAGAGGATACCAACTCTGGGAATAAAGCCTCCCTTATCATAAGCAGTATCCCATTATGGATTCCTGAGATGATTTCCAGTGCTTATGCACTATCGGTTGAAGAAGTTATTTGTTCAGGACACGATCGCTTGATCGTATTTGTGGGTGCTGAGGAAAGGGTTAAAGTTCTAAGAATCGGTTTGCTAGAGCGACTAGGGATTTGCAACCCTCCTCGGAAGGCATATAGTCCTGCTGGCTACTCATGGAAGGGTAAATGGAATGATGAAGACGATCGTGGGTTTTCTCACGCAGCCGTTCCGCGCCGACCAAACCCACCACCAACAGATAGTGCAGTAGAAGCCGAAGTAAAGGCTGATGGAAGTGCAGTCTCCCAGGTTCCATAGTTTTTACTATGCGGTTTTGATAGGCTATTTGTCATTTTGCATCGAGTGGTGATGGTTAATAATGTAGTCACAGTCGCATAACAAATCGTTGGAGCCGCCGTATTGAGGATATCTGTAAGAGCTAAATGTTACTAGCGGCCACTTAGCTCAATCGTTATGCCGAACCGAAGAGTCCGTTGAGATTGTCTGTTTTCAGCCGAGATTGGGCAAGCAAAAATGGTTGGCTACGTTGTTGAGTTTGGAGAGGCGATCGCGCTAAACTCTGCTTTGCGGCTGAAACTAGTTTACATCTTGAGTGCAGGTTATGAAAGCAATTTTAAGGGTGAGAGCGATCGCTAGACTGTATGAGTTACTAAAGCAATTCACAGGTATGCCCAATAACCGCATTATGATCGTTGGTAATTCTGCAAGCGGCAAATCCACCTTGTCAGAAGCAGTTGCCAAAAAAGTTGCTGGACGAGGACTTTGCTACTAAACCGCAGGTCAGATTAAATGGAGATCTGTCAGTTGAAAAGTTATGCTCACAGATAATCTCAGAATCACGATAGATTCTGAGGTGGGCAACTCAACAGCTTTGCTTCTGCCAGAGGCATCGCTGAGGTTAAGATGTAGGAGTAACCTTAAAACGAGGTCAACAATGTCATGACAGTTCGCCAACCTCGCTATAGTAAAGAGGAATTCGCTCGGCGCGGTGACGAGATTTATGAATCTCAGGTGCATCCTCAAGTCGCGAAAGGCAACCATGGCAAGATTGTCGCGATCGATATCGAAACCGGAGATTTTGAAGTCGATAAAAGCGAAATTGCCGCTTGCGAGCGCCTCGAAGCTCGTCGTCCCGATGCCCAAATCTGGATTATGCGGATTGGTTCTCGCCATGTTCGTCGTTTCGGCGGACGCACCAAGAGAACTGCATGATTACGGGATTTGTTAATGTCGAGTTTGAGCCGATTATTCCGCTCTCACTTCGTCGCGCTGATGGCAAAGTCTTTACGCAAGATGCGATCGTAGATACAGGTTTCAATGGCTGGCTTTCCCTGCCTCCCGATTTAATTGCTGAGTTAAACTTGAAATGGAAAAGACGAGGACGCGCTATTCTCGGAGACGGCAGTGAGTGCGTTTTCAATGTTTACGAAGCCGTTGTAGTTTGGGATGAAACCTTGCTAACCATTCCAGTAGACGAAGCTGATGCAGAACCCCTTGTTGGGATGTCGCTCATGGAAGGTTATGAGCTAAAAATGCAGGTTTTTGAGGGCGGTCGTGTCGAACTCCGCAAAGTCAACACAGTCTAACAATCCCGTTGTACACCGACCGTACAGAGTTTTTTCGCGGAGTCCGAGAAGTTATTAGCGGCGGGTGAACGGGGGCGTTATGCCGAACCGATAAGTCAGTTTAGATTGTCTGTTTTCAGCCGAGATTGGGGAAGCAAAAATGGTTGGCTACGTTGTTGAGTTTGGAGAGGCGATCGCCCTAAACTCTTCTTTGCGGCTGAAATTAGTTTTAATTCTAGGTGCAAGTTATAAATGGCCTCGCCTTTCACTGGAAGTTTTATCCATCCGTCTAAAAATGAAACAGAGGTGTAAAGCCGCCTTTAATTAGTAAAAGCGATCGCAGTTTTTTCACTTATCCTATGGATTGCTGCAAGTTCTTGTGGATGTCTGATTGCCTATGTTTAACTACTAAAATGCGATCGTTTAATTAGGTAGGAGCCATGCGACTTTCTAAAATGTTATTTGTTACTCTGCGGGAAGATCCTACAGAGGCAGAGATTCCCAGTCATAAATTATTACTAAGAGCGGGTTATATTCGTCGCATTGGTAGCGGTATTTATGCTTATTTGCCTTTAATGTGGCGCGTATTGCAAAAAGTCTCAGCGATCGTGCGCGAAGAAATGAACGCAACAGGAGCGCAAGAATGCTTATTACCTCAAATCCAACCTGCGGAATTGTGGCGAGAGTCTGGGCGCTGGGATACTTATACTAAAGCTGAAGGAATTATGTTTTCCCTCACCGATCGTCAAGATCGAGAATTAGGCTTAGGGCCCACCCATGAGGAAGTAATTACTACTGTCGCCCGTGAAACAATCCGCTCATACCGTCAATTGCCCGTACATCTCTATCAAATTCAAACTAAGTTTAGAGATGAAATTCGCCCCCGCTTTGGCTTGATGCGCGGACGGGAATTTATTATGAAAGATGGCTACTCTTTTCATCCTGATACTGAAAGCCTGAAAAAAACTTACAATGATATGCACCAGGCGTATAGTAATATACTGCGTCGTTCGGGTTTGGCATTTCGAGCCGTGCAAGCTGATTCTGGAGCAATTGGCGGTTCGGGTTCGCAAGAATTTATGGTATTAGCGGAAGCTGGGGAAGATGAGGTACTTTATACCGAAGATGGAGAATACGCAGCTAACGTAGAAAAGGCTGTATCTTTGCCACCCGATGCGGAAACTTCACCCTTTATAACCTACGAAAAGCGCGAAACTACAGGTACAGACACAATAGAGAAAGTCTGCAAGTTGCTCAATTGTTCGCCGATAACCTTAGTTAAAAATGTCCTTTATCAGGCAGTTTATGACAATGGCACAACAGTTTTAGTTATAGTTAGCATTCGCGGCGATCGCGATGTCAATGAAGTTAAGTTGCAAAACCATTTAAGTAGCGTAGCTGGGCAATATAGCGCCAAAAATGTCTTAGCTTTAACCGTTCCCGATCTAGAAGCACAAAAAAAATGGGCAGCTAAATCTTTACCTTTGGGTTACATTGCGCCCGATATTGGTGACGATTATATAAAGAGCGATCGCACTATTCATCCCAAATTCTTGCGCCTAATCGATGAAACCGCCGCCTCACTGCAAAACTTTGTTACTGGTGCAAATGAATCTAACTACCACGTAGTCGGTGCAAATTGGGGACAACAATTCCCTAAACCATTACAAGCTATAGATTTACAAAAAGCAAGAGCAGGCGATCGCGCTATTCACAATCCTACCCAAATCTTACAAAGTGCTAGAGGTATTGAAGTTGGGCATATTTTTCAACTAGGGACGAAATACTCACAAGCCTTGGGAGCTACCTATACAAACGAACAAGGAGAGGAATTGCCCTTAGTTATGGGTTGTTATGGTGTGGGGGTGTCCCGTTTAGCACAGTCTGCTGTAGAGCAATCTTACGATAAAGATGGCATTATTTGGTCAGTTGCGATCGCGCCTTATCACGTCATTATCTGCATTCCTAATATTAGCGACACCCAGCAAGTGGAAACAGCAGAAAAACTCTACACAGAATTAAACGCCGCAGGAATTGAGACTTTATTAGATGATCGGGGCGAACGAGCGGGAGTTAAGTTTAAAGATGCCGATTTAATTGGTATACCTTACAGAATCGTTACCGGGCGCAGTCTGAAGGAAAATAAAGTTGAAGTAGTCGAAAGAAAAAGCCGCCAATCTCAAGAAATTCCAATTGATGAAGTAGTATCTACTTTAAACCAGTGGATTAAAGCCGCCTTGACCGCTTAAAGTAGCATATTTTTTCACTTTCTAAGCTTGCACTTTTACAGGTGCTTTCAGGAGTTCAATGTTTTGAATCTCTAGGATGCCACTACTTTCAAAATCAACGCTAATCTGAACTTTCGTAGGATTAGTGTCTTTCTTGAAATGGGCGCGAACTTCAAAGGAATGCCACTTTTCAGTTTGTGAAATGCTTGTTGACCAAAATCTCATTGTTTTAATCCCTTGCTGCTTATATAAACCCAAGTTTACAGCGATTACTTTTTCGGTATTTAATGCCTTTGCTTGAAATCGACAAGCAAGTACGCATTCTGGCTCGATTGGTTCGCCAATTTCAAATAAAATCACCTTCCGCAAGGGATCTGTTGTGTTTAGGCGGAAAGAATTATCGTCGTAGGCTTCAATCCGCCAGCTTTCTCCAACGACGGTAATGCCTCCTTTTGTAATAGTTGGCTCCGCAATAGCAAATTGATGAATGAGTGTAAATGGTTCTGCGGGTTCTGGAATAGTAAGATGTTTTTCAATCTCTTTAAAAGCTTCCCCTACTTTAGAAACAATCAAGCCTGTCAAGTTCTTAAATAAATCGTCAAACATACAAATGCCAGGGAACAATACATCTATCATTCCCAAATTGCAGGCTAAAACTACAGTGAAATTTTTAACTATCCTCCTATCTAGTCTCTTAGGCTTACTTTCGCCTACAGGCTTAGTTGTCGAAAAGGTTGCAACTAATGCCGTGCGATAGCGCAAGCGCGCACGCAGGGCTTCGCAATTTGCCCGTGTCGAACAACTACAAGTTCGCGTAGATAACCCTCCTAGTTACCAATTTTTGCAAGGAAAAGTTCAAAAAGTCCGCATTGCTGGTAGAGGTTTGCAGCTAAAACAATTAAATATTCGCCTAGCGGTATTAGAATTAGAAACCGATCCTACTGACTTAGATATCTCTAGTCTAAGGCGAGGAAGTCCAAAGCTAGAGCAACCTTTGCAAGCTGGGATACGTCAAGTTTTCAATTCCCAAGACATCAATCAAGCTTTGAAATCCCTTGCTGTAGTCAATAGGTTGCAAAACTTGGGGCTTAATATCCTCCAAACCCCGTCTAGCCAGCAACAACGTTTGCAAGCCATCAATCCCCGCGTAGAATTTTTGCCCAATCTTCTGCGATTACAAGTACAACTAACTGAGGCAAAAGCCCCGCCCTTAGCGATTAAAGTAGAGATGGGACTAAATATTATTGCTGGGCGACAAATCCAAATTGTTGACCCTGTAATATACGTAAACCAGGAGAAAATACCCCAACAAATTGTTAATGCGATCGCTATAAACCTCAATAAACAACTCAATCTCGCCATTTTAGAAGCTTACGGCATTCAATCTAAAATTTTAAAATTAGCGATCGCTTCAGAAAAGTTAGAAATTGCTGCCTTTGTGCGCTTAGACAAGTCCTCACCATTATTGAAAAGTCTTCGGAGATAACCCCATGACACGACAACAACGAGTTAACCATATTTCAGGAAGTGCGATCGCCTTTGCCATTTCCGCCGCCTTGGCGGCTGGTGGTGGGCTGGCTTGGTGGAGTTTTCAACCACCCAATTCTGTCCCCTCAAGCGTTACACCCAATGTAGTCCAGAAGCCCCAAACCCCAGCTACAACCCAATCTACTACCGCAAAAATCTACTTACTCAAGGATACAGGTAAAAATTTAGAGCTTGTGCCTTTGCCCATAGAAGTCAACACCGACCAGCCCAACACGGTTTTAACCGCAGCTTTTAATAGTTTGCTGACAAATACTGACAACGGAACAGCCAGTAGTACAATTCCCGAAGGCACAGAGCTTCGTAGCGTCAAGATCCTTGATGATGGCATTCACGTTGATTTATCAACAGAATTTACTACTGGCGGCGGTAGCGCCTCAATGATTGGTCGTTTGGCACAGGTTATTTATACGGCAACAACCTTACAACCAGAGGCAAAAGTGTGGATTGATGTGGAAGGGAAACCTTTAGAAATTTTAGGCGGGGAAGGGTTAGAAATAGAGCGCCCTATGACACGCCAAAGCTTTGAAGAAAACTTTTCACTCTAACTTACCTTGAAGGCAAGCCATTAGCCTCTTGCCTTTTGCTCACCCCCTGTCCCTTGCCATTGAGGACGCGGAATTGGTGAGCTTGCTTTTCGATCCGGCTTGCCAAGCGATCGCATACTTGATTGCATAATTCAAAAATCATTTCATCTTCCACGCGGTAGTAAGCACAAGTTCCTTCGCTGCGACGGCTCAAAATCCCTGCCTGCCACATAATTTTTAGGTGTTTAGAGACATTTGCTTGACTTGTATGAGTTGCTTCTACAAGTTCTTGGACGCATTTCTCGCGATCGCGCAGCAAATTTAGTAGACGCAAGCGCATCGGTTCGCTTAGGAGGCTGAAGTATTCAGCTACTTGTTGCACAATTTCTGATGGAACAGATATTGCTGATTTCATTAAGATCACCCTAAAAGCACTGATCCCAAGATTTTAGCAAGGATTTGGAAATCAAGCCGTTTATATTGCTCAGTTTGGATTTATTCTCATTAAAGGTTGCCCGTATTCAATCGGTTCGCCATCTTGAACGAGTATTTGCATTACTTGCCCCGATACCTCCGTTTCAATTTCGTTCATTAATTTCATCGCTTCAATAATACACACGGTTTGACCCAGACGAATGCGATCGCCCACTTCCACAAAAACCGCTTCTCCCGGAGCCGGGGCGCGGTAGAATGTCCCTACCATTGGCGAAATCACCTCCACAGATTTTTGCTCCAGTGGTGACGTACTTTCAGGCTCCTGTGTGTCTATTACTGGCTCTGTTCGACGTTCTCCTAATTCTTGGGTGTTGACCGCCGGGAAAGCCGCCTTTAAGCCCTCTGTTGGCGCTGCTCCTGGGATGACACTGGAGTTTTTGCGAATTGTCAGTTCAAAATCATCGCTTTTGAGGGCAAAATCGGTAATATCCGTTTGAGAAATTGTAATTAAAAGTTGGCGCAGTTCGTTAAAATCGAGTGGCACAGCAAGTATTGACCTCATTTATTCGCGATCGCAATATTTTTTTGCTAGAATAATATTGCAATTAATACAAATTTACCTTGGCGTAGGTAAGGCTCCTTTTCAACAATCTTTATTCTCGCCCTTGGTAGCTATCGGTACGAGTATCAATGCGGATGCGTTCGCCAGTAGTGATAAATAGTGGAACCATTATCATCGCCCCAGTTTCAACAGTAGCGGGTTTTGTACCCCCGGTTGCCGTATCGCCTTTGAGTCCTGGATCGGTTTGGGTGACTTCTAAAACTACCGTATTTGGCAATTCAACTTCTAATATTTGCTCGTCCCAGCGCACGACGTTGACTTCCATGCCTTCCTTAATGTACTTAATGCGATCGCCAATTTGACGTGCGCTTAAGCGATTCTCCTCGTAACTTTCCATATCCATGAACACATAGTCATCACCTTCTTTGTAGGTGTGTTGCATAGTGCTTTTTTCTAGATTCGCTTGAGGTACAGTTTCCCCGGCTCTAAAGGTGCGTTCTACCACACTGCCAGTCTGGGAGTTTTTTAGTTTCGTCCGCACAAAAGCCGAACCTTTGCCCGGCTTGACGTGGAGAAATTCTATCACCCGCCAAACCGCACCATCTAATACAATCGTTACACCAGGTCTAAAATCATTACTAGAGATCATGAGAAAATTGGCTGAAATTTTTAGCAGGACAATCGGCATTTATTGTACCGCTTGGAGGGAACGAGAAAATTTGAATTTTTAGTTACAACGCCGATTCATGTAGACTGATCTGATGGCGCATTCTTTAAGTCCCATGACAAAATTGTGGAAACGCTGGCTTCAGCCCAGCTTGATTGTAACTCTGCTCGTTGTCTGCTTTTTAATAACCAGTGCTATTGGCTGGACTTCTCCTAGCAACGCCGCCTTACCTGCGGGTAATGCAATTACTGACGGCAAAGCATTGTTGCGTTACTCGCTACCCATTGACAATCCAACAGTACGAGAATTGCAAGCTTCCTTAGAAGATATTGCGGCTCAACTACGCGCAAATCGTCGCTGGGGGGCTATTTCCGGCGATCTAAAAAAAGCTAATAAAATCGTTAAAGATCGTTCAGCCAAATTGTTAGCAACCGTCCCCGAAGAACGCAAATCTCAAGCAACAGCTTTAATCGACCAAATCCAAGCAGGTATAGAAACTCTCCAACCAGCCGTAGAAGCTAAAGAAAAAAATCAAATTTGGGAAGACCGAGCTAAATTACTACGTTTAGTAGGACAGTTAGAAGACCTGATGGCGGTTGGGTTTCCCTTTGAAGTACCAGCCGAGTACAGCAACTTGCCTCAGCTTAAAGGTCGCGCCACTGTAGAAATAGCTACAAATAAAGGCGATCTAACAGTGGTTTTAGATGGCTACAGCGCCCCAGTTACGTCAGGAAACTTTGTTGATTTGGTGCAACGAGGTTTTTATAATGGCTTAGAGTTTACAAGAAGCGAAGACTCTTATGTATTGCAAGTCGGCGATCCTCCAGGTAAAGAAGAAGGATTTATCGATCCTGATACTGGTAAATACCGCGCTGTTCCTTTAGAAGTGCTTGCCGAAAACGATAAAATTCCAACCTATGGCATTACTTTAGAAGATGCGGGACGTTACCGCGACGGAGTAGTTTTGCCTTTTTCTGCTTATGGAACTCTAGCTATGGCTCGTCCTGAAGGCGATGCTAATGGTGCTTCTTCGCAATTTTTCTTTTTTCTGTTTGAACCGGAACTTACCCCCGCCGGGAGAAATTTGTTAGACGGTCGCTATTCAGTGTTTGGCTATTTGACCGAAGGGAAGGAAATTTTGGAACAACTCAAAGCTGGAGACGTAATTAAATCAGCTAAAGTTGTCGCAGGATTAGAAAACTTAGTCGAGCCAAAGGTTGCTTCTAGTAAAGAATAATGGGATAAAGTTTTGAGGACGCAAATCTTTGTAACTCAAAACTTTATTTTTCTCCTGGACACAATGCGCCTAGCTACCACAATTGAAGCCATCCTTTACTTGAAAGGTCAGCCCCTAACTATTACCGAGATCGCCGAATATGCAAAAAGCGATCGCCAAAGTGTAGAATACGCCCTAATTGAACTCATAGACGACTACGCCCACCGCGATACCGCCCTTAATGTTGTTGAAACTGATTCTAGCTACAGCCTACAGTTGCGCGCAGATTTTCAACCATTGGTACAAGCTTTGATTCCTTTAGAATTGGGCGTAGGAGCTTTACGGACTTTGGCGGCGATCGCTCTCTATTCCCCAATTAGTCAAACTCAATTAGTTGATTTGCGTGGCTCTGGGGCTTATCAGCACGTCCAAGAATTGGTAGAACTAGGTTTTATCCGCAAACGCCGACAAACCGATTCTCGCTCTCACCTGCTGTCGCTAACGCCAAAATTTAATCAGTATTTTCAAACGGAACAATTGCCCCAAGAATTACTCGCCAGCTTACCCCAGCAATTAGAAATAGAATTTGCCTCGACAAATCCCAACTAAATATATGTAATAGTTGATACAATTTAAGTGTAAAAATTAATTAATAACGGGCTTTATAAGCCGTGACATCTAAAATAGATGTATAAAATCTCAACAATTATCCTGTGGTAGGTTGCCGTTTTAAGCAATCTTAGGTCACAGTAGAGATCGATTATCTAAAATTACACATGGTTTTTAATTCTGACTTTCTCAGCGACAACGCCCAAGAAGACCGAGTAAACCCACTGTTAAAATATCTCCAAAGTCAGTCTCCAGAGATTTTGTCTCATGTGGCTAGGTCTGCAAGCCCGGAAATTAAGCAAATAATTTCTCACAACGTTCAAGGGCTAGTGGGGATGATGCCATCGGAACATTTTAATGTCAAGATTAGCACCGACAAAGACAATTTAGCCGGATTACTAGCCTCAGCAATGATGACAGGCTACTTTTTGCGCCAGATGGAACAAAGAATGCACTTAGAAGATTTGGCGGACTCGGTAGCGCCACCGATTGACCCTTTAAGTAAAGATTAGTTCTAGCGCGGACGACCTAAAGTAGTGATGTAGATAGCAGCCTCGTCAAGGGGAATGCCTAAAATTTCATTAACGCGATCGTCAAAAAACCCGGCAATCCCGCTTACACCCAAGTTAAGACGGATAGCAGCTAAATTAAGGCGTTGTCCCAAATGCCCTGCATCCATGTGGAGGTAACGGTAAACGCGATCGCCATATTGAGCTATGGCGGCTTGCAAATCGGCGGTATGAAACAAAACTGCTGCCGCATCTCGTCCCAAATCTTGCCCCAAACAAAGAAAGTGTAATTCTCGGCGGAAGTTTTTAAACCTGATTTGGCGCAATTCTTGAACTTTGGGGGCGTAGTAATAACAACCAGATTCTAAGCCTTCTACCCCCGAAACAGCAATAAAGGTTTCAATTAGATGCAAGGCAAAATAATCGGGCGCTCCATCTAATTCTTGGTGGATATAGTTTTGCGGCTGGTAGGTAAAATCGAGTAAAGCAATGAGTTCGTCTAAGGTCAAATTTTCGCCATTGTAGGCGCGAGTAGAGCGGCGTTGAAAAATAGTTTGTTCTAAGCCTGCTAATTTACCACTCCAATCCATTGGCGCTGAAATGGTTGGTACTTTGAGGCAAAAAGGAAAATTATATTTATCTTCCTTAATCTGCGATCGCTCTACTTCTAGACTAATAGATTCAATCGCTGTAGCTTTGTGGTAATAAGGTAACAACTGACCATCAGCAATGGTTGGGTAATCTGTTCTAATCGCTGAAGGTAGCGCCGTTAAACCTCTAGATAAGTTTTGTTGGACTTCTAGTAAGTCGGCTAATCCAATAATTGCTGTCGTACCTTCAGTATCCGCATCCAAGTAAAGCAAGTTATTCACCGCTTCATCAACAAAACCACCGATGAGATGGGGGCGAAAATCATTGATAGCTCCCGTAAGCTCGATATTGCCTAGTAAATGCCCCGTATCTAAAAATATCCGCCGATAAGCCCGGTCTTGATAGCGCCAAGCCGAGCGCTGAAATACTGCCGTAATGGCGATCGCAAGGTGGGTATCTTGTAATACCGGATGCCAACAGCAAGCCGATTGTAAGCTTTGCCAAACCTCACTTTCCCAAAAATGAACTAACGAATGAGTCTGAGCTTGGTAGTTGTATAGTCCTGGAGGGAGCAACGGTGTACCGCGAGAAATTAAATAGATTTCGGCAGGATATAAGCCCCCCGCCGACGGTGCAGCCCTTAAATATACGGGCGCTCCAATGGTATCTACCCTAACTGTTAACCCATAGCTAGATAACAATAGCCGCGACAATCGCCGCCACCATACCTCTGTTGTTTCTTCTTGGAGGTAGGGTTTTAGATCGATAGTTTTTCCTAACTTATACTCCTTAAAAGGCGATGGTTGTTTGCTCCAATCTAAACTTCGACTTTTGGAAGCGATCGTTTCCTCGTCGTATTTAGTTCGTTCGTGGTAATGCTGGGTTATCGAGAGCTTCAGTTCTGACATCAAAGTTTAAATAGGTTTCTGGTGTTAAATATTTGTACTTGTCGCTTAAGCAGGAAAGATAGAAAAACAGTATTATTACGGAATTTTTCTTTAAATTAAAAGTATTTTTACCTAAATTTAACCAAAGCTTAGTTTTCTACGATCAAAAAACAACTAAATTTATGATCAGACATTCGGTTTTTACGGAAACAGGTATTGGAGATGACGTTATCGGTAGAACAAGATATTAGTCATCATCGCACCCCAATAACCCTGAGTCCTTGCTGCGATTATTCGGGACTACTTAATACTGGTAGTAATACACAGAAAACTCAGTTATTGTGGTTGTCTGTAATTTTACTTAGTATTTTTTTTGTAGCAGAATTAGCGACAGGGCTTTGGAGTGGTAGTTTGGCACTCCAAGCAGATGCAGGCCATATGTTAACAGACGTTAGCAGCTTGGGTCTAGCTCTAATATCTAAAAGATTAGCTCCTAGACCAACTAATCAGCGAGCAACCTTTGGGCATCAGCGCGTAGAGGTTCTGGCAGCTTTAGCTAACAGTATTACTTTAATTGCGATCGCTCTATCCGTTGCTTGGGAAGCTGTAAATCAGCTACTAAACCCAACTCCAGTCATGGGAATGCCGATGCTAATCTTAGCAGGAGTTGGGCTATTGGTTAATGGTATCAACATTGCCTTAGTGTACAAAGCTAGCCAAAACGATCTGAACTTGCGTGGGGTTTTCCTGCATATGGTAGCAGATACGGCTAGTTTTGGCGGGGTAATTCTGGCGGCTCTAGCTCTTTACTTCCTAAATTGGTTATGGGTGGATGGAGTTATTAGTTTGCTAGTAGCGTGTTTTTTGGGATGGGGTGCTTTGCCCATATTCCAAGAAAGCTGGGCAGTTTTGATGGAGTATGCGCCAAGTTCAATTAACTTGGCGGAAGTTGAAGCCGTACTCAAATCCTTCAATGGCGTTAAGCAAGTAGAAAAATTACATATTTGGACAATAAGTTCTCATCGCGTAGCGCTGATTGCTCATCTAAATGTAAATTTGCCTAATGGTATTGATCGCGATCGCTTATTAGGGCGGCTACAAGCTCACCTGAGGCAAGAGTTTGATATTGAGGAAATTACTTTACAGCTAACAAGCTGTAACAAAGAATCCTTTGTTGTACATCCTTTACTCCATAGCAATCTTATTGAGTTATTTGCTCGCAAACAACCCTAGATTGCTACTAAGTAAAACGCCCAAAATTTGATCTGTCAACTTAGTCACACTAACAATTATGCGCGTCCATCATCTTGCTATTCTCCTGGGGCTGACTACAGCAACCGTTGCATCAACCCAGCTATCTGTACAAGCTGCGACGATGACCTACCAAGTTCAGTCGGGGACGACTACCGTCAGCTTAGACAAGGAAGCTCTTTCACCCTTTGGTCTATCTTACAAGCTCGACTTGGATATTATTCCTCCCAGCAACAATCCAGGTATCGTCGGCACAAACTTTACGTTTAGCTACGACGACCAAACAAAAGTTTTTATTCCTCTAAGCGGTGCTATCGAGCATACAGGTAGCGTTGCTTTCAATGTAGACCAAGCACAGTTAGCTTTGCTATCCCCCTTTGAAATTGGCAACTTCTCCCTTGGGTTTGACGACGCTGGTTACTACCTTCGAGATAACGTCAGCACTGGTCAAAGACTATTTGACCTGAAAATAAATAATGCGCCTACCTTCGATGGCACAAATTTATTGATTGAAGGCGCGGACGTAGCTTTTTCTCAAGACTTTGACACTATCCTAGACAACGCGGCTGGTTATGACGTAGATATAGCAGGTCTTACGGTTGCTCAAGCACGAGTCAGCGCTACTGCCGTTCCCGAACCAGAAGCTAATATTGGCATCTCGCTAATACTAGCTGCGGGTATGGCGGCGACTATCAGACGGCGTTATCAAGCTAAAAAGTTAAAGTTTTAAGCAATGAGTATAAGCCGCGTAATTGGAACTTGCTTAGTAGTAAGCTTGTTAAGTAGTTTTCCGGCTATGGGAGCCGAAAACAAGCAAATTACTTATACGCTAAATAGTCAAAGCGATCGCAGCTATAAAGCTTTAACTCAGCAAGCGGAGTCTTTAGCAGAAAAATTAATTAAGCAAGCCTTCGCGCAAAATCCTCAATTGACAGAGGTTGCTGTCTCCATCATCGGCGAACGCAATGGGCAAGAAGTGCCTCTATTAGCTGCTAAAGTTTCTCGCGCTAACTGGCAAGCAAACCCCCAAATCCAAGCGTGGACGCGGTATTTTAGCGCTTCTGCGGTACTGCTAGGCTTCAACCAAGTACAGCCCCCAAAAAATGCAGTCCGCGCTCCGCAGAACAGTGACTTCATGAATAAAGAAGTAGCATCTTCGCATCTAGAACCTAATTTCTACTAGTAAGTTGAAACAAAGTTCAGTTTTTAATCACTAGAGGTATCAGCAATGATGAATATTCTCAAAAAACGTTGGCAACGGTTAGCTTGGTTTATAGCTAGTCTTTTAACTGTCATGTTGTTTTCGGTCACTTCTAACCAAGCACCGACTACTGCGGCAGTTAGTCCCAAGACGGTAGTGCAGTCTAGTTTTTCTAATGTCGCCTTCGACCGATTTGCGGCTTCACACCTAGAGCCTAACTTCTATCAATAATCTCAATTTCAATAAAAATTAGCTAATTAGAGGCACTGCAATGATTGCATGGTTTGGAAGACACCTACGGTGGCTGGCTTTTTCGTGGGCGAGTCTACTATGTGTGAGTATGTTGGTGTTTGGAATGCCAGCACAAAGCGCGATCGCCGCAGGTAACGGAATCAACGTTATTTTGATGATTGGTGATGGCATGGGCTGGGAAATGGCTCGCGCCGCCGCCGTTGCTAAAGGTACGCCTTTGTATAAGAGCGGTAAAGGTAGAGGCTTGAGCTTTCAGAACCTAGCTGGTTACGCTCAAATGACTACTTACGGAACCACCATAGCTGGAACTCCCGCAGCTACCGCCACTAACCCGACTCCTGTACCTACTTTTAATACTGGTAATTCTGCTTTAGATAACTCCACCTTAGCTGCCACCGACCCTCTAACAGCAACGGGTGCAAGTCCAGTTCGTCCTGGTTTTGCGTTTAAGCCTTTACCTTTCAACCCTGGTACAGAGGCAGATGGTGGTAGCACTGACTTATCCTTGGGTAACTTGGTCGGTTACGAACCACAAAAAGGCGGACCCAATCCTTGGACACCTATTAGCCCCGCAGTAGCTGCGGCTAGTGGTTACAACAAAGAGTATATCAAGCATAGCTACCCTGACTCTGCTAACACAGCGACCTCCCTGTACACCGGAGTTAAAACTTATAACAACGCGATCAGCGTAGACATTTTTGAAAAAAACCTAACGACAATCTTGCAAACTGCCGCCAAACTCGGCAAAGCTACAGGCGTAGTTACTTCTGTACCTATTACTCACGCCACTCCAGGAGCCGCGATCGCTAATGTTAACCGCCGCGCCAAATACGACGACAACACAGCTACCGCCGCTAACCCGATGCCAGTCTTGGACAGTATTTTGCAAGACGCTTTAGTAGAGTTTAAGCCTACAGTGCTATTAGGTGGCGGTCATCCTTTAGATTTTCAAAACAGAACTAACGTAGGACCAGTTAATAACTACACTTACATCCAGCAGGCGACCTACAACACGCTCAAAAACAATCCAACTAACAATAGGTACGGCTATACCTTCTTAGAGCGCGGTCCTGATGCTACTAAAAAACTGCTCGATACAGCAGAAGGAATTGAGCCAGAATCGGGCGATCGCTTGCTCGGCTTGTATGGCGCTCGTGGTCAAAATGGAAACTTGCCTACAAGTTCAGCTAATGGCGACTACAGCACTACAGGGCTAGATAATTTCTCCTTGTTTAGTTCTGCCAATAGCACTACAAATCTTACTCCAGGCATTCCTCAACCTGATACAATTCGTCCCTTGGCTCCTGGAGAGACTGACGCTCAGTTTATTGCTAGAGAAGTAGACGAAAACCCTACTCTTGCAGATTTGACCACCGCAGCTTTAGAAGTTGTCAGCAAGGACAAAGATGGTTTCTGGATGATTGTTGAAGGTGGAGATATCGACTGGGCTGCTCATGATAACAACATAGACAACCTGATCGGGACAATGAATAGTTTTGATAAAGCTGTTCAGACCACAATTGATTGGATCGAGAAAAATGGCGGCTGGAGAAAAAATCTCTTGATTGTTACTGCTGATCACGACCATTACTTAACATTAAATGACAATTTCCCCGAACTATTAAAAGCTCAGGGAGCAGACGCTTTAACATTCACAAATCATACTCCCGCCAGCGCCGGACACTTTTGGGGTTCAGATCCTAGCGTAAAATATGGCTGGGGCAGTCATACTAACCGTCAAGTGCCAGTTTATTATCAAGGCGGAACTTCAACCTTGACACAGTTTATTGGCAAAGGCTTCAAGTCTTACGGATTTGACGTACCTGGAGTTCCTGGTGCTGTAGACCAAGTTCACATCTATCAAGTTATGCTCAACGCCCTTACAGCGCCTGTAAGAAGTAATTAGTCTTGAAGTGACTTAAAAACAAAATAAGGGGAGGCATCGCGCCTCCCCTTATTTTTATGCTTTAACTAGATGTACTACTTAGATTCGGTAAAATCTGCATCAATTACATCATCGCCACTGGGTGGTGGATTAGTACCACTATCCCCTTCATCCCCAGGAGTGCCAGGGGCTGCACCGCCGCCACCTTGCTGATACAAGTTAGCGCCAATAGTGTACAGTGTTTGCTGGAGTTCGGGCATCAGAACTTTAATTTGCTCGTCGTTTTCCGAGGCGATCGCATCTCTGAGGTTTTTGACCATCTCCTCAATTTTCGTTTTATCATCGGCGGGGACTTTATCGCCCAAGTCAGCAATCTGCTTCTCGGCTTGGTAAGCTAAAGAATCTGCCTGATTTTTGCGCTCGATTTTCTCACGGCGCTCTTTGTCAGTAGAAGCATTTTGCTCTGCTTGTTGTACCATCCGCTCAACTTCAGACTTATCAAGGGTAGAAGCGCCCGTAATGCTGATGGACTGTTCTTTACCACTGCCTTTGTCTTTAGCTGTGACATTGAGAATACCGTTAGCATCAATGTCAAAAATAACTTCAATTTGCGGTACGCCACGAGGTGCAGGGGGAATGCCATCTAATCTGAAGGTTCCCAAACTCTTGTTATCGGTAGACATTTCGCGCTCTCCTTGAAGGACGTGAATTTCTACATTGCTTTGACCATCTACCGCCGTTGAGAATACTTCTGACTTCTTGGTAGGAATGGTTGTGTTGCGGGGAATAATTTTAGTCATTACACCACCAAGAGTTTCTACCCCTAGCGATAGCGGGCTAACGTCTAGTAGTAAGATCCCTGTAACATCTCCAGCTAGTACCCCGGCTTGAATTGCCGCACCTACAGCTACTACTTCATCAGGGTTAACAGTTTGGTTGGGATCTTTGCCTAAGATTCGCTTTACTAAGTCTTGGACAGCAGGAATCCGGGTAGAACCACCCACTAACACGATTTCATTGATGGCACTTTTATCCAACTTGGCATCGCGCATCGCGTTTTCTACAGGAACGCGACAGCGATCAATGAGGTCAGAACAAAGTTCTTCAAATTTGGCGCGGGTTAGAGTTGTATCTAAGTGCTTAGGCCCGTCTTGAGTAGCGGTAATAAAGGGCAAGTTAATTTCCGCTTGACTAACGCTCGATAGCTCGATTTTTGCCTTTTCTGCGGCTTCCGTTAGACGCTGCAATGCTTGCTTGTCTTTACGCAGGTCGATACCTTCAGACCTTCTAAATTCGTCAGCCAAGAAATCAACAATCTTTTTATCGAAGTCGTCACCACCTAAATGAGTGTCGCCGGAAGTCGCCAATACTTCAAATACACCGTCACCGACTTCTAGTACCGATACGTCAAAAGTACCGCCACCAAGGTCAAATACTAAGATTGTTTCGTTGCTCTTTTTGTCAAAACCGTAAGCCAAAGATGCGGCAGTCGGTTCGTTGATAATCCGCAATACTTCAACACCAGCAATCTTCCCGGCATCTTTGGTTGCTTGACGCTGGGAGTCGTTGAAGTAGGCAGGAACGGTAATTACTGCTTGGGTAACTGTTTCGCCTAAATATTTGCTGGCATCTTCTACCAACTTCCGTAGCACTTGAGCAGAGATTTCTTCGGGGGCATATTGCTTACCTGTACCGGGGCAGTCTAGCTTAACATTGCCACTGCCATCGCGGATAACTTTGTAGGAAACTTCTGTTGCTTCATTAGTGATTTCCTCGAATCTACGCCCGATAAAGCGCTTGACCGAATAAAAAGTATTTTCGGTATTCATTACCGCTTGACGTTTAGCGATTTGACCAACTAAGCGATCGCCATTTTTGGCAAAGGCGACCACTGATGGCGTTGTCCGAAAACCCTCAGCATTAGCAATTACGGTGGGTTTGCCACCTTCCATTACTGCTACGCAAGAATTTGTTGTACCTAAGTCAATTCCAACTACTTTTGCCATTGGAGATATTTGGCTCCCTATAACTACTTAAACTTTATGAACAATACAAAACTATTAATTGCACTTAGTACGCCGCTTTGGATACTAAGTTATATACTGAGCTTGACTAGCCAACGCTTCCTAGGGGGGTTTTCCGAACCTGGGGTAGGGCGGTCAACTTTTGAGGATTGGCTAACAACATCATCTTTAATTGCCGTTTTTTACTTTCACTATTGTTAATGTAAGTAAATTCAGGGTTTGAGTAATTAGGGCGAACCGTAATTTAATAGTTGTGTTTGCCGTCCGTAGCTTGTTTTTGGCAAAGTCTTTTAGTGCTACAAATAAATTTTGTTCGCAAAACCCCTCAAAGTAGCTAAATATATGTCATTTATCGCCCTGATTACTTTGATAGCTTAGAAGTCAGGTGTACTCTATCAAAATATTTTTAAGTACCGTTTTACTGGCTGCAAAGCCTAACGGCAGTAGGTTTTTGCGTCTTATGATGTCAGGCAAGTTATTAAATCAGCGCTACCGAATAATTGAAGTTTTAAAGGCAGGAGAATATTGTCAAACCTACCTAGCTATAGACATCACTCAACCAAATTATGGTAGGTGTATTGTCAAAGTGTTATCGACAAATAGCGATCGCGCTCTAAACTTGCCAGAGAATGTTAAAAAGTCGCTTTTTAGAGAAGTGGAAGCCCTAAAAACCCTCAACACGTGTAACTACATCCCTCGTCTTTTGGCTGACTTTGAAGAAGACAAAGAGTTTTATTCAGTCCAAGAATTAATTGAGGGGTATTCTCTAGATACAGAAATCTATCCAAGTTGCTGTTGGAGCGAAAATCGAGTTATTCAACTTCTGCAAGAAGTGTTAGAACTTTTAGCTGTAGTACACAGTTATGGATTAATTCATCGAGATATTAAACCAAGTAATCTGATTAGACAAAACGGTACTCACAAATTAGTTTTGATTGATTTTGGTGCAGCCAAGCAAGCTTGGACTCCAATGGTTACAGACCAAGAGAAAAATTACACTATTGCCCTTGGCGTAGGGGCGACAATTTCAATGGGTACGCCGGGATATATGCCCGCCGAGCAAGAGCGAGGTACACCCCGCTTTAGTAGCGATATTTATGCTGTGGGTATGATTGCTATTCAGGCATTGACGGGGCTAAATCCTCGGCAATTGCACGAAGACCCGCAAACTGGAGAAGTTTTGTGGCAGCAAGCTAAAGTTACCCCTGAATTTGCGAAAATTTTGAGCAAAATGGTAGCTTACCACTTCAAAGATCGCTATCAATCGGCGGCGGATACTCTACACGCACTTCAACCTTTAATTAATCGGTTTCCCTCAGTACAGCAAGAAACTTATTTACCAGCCTCCGTAACAGCTAAGTCTACGGATCAGCTTGCCAGCAATCCAAATCTGAAATTAAAATCAAATTTATCTATTTTATCTAGTGCGATCGTATCTCTTTTAACTTTAACGGTAGGTGGCTACTATTTGCTCCAATCACCTTTTCCTATTCTTAGAGCCGAAAAACCTTTAGTTGCTGCCAAGCCAAATGTAGCTTTAGTTCATACTTTAAAAAGTCATACAAATGTTGTTTGGGGTGCTATTTCTAGTTTTGACAGTCAAACGATAATCAGTAGTAGTGGCGATAAAACGATTAAAGTCTGGAATTTGCTTACAGGAAAATTGTTGCGGACTTTAAAGGGAAATTCTGAGCAAGTTTTGGCAGTGGCGATTAGTCCAGGCGATCGCACTCTTGTTAGTGGCAGCTACAATACAAGTCAAGCAATTGATATTTGGGATTTATCTACAGGTATACGTCGTAATTTTCAAAGCGATAGTCATCATGTTTGGTCGGTGGCTATTAGTCCTGATGGTCAGAGTTTTGCAAGCTCGAATGGCGATGGCTCTATTGATGTCTGGAATATGCGCGATCGCAAATTACGCTATCGTCTTTTAGGACATTTAGATACTGTTTGGTCGGTAGCTATTAGTCCTGACAATCAAATGCTGGCTAGTGCAAGTTCTGACAAAACTATCAAACTCTGGGATTTGCGCACTAAAGAGTTATTGCATACTTTTACTGGACATTCAGACCGGGTTAGAACTGTTGCTTTTAGTCCTGATGGGCAAATTCTCGTTAGTGGTAGTTGGGACAAATCTATCAAGGTTTGGAATTTAAAAACTAAAACCTTACTGCGTAGCCTGTCTGGTCATTCCGGTCATGTCAACTCTATTGCTATTAGTCCCGATGGTCAAATCATGGCTAGTGGTAGCGATGACAAGACAATCAAACTTTGGAATTTGCCTACAGGTGAGTTACTACATACTCTCAAACAGCATTCAGGTAACGTTAATTCTGTCAGCTTTAGCCCCGATGGGAATCTTTTAATTAGTAGTAGTGGGGATAAAACTATTAAAGTTTGGCGGCTTAATCTCTAAAGTTTTGAGGCTAAGGTGCGATCGCACTATATTACAAAGCAGCAGACAATAGAATAAATCAACCAATTTTTTACTTTCCGCAGAGGTTGCCGTGTCTGTTATTACTCAAACCCCTGTCTCACAGCTAACCATTTCCTATCCTCACTTGCCGGAAGATTTTATTCTCCCAGATGACCCAGTGGAAAATACAGATCAGCCTCTATTAGCGGCGGCTTTGCGTCAACCTTTGACAGCGTTTCCCGATTTAATGCAGGATGCTTTAGTCGTTTCTAACTTTGCTTTGTGTGCTGCAATTGAAGGGCGAATCATCTGCAAAGCGCCAGACTTTTTGTATGTGCGTCCTGTACAGCCTTGGCAATCGTCTCAAATCCGTCGCAGCTACACTCCCCACACTGAAGGGGTGATTCCTCAGCTTGTAATGGAGTTTCTTTCGGCTACCTATGGCGAAGAATACTCCGTTGAGTTTACAGCAGGTGTAGGCAAGTGGTTTTTTTACGAGCAAGTCATTCAAGTACCGCGCTACGTAATTTTTCGACCAGATACCGGGCGACTTGAAGTTTATGCTTTAGAATCTGGACGCTATCAAGTTCAAACAGAGGAATCAGGGCGTTACTGGATACCTGGATTAGAGCTATTTTTGGGGGTCTGGGAGGGAACCCATGAAGGCAGAACTGGCTATTGGCTGCGGTGGTGGAATGCTCAAAAAGAGCTACTGTTGTGGTCAGAAGAAAGGGCAGAACAAGAGCGCCAACGGGCAGAACAAGAACACCAACGGGCGGAAAGATTAGCAGAACAGCTACGTCAGTTGGGAGTAGATCCAGTCTAAAATGCTGCAACAAAGGGCGATCGCCTTTATTTTGACTTTGTTTGCAGGTAGTTACTACACGAAGTAGGGAGTTATTGCATACTTTTACTAGACATTCAGATCGATTTAGAACCATTGCTTTCATTCCTAATGGGCAGACGATCGTTTCTAGTAGTTGGAACAAATCCATCAAAATTTGGAATTTGCAGACTAAAACTTTACTGCGTACCCTTTCTAGACATTCGGGTATGTCAACTCTGTAGCGATTAGCCCGGATAGTCAAATTCTTGCTAGTGGTAGCGATGACCGCACGATTAAGCTTTGGAATTTAGCTCCAGGTAAGTTGTTACACGCGCTAAAAGAGCATTCGGGTAATGTTAATTCTGTCAGCTTTAGCCCCGATGGAACTACTTTACTTAGTAGTAGTGAACATACAACTGTTAAAGTTTGGCGGCTCAAGTCTTAAGAGGATGTCGGATGAGTCTCCTGAGCTACCTATCCTCAAAGAAGGAATTGGCACTTTAGTCCTTGATGCCCTTCATGTATTCTCGACCACTCGATCGATACGAAAGGTGTCAACTTTTACTGTCTTGGCACTACAGTGGCTAATCACCTCAGAAATGCCGCTGTCGCTTCGTCATTGTTAGATGACCGAGATCTACTCCAGGCTTCTTTCGATTGCCATTGAGCGTAATTAATCACCCGCCGCCCATCCTCGCTTGCGTGAAAACTTGCTGAAACGAATCCAGGAGCGCTTTTGATATGTCGTTCGATTAGATCGCAAATCGAATCAATCAATTCTTGCTGGTGCTGTGGCTTGACTTCCCATTCGACAATTACTGTGAAAAGGTGGTTTTCCTTAATGGCTGGCATCTGATTCCTCCGTAAGCTCTCCAAAAGCAGATTTGCGGTCATGGATTGCCTTCCACGTTCCGCCGGAACTTTCTGATAAATTTGAGCTAAGGCGCGATCGCAACTTTAATTACTTTTCGCTCTTTCATATCCTGAAATACTTGCTCTAATTCCTGCAATGGACGGCGATCGCTAATCAATAATTCAAACGGGATAATTCGGCTTGCTAGTAGCAATAATGCCGCCCGTACATACTCTGGAGTGTTGTGAAATACGCCTTTAAGAGTTAGTTCGCTGTAGTGTAATTGTTCCGTATTTACGCTAATAGTAGTATCTCGCGGACAACCCCCAAACAGATTAACGGTTGCTCCTGGACGTGCTAAGGCGATCGCATCTTCCCATACGCTTGGTACGCCCGTCGCCTCGATAACGACATCTGCGCCCCTTCCCTCGGTTAAATCTTTCACTACTTGGGTGGTATCTTCTATTTGCTTGTAGTTAAAGGTTTTAAACGCGCCTAGTTTTTGTCCAATTTGCAGCCGCGCTTCATTACCACCAAATAACAGTACTTCTGCGCCTATTTCGTTCGCCAATACTGCAACAAACATTAGTCCAATTGCCCCATCTCCTAACACTACAACGCGCTTACCTGCCAAAACGTTTGACCTTGCCACCCCGTGCAATACGCAGGCTAAAGGTTCAGTTAGGGCGGCTAATTCATCTGGCAATTCGTCAGGAATTAATAATAGGTTTTGCTGGACAATTGGGGCGGGAATTTTTAAATATTGAGCAAAGGTTCCATTATTCCAAGTGATATTTGGACAGAGAGAATATTCTTGCTGTTGACAAAAGAAGCATTTTGTGCAGGGAGCCGAGTTATTAGCGACAACGCGATCGCCTATTTGCCAGTTATGGACATTTTTTCCTAGTGCTGCAACTGTTCCCGCCGCTTCGTGTCCAAATAAAGTAGGCAGTTGTAACATCTTGGCATGACCGCCACGTCGCCATACTTTCAAATCTGTACCGCAAGTAGTAGCGGTAGAAACTTTAATTACAACTTCTCCATCGGCAACAGTCGGCTCGGTAACTTGTTCTAAGCGTAAATCTTCTTTCCCGTAGAGGAGGGCAGCCAGCATAAATTTATTGTCCGTGATTCAGGTTTCACGATTTTATCAAGGTTCAGACAATATGTTAGCTGGCATTTCTGCTAACTAGCGTTTGCTGGCAACGGCTGGCTCTTTAGGAGGTATTTTGCTCACAGCTAAAATTGGTACTTCTTGCCAACACGAGGTACAAAACCAATAAACACCACGCTGACGAACGTGACGTAATAAAGGATTGCCGCAGCAAGGACAATTACTATTATGGTCTTGCATAGTTCGATCTCCGTATTTTTAAAAATTGAATGCTTGTTTTTTGAAGCAAATGACAGATAAAAAGGTGTGAACTTAAAGCAACTTGATTGTTCTGAGTTCAATAAATTGTCTAATCATTTTTCACTAGATATTTATGACCCTCATACTACTAAGATAGACACTAGGTTTTAACATCTTCATCTATCTTGGGGATCATCAATTACAAGCAGGTTTGTAGCGATCCCCGAAAATAAATACAAAAGCTTTCAACTAAATAGATACTTGGGCATGGGCAGTAAGGCTCGCTCTCTACTAGCATAAGGAAGGCAGGTAGAGCAAAAAAGTTGAGTAGCTCTACGATAGAGGAGATACTGATGTTTGGATTGCGGCGACCGATTTTAGTAGCTGGAGTTGGTTTATCTTTAGCTCTGTGGCTATGGCAAAGCTTTGATAGCTCGGTAGGACAATTAAGTGAATTAGGCATATTCAGCGCGATCGCCCTAGGTGGCTGTTTGTGGTTATTTCAGCAAAATAAACTTAAAAAAGCTCCATTAGTCGATAATTCACCCCCAAATCGGGAGAAAGTAGTTAAAGCGATCGCCAAGGCAAATAATGTAATTAACCAATTGCAAACCGAAGCCGAGAACCATCCCGCATTACCACTGCTACAAGAGCAATTTACAAAAATAAATAATGAGTTAGAAAGGCAACATATAAATATAGCTATTACTGGTGGTAAGTCAGTAGGTAAGACAACGTTACTCCAAACATTATCTAACTGGGAAAATAATACTAATAGACCTGTAAATTTCCAAGAAACTAAGGCTTTATTTACGCCCGGAGATAATACCGCACCAGAAGCAAATTATGCTGACTTAGTAACATTTGTTATCAGTGAAGATTTGACTGATTCTCAGTGGCAAATATGGCAACAAATGTCAGCAAAAAATCAACGTACAGTATTAGTTTTTAATAAGCAAGACAAGTACCTAAGCGAAGAAAGAGCAACTATACTACATTCATTGCAACAGAAAGTCGCCGATGTAGTAGCAATTTCCGCAAATCCCAATGTTGTCAAAGTCCGCCAGCATCAAAGTGATGGAACTGTGCGCGAGTGGTTAGAAACACCCGCCGCCGATATCAGTGAACTAGGGGAATATTTGCAGCAAATAGTAGTTAAAGAAGGACAACAATTAATTTGGGAGACAACTATTAGACAAGCAGTTAGCTTGCAAATAGAAGCAAAAACGGCATTAAACCAAGTAAGACAGCAAAAAGCTACCCCCATTATCGAAAAATATCAGTGGATAGCCGCCGCCGCTACTTTTGCTAACCCCTTACCAGCCTTAGATTTACTCGCCACCGCCGCAATTAATGCTCAATTGGTAGTGGAATTAGGAAATATTTACCAACAAAAGTTTTCATTCCAGCAAGCGCAAACCGTAGCCGGAACAATGGGAAGCTTAATGTTGAAGTTGGGATTAGTTGAATTATCTACAAAAGCGATCGCTACTTTATTAAAAAGCAATGTAGTTACTTTTGTAGCAGGTGGTGCATTACAAGGAGTCAGCGCCGCTTATCTTACTCGCGTTGCTGGATTAAGTTTGATTGAATACTTCCAAAGTCAAGAAGTAGCCATAAGTTCGGAAACTGGTTTAAATCTAGACAAATTGGGACAAACCTTACAAAAGGTGTTTCAACAAAATCAACGAGTTGCGTTATTACAAACTTTTGTGCAGCAAGGAATCAGCCGTTTATTACCCGAAGCTCAAATTAAAGCCTCTTAGCCTAAATAGGGTGGGGATGTCTCACCCTATAAAGTTTGACCCAAAAAGCTCTCGTATCCTGCTTTAAACTTTTGCTTTCCCTCACTTTCGATAATGCTACCGTGAGCCATAATCACGCGCTCAAAATCCCAATCGAGAATTTTTTGCACTGCTAATTTAACCTTTCCTTTTTCTGTAGTTGCAACTTTTTCTAACAATGATGGACTCAAGCTTTTGTATCCGCCAATTATTCTAGTGGCAAATTGAGTAATCAAAGGATAGCTATCATCGAAGTGAAAGGCGGTATCTGTCAAAATTAAAGTCCGGCTTTGAGGATGAAAGAAAACCCATTCATTAACTATATCTAAACCTTTCAAACCAAGGGTTTTAAATCCATCAAATAAAACGCATTGAAGTTCGCTCAGAAAAATATCAGCATTACTACTAATTGTGCGATCAATGGGAAGTTCTGGTTTTTTAACTTCCAAGCCTGGAGTAGCCCAAAATATTGCTTTTGGATAGAGATTTTTAAAATCTGAGGCAAATAGATAGTGATAAAGGTTTGGCGCAATAATATGGCTGACTGTGCCAAGTTTATCAAGCTCAAGAGAAGTTGCATTATCAATTTGAATGGGCGAAATAACCGCTAATTCCCGATTTGCCAGCCTAATAACCGTCATTCTTGTACCAACACTTAAGCCAAAATACTTAAATGGGGCATCGGCAACCCAAATATCCTTATCAATTTTTTTAAGCATATTTAAAGCGTCAATATAGCTAATAGTCAAGTCTCCATTTACCGAGTCTGCGATCGCTTCCTCTGTTCATCGATTAAGCTCATTGTAGGTAAATCTGGTTTTTTCTCCTAGGGCGTTTGTAATTGAATTTACATTCAATGTGTAGAGTAAAGTATTATTACTTCTACCCTCAATTCTCTATAAGTGATTGACAACATTTCCAAGTTTCTCATCGAACAATATTCTACGGATTTTGCAGCTTGGTTATTGGGAGAGTCTATCACTTTAACTACCATCAATCCCACCGAACTTAACGTCGAACCAATTAGAGCCGATTCGGTGATGTTATTGCAATCAAGTAATGCAATCCTGCATACAGAATTTCAAACCGCCAGTGATGAAACAATACCTTTTCGGATGGCAGATTATTATTTGCGCTTAAAACGCAAGTTTCCAGAGCGCTCAATTCAGCAAGTGGTTATCTACCTGAAAAGAACAAGTTCGGATTTAGTTAGACAGACACGCTACACAACCCCCGTAATGACTCATGATTTTAGAGTGATTCGGTTATGGGAACAGCCTGTAGAGATATTTTTAAGTACGCCAGGATTGTTACCTTATGCAGTGTTAAGTCGTGATTCAGATAAGGAAAGTGTATTAGCGCGGGTGGTGGAAGAATTAGAACAAATAAGCGACTATCGAGAACAGAGTAATTTAGCGGCGGCGACAAGTATTTTAGCAGGGTTAGAATTAGAAAGACAGGTAATTAAACGATTGATGAGGAGTCCGGCGATGCGTGAGTCTACGATGTATCAGTCTATTTTACTCGAAGGTCGGGCTGAGGGGCTGAAACTTGGTTTGACCCAAGGTGAAGCAAAGGGACTAGAACTTGGCTTGCTCCAAGGTCGCACCGTTGAAGGTAAAACATTAGTTCTCAAGCAACTTCAGAGAAAATTAGGTAGTCTATCACCGGAACTAACCACAAAAGTGAGCGCTCTGAGTCTTGAGGAGTTAGAGGCGTTGGGTGAGGCTCTGTTAGATTTTACAAGGATTGAGGATTTAGAAACTTGGTTGGGGTAATGCGATCGCTAATAGGTTCTCCACTAATGCGATCTCATTTTGCTTTCTCTACTATCTTTCGATTTTAAAAAACAATACAGGTTTGTCATCAATAATTTTTTCCTCAATCTTTTTCATCCTAATACTTTGAGCAACTTTCTGGGAATCAAGATTTGGTTTGTCGCAACTTGCTAACAGATATTGATACCCCAGGTCGTTAAAACAATACTCCAATATTCGGTTAGAGGCTTCGGTAGCGTAGCCTTTTTTTGTTGCTTCCGGATAGCAAAGCGTAAATTAACTGGGGTTGCTTTTCTACAAAGAAGTACCACAAACCTGCAAACCCAATAATTTTTTGCTCCTCTTTAGTCTCAATAAACCACAGCCCAAACCTTTGTTCGTTAAAGAGTTTTTGACTTTTCAGGAGCATTTCTTCAACTTCTTGTCCAGAAAAAATGCGATCATCGCACAAATATCTTCTCACGTGGGGATCGATAAAAATATTATGCAGAATATCAAGCTGGCTATCTAAGATTGGGTTTAGTAATAAGCGCTGAGATTCTAATCGTAGTTCTTGAAAGTGCATGAGGATGCAACCTTGTTTGAAATTGGCACTTAGGCAAGCAATTGATTTAGTTGTTCTGGAGTGCTACGAATTAGTAATTGCATGATACCTGCATCAAAGGTGCGCTTAAAATCGGGGTCTGAAGCATAACGCTTATAAAGGTCAAGTTCTCGCTTTCGTTCTTGGCTGACAGCTTGTTGAATTAACTGCTCTAATGCAATACGGCGGTTTTGCTCGTCTTGATTATCAACTACTTGGGTTTGATAATTGGGATTGTTGACGACGTGTTGGGCAATATTAATAAATTTAACTCTTTGTTCTTGGGGAGTGGCATCCCAACCCGAAAAAAAGTACTCGTTAAAAGCGGCAATAATTTCACTCAGGGGATCGCTTTGGGACGCATCGCCGCGATAGCCGCGCAGGTTGGAGTTTTGGGGGTCGATTTGCGATTCTGTTGATTCAAGAGCGATCGCATAACTGAGATACACTCGTTCTAAACCATAGGTAGATAAATCGATACTTTCGAGCAATTCGTCGATTTGGTCTACGGCGGGATCGTTAACGTACAGTTTGGGGATGAGGAATTTCAAAAACCAGTATAATTTCTCCCAATTCAAATTGTTGTAAGCAATTATGCAAGCAACTTGACCATAGATTTTGACAAACTGCTTGGCTTTAATTTTGAAGTCAATTTTATCTGCATTTTCTAACTCCAATTCTTGATTGAATCGAGCCGCCGCCACGTCTATCAAAGGGCTAAGTTGATCGGCGGGGACTTTATTAAAAAATAGCTCGTTAAACTGTTCGATTTCTTGCCCTTCGTAAACTCCCACTGTTGCCAAAGCTTCCCGCAAATCGTGCAAGACGTTGACATCGGTAGGTTCGCTTAAAGATGTAGAGGTGTAAAAGTCATCAAAGGCGTGTCGGATATCATCAACGGTGTTGAAAAAGTCAAGCACAAAAGTATCAACTTTACCCATTTTGTTGTTGCAACGATTGAGGCGCGATAGACACTGCACCGCTAGAACAGATTGCAGCTTTTTGTCAACATACATAGTGTGCAAAAGCGGCTCGTCAAACCCTGTAAGAAACTTGTTTGCAACTATCAAAATTTTGTAGTCATCGGCTTTAAACTGCTGGGGGATGTCTTTGCTAGGGAAGCCGTTGAGGGTGTCTTCGGTGTATTCGATGCCATCTACAGTTTTTTTGCCAGAAAAAGCAACGATCGCTTTAAAAGGAGAATTTTCGCGTTTTAAGGTCTTACAAATGGCGAAGTAGTAGCCAATAGCAGCTTCAATGTTGCGGGTGACGACCATTACTTTAGCTTGTCCTTTGAGCTTTCTGGGCTTGTAGACTTGCTCTAAAAAGTGATTTACCATGATGTCGGCTTTGGTGGCGATCGTCTCTTTATGCCCTTCTACATAAGATCGCAGCTTCTTTTGAGCTTTGGCTGTATCGAATAGCGGATTGTCTTCGACAGATTTTTGAATCTCGTAGTAGCTGCGGTAGGTTGTATAGTTTGCCAGCACATCCAGAATAAAACCTTCTTCGATCGCTTGCTTCATCGAGTAGAGATGAAATGGCACAAATTTTCCATCGGCGTTTTGCTGTCCAAATTTCTCTAGGGTGGCGTTTTTGGGGGTGGCGGTGAAGGCAAAATAAGAGGCGTTTTTACCTAGTTTGCGCCCCTCCATTGCTTTAAGAATTTTGTCTTGGATGTCGTCTTCGATTTCTTCGTCATCGCTACTTAAAGCCGCGTTCATTTTGTCCGCCGCTTGACCGCTTTGGGACGAATGCGCCTCGTCGATAATGATGGCAAAATTGCTATTTCTTAAATCTTCTACACCGTTGACAATAAAGGGGAATTTTTGAATAGTTGTAATAATAATCCGCTTACCTGTTTCTAGCGCGGTTTTGAGTTCTTGGGCATTTTCTGCATGGGTAATAATATTTCTAATTTCCGAGAAACCTTTGATGTTGTCGCGGATTTGTTTATCTAGGTTGGTGCGATCTGTTACTACAACTACCGAATCAAACAGGGGGTAATCGCAGCCTGGTGCGTATAGCTCGATTAGTTGGTAAGCTGTCCAGGTAATAGAATTAGATTTGCCCGATCCTGCGGAGTGTTGAATTAAATAGGTGTGTCCTACGCCATTTTTTTGAGCATGAGTTAGCAGTTGGCGGACTATATCGAGTTGGTGATAGCGGGGAAAGTAGAGAGATTTTTGCTGAAGGGGGGTTTTGCTATCTTGGGGAGCTAAAATCGCTAAGTGTTCGATGATATTTGTAAAGCTGCGACGGGTGAGAGTATCTAACCAAAAATAGGCGGTTTTGTGTCCGTTGGGGTTGGGAGGGTTGCCTTTGCCAAAGTTAAAGCCTTTGTTGAAGGGTAGAAAGTAGGTGTTGTTTTTGTCTAGCTTGGTAGTCATCCACACTTCATCTGTATCTACGGCAAAGTGGACGACGCACCGCGCAAACTGGAGGAGGGTTTCGGCGGGGTCGCGATTGGTTTTATATTGTTCTTTGGCGTGGTAGACCGTTTGACCCGACCAAGGGTCTTTTAATTCTATAGTGGCGATCGCAATTCCATTGATAAATAGCACCATATCAATAGACAGCAGGGGATTACTTTTTGAGTAATGTACCTGGCGAGTAACAGAAAATATATTGCGCTCGAAGTTCTCTAAAACCTTGGGGTTTGCGTCGTTGTAGGGGAGGCTATACAGCAAGGTGAGATGAGCATCATCAATTTCTAGTCCCTTTTTTAATACTGAAAGAATACCACCAGTTTTGATTTTACGGTCTAGGCGCTCTAAAATAAGTCTTTGCCAGTTGGGGCGATCTTTGAGTTTTTCTAGCTCTGCTGGTTGGGTTGTTTCCAGAAATCGCCAAAACTTTTCGCTATCAATGGCAAATTCGCGATCAAAGTCTGCACCGTTGCCTTTTTCGTAACGGGAACTTTCTATTAGAGAGGTTTCAATGCAATTTTCTAGCGCCTGCTCGTTAGTTTGGCTAACCATGCGATCGCTCCTGCAAATAGGATATTTTTTTAAATGCTTTTGATATCTAGTCTTTTATAGCATTCCATAGTTGAGAAATGGGGTAAGTTTGCCCGATTCTGGCCTGTTGGATAGATTCAAGCAAATCAGCTAAAATTGCTGCTTTTGGTTCGTTTTCGTCTATGAGGTCTAGTCCACTTTCTATGGCTTGCAGAAGGTTTATAAGGGTTTCCCAAATTTCCACAGGGACGATCGCTTCTGTTTTTTCCCCGGCTGCATTAGTAACGTATTTGATTCTATTTTGAATTTGCGAAAGGTTCATAGCGTGAAGTCTAGTTAGTTGTTTCCTATTATTTTTGATTCATTAGTCGTTGCACCGGAATTTCTATATCAGGAAAGGCGAGAGGCGACACTACACCAGTTTTGAAGGTTCGCCCTGTGGTGTAACGATCGCTCTCTAAGTCTCGAAAAACTATAAGCTCTTTACCCGTAAGGTTTACTACCCAATATTCAATAATACCCGCTTCGCTATAGGTGGCTTTTTTTTCGTTTAAGTCTTTGTCAAGAGTGGTGCTTGAAAACTCAATCAGCCAAAAAATATTGCTGGGGTAAGGATGGTGTTTTAGATAAACCGATCCTAGAGGTTGAGCGATCGCTAAATCTGGGATAGGTTCAGATTGGTTAGGTAAGGTGATAGGGTGCGCTTCTCGGACTTTGGCGCGATCGCCTAATAATGCCCGTAAATAATCCCCAACTTCGCTATTGTAGTAGGCGTGGGACTCTCCTTCGGGGGGCATAACTATAATATCTCCGCGCAATAGTTCGACGGGCTGATCGTCAAATAGTCCCAATGCGATCGCCTGATGGTAACGTTCTATTGTCCACTTGTAAGCGGTAATCATGATAATTCAGCCTTAGAGGGTGTTTGAAAAGTTTTGAGAGGTCAAATTTTATGCTAATCGCCTCACCATGATCCGGATCATAGCAATGTAGATAAACGTCTCCGATGTTTCGGGCAATAGCTCATAGTCTCTGAC
>JAABUN010001638.1_pt1 | contig 47255 bp, 39 predicted proteins | sample 5559311 | NCBI WGS metagenome assembly JAABUN01 (sample SAMN10711877, study PRJNA513370) | rock metagenome | isolation source: Antarctica rocks | place: Antarctica: Victoria Land, Siegfried Peak sud
GTAGTAGGCATTTTGATAAAACTTTGTGTTGTAGTGAATTACAAAGTTATACACATCACTAATTGCTTACTACTTTTTTTTTAATTAGAATTCTACAGCCCTGGTCTTCCCATAAATTATAGACCGTTTATACTTGATCTGTTCAATCGGGTCTTGCTTTAAAACCTTGCTCATAGCCAGGTACAGGTCTGGTAACTCATGTTTAAAACGAAGAGGGTTTTCAAAAAACATTTCAACACTGATCGCCCAGAACTCATGATAGTTGGTAGCCGCATAATCACCAAGAAGATTCTTTTTCCCTCTCTGCATTTCCTGGAAAATAGGTCTTGCTATTTTAGAAAAATTCCTGAATTCCTTTATAAAGTGTTTGTCTTCTTCTGTTTTGGTAACAAAATTAACATAAGCCAGCGCATGCGCCATTTCATGCAATCCAACGTTATTACTGTCTCTGTTAGTTCCCAGTCCCTGTAAAAAATTATCCCACGATAAATATATTCCGGAACTGTCTACATGTCCCATAAAAGGTAAAGAGTAATATCCATAATGGTAATCATGTTCCAAAACATAAATATCACGGAAGTAATTGAGTTTGAATTTATCTAGTCCTAAAGTAAGCTGGGCCGCAACGGCACTGATTAATACAGGCATTTCCGGACTAGCTTCCACGCCTACATAATGAAACTTACGGGATCGCTGAAAAAGATAGGTTCTGAATAAAAATTTATCCTGCTGTTCGGAATCCAGCCGGTGAAAAAAACGAATATTCCTGAAAATCAGGTCGCGGTAATAAGGTTCGTGCTGAACGAATTCTTTTCTTTTCCGTTGCATCAGAAATCTTTCCAGATATGGCTGTAGCAGACCGGGAAGAAAAACAGTACTGAATAAAAGCGTACAAATAATTAAAACTTCCATACGGAACATTTTCTTTTTTAACAAGAAACTCTTTGTATCCTCCGGATATCACAAACCTGGATCTAGTGTTATGTTAACTCTAAATTGACTTACAGCCGTCAGCTTTCAGGACGTTACTATAAAATGTATTTCCTCCTGATAGCTGACTGCTGATAGCAAGGCGACAACTTTAGGTTGACATTATACTAGGTTATTGTTTTCATGACAAGAGCTATATACTTTTTAAATATGCACCAAGACCGGCTTATAGAATATTAAATATTTCCCGCAGATAATAATCAGCACCATCAATCAGTAAATTCAATGTTACGGTGGTTAAATAGTTATTGATCTCAGCACTTTAATTAAGAGCCTATTTAACCCGTAAATGCTGCATTAACAGTAAAAAATGAATTCCTTAACGGTTTCTTTTACCTTTGGCCCCCAAAAACTTGTTAACCTGAATGTAAGAAATGGTACTGACAATTTAATTATTCTTTTTATAAGTCTGGCTAAAAAATTTAACGATGTACAGAACGCATACATGTGGCGAATTAAGAATCACGGATTCCACTATTGAAGTGTCTTTGGCAGGATGGGTGCAAACCATTCGCAAGTTTGGCTCCATCACCTTTGTAGACTTACGTGACCGCTATGGCATTACACAATTGCTATTTGGAGAAGAGCTGAATAAGGCACTGGATGAAAATCCTTTAGGTCGTGAATTTGTAATACAGGCTGAAGGTATAGTGAATGAGCGTAGCAATAAAAATCTTAATATAGCAACGGGTGATATTGAAATACAGGTAAAAAGATTTAAGATCCTTAATAAATCAGCCGTTCCGCCTTTTACAATCCAGGATGATACAGATGGTGGTGATGACCTTCGAATGAAATACCGTTTCCTTGACCTGCGCAGGAATGGTTTGAAAAAAAACCTGGAGCTCCGGTATGCCATCAATCGTTCCGCAAGAAATTACCTTCATCATAAAGGATTCATAGATATCGAAACCCCTTTCCTTATAAGGTCAACACCTGAAGGAGCCAGGGATTTTGTTGTTCCTTCACGTATGAATCCGGGACAATTTTATGCTTTGCCGCAAAGTCCGCAGACCTTTAAGCAATTGCTGATGGTAAGTGGATACGATCGTTATTACCAGGTAGTAAAATGTTTCCGCGACGAGGATCTTCGTGCTGACCGCCAGCCGGAATTTACACAGATAGATTGCGAGATGAGCTTTGTGGAGCAGGAAGATATTATTAATATGTTTGAAGGTATGATCAAATCTATCTTTAAAGATGTTAAAGGAATTGATTATACCGATACGGTAGAACGCATGAGCTGGGAGGACGCTATGTGGCATTATGGTAATGACAAACCCGATATCCGTTTTGGAATGAAGGTTGCCAATTTAAAATCGGCTTTTAAAATTGGCGGGGAGATCATTGCCACCGGGGAACTCATCAATGGCGCCGGATTTGGTGTGTTTGATAAGGCTGAAACCGTAGTGGCTATTGCTGTGCCTGGTGCAGGAGAGTACACGCGTAAACAAACAGATGAATTAATTGAATGGGTAAAGCGTCCGCAGATCGGTATGCAGGGTTTGGTAATCATTAAATGCAATGCAGATGGTACTTTTAAAAGCAGCGTTGATAAATTTTATAACCAGGATAAACTTAAAGCTATCGCTGAAGCATGCAAGGCTGAAGCTGGTGACCTTGTTTTAATTTTAGCCGGTGCGGAAGAAAGAACCCGCAAAGCTATCAGCGACCTTCGTCTTGAATTGGGGCAACGTTTAGGCTTTAGAAAGAACGATGAATACAGGTTGCTGTGGGTGCTTGACTTTCCGTTGTTTGAATATGCAGAAGAGGATAATCGCTGGGTAGCCCGCCACCATCCTTTTACGGCACCTAAGCCGGAGCATATTGAAGTGATGATTAACAATAACCCTTTGATTGAAAATGCCGCCGAATACCTTCAGCATCCTTATGCCAATATCAAAGCGAATGCTTATGATATGGTATTGAATGGTAATGAGATCGGCGGTGGCTCCATACGTATATTTCAGCGCGACCTCCAGGAAAAAATGTTTGCTGCATTAGGAATGTCGAAGGAAGAGGCCCAGCATAAATTCGGCTTTTTGATGGGTGCATTTGAATATGGCGCGCCGCCGCATGGTGGTATCGCTTTTGGTTTTGACCGCCTCTGTGCTATCCTGGGTGGCAGTGAAAGTATCCGCGACTTTATTGCTTTTCCTAAAAACAACAGCGGCCGCGATGTAATGCTCGATGCGCCTAACAGTATTGATGAAAAGCAGTTTGAGGAGTTACAGATAAAGCTGGCGCTGAAGTAATGATTAATTATTAATGATTAACGGTTAGTGGTTAGTGGTTAATTATTTATCAAAGTGATTCAATATCGTAGAGTTAAGAGAGTTCATGATTTATTTTCTTCGTTCCGGTTAGGAACGGAATATCGGTAGAAAAAAAATAATAATTATATGTTGTTCCGGTTAGGAACAACCTGTAAGTTGCAACAGGTAAAGTAACATTCAAAGAGTACACTCAAATATAATCATCCCTCTATTAACACATGCTGTTCCTGACCGGAACAGCCCATCCTTTTATTATTTTCTACCGACATTTCGTTCCTAACCGGAACGAAGGCATGACGCATAATCCTTAATTCAACGACATTGATTAGTGATTAATCGTTTTTTGAGTAACTGGTAATTAAAAGCCCTCTTTACGTTAATCATTAATCATTAATTATTAATAATTAATCATTGTTAATAGTATTTTAAAAGACAAATTCCCGTTTACAATTAACAATTCACCATTAACCATTATATTAATTTGCATACTATTTTTAACAACATTCGAGTATGAAAATCATTTTATTACTGGCTTTTATGCAAACTATATCTTCCACGCTTCCTGCAAAAGCGGTTTCAAAAGACACCACAACAATCCTCCCCTCTTCTGTTTACCTGAATATTGCTTACGGTTCCGATCCTAAGCAGGTCATGGATATTTATCTTCCGGCAAACAGATCTGTTAATACAACCAAATTATTATTCATGATTCATGGTGGAAGCTGGTCAGGCGGCGATAAGAACGCGTTTAAACCTTATATCGATTCACTGAAAAATCATCTTCCTGATTACGCTTACGTAAATATTAATTACCGGCTTGTCACTGCAAATCAAAACAAATTTCCTGCGCAGGAAAATGATGTGAAAATGGCTTTGTCTTTCATTATGAATAACTCGGCTGAGTACCAGATATCTAACAATGTTGTATTATTAGGTGCGAGTGCAGGAGCACATTTAGCCTTGTTGCAGGCATATAAATATTCAGATCCTGTAAAAGTAAAAGCAGTTGTTTCATTCTTTGGACCTTCCGACTTTAACTACATGTATGATAATCCGGTATTTCCCCAGGTACCCCAACTGCTGGAGTTGTTATTAGGAGGCAGTCCGGATGACAATAAAGCAGCTTATTTTGGATCAAGCCCTATAAATTATGTAACCAAACAAAGCTGCCCTACATTACTGTTTCAGGGCGGTAAAGATCCATTAGTAAATCCCAGGCAATCTGAATTGCTAAAAGCCAGGTTACAAAAAGATGGAGTTACAAATAAACTAATAGTTTATCCTAATGAAGGACATGGCTGGTTTGGAAGTTCGTTAAGTGATTCTTTTAATAAGATCTCAAAATTTCTGAATGAGAACGTGCAATGAAATTTAAAGTTAAGCATGACATTACGTACAGAATTAGAGTGTTAAAGTTTTTAAGTGTTTTTTTGAACCACGGAGGAAAAGCCGGAGCGGCTATTCCTCTGTAGTTATAATCTATTCGGACGGCTGAAAGACAGTGCATCACATTAAACTAACTTAGCAGTAGTTTATTTTCCGGAACTTTACCTCTATGAAAGTAGCACTTCCTCCATTAGCAGAACGACTGCGCCCTACAAAACTTGATGAACTTACCGGACAGGCACATCTAACAGGAAATGGCAGTATCCTGCGAAAGGCTATCGAACAAGGTAAGGTTCCTTCCATGATCTTATGGGGCCCGCCTGGTGTTGGCAAAACAACTATCGCTAATATAATAGCTCATACGCTTAATTCTCCGTTCTATACATTAAGTGCTATCAGCAGCGGCGTAAAAGAAGTAAGAGAAGTTATAGAAGAAGCGAAGACAAAAGAAAGAGTGATTCTTTTTATTGATGAAATTCACCGGTTTAATAAGGGTCAGCAGGATGCATTGTTGGGAGCAGTTGAAAAAGGCATCATCACATTAATAGGCGCTACCACAGAAAATCCCTCCTTCGAAGTTAATGCAGCTTTGCTATCAAGATGCCAGGTGTATGTATTAAAACCTTTGGAAGAAGATAACCTCATAGACTTATTAAAGCACGCGATTAATAATGATGAAGAATTGTCTAAAAGAGATATTGAATTAAAAGAAACAGCAGCGCTTATTACTATTTCAGGCGGCGATGCACGCAAATTACTGAACCTGCTTGAACTGACTACTGATTCACTTGCAGACCCGGTAATTATCACTGATGAAAAAGTTATTGAAATAGCCCAGCAAAGGATTGCTTTGTATGATAAAAGCGGCGAACAGCATTATGATATTATTTCAGCTTTTATTAAATCTATCCGTGGAAGCGATCCTAACGGTGCTGTGTACTGGCTGGCAAGAATGATTGAAGGCGGAGAAGATGTTAAGTTTATCGCCAGGCGACTCGTAATCCTTGCAAGTGAAGATATTGGAAATGCTAATCCAACAGCCCTGGTACTGGCGAATGCTGCATTCGAAGCTGTAAACAAGATCGGCTATCCTGAAGCAAGAATTATTCTATCGCATTGCACCACTTATCTTGCAGCATCATCAAAAAGCAATGCCTCGTATAATGCGATTGACCAGGCTTTAGCAGCTGTTCGCAGTCATGGCGACTTGCCAGTGCCACTGCATATCAGGAATGCTCCCACTAAGCTAATGAAGAACCTGGGATATCATAAAGGTTACCAGTATTCGCATAGTTACGATAATAATTTTTCGCCGCAGGAATACCTCCCTACCGAATTAAGCGGCACAACTTTTTATGATCCGGGAAAGAATGCAAGGGAAGAAGAACTGCGCAGGTATCTTAAAAATCTTTGGAAAGAAAAATATAATTATTAATTATTAATTATAAACGGTAAGTTCAAGAATGATAAGAGGTCTATTAATTAACCACTTACCGTTAATCATTAATAATTAATCCTTAACAATTACTCCATTATCAAGCTTTATAAATTTATTCACACACTCCGGAATTTCCTGCGGATAATGAGATACATAAATTAATGTTTTGCCGGTAAGCGTACAAATTTCATTAACCATGCTCCTGAACAATATAACCTGATCTTCATCCAATCCCTGGCAGGGTTCATCCAGTATCAGCATCGGTGGATTTTTAACCAGTGCCCTTGCAAGCAAGACAAGCCGCTGTTGGCTATTTGATAACTGAGACAATAATTTATTTCGTGTATGCTCAATACTCAACAACTTCATCCACTTTATTACAAACTCCGACTGAACTTCATTTAATAACCGGAACAAACCAATAGTATCAAACAAACCCGATGCTACCACCTCAAAACAGTTAATACCAGCATCAAAATATAAGTGCAGTTCTGGTGACATAAAACCAATCTTCTTTTTTATTTCCCATATAGTTTCACCACTGCCCCGCTTCCTATCGAACAAATAAATTTCGTTCGCATAAGCCTGGGGGTTATCGGCATTTATAAGACTTAACAAAGTTGATTTACCAGATCCGTTAGGTCCTGATAATGACCAGCATTCACCATTACGCACTTCCCAGGATATATTATCCAGAATTTTCCGGTTGTTATATTCCACCTTAACATGCTTCATCCTTACTGCAAACTTAAAGGTTTGGTTAGCAGAAGCCGATACCAGCTCTTTCAACAATTCTTCCTGCAAAAAGCTAGTGGAAGGTGCGTCCGTTAAAACCTTTTTACGAAATGCTTCAGCGCTTTCCGTGCTGTAGCTGCCATTTTTTTCTAACGACAATACATGAGTGATAAAATCAGGGAGATGATGAGGCGATGTAACCAGTATGATATGAATATTCCTTTTGATGATGTTATCAAGCAATTCCATCAATACTTTTCTTGCCTCTGTATCTAATCCTGTAAAAGGACTATCCAGCATTAATATAGTTGGCTTAAGCAACAAAGCTTTTGCAATCTGAAGGCGCTTATTTTCACCGTTTGATAACTGAATCAATTTTACAGATAACAGCTTACGTAATTGTAGTAGATCCAGTATATGCGCTGTTTCCGGCGAAAATTCATCCTGTTCATTATCAGCCCTGATATTTTCTTTCAGGGCTTCTTTTACAGTTATTGCATCCTCAGCATCAGAAGCATTAAAGCGCTGCTGGTAATAAAATGTATTTGTATTAGAGAGGTTTTTAAAATGATGCTGCTGTTCAACCAACACAATTTTTTGAAAAGAGCCAGTCACTCCTTCATTCAGGAAAATACTGCCACTCATAAAATTTCTCCTGCTTAAGGCATGCAGCAGGGATGTTTTTCCGCTTCCCGATGGTCCTACTATTGCCCATTGCTCATGATCACCAATAGAGAAAGATACATCTTTAAGGATTACATTGCCATGCTCCTTCACTGTAACAGCATTCACTTGTAAAACAGCCATGAATATTAATTGAGTAGAATAAAATTAAATACAATCATATTATAAGCCGCTTTATCTCTTATTTTTAAATGTAAAATAATATCTCTATATGCCTGTAAGCTGGAACTGTTTAAAATTTGAAGAATTAACCCTGGAGCAATTATATGCTATATTGCAATTGCGTATAGAAGTATTTATAGTGGAACAAAACTGTCCTTTTCAGGATGCAGATAATAAAGATAATAAAGGCTATCACCTGATGGCATGGAAACACAATTTGCTCGTAGCCTATACAAGGCTATTGCCTGCTGGCATTTCTTATAAAGAGCCTTCAATAGGAAGAGTGGTTACATCACCACAGGAAAGAGGTAAGGGTATTGGTAATGAATTAATGCAACGCTCTATTGAAGGATGTTATTCTCTCTTTGGGAAAACCGACGTAAGGATCGGAGCTCAGCTATACTTAAAAAAGTTTTATGAATCTCATGGATTTCGTCAGGCAGGTGCTATCTATGACGAAGACGGAATCGATCATATTGAAATGATCCGCTCTGTTAATGATTAATGGTTAATGATTAATTATTAACGGATAGATGCTTTTAATGATTAATGGTTAATAATTAATTATTAACGGGTAGTTGCTGATTGCGTAAAGGGATTTGTTGACCGGCTTAAATAGCCTCCAACTTCAACCACTATCCGTTAATAATTAATAACTCACCATTAATAATTAACAACACACCAAAATCATTTTAAAGACGTTTGTACTATAATAAGCCGGTGACGATACTTCCGGAAGCTTTTGATCCAATCCATTTGAAAAATAAAATCTGATATTTGATGAAAGGAAAGTTACACTCCTTAGGGTATAAGTGTGTCCTGTTTTTAATGGTATTATTTTACGCACAAACTTCTTACTGCCAACTGACCTTTAAGTATAGCATTCTGGAAGCAGGTCTTACTTTAGCACCATCCAATTTACTTGGTGATCTCGGAGGCAATGCAGGAAGGGGCGGAGCATTTCTTAAAGACAATAATCTTTCTAACACAAAACTACTTATTGGCGGACATCTTTCCCTTTTTCCTACAGAATGGTACGCAATCCGCCTGGCAGCTACTTATGGAACCATCGCAGGAGATGATGCACTTATCAAAGGTAAAGGTGGAGAAGAAGAATCGCGCTTAGCACGTAACCTTAACTTCAAATCAAAGATATATGAAGCACTGGTAGCTGTAGAATTTTATCCTACGGTTTTTTTTGAGTATGATGAAATAACTCATGAACATAAATTAAGGCCGTACATTATTGCCGGCGTGGGGGCATTCCATTTTAATCCATTAGGACATGATGAAGTTACCGGAGAATGGGTTAACCTGAAACAACTGCATACAGAAGGGGAAGGATTCAGTGAATATCCTGACAGAAAAGAATACAAATTAAACCAGATAAATATCCCTTTAGGAATAGGGATAAAATATTTTCTTAGCGAGACAGTAAGCGTTAGCTGTGAAATGCTATTGCGTAAAACATTTACAGATTATTTAGATGACGTAAGCACTACATATATAGATCAGAACCTTTTCTATAAGCACCTTCCGCTTGAAAGAGCAAAAGTGGCCGCAAGAATGTATGACAAAAGCACCAGTGCTGCCAACAGGAACGCCGGTGAAATAAGAGGAAAATCAACTAATATGGATTCTTATTATTCAGCAGGACTTAAAATAAGTTTTCAATTGGGTAGCAATGACAATTTAAAATATATGCGCTGCCCGAAGTATTAGTTTTATGTTGATCGTTACATTACAAATGAATTGCTTTCAGCAGTCAGCTATCAGCAGTCAGGAAATCAATACCGGTAATCCTACTGAAACCTGATTGCTGATAGGAAATGCATTAATTTATAATAAACATTTGAGATTGAAAATTAGAGAATGGAAATATAATGATGAAACAAAAATATCTATAAATCATGGCCGATAAGCGGCAGAAAACCTAGTATGATCCTCACTATCTGGTTATAAATATAACCTAATCCGTTCCCTATTTTACCCTTAAGTGGGATTCTATTAATCATTTCCTGCAAGTGCTTATCGGTTTTTTTAAACCTACGACTTAAACCTATAAGGATTACTTACCCGGGGTAATTATTTCGAATGCAAACCTTATAGGTTTGGTTTACCTCAAAAAAACTTCTCCTGCTTCCCTCCAGTTATTCAATCTGTCATACTCAACAATATCAAGATTATGAGCTGAAGTAAACAGGTATTTTTTTCCCTTGAAAGTTCTTAGATTTTTAACATGGTCATCAATCATATAATCGCCACATACAAGACTCTTATCACCACATAATGCAATTTGTTTCCATGTAAAAAATGGGAAATGATCAAGCAGCCATTCCAGTTTTTCCTTTAATGAATTAGGAAATTCCATCGCAGCAGAAACAATAAACACTTCATATTTTTTATTCATCTCCTTCAGCACTTCAATACTATCTTTTATAACAGGCAGGTTTCTGAAAAAGCCGGTGGAATATAATCTTTCAGTAACTATTTGCTGATGATGTTCCGGAAATCCTTTTACCCATGAGCCTCCTAACATTTTATTCTCATCGATTTCAAGCTGGTGGGTTTTTCGATACCACTCTATCATATCACCCATAGGATCAGCGATCACTTCATCCATATCAATTATTACTCTTTCCATTGACTACCAATTCTGGTTTTAAAAATTTTCCGGTATAACTTTCTTTTACCTTAACAAGATCTTCAGGTATGCCTTCAAATAAAATTCTACCCCCTCCATCACCGCCTTCCGGCCCCATATCAATAATATGATCAGCCACTTTTATAACATCGAGGTTATGCTCTATTACCAATACCGTGTTTCCCCGATCCACCAATTTGGTTAGTACATCCAGCAAATGCTGAATGTCTTCAAAATGTAAACCTGTTGTTGGTTCATCAAGAATATAAAATGTTTTACCGGTATCCTTTTTTCCAAGCTCAGTGGAAAGTTTCACTCTTTGGGCCTCACCACCACTTAATGTTACAGCCGACTGACCTAATGTAATATAACCCAGCCCTACTTCCTGCAGCACTTTTATTTTACGGTAAATGTAGGGCACATTGGTAAAAAAATCAACGGCTTCATCCACGGTCATATCCAGCACATCGCTGATAGATTTGCCTTTGTAGCGGATCTCAAGCGTATCGCGGTTATACCTTTTGCCATTGCACTTTTCACAATGCACATACACGTCCGGCAGGAAATTCATTTCTATCACTCTCATCCCACCGCCTCCACACATTTCACACCTGCCACTTTTTACGTTAAAAGAAAAACGGCCCGCTGTATATCCGCGAATCTTTGCTTCAGGAACGGAGGCAAACAAAGTTCTGATATCAGTAAAAAAACCACAGTAAGTAGCCGGATTACTCCTGGGTGTTCTACCGATAGGACTCTGATCTATTTCAATTACTTTATCAATCAGTTCCAGTCCTGCTATGCTGGTATGCTCTTTAGGATTTGTTTTTGAATGATAACAATATTGAGACAATAACGGATACAAAGTTTCTGTAATTAATGTTGATTTTCCACTGCCACTTACCCCGGTGATTAGAATCAATTTTCCCAATGGAAAACTTACATCCACTTTTTTAAGATTATTTCCATGCGCACCTTTCAACACTAGTTCTTTTCCACTTCCTTTTCTACGTTCTGCCGGCACTGCAATTACTTTTTCGCCAAACAGGAACCTGGTGGTTTCTGACTGCGCGTTAAACATCTGCTTCGGATCTCCCTGTGCCACTATCTGGCCACCATGCTTACCCGCTTTCGGACCAACATCAACCAGGTGATCGGCAGCCAGCATTATTTCTTTATCATGTTCCACCACTAAAACACTGTTACCGATGTTACGCAGGTTCTTAAGCGCTCCAATCAGCCGTTGATTATCACGCTGGTGCAGGCCTATACTTGGTTCATCAAGGATATAGGTTATTCCCTGTAACTGAGAGCCTATCTGTGTTGCAAGCCTGATCCGCTGAGATTCGCCACCACTTAAAGATTTCGACGATCTATCCAAAGTAAGATAATTCAAACCCACGTCAAGCAAAAACTGCAGCCGGTCTCTTATTTCTTTTAATACATCTTTAGCAATAGTGTTCTGTTTATCTGTTAACCGCTTCTCGATCTTTGAGAACCAATCAGCTAGTTTATCAAGATTCATATTACTCAACTCTGCAATATTCTTGGCATCTATCTTAAACCAAAGGCTTTCTTTCTTTAATCTTGCTCCCCTGCATGTTTCGCAGGTTTTCATCTCCATAAATTTTTCCACCCAATCCCGTAATGATTCACTGCTGCTTCCTGCAAACCAGCGACGCAACATAATTATCACACCTTCATATTCTGTGGCATATATGTTGGTGTTGGAGGTATCGAAATCAAATTCAATATCCTTGTTAGCAGCATCCTCAGTTCCATATAAGATCAGGTTCAGTGCCTCGGGTGATAAATCTTTAACCGGCTTTGTTAAGCTGATCTTATTTTTTTTAGCCAGCACTTCCACCTGTTTAAAAACATACGCCTGCCGCTCTTCTCCCAGTGGCGCGATGGCCCCTTCACTAATGCTCAGTTCTTTATCAGGAATCACAGCTTCCATGTTAACCTGGTTAACCGTTCCCAATCCTTTACATGCAGGACATGCGCCATAAGGCGAATTAAATGAAAACGCATTTGGTGACGGCTCTTCATAACTTATACCGGTATCTTCACACATTAACTGTTTGCTGTATTGAACAGGCCTTACATCATCGCCAACAAGCAGGAACATAAGGTCTTTACCCATCTGCAAAGATTTTTGAACGCTTTGGCTTAAGCGCACTTTCATATCTTCAGTTACCGCTAACCGGTCTATCACCACTTCTATGTCGTGAATTTTATATCTGTCAACCTGCATGCGTTCGGTCAAATCAAGAACCTTTGCATCCACTCTGGCCTTAAGATATCCTTTCTTACGAATGTCTTCAAACAATTCACGGTAGTGTCCTTTCCGTCCCCGTACTAACGGGGCCAGCAAAGTGATCTTTTTGTTTTTAAATTTTGTAAAAATGTTCATTACAATTTCTTCTTCACTGAACTTCATCATTTTCTTACCGGTGTTGTAACTATAAGCTTCAGCTGTTCTTGCAAATAACAATCTTAAAAAATCATAAATTTCTGTAATGGTGCCGACCGTACTTCTGGGATTTTTATTAGTTGTTTTTTGTTCAATAGAAATTACCGGCGACAATCCAGTGATATTGTCTACGTCCGGCCTTTCCATATCACCCATGAACTGGCGGGCATAAGCAGAAAAACTTTCCATGTAGCGTCGTTGTCCTTCGTTATAAATAGTATCGAAAGCCAAAGAAGATTTACCACTACCGCTAACACCGGTAAAGACAACCAGCTTATTTTTAGGAATGCGAATGTCAATATTTTTAAGATTGTGCTCCCGTGCTCCGAACACCTCAATGAAATCCTGTTCTAAAATGTTATCCTGCGGAATTTTGATCTTTTCCATAATGTTAGTAATCAAATATAGCAACAAATACAGCATGATTAAGTTTAGCTGTCAGCTTTTAGCTGCCTGCAATCAGTAGAACATCAAATGTGAATAAATACAGGTAAATGCTACCTACTAATCAATATTCAGGCTTCCTTTAACTGGAATGTTCGATTCTAGTAATCAGGTTAATCTATTCTGGTTTAATAATCCTGGTTTTATATCTGGCTGCTGAGAGCTGAGAGCTTTTTAACATTTTAGTTTTCTACAAAATGTAATTTTTGGCATAGTATTTTAATGCGATGGTTGTGCTTACCTCTGAAAGCCAAATTTACTTTCATTAAAAATATAAATTATGAAAACGACAAAGATTTTATTAGCGACTATTGCACTTATGTTTTCTTTAGGTGCATACAGCCAGACAGATACTACAAAAAAAGATACTGTTGTACGTAAGACGGACACTACTGTTCATAAAATGGATACTACAAGAAAGCGTCAGGGATTAACAGAAAGTGCTAGTACACATTCACAGGATCAACAATCGGTTATTTCTCAACAATCAACTGCCAAACCAGGAACAACAAATTCATCCAATAATAATACATCAACTAATAGTTCCGGTACAAATACTAATAGTAATACGACCTCTGGTTCTTTATCAGCGAATAATACGCAATCATCTACACCAAAGCCAAATTTTGGCCGGTACTATATACCTGTATTAGGAAGTTATAACGCCGTAGCAACTACAGTAGATAACAAATCTATTAAAGTAACAGGAGATGAAAATAATGCGGGTAAAATATGGGTGGAAGGTCTTTCCGGAACCAGGTTTTATGCTTTACTAAAAACTGCTCCTAATACATATAAAATACCTGCTCAAAAACAGGATGTTACTTCTATTGCTGAAGGAACTTTAATTTATGACGAAACCAGTAAACAGATTAATGTTTGTACAGGGTGCGGATTTAATGAACAAGCACCTGCAGTAACTAACGGGGTGGCTACTACAGCACCTGTAGTTTCTAAAAGCAAGAAGAATCAGCAATCAGAAAAAGTTAAAAAAACACCAGTAGTTACTTTTACAGGAATTAAAGCAGACCAGGGAACAGTAAGTTTAATGAAGTAAACTTTAAAATGATTATATAATAAAAAGGGTTGATGCATATCTGCATCAACCCTTTTTATTATATCTGAACGTAAATTGATGTGGTTTGAAACATTTTCCATGGCACAAAATTTAGCTGCAATAACCATAATTGTTTATAAATCCTTTATTGTTAATAATTCACAATTGATAATTAATCATTAATTTGTTGTTGTATACAATAAGTATTGCTGACTTACTTATTTCTTTCACTTTATTTTTAATGTTAAATTTGCCTGCCTTTTTTAAACACTTAAATACATAATCATGAGTACTGACCTTCGCTTTGAAACACTTCAATTGCATGCCGGACAAGAAATTGACCCTACCACTAAATCCAGGGCTGTCCCTATATATCAAACTACTTCTTATGTATTTGATAACACTGAGCACGCTGCTAACCTGTTTGGCTTAAGGCAATTCGGAAATATTTATTCCCGTATAATGAATCCTACTACGGATGTGTTTGAAAAGCGAATGGCTGCTTTGGAAGGCGGTGTTGCAGCGCTGGCAACATCTTCAGGCCAAGCGGCTCAATTTCTTGCCCTTAATAATATTTTACAGCCTGGTGATAACTTTATCAGCACAACATACCTATACGGAGGGACTTATAACCAGTTTAAAGTTGCTTTCAAACGCCTGGGCATTGAAGTGCGCTTTGGTGACAGTGATAACGTGGAAGACTTTGCTAAGCTTATAGACAACAACACAAAAGCTCTATACCTTGAAACAATTGGTAATCCAAAACTAAATATTCCGGATTTTGAAAAATTTGCTGACCTCGCAAAAGAATATGACCTGCCTTTAATTGTAGATAATACTTTAGGAGCAGGTGGTTATTTGTATAAGCCGCTGCAACATGGCGCTCATATAGTTGTTGAATCGGCTACTAAATGGATTGGAGGCCATGGTACCACAATTGGCGGCGTGATCGTTGATGGAGGAAATTACAACTGGGGAAATGGTAAGTTTCCGCAGTTTTCCGAACCTTCAGAAGGGTATCATGGCTTAAAATTCTGGGATACGTTTGGCGAAGGAAATCCCCTGGGTATGCCGAATATTGCTTTTATTATTCGTGCAAGAGTAGAAGGACTTCGTGATTTCGGTCCATCTCAAAGTCCGTTTAATTCATTCCTGCTATTACAAGGGCTCGAAACATTATCGTTACGGGTTGAAAGGCAATCAGAAAATGCACTGGCTTTGGCACAATGGTTAGAACAACATCCAAACGTTGAATTTGTTTTTTATCCTGGTTTACAAAGTAGTGCCTATAACGCTCTTGCAAAAAAATACCTTCTTAATGGCTTCGGCGGTATATTGCAGTTTGGTATTAAAGGCAACAAACAAAATGCTTCAAAATTCATTAATGAATTAAAGCTTGTCAGTCATCTTGCTAATGTGGGCGATAGTAAAACACTTGCTATTCATCCGGCATCCACAACACACGAACAGTTAAGTGAAAGCGAACAAAAAGCAGCAGGTGTAGAACCAAACATGATCAGGATATCTGCAGGCATTGAGCATATTGAAGACATAAAAGCAGATATTGAGCAGGCGATTCAAAAAGCAATCTCTTAATAATGGTTAATTGTTAACTATTAATTGTTAACGGAAACATCAAAATAGGGAAAGAGTTGCTTTAGAATTTAATCACTTACCGTTAACAATTAACCATTAACAATTAACAATTAATTCATGGCGGAAACATTTATTTATAACGGTGCACTAAAACTTGAATGTGGTATTAGCTTACCACAGTATTATCTGGCATATACAACCTATGGAACGTTGAATGTATCAGGTGATAATGTTGTCTGGATTTTTCATGCGCTTACTGCAAACAGTAATCCTCATGAATGGTGGCCCGGACTTGTTGGCCCAGGCAAATTATTTGATCCTGCCCGGTACTTTATTGTTTGTGTAAATATGCCTGGAAGTTGTTATGGAAGTATAGGTCCGTTAGACAAGAAACCCGGTGAAAATGTAATGAATGATTGCTGGTATCATGACTTTCCATTTTTTACCCCAAGAGATATGATACATTCCTATATGCCTTTACGCGAAATGCTGGGCATAAAAAAAATTCATGTAGGAATTGGAGGTTCAATGGGAGGACAGCAACTGGTGGAATGGGCTATAGAAGAGCCGCAGTTGTTCGAATACATTTTCCCGATCGCTACCAATGCTTTCCATTCTCCCTGGGCTATCGCCTTTAATGCCACACAGCGCATTTGCATTGAAACAGATAAAAGCTGGCTTAATAAGGACCATAGTGCAGGCACTACCGGCATGAAAGTGGCAAGAGCAGTAGCGCTTATATCTTACCGTAATTACGATACTTACCAGTTAAGCCAGGCAGAAAATTCTAATGAGATGATTGATCATTTCAAAAGTGACTCGTATCAACGTTACCAGGGTGAAAAGCTTGCAATACGTTTTAATGCCTTTAGCTATTATAAATTAAGTCAGTCTATGGACTCTCATAATGTGGGTCGTGGCCGTAAGAATGCAGTGACTGCTTTACAACAAATAAAAGCTAAAACGCTGATCATAGGTATAAAAACAGATATTCTCTTCCCGGTTTCGGAACAAAAATTTTTAGCTGAAAATATTCCGCAGGCTTCATTTGAAATGATCTCATCTTTGTACGGTCATGATGGCTTTTTGCTGGAATATGAACAGATAGAAAAATTAATTAACTCATTTATGAGAGAAGGCAATTCAAAAAAAGATGTTAGTGTCATGTCAACCATAAAATGTTTATAAATGTTGCTATCAGCTATCATGACGCTACTATGTAATGTATTTCCTCCTGATTGCTGATAGCTGACGGCTGATAGCAAAAGCGACAAATTAGGTTGACATGACACTAGTGAAAACATAGCTGATAAGCAGCCTTCTTCGAATAAGTTAAAAATTATAACCTAAGTATGGATACGCATAAACAATTGGTAATTGGATTATTTGGATTTGGTGTTGTAGGTGAAGGCCTGTACAAAGTTTTGCAACAAACGCCTTCTCTGAAAGCCAGATTAAAAAAAGTCTGTATAAAACATCCCCGAAAAAACAGGAATGCACCGGAAGAATTATTTACCACTGATAAAGATATCCTGCTGGATGACCCTGAAATAAATGTAATTGTTGAAGTTATAGACGACTCTGTTGCTGCTTTCCAGATTATTTCAAAAGCTTTGAAGAACGGAAAATCTGTTGTGAGCGCCAGCAAAAAAATGATTGCTGAAAACCTCCCGGAAATACTCCAATTACAGCAGCAAACCGGTGAATCCTTTTTATATGAGGCCGCAGCCTGCGCTTCAATACCGGTTATCCGAAACCTTGAAGAATACTATGATAACGACCTTCTGCATTCTATTAAAGCTATAGTAAACGGATCTACAAATTTCATTCTTACAAGGATGTTTGATGATAAGCTTGATTTTCATCAGGCATTATTACTGGCACAACAACTGGGGTTTGCAGAAAGCAATCCTGTGCTTGATGTGGAAGGATATGATGCTGTAAATAAATGGACTTTCCTTTTGACGCACGCATACGGAATCGTTGGAAACACTGATAATATTGTTTTCAATGGTATTCAGAATATCCAGGCCGGGGATGCGGCTGTTGCAAAAGAAAAACATTATGAGATCAAGCTGGTGGCTCAGGCAAAAAAATTATTAAATGGCAAAGTAGCTGCTTTTGTATTACCGCAGTTTATAAAGCAGGACGATCATCTCGCTTTTGTAAAGAACGAATACAATGGTGTTGTAATAGAAAGCGGATTTGCTGATAAACAATTTTTTTATGGCAAGGGTGCCGGCAGTCTGCCAACAGCATCAGCTATACTGAGTGATCTATCAGCACTACGTTACCAATACAGGTATGAATACAAAAAGTTGTATCATCACAATCCTCATGAGCTTACGAATGATTTTTATGTTCGTGTTTATATAAGCTTTGAAGACTGGAAATATATTCCTCGTGAAAAATTCGAATGGATTGAAGAATGGCATGCTGAGGCAGTACGCAAATATTTAATCGGGGTGCTTCCTTTCAGCGAATTAAAACACCACACCTGGTGGAAGGAAAACAATATTTCTTTAATTCTGGCACCTGAAGCACTCATCGAAGAAATAGAGACAAGAAAACTTAAGAAGAGAAGTTTAGAGTTAGCAGGAAGTTTTATTGTTAATTAGGTAAGACGCTGGTGTTTTTTCGATAATTTATGAGTGTAACAATTTATAACCACAAAGGAGAAACCAGAGATGAAGAAGAGGTAGCACAGAGGACTTCTCTGTGTTACCTCTTCTTCATCTCTGGTTCTCCTCTGTGGTTCAAAAACCTACCATTAAAACTATATACGTCATATAGTCTTCAACAATGATAATAATTCATCTATCAATGCAACCTGTGCTGTATTGATTTTTTGTTTAGCCACTTCAATTGTAAACCATTCCCCTCTATCAATCTCAGGAAATGATTTCATCTTTCCGGATTTAGGCGGCCACTCAATTTCAAAAGAATTTGACTTAACCTGCAAAGCATCTATGTCATGATCTAATGCAAATGCAATTACCACTTTACCACTTTTTAAACGTACAGGGGTAAGCGCAATAAAGTCTCCATCCACCTCAATTCCAGTCTCTTCAAAGAATTCTCTCTTTGCAGCAGCTAATGGTTCTTCACTCTCATCATATTCACCTTTAGCAATTGACCATGCTCCTTCATCCTTCTTAATAAAAAAAGGGCCACCGGGATGTACTAAAAATACTTCCGGAGACCCTTTCTTAATACGATATAGTAGTATACCAGCGCTTTTTTTAGCCATAAGTAGGTATGAGGTATGAGCTAGGAGGTATGAGGAAAAAAATGCAAATCATAACAAGTTTTGATTTTAAATATACAATACGCCATTATATGAATAGAAATCATCTATAGTTTGTCTTTCAACTCATACCTCATACCCCATACCTCAAATTCCTTAGCTATTAAATACCCGGTGCGTGTTGAAATTCCTTTCTCTTTGCACATTACCGTTTGGAACTCTTGAAGGAAGATTTCTTTGTATACTTTGCTGTGGCCTGAAATTATTAGTGACAGACATCGCATAAGGATGATCGCTAATTACCGGGATAGCAGGTGAAATAAGCTTGTTAATATCTCTCAGGTATTCTCTTTCTTCATTATCGCAGAAAGAAAGCGCGATACCACTTGCTCCTGCCCTGCCTGTTCTTCCAATGCGATGTACATAAGTTTCCGGGATATTTGGCAGTTCAAAATTTATTACGTGTGAAAGATCTTCAACATCTATTCCCCGGGCGGCAATGTCGGTAGCAACAAGCACTCTTATCCTTCGGGTTTTGAACAGCATCAATGCACGTTGTCTTGCCGTCTGTGATTTATTACCATGAATTGCTTCAGCTTCAATATTGGCCCTGTTAAGTTCTTTTACTACTTTGTCGGCACCATGCTTGGTTCGTGTAAATACCAAAGCATTTTGAATATTATTGCCTTTTAACAAGTGCAATAACAAGGAACGCTTATCATTTCTATCAACAAAATACAAACCCTGCGTTACCTTTTCCGCTGTAGTAGAAACCGGTGTGATAGCTACTTTCACTGGATTCCTCAATATGCTTTCTGACAACTTTGATATTTCGGGAGGCATGGTAGCAGAGAAGAACAGCGTTTGTTTTTTGGCCGGCAGTTTTGCGATGATCTTTTTAACATCATGAATGAAACCCATGTCGAGCATGCGGTCAGCTTCATCAAGAACAAACATGCTTATGCGCTGCAGGCTTATAAAGCCCTGGTCAACAAGGTCAAGCAGCCTTCCGGGCGTAGCAATCAGGATGTCTACACCACTTCTTAATGCGTTTGTTTGTGCGTGTTGAGAAACTCCACCATACACTACAAGGTGTTTCAAGCCAAGGTATTTGCCGTAAGAGGCAAAGCTTTCATCAATTTGGATAGCTAATTCTCTTGTAGGAGTCAACACGAGAGCCTTAATGTGATGAGAACCGGCAGTTTTTTCCTGCTGCAATATTTGTAATATAGGGATGGCAAAAGCGGCTGTTTTGCCGGTGCCTGTCTGGGCGCAGCCCAAAAGGTCTTTATGGCCGAGTACTACAGGAATTGATTGTTCCTGGATTGGGGTAGGATTAGTATATCCTTCTGCTTTGAGCGCCTTTAATATGGGCTCAATGAGATTTAATGTTTCGAATGACAATATATAATTGTTTAGTGTAAATGAATTACAACCTTTCAAATAGTATGTAAAGATTGATTGTATATGCTGCTCATCAAATGACTTGATGAAGCTTTAAAGTGAAGAAAGTTAATCGAGTCTGCTAAGAGAGCGTATATGATGGCCTCGAAGATAGGGATTATAATTGATATTCGGTTATCAGCTGTCAGCTATCAGCTGTCAGCTATCAGCTGTCAGCTGGAACTTTAATGAAACCAAATTAGCGAAAGCATCACAATGGAATCATCTAAATTGTTTTGTTTTTTCCTGATAGCTGATAGCTGACAGCTGATAGCTAACAGTCAGCTACTTCTTCTCACTTTTCGCCTTTCTCCTGAAAAATCCTCTTAATAAAAAATTATGCTGCAGCGCTTCCATATTCTCATCCAGCTTTTGTGTACTGGTTTCAAGATTCTTCATCGTATTCTTAAGTTGTGAAGCTGTCTCTTCATCATTGAGTAGTAAACCGATTGGTTTATTTTTATTATTAAGCTGACCAGTTGTCTCTTTAAGACTTGTTGTGATAGCACTAGCCTGAGTTGCTGCCTGTTGTAATTGAGCCACTACTGATTTAAGGTTACTGAATACTATGGTATCAGTAACCAATTCACTAGCCAGGGAACCTTTAGTCTGTAACTTTGCGGCAAAATCAGAAAAACTTTTTACAACCTTATTACTGTTCTGAGATGCTGTCTTCAGGTTACTGGAAATCGTATTCAAATTATTTATGGTTGAATTTAATTTCTGCGACATTACCGAGTCGGCTAACAATGCACCGATCGTACCTTTTCCATCTACAAGCCTTTTGCCGATAATTTTAAAGTCACCGGTAATGCCTATCAGGTTTTTATTATTTTCCTGCAGGTTAGCCATCATCTCATCAGTATTTAGTAATTTATCGGCAACCAGTTTGTCTCCATCTTCTATAGCTTCCGTCCTTGGTGACCCGCCATAAATTACGATAATTTTATTACCGATCAATCCATCGGTACTGATCTTCGCCTTTGCATCTTTATGAATATATTCTTTGGAAGCATTGTCGATATTCATACTGATATCCACTTTAGAATCCCCGGAGAACTGAATCTTTTTAACGGTTCCAATCTTAACGCCGGAGAACCATATATTGTTTCCTTTTTGCAAACCACCCACATCATCAAAGGTAGAATTAACCGAGATTGTTTTAACAAAGCTTTTGCGCTGGCCCCCTAACGTTAGTACCCCGACAATTAAAATTATTATTCCTATCAATATAAAAGCCCCTACTATTACGGAGCGCCTGTTATTAGTTGTACTCATAAGTTATTGTATAAAATTATATTCATAAAAGGCTTTTACTGCCGGGTCATTAGAATTAAACACTTCCTCAAAAGTGCCTTGATGAAGAAATATTCCGTTAAGCAACATTGCAATGCGGTTACCCGTAGTTTTTGCACAGGTAAGATCATGCGTAATGATAATTGAAGAAGTATGATATTGTTGCTGTACTTCGTTGATGAGATTATTAATTTCAATGGAGGTAATAGGATCAAGTCCTGCGGTTGGTTCGTCATACAACATTATCTCGGGCCTAAGGATTAAGGTGCGGGCAATACCTATACGCTTTCTTTGTCCGCCTGATAGTCCGGAAGGCATCTGGTCAATAGCCTGGAGCAATCCTACTCCCTCCAATACTTCTTCTACCGAACTATCAATCTGTTTCCTGCTCAGGTTTCTAACATTTCTTTTTAAAGGAAATTCAAGGTTTCCCCTAACGGTCATACTATCATATAATGCACCGTTCTGAAATGAAAAACCTATTTTTAAACGCAATGCCTGCAATTCTTTACCGGAAAGCGTATCCACTTCATTGCCTAAAACGTTTACCGTTCCTCTGTCTGGTTTAAGTAACCCTGAAATAATTTTTATCAAAACAGATTTACCAGTACCCGAACGGCCCAGCACCACTACATTTTCTCCTTTAAAAATATCCAGATCAATGCCACGGAGTACAGCCAGATCTCCAAAGGATTTTTCCAAACCCCTGATAGTAATAACTCTATTGCTGGTATCGATATGTGAAATATCTTTCCTAATCTCCATCTGGTTATCTTATAAAATTAGTGATCTGTACAATAACTATCTCCTCAACAAAAATCAGGAACATAGAAAGTACAACAGCCGCGTTAGCAGCCCTTCCGACGCCCTCCGTTCCCTGGGATGCATGATACCCTTTGTAACAACCAACTATACCTATAGTAAAACCAAAAACGAGCGTTTTTACTACTGATGAAATCAAATCCAGGAAAGTAATCCTTTCAAAAGCCTTCTCAATGAAACTTACATAACTTGTTGCTTCATTTGCATGTATATCAAGAAATGATCCGATCAATGCAACAAATGCCGTATAAAGCATTAATATCGGTATCATTAATGTTGTAGCCAGAACCCTGGTGACTACCAAAAACTTAAAAGGATTTGTTGCGGAAACTTCCATAGCATCTATCTGCTCGGTAACTTTCATGGAGCCTAGCTCAGCTCCTATGTTAGAACCTACTTTACCAGCAGCAATAAGCGCAGTTACAAGTGGCGCAAGTGCCCTTAGCACTGCAATAGATATAAGTGAAGGTAGCCAGGATGTTGCCCCGAAATCAGATAATGACGGCCTGGATTGTTTTGTAAATACTATTCCGGTTATAAATCCTGTTAAAGAAATCAGTGGCAAAGACCTGTAGCCAATTTCAAAACATTGCCTTACAAATTCTTTTCCTTCAAAAGGAGGAAAAAATAATTCTTTAAAAAAGCGAAGTACAAACCTGTATCCGCTGTACATATCCTGGAAGGTACGGTCGAGGCCTTTGGAAATTACATATTTCTCAGATGCTGATCGGATATTGTAAGCCATTAATTATTCATTTATTTCAAATTACACCGGCAAGATACCGATTTACCAAACAGCACCTGGATCGTTTGCTATTTTTATACCAAATCTGTTATGCAATAAATAAGCCTTATTGCAGCTATCAGCCGTCTGCTACCAGCTTTTTGCTATAACGAAGAAAGATCTTTATTATTGACAAAATCAGGACGAAATGAATAATTGATCCGATTGAATGATGTCTTATTAAAAACTTTCGAAGTCTGCGATTGTATTGAAAGAGGCAGAAATTTAAGACTTCGGAAGTCGTTTCTAAAGATTGAAAGCTTTGGATATAGAACCTAGCTGACAGCTGACAGCTACTTATTAGCAATATTCCAAAGTGTGAGAAATGCCTGTTTAGTTTGAAGTGCCAATAATGGAAAGTTGATCTTATCAGGCGTATCCGTTGATTGGTGGTAAGTTTTTGGATACCCGGAACCGGTTTGCATAATGGAGAGTCCTTTCATATAGAATGAATAGCTATCAGAACCTGAAAGCCAGCGATTGGGTAATTCAGGCTCCTGGTACCTGTCATCAAGATGTAGTTTTACTGATTCGTTTGAAGAGACCATGGCATTTAACAATCCATGCTTTAAAGTATCCCTGATGAGGAAATAAGTATAATTACTGTCAGTCTTTCCTGTATGAAAAGAATCTATACTTCCCTGTGAAGCAAGATTATATACTGCCCAGGTTTTATTATCAGCATATACAGGATTGCGGGCGTAATAATATGATCCCAGTAAGCCAATCTTTTCTCCTGTAAAAGATGCAAATACGATAGACCGTTTTGGGCGCAGACCCGTTTGCGCGGCTTTCTGCATCAGCTTTGCTATTTCCATCAGGGCCGCGCTGCTAGCCGCATTATCAGATGCCCCACTGAAAAGCTGTCCGCCTCTTTTTCCTAAATGGTCGTGGTGGGAGGAAACAATCACTGCTTCAGCCAGCGTATCTTTTCCTTTAATAATACCAATAACATTGGGCGCCTGCTCTATTACAGAATCAATTTGTATATCTATACTTATACTAGCCTTTGTTAGAAAAGGAAGCGGGCGGTGTGATCTCCGCATATTGATCATAAGGGATTGAATAGATACATCATTTTGTTGCAACAGTTCATTAATCATTTTTTCAGAAACGTAGATCCTGGGTAAAGGATTAAGCACTGCATCCGGGTTCCGGTAAGATCTTAAAGACCCTGAAACTTTTAAAGCTTTTGATGATCTGTCAAAATCATTAGTCACCACGAGTACCGCTGCTGCGCCTTTTTCAGTAAGATTCTTCAGGTAATCAGAACTGATGGAAGACCTTGTTGCCTTCGCCAGCAGCTCCGAAAGTTTATCGGCAGGCTGCACCTGAACAATTATTACTACTTTCCCTTCAACATCTTCCCCTAACAGATCATTGTAACGATCCGATACAATTCCATAACCACCAAAAACTACAGGAAGTGAATTCAGTTTTATAGATTTATAGGTGCTACCCGGGAACAGGTACCAGTCATCAAATTGCTGGTAGTTTTTTCCAGCAGCGTTGATTGCAGCCTTCGTTATTGATATTTTCTGTAAGGGAACAGGCTGAAAATAACTGGTGCCATTGTTATAAGGGGCCAGCAATCGGTTTTTTTTAAACCAATCGGCGATGTGTTGGGAAGCAAGGGTATCGCCATGACTGCCAGTGAAGCTGCCTTCCATCTCAGGGGCGGCGAGCTTGTAAACATTGGCCTGGAGATCTATTGTAGAAGTTTCGTTGGCTATCTTTAATATTTCAGGCGTTTGCGACTGAGATATAAAAGGCAACAACATAAACAATAAAAATCCTTTCATAAGCTACGAAAATAGTTAAGATGATTCCTTTAAGTTGTTAAATTTTACAGGCTTCTTTAGGATTTTGTTTTAAGAAAAAAGGTACCTTACAAATTCCACCAGTAAGTAAACTTCAACACCAGCGCACGGTTACGCACAGCAAGAGGCGTAGAATAATAATTATCCGTATAAACAAGAAACAGATCAGAAGCAGGCTTGTACCGCCATTGCAAACGTGTGTTTACGTTGATATTATTAAGCTGATTATTATATTGAGTGAACAGTGTAAAAAATAGCTTGTTGGTCATAGTTATATCAAACCGCGGTCCTATCAACCAGAAATCATTCACTCCCCAGGGTTTCGGCAAATCAATATGATTGTAGCTGGTGCTTACGGCAATGCTTACAAAAGGCTGAAAGCGATACCCAAGTTCACCTGAAATATTAAGCCTGCTACCATGATTGTAATACCCTCCGAAGCGGGTAGATAAGGAATAGGTAAATAACTGCTGGGGCCTTGAAATAAAATCAGCTCCAAAGGCATTCCAGCGGTGCTGAGAGCCGCGGGCCAGCGTGTCTTTACCCGAATTGGTAGGATCGAAAAATTGAAGCAGCTCTACATAATCATGCGCCACCCATGCATCAAGCACGGCCTGGTCACGAAAATTTACCACATAAGAAAGCGCAGTTTCATTATCTGTTTGATGAAAAGATTCATTAAAAAAATAAGTAGAATTTATTTTCGGGCCATGGCTTAATACAGAACCGGATGAAGGAAAAAATAGCCTGCTGATCATAGTATTAGCCTTGATATAATGACTTCTGGGAACATATCCTACTTCTGCATTATAGTTTTGTCCTACATATTCATGCTGCCAGGATATAAGCCACTTTTTACCGGCATACTGCAAGTTTGCAGCATGAGTAATATCCTTACTGGTTTTACCCGGACTAAAAGATTTCAGGAACATCGCTTTTCCCGTCCATAAATTATTTGAGGAAGCAAGGTTATATTCCAATCCGAGGTTACGGTTATATTGCGAGTATACCGGTTTGGTAGAGTCTTTACCCCATTGATAGTTTATAGAATTTTTATTAACGAACATCAACCTGATGTTGGAGCGTGCAAACATGCGGCGTTGCAATGCTAATACCGAAAAGTTTTGTGCCGGCAATCCTGAGGCTTCGTTCTTTTTGGTTTGTACATCCATCAGGCCTATGCGCCAGTTTTTATCAAGGCTGCCACTCATTCTTGCTCCATAAGTGATAGGCACACCTAAGCCAATACGCCTTGAAAAGAAAGGGCGGATATTCGCATAACCGAAATTTGAGAACAGGTCGTTATTCTCCAGGAAGAATTGTCTTTTTTCAGGAAAGAATAATTCATAGCGGTCGAGGTTTACAACCTGCTTGTCTACTTCCACCTGAGAGAAATCAGGATTGACAGTGAGATCTAAATTGAGCGATGAGGTAAGAGAAATCTTTGCATCAGCACCGATATCCTTGCGAAAGGTAGCAGGCGTTTTCCGGTCATAATTTTTCGAAAGGCCGGCCAGCGTATAAGGAATTAAAGAGATATTGGAACCTGCTTCCGGGGGTGGCTGATCCCAGAGGAGGTTGCCCGTATAGGCAAGGGAGGCTGTAGGGAATTGCCTTGGAACAGGCGCCCAGCTTGATTTTTCAGCAGCCCTTATATCAAGCCTGCTAAAATTTATTCCCCAGCTGGTAATACCTTTTTTATACCGGATGGATTTAAAAGGAATAGAAGCTTCGAAGATCCATTTATCAGGATAATTTTTTACAACAGAAATCCATTTATTGTCCCAGCTAAGATCGGCATTGCCGCCATTATATAATGACCCATCCCATTGGGCGCCTGCTGCGTTTGCACCGAACGTGAAGCCATTGGTCTGGTCGTCAAAGGGATCAATAAAAAATATAAAGTTGTCATTTTTACCAAAGCTAAAATCCCGCCTGAGCGATTCAACCATATACCGGCCTGGTTTAAGAAGATAGCAGGTAGCAATAATATACATATTTTCATTATCATAAGTCATGCGTACTTCCGTATGCACATTTGCCTTACTGGTGTCCATAGGAAACACCATAAAAAAATCTGTAGCGACACCCGCGTCTTTCCAGGCATTTTCATTCATAACACCGTCTATAATAATGGCGGAAGTTGCTTTATGCATCAACATTTTATAGGTGCTGTTCTTCTTTTGCGCAATTAGTGAAAAGCTGATCAGCAGGATGCTGATAATAAAAATACATCTCAAGGAAAAGCCGTTTTAAATTTTGTAATGTGTACAAGATAGTTATTGTTTTAATGCGATGGTTAATAGACTATGGAGAACGCTGATTAAACTACCACCAGCTATCAGTTACCTGTACAACGTTGTATCAACGTTTAACCCCCGCGTCCCTTTAAATCGTTTCCAGAAACTTTCACGTTCTGTGATATGTTTAAAATCTTTATTGAACGCTTGTTTGTAATCTATAACCGGATCGGTCATAGTAGGTTCTATCATCTTAAGCGTATCAATTACAAAAGGGATCACGGGCACATCTGCACTTACTTTCTTCCGTATATACCTTCGAAGGAGCCTTGTTTGTAATGGATCGGAAGCAACAGCGATTGTTTTAAAACCAAGCTGCTTTGCTTTCTTATACGAATAATAAATGTTTTCCGTACTGTGCTCCGCATTGGTTTCCGTAAAAATATTTTTCGCCGGAATACCTAATGCTTCCGCATACAATGCCATGATCTTACCCTCATAATAAGGTGAATAAACCGAAGAGCCGGAATACATTATATTTTTAGCTACCCCTTTATCATAAAGAAACTTTGACCAGTAAATCCTTCCCTTCATATTTCTATCCCATATAAAATTTTTAAAAGGGAAACCCGGAACAATGATAAGATCATAGCTGGTTTCAAGCGATTTATTTACTAACCTTTTAGCAGCCTTCGAAGAGAAAGAACAGGAATTAATAATGATTGATACAAAGAAACCCTGTAGTATCAGTACTACCTTGTTTTTCATAATATTCATAGAAGTGAATAAAATTATTTGGTAAACTACATCCTAATTATTTAATTGCTTGATTGTTATTATCATAACTGAATGAAGATAAAAAAAGTCTTCGAGTTTATTATTTCATTCATTGTATTTAGGCTGAGCATGATTACAATTCCTACACAGGGAGGAGGATAATGTCAGCCGTCAGCTATCAGGAGGAAAGCTATCACGCATTGATCTCCTGATAGCTGACGGCTGATAGCAATTTCTTAATTAGTTCATAACTCAAATTAAAAAGCTATTATTTTCTTGCCACCAATTTAATACTAAACCCCGTTGGCATCATAGTAAACGCCAGCACTTCCTTAACCTCATCCGGATTGGTTTCCAGGGTAACAACAAAATTCTTACACACCATCGCTAACACCGATTTTATTTCAATCATTGCCAAATTAAAACCTGGACAAAACCGCGGTCCGGCACCGAAGGGTACAAAAGCTTTTTCATTATGTGCTTTATGGTAAGGACAATCACCCGCTATCCATCTTTCGGGAATAAAGTTATCAGGGTTTGAAAAATATGTTTCCTTTATGGCTGAATAATGTGTTTGCAACAACACACCTGTATTTTTAGGGACTTTAACTTGGTTTATAACCACATCTTCCAATGTATCAAAAAATAATATCGGAGCTACAGGCTTTAATCTCATAGCCTCGTATGCTACCGCTTCTATATAAGGCAACTGCATAGTTTGTTCAAAGTTTTTTATTGCATTATCATTTCCTACAATCATATCAGCCTCCTGCTGCATTTTATGCTGAACCTCAGGATGTAAATGCATGAAATAAAATATCCATGTCAAAGTATGTGCTGTTGTATCCTCCCCTGCCAGCAACATGGTTAATACATTTCCAATAACCATTTGATTTGAAACAGGATTATCATTGTCTGAATCAGCTATCAGGGCCTGCAGAAAATTAGCAGGATTATTTTTAAGTGCCGGATTTTGATTAAGCTGCTCTCTTGTTTCATCTATTACACTTTGCATCGTTTGAACAATAACGTGCAAGGATTTTTCTACTCTTCTGTCAGCAGGTAATTTAAAATATCGCCAGTAAGGTAACGGCATGTTAAGGCGTTTAAATATTGCCGGGAATATATTTCCAAGATGGTCCTGTATGATATCATTATTTTTTTCGATGGTATTCATGTTGTATCCGAATGCAAGTCTCGATGTGATATCAACAGTATAGCGCATCAGTTCCAATTTAATTTCAATGCCTGCATTTTCTTTTGATAACTTATATAACCGGTTAAATAATTTTTCAGTTATAGAAACAAGCATTGGAAAGAATGTGGTTAAATGATTCATGTTGAGGGCCTGTGAAACAAGTTTGCGCTGGTGTTTCCAATCGTCACCTTCAGCATTAAAGACACCTGAAAAACCCATCTCACGAATGATCTCATCCATTTTAGCCACCCTTCTGAATTTTTCCGGCCTGTTTTTCAGTACATATTGAATAGCCTCCGGGTCAGTAATAACAACAACAGGCATGGTTCCTAACTTTATCATAAAAATGGATCCGTATTGATCGCCCCATTTTTCAAGGATGCGATGTAGTTTTGCAGGAGTAAACTGTAGAATATTCCCTAGTAAGGGCACCTTTGCAGGACCGGGTAATTGATTATACTCTATAGTATCAGAATGAAGTGTTTTTTTAATTAGCGGGTTTTGAAGGTTGGCTTGCATTGTAAGATGTTAATGCATAAAGTTAGCAGAAATTTAGTGGTTACCCTATTGTAAGAAACTACAACCGATTGCTTCAATGTCCTGCCCTGCTTTTTGTCATACTTTTGTTGGCTGCTGGCGCTTGTTGAGAACATTATCTTTGATCCCTCTTAAAGAAGTTACCATTACATATACATTCCTTTCTATCATTCTTTTCATGTACTCCTTATGATATTCTTTAGTTATTAAATGTACATCTAAAGGAAGGTGTTTACCATAATCCCGATTCGTTTTTGCCAGGTAAATTATAGAGGAATTTGCAAAGTCAGAAGATTTATATTTATTTAATTCGGTGTTTTCCATTTTCTTGTCGTCAATCGTTATAGCATATTGCCTGGAATTTTTAAATGCCTGGAACTGTTTTTCTGAAGGCTTGTTGCTTAACATTGCCAGGCGCACAAATGTTACAGTGTGCCTTGCCTGCTGCGTTTTACTCATGGTCAATTATCAAAATAACAAAATTCTCAAAAAAATTTATCAGGGCGGTAAAGTGAACAACAAATTAATTTATATCACACTATCATTCATTAAATTGTTATTACGTATCTTAGGTATGTAAAGATGCCTGGAAGATTACAAGAACTATGGATAACTACGCCTGAATAATGAGGATTGATGCGTTGATATCTGACTGCTGTTTTCCCAAGCAATGTAATAAGCCAATTATCACTTATGAAAAATGTGCTGCTTTGCAACAATCATGTAACATTTTTATACCCGGCTTATGAAAAAGATGATTATACAGGTAATTGCCCTTGTTTTGTTACAGTATACTTACGCGCAACCGGGCAGTTTAGACCCCACATTTGGCATTGGGGGTAAAGTGATGACTGCTATCGGAACTACATCGGATCAAGTATTCGCGATGGACATACAAAGTGATGGAAAAATAGTAGTGTCAGGAAGCAGCGATAAGGGAAATAATAAGGATTTTGCGCTTGTAAGGTACAATTACGATGGAAGCCTTGACGTGAGTTTTGACGGCGATGGGATAGTCACTACTCCTATTGGCTTATTCAATGATATTATTTATGCAATAAAAATACAAAGTGATGGAAAAATTGTAGTTGCAGGTTCTGTCGCTAATGGTAATACCGGTACCTACACCTTTAGTTTTGCGCTGGCAAGATACAATTCTGACGGTAGCCTCGATAATAGCTTTGGCAGCAAAGGAAAAGTGATTACTGCCATCGGTTCAACCAGTTCAGCCAGGGCTATTGGTATTCAGGAGGATGGAAAAATTGTAGTGGCTGGCAGCAGCATGGGTAATTTTGCATTGGTGCGGTACAACAGCGATGGGACGCTTGACGTAACTTTTGATAATGATGGTATCGTAACTACCTCACTTTCTGCATATGCAGTTGTTAGTAGTGGTGCCAATGCTTTAGCCATTCAAAAAGACGGAAGGATTATAGCCGCAGGTGACGGCAGTTTTATCACAAATAATTATGGACCATTAGGTGATTTTGCCATGGCCAGGTATAACACTGATGGTAGCCTTGACTCAAGCTTTAATCACAACGGAAAAGTGTTAACTGACTTCATGGGTGAAGAAGGGGCTACAGCAATTGCGCTGCAGGATGATGGAAAAATTATTTTGGGGGGTAACAGGTATTATGGCCACCGGAATGATTGTATTGTGGCCAGGTATAATGCGAATGGCAGTAGTGATTCAACGTTCCATGGTGGTGCAGCGTTTCCGTCATTTGGCCCTACTTCGGATTACACTACTGGTGTTGCGGTGCAAAGTGATGGAAAAGTTTTACTATCAGGCGTTACGTTTCATAGAGATAGTATAGGATTAGGTGACTATGATTTTGCTATCGCCAGGTACACTGTAAATGGGCAACCGGATGCAACCTTTGGAAATGGTGGAAGGGTGATCACGGCAATTTCAACACCTAGGGGTAATGACCAGCCAACTGCAATAAAATTATATTATAACAGAATATATTTAGCCGGGTATTCCAATAGCCGGTTTTCTATTGCCGCTTATCAAAAAGATGCAGTAGTTCTGCCGCTAACGTTGTTGAATTTTTCCGCTGATTTAAGTAATCTGTTTGTTTTATGCAGGTGGCAGACAGCAAGGGAAATCAATACATCCCATTTTATTGTTCAAAGAAGTTATGATGGCATTAGTTTTGAAAAAATAGGCCGGGTACAAGCTGAGGGTAACATATCTAACGTTTACCATTTTACCGATGACCTGGCATCTGTCATAAATCAACGGTCAACGATTTATTACCGGTTAGAGATGATAGATAAAGACGGCACGGCCAGCTACTCTTCAGTTGCCAGTGTAAAAACAACACAAAAGTCTTCATTCACCATTTTTCCCAATCCCGCGCATACTTTTGTCAGAGTAAAAGGTAACGGTTTACAACAGATCGCGGTATTTGATGAGCATGGCAAACTGGTATTGATAAAAAACTTTCCAGGTAATGATAGCAATACCATCAACACAGCACATTTACCAAACGGCGTTTATATAGTAAGACTCAAGGATAAACAAGAGAATGTTCAAACGGAGAAGCTAATTATTAAATGAAAGGAATGACAGTTGAACAAATATGAATTTGGCAGTAATTGTATCTATCATTACCGTAAAGAAGAGCGATGTCATTACAGGTGCGTTAAACATCCACTAAATGATTACAAAAACATGAACTACCGTAGTGAGACCAGTCAATATCTGTTTATCAGGAACTATACAGTCTTAATTGCATTTGAACTTTCTATTCTGTTCTAAGATTTTCAACAGGATTACTTAAAGCAGCTTTAATCGCCTGAATACTTACAGTGATTAACGCGATAAACATTTTCCATATCGCTTTTCAATAATATTAGGTATCCACCTTGAGTCTCTGCAGTTAATCAGTATATTAGCAAACAGAGTTGGTATATGGGCTTAAGTAATAGGATAAGGATTTCAAATCTTTAATGTAACCTTCATGAGAATTGTATCTAAGTTCAAAGCAATATCAGTCTTTATTCTAATTAACCTGACGCTTTTTTTGCAGGCGCAGAAAAAAGGCTCGGCATCTGATCCATATACTTTAAATCCTTCTTCTACTACAGTGGCGTGGGGTAGCTATTGGTCGGAGATGCCTCCGGTTCTTCGTATTCAATCCGGTGATTATGTAAAGATACATACACTGCTTACGTCTACCCCAGACAGATTGGAAGGAGCAGGAGTTAAGCCGGAGCTGGTTGAAAAGGAATTGCGTGAAGTACAGACAATGAAAGACCGTGGACCGGGTGGCCATGTTCTCACCGGCCCAATATATATTGAAGATGCAGAACCGGGCGATGTGCTTGAAGTACGTATTCAGTCTATAGAGCTGGCTATACCTTATGGATATAATGCCATAGGTCAAAGCGGGTTTTTATCAGATGAGATCTTTGATCGTAAAATGCGCATCATAACCCTTGACAAAGATAAAATGCTCGGGCACTTTTCTGATGGAATAGATATTCCGCTGCATCCGTTTTTTGGAAGCATGGGAGTAGCACCCCCAAAAGAAGCCGGACGTTGGAATAGTGCCCCGCCATGGATACATGGTGGCAATTTAGATAACAAGGAATTGATTGCAGGAACCACACTATTTCTTCCTGTTCATATAAAGGGTGCATTGTTTGAGATCGGTGATGGTCATGCAGCGCAGGGTAACGGAGAGGTTGATATTACCGCCATTGAAACGTCACTTAAAGGAAACCTTCAATTCTTAGTGCACAAAGGCAAGACGCTGCAATGGCCCAGGGCAGAGACATCTACACACTTTATAACCATGGGTTGTGACAGAGATCTTAATGCTGCTACTCATATTGCGGTGCGCGAAATGATTCGATACCTGATGGATGAAAAAAAGTTATCACAGGCAGATGCATACATGCTTTGCAGTGTAGCCGTGGATGTGAATATAACCCAGCTTGTTGATGGAAATGTGGGTGTACATGCAATGCTGCCAAAAGCTATTTTTACAAATAAATAAAAGTGGTTGAGATGCAGTGCTTTAAAAAATTATATAAGCTAAACGCGCTAAGAAAGCAAACGATGTTAGAAGAAGTAGTGTCTTCATAAATAATTACAGCAAAAGTAAAAGTATTAGCGATGTCCAAGGTATCAATATTAATCCGCCAAGAACTAATTATGGTTTAAAAAATCTTGTGAAGCACTAAAGATGGAATGCCAAATATAACGTCTGTTTAAACATATACCCAGGTTGAACTTTGGCTCATTATTAATATTGTACCTTAATATCACTAATGCATTTGTTGGCAGTAGTGCTATTTTTTTGCAAGTGCTATCCAATCTTCTATTATTGTATTGTCCAGTCTCGTGATGACCTAAGTTCAGCAATGATTTCTTCAGCAGTTTCTTCAGATTTATAAACTCCGAAAAGAGATTGTAAAGATGTTCCAGATACCGTGTCTTTATTTTTTAAAGATTGGGAAAGCTTTGAAATAAGATCAAGTTTGCTGTTTGCATTTAGATTTTTCAAGAAGCTAAAGTAATAGTCTGCAAGATCTATATGTTGAGTTGATGAATTCATTCTATTAGTTTTGTCAAAATTAGCAAATTATCAAAAGATTGTTGGAATCAACAAGTTTCAGCAGCATTACACTCTGCCATTTTTAAACCCGTTCCAGCCCATTTCGGTCACAGTGAAAACTTCAAATTCTTTTAAAGTGTTGCTTCAGTCGCTTAGCTACGCATTCGTCAAGCAAGATTTTCATGCAAGATGCCGGTTGAAGATTCAATTAGTTTTTGAGACATTTCAAGTACTTTGATTACTTGCTCCCGGCGTACTCCTTCAAAGTCATCAAGGAATGTATCAATAGAATCACCTGTCTCCAGGTAGTCAACCAAGTTCTTAATAGGCACTCTTGTCCCGTAGAATACTGGTGTGCCGCCTAAAATATCAGGGTCAATATTAATAACTCTTCCTTCCATGTTGCTATGTTATTATTTTAATCAAATTTACAAGTTATCTGCTGAAACATAATAAATGCTAAAAAGGTGACGCACAACTTTGACGGCTTTGTTCAGGTGGGGAATTGAATTCCGTCAGCTGATCACCGTTAAAACACCTATGCTGTTGGTAAATTATATTCATTCGTGTTTAACATAGTGTCGTGTCAACCTTAATCTGTCTTTTGTTTTCTGCTATCAGCCGTCAGCTGTCAGCTATCAGGAGAGAACAGGGGCAAGCGTTTAGCCGATGCCTGATAGCTGACAGCTGATAGCTGATAGCAATCAAAGGGACAGATTATGCTTGACATTACATTAGTCTAATAGCGTTAAGAATATCCTACTACTCACTAGGATATCTTAAATGCATGTACAATAATATATAACTCTTCAACGTATGGTTATATGCTCAAAAACTTATAGTTTCTAATTATTTTTATAATGATGCTTCTTATATGTAGTTGCAAGAGTTCAAAAATCCGTTATATGAAATATTCAAAATTCAACTTCAACTCTTTAATGAGAACCTTGGTTATATATTGTTTTTGTTTAATTACATGCCTGTCAAAAACAGGTAGCACCCAGGCAGGATCTGTACTTCCACTCCGGCTGCTTTCATTTAATGCTAAAAATATTACAGAGAATTCTATCCTTTTAGAATGGAGGACAATTGGTGAGAATAATACTGATTACTTTAGTATTGAGCAAAGTACAAATGGAATTACATTTACAAAGATAGGTTATATAAAAGCCTCCGGAATAAACCCATTAAACCGTTACTATAGCTTTACTGATCGTAAACCTGCAACAGGGAATAACTATTACCGTCTTTCGATGTATGATTTGGACGGTAGCATTAAATTTTCAGCAACACAGCTAATAAAAGCAGAAGGTGTAAGATATTTGAGTGTTTTTCCTAATCCTGTAAACAACTCATCAAATTTAAAAATTTACTGGAAGTCAGGTACCGGGAGACCTGCTTCTATAACTATTCAAGAGTTAACCGGAAGGCAGATATATGAAGGAAAATTTGGTGCTTCCGGCAGGGCAGTTATTTCAGTTTGCAATTGGCCTTCCGGCATCTATAGTATCACGTTAGATAATGGATACCGAAAAGAATTCAGCAAGCTAGTGGTATGTCAATAATTAAATGACGCATTAAAAATCAGGCGATTTTTTGCAGCAACGTAAGTCGTTTATAGATGCTTTCTTCAATTTCTATAAGTTCGTAATGATTGCCCTTCTCAACAATACTGCCATCCTGTATAACGATGATCTGGTCTGCTTCTTTAACCGTGCTTAACCGATGTGCGATTACTAAAGTGGTTCTTCCCTTCATTAAATTATTAAGTGCCTCCTGAACTGATTTCTCGGATTCTGTATCCAGAGCAGAGGTAGCCTCGTCTAGTATAAGAATGGATGGATTTTTAAAAACAGCTCTTGCTATGCTTAAACGTTGTCTTTGTCCGCCAGACAACCGAATGCCCCTATCACCAATGTTTGTTTGATAGCCATTCTCGGTTTCCATTATAAAGTCGTGTGCATTAGCGATCTTTGCTGCCTGTATTACATCCTCTAATACTGCATCTGGTTGTCCCAGTGCAATATTGTTAAAGATGCTGTCATTAAACAGGATTATTTCCTGTGTAACAAATCCCATATGACTTCGCACAGATTCCATGGTATAATCCTTTACATCTTTTCCATCAATCATAACCGTTCCATTAGTGGCATCATAAAAGCGGGGTATCAGATCTGCAATAGTTGATTTGCCCACTCCGGAAGGACCTATAAGCGCAACTGTTCTACCTTTTTCTATTTCAAAACTAATATTCTTTAAAACAGGTTTGTCAGAATAACTAAAGGATACATTTACAAATTCAATTGTATGTTTGAATGATTGAAGTTTAATAGCGCCTGGCCTGTCAGATATTTCTATTGGTTTGTCAAGTATTTCTATAATACGTTCGCCTGCAGCCATTCCCTGTTGAATATTAGTCAACGCTACTACAATTGCTTTTGCCGGTCGGATCACCTGTGAAAAAATAGCTATAAAAGCAATGAACTCGCTTGCCTGCAGGCTACTCTGTTTGTTTAAGACAAGACTTCCGCCGTAAACAAGTAAGCCTGCAACTACTATCACTCCTGCAGCTTCAGAAAATGCAGGCGCCAACTCTCTTTTAGCAAATCCCTGCAGGCTTGCATTTCGATAAAAATCATTTTCCTGACTGAATCTTTTTAACACAAAAGGTGTAGCATTGAATGCCCTGATAATTCGCATGCCTGACAGCGTTTCATCAATAAGGGTGAGAAGCCTGCCTATAGATGCCTGCACATCCCTTGCTTCCTTCCGAAGTTTTTTTGTGACTGTTGCAATTCCAACAGCAGAAATTGGTATCACTATAAGCGTGAAAAAAGTAAGCTTCGTTGATATGGCGAATAAGGCTGCAAAATAACCTAAAAGCATGTAAGGTTCTTTAAACACTACTTCAAGTGAACTTGATGCAACACCTTCTATCGCATATACATCAGAGTTAAGTCGGGATAAAAGGTCACCCTTATGTTCTTTGGTAAAGAAACCAAGGTGCAGACGGTTGATCTTTTCAAACAGCGCTTCGCGTAATCTCTTTACTAAAAGTGTTCTTGCATTGATCAGGCAACGCTGCGCCAGATAACGGAAAAGATTGGTAAGTATTACTGCAATCACTATCATTCCCGCCAGAAAATATAAAGCATGTGCAGGATTAGTTGTTTTGAAATGGTGAATCTGGTAATAAAAGAAGTCTTTAAAGAAACCTGCTGATAATTTAAAGGAAGGCATAGAAGCATATTTCTGTGCCTCGTCTGCATTTACCGGATCGAATAAAAAGTTTAACAGTGGAATAATCAGCGCGAACTGGAACACACTGAAAAAAACACCAATCAATGTGAAAATAAAAAAGGGTGTTACAAGTTTACCATAAGGTTTCAAATAACCTAAAAGACTGCGATAAATTTTCATCTGAATTTAATTCCTTTACTATCTAACTTTAATAGAGCGAGCGGTATATATTTAAATATTCCTTCGCTGTTTTACTCCAGCAAAAAGAAGTGCCTCTTTGCTTGATTGCATCACTCATATGCAATTCTTCATATTGCTGCATGCCTTGCGTAAAAACCTGCTGCATCTGGCTGGCATTGAAATCGCGAAAATAAAATGCAACGTTACTACCTATTTCGGGTAAAGAGGTTCTATCTGATAAAAAAACAGGTTTACCAAAAGACATTGCTTCAGCTACAGGAAGACCAAAGCCTTCGGCAAGTGAGGGGAATGCAAACGCATAGCAATTCTGATAATACCACGACTTTTCCATTTCAGAGATATTACCCAGCATATGCAGGTTTTTTTCAACATTGAGTTTCTTAGCTGAACATTGTATGAAATGCAAATACTGTGGGTCATCAGTGCGGCCGGCAATTAATAATTCAAGGTCACGATTTTGTTCAAGCAACGGTAACAAAACATGAAAGTTTTTTTTACGGCATATTACACCCAATGAAAAAAGAAATGGCCTTTCAGGCAGGTATGAATAGTTAAAAAGACTAGGCGCCTTAAGTGCGTTAGTACCGTTGTGTATCACATGCACCGGCTTGTTACCAGTGTTGCAGTAAGTAATTACTTCTCTATAACAGAATTCAGAAATGCATACTATCGCATCGCTTCTGTTAATATTATCTTGCAGGTGCCTGAGGTATTTTACTTTTTTTGATTCGTTTTTTGTGTAGTGCAGGAAGTTAAGATCATGGATACTCAGTACTACTTTAATTTTCCGGTTCCTTCGGGGAACATAATTTGAATTTTGGTAAGTGCAATGCCAGATGTCAAAATTACTTAAGGAGGGCATGTAAAACTTTTGTAATGAATGCTGCAGTAAATATGATTCACACAAGCCAAAAATTCCCTGAACATTTTGCGGTGAAAAAAAAGCCAGCTCTTCATTCTCGGGATCAATAAATTTTTTTAGATGTTGGCCCAGGTTAAGACAGTAATGGAACAACCCGGTGTGAGTGTATTTCATTCTTTCACAATCAAATACTATCCTAATCATAATAAAACTTTAAGATCAAAGGCCGTGCAACATATTCGACCGGATGATAAATAATCTACGCATTAACACCTGTTTAATATATGTTCTTATTCTGACAGCAATTATACACGTAATGTTGCTTCCACTAGCAAATTATATATATATTCTTTTAACATTTTGTAAACTGATTTTATTTCTTATGGCATAGTTCTAACTGTAGCCGTAATTGTAAACTTCATTATGTCTATTATACTTGATTGTGATTTGATGCGTTATCGCAATACCGGATTATACCATTATTGTTTAAACGTGGGCATGCGTGTGAATGCGCTGTTGAAGGTACAGCGTGCGCCGCTTATGAAAATGTATGTTCCTGTAGCTGAAGCAAACGCCTTCGGTACTGCTTATCCTTGTATTACAGAAAAGCCCTGGCACAAATTTATTAAACCATTTTTGTGGAACTGTAGGGTATGGCATGCGCCGTTTCAATCAGGACGAATCATCCCCGATAAAAATAAAAACAGCTCCTGTAAGGTTTTATTAACCATTCATGATCTGAATGCGTTGCATGAAGGAAGATCTGCCGATGATCAGCAGAGAAGCGTTAATCACACACAGCGTCTTATAAACAAAAGTGATGCATTGGTTTGTATTTCTGAATTTACAAAAAGCGATGTATTGAAGAATTGCGATGTAGGCAATAAGCCGGTTTATGTGATTCATAACGGTACGCACAAAGTTCATCAACCGTTATTTAAAAACAGTACTGTAAAACCATCCAGGCCATTTTTATTTGGAATGGGTGATTTGAATACCAAGAAGAACTATCATGTGCTGCTACCATTGCTGCAACAAAATCCTGATATTGATATGGTTATTGCAGGCAGGTTAGCTGAACCGGATTATATATCGCATATAAAAAATACGGCTGAAGCCATGGGCATATCAGACAGGTTGTACGTTACAGGGCCTGTTCCTGAAGAAGAAAAAGCCTGGTATCTTTGTAATTGCCTTGCTTTTGTGCATCCTTCGCTTGCGGAAGGATTCGGCGCACCGGTTGTGGAGGCGATGAGTTTTGGCAAGCCTTTGTTTCTTTCCAGTTTAACTTCACTTCCTGAAATAGGTGGTAATATTGCGTTTTATTTTTCATCGTTTGATCCTGAACACATGCAACAGGTTTTTCAGGAAGGTATGCGCCGGTATACAAATGAAGAAATGTACCCGGCCATTATTCAAAGAGGAAAAGAATTCGACTGGGAAAGAAATGCAGTAAAATATCTTGAAGTATATAAATCTTTATACTGATGATGACAGGTGTAGATGAACAAATATCTAAGGCGGAAAGGAAATGGAATAGTTCTCTAACCTCAGACAGGGGGAGAAGAATTTCGGAATTGTGCAAAGCCAAGGACTGGCAATCTGATTGGTTCAGGCGATGGTGCAATGAACTTCGTGAGCCTGCACGTTTTCATCGTAAGCAATGGGAATTTATTTACGTGATGCAGTCGTTATGGGAGAGGGGCTGTATACAAAAAGGTAAAAAGGGATTGGCATTTGCTGTTGGCTCGGAACCTTTGCCTTCAATATTCGCTAATTACGCATGTAATATAGTAGCTACCGACATTTATCCGGAACAAGGTAAAGAAAAGGGCTGGACAACAGGAGACCAACTTTGCTTTGGCATTGAATCGTTGAACAAACGCGGCTTATGTGATGATGATACGTTAAGAAAGCAGGTTCAATACAGGGCGGTAGATATGAATGATATTCCTGCTGATCTGAAGGATTTCGATTTTAACTGGTCCAGTTGTTCATTTGAACATCTGGGAACTATTGAAAAAGGAGTTGAGTTTCTTAAAAATCAACTTAAAACCTTAAAGCCGGGAGGATGGGCGGTGCATACAACCGAATTTAATGTTTCATCAAATGAACAAACATTAGATAATTGCGATACCGTTATTTTCCGCATGAGTGATATTGAAAAGCTTGTCCGGGAATTAAGACGCATGGGTCACAAGGTAGAAACACTGGATTATTCTTTAGGCGGTTTACCCGAAGATTTTGCTGTTGATGTTCATCCTCATAAGCAGGATGTGCATCTTAAATTGCAGTTAAACGAGTTTGTGGTAACCTCTATCGGACTTATCATTCAGAAAAAAGAAACAAACGGTTCGAATCTCATGCGAAAAATTCTTAAATGGTTTTCGCCTAAAAAATAACAACAACCTGATTCTGATTATATGGGTTCAATAAGGAGGTTTGATTTAAACAGGATAATACGTGAGTACAAAACGCACTATTTTTTTGAAACAGGAACTTTCATGGGAGAGGGTGTTGAGTATGCTTTGCAATCACCGTTTAAAAAAATAGCTTCTGTAGAAATTATTCCGGAGATAGCTGATAAAGCAAAGCGCAGATTTTCAACTTCAGAAAAAGTTGAAATAGTAGAAAATAACAGTGCAAACGCGCTTGCGATTAAAATGCCGGATATTAAAACTAATTGCGTTTTCTGGCTCGATGCTCATTTTCCTGGCGCTGATGCGGGAATAAAAGGATATGATGATAATATAAATGATACATTAAGATTGCCTTTGATAAATGAAATTGAAATCATTCACCGGCTTAGAAAAAATTTTCAGGATGTTATGATTATTGATGATCTGAGGATATATGAAGATGGCCCTTACGAAAATGGAAATGTTCCGGGAGATGCACTACCGGTTACCGACAGGAATATTGATTTTATATATAAATACTTTAGTGCATCACATGTAATTCTTAAGTGCTATTTAGACGAAGGGTATATTTTGGTGTTTCCAAAATTTAAATACTGGAAGCGCATGTTGATCAATAAACTTTTTATGAAGAAGCAGGTTAAGGAGAATTTTTATCTTGTTTAGTTATGAATGTTTTTTTAACACAGAGAGCACAGAGGAAGGAAACACGGCGCAGAGAATATCCTCTGCGCCCTCCGTGTTTCCTTCCTCTGGTATTTCTCTGTGTTTAAAAAAACTGCAAAAAGAAACCAACTACCAGATCCGTATTCTTTTTTCAGGAGCAACATACATTTTATCTCCGGGCTGAACATTGAATGCAGTATACCATACATCCATATTTACAATTGGTCCATTTGCACGATGCATGCCAGGAGAATGAGGATCAGTTAATAGTAATTGCGATTCTGTTTCGGGCAATACATTAGTGCGCCATATTTGTGCCCAGCTTAGAAAAAAACGCTGTGTCGGAGTGAGGTCATCGACCTTTTTACCTTCTTTATATTGTGCGGTGTGTGTAAAAGCTTCGTAAGCAATATTTAGTCCCCCGAGGTCAGCAAGATTTTCACCCAGCGTCAATCTTCCATTGACATGAAGGGTATCCAATACGGTAAAATTCTCGTATTGATTGACTACCATACTGGTTCTTTGTTTAAATTTATCAGCGTCTTCTTTGCTCCACCAATTTTTTAGATTTCCATCAGCTGCAAACTGGCTTCCCTGATCATCGAAGCCATGAGTCATCTCATGGCCGATTACCGCACCAATACCGCCATAATTTACAGCATCATCGGCGCCAAAGTCAAAGAAGGGAAATTGTAAAATGCCAGCAGGAAAAACAATCTCATTATTAGAAGAATTGTAATATGCGTTAATGGTTGGTGGCGTCATGCCCCATAAAGTTTTATCAACCGGTTTGCCATATCTTGCTATCATTTCTTTATTGCTCCATTCACTTACCCGGCGTGCGTTTCCGAGAAAGTCATTTTTAGTTATAACAAGATCATTATAATTTCTCCATTTATCAGGATAAGCAATTTTTTTAGTAAAGGCATTTAGTTTTTCCAATGCTTTTGTTTTTGTTTCATCACTCATCCAATCCAATGCTTTTATTCGGGTAGCCAATGTTTGCTGAAGGTTGTTCACCAAGTCAAGCATTCTTTGTTTTGCTTCAGGCTTAAAATATTTACTTACATATAATTGACCTAATAAGTCACCCAATGATGCATCCATTAAATTACTTACAGTTTGCCACCGTGGGGTTTGTTCTTTTTGACCTGAAAGAACCTGGTTGAAAGTAAAATTTTCATTGACAAACTTACTGCTTAAAAATGCGGAAGAGCTACTTAACAGATGCCATTTTAAATAGGTTTTCCAATCTTCAATAGGCAATGCTGTTAACAATACATCAACGGTTTTAAAAAAAGAAGGATTGTTAACAATCACACTGTCTGCACCATTCAAATTCATTTTTCCCAGCATTGTGTTCCAATCAATGGAGGGAGTAGTTGTTGTAAACTCTTGTACTCCAAACTTATTATAAGTTTTATAAGGGTCCCGCATTTCAACACGACTTAACTGCGCTTTTGCCAGGGCAGTTTCAATACGCATAACGGCTCCGGCATTCGTGTTTGCGGATGCTGCTTCCTCACCAATCAACGTGAACATATTCGATAAATGCGATTTGTAGGCATTCCTGATATTCGTGCTTCTTGTATCTTTCTTTAAATAATAATCTCTATCGGGTAACGTAGTTCCACCCTGCGATAAAGCCGGAACATATACCGATACATTTTTTCTGTCTGGCTGAATGGAAAAACCAAACAATGCATTTATACCCTGAGTTCTGTAAGTAGCCAATGTGCTTAAAAATTCATTCACATCTTTAATGGCATCAATCTTTTGAAGATCGGCTTTTATTGGTTGATAGCTTAATTGATCGCGCGTGGCAGAGTCCATACCACTTGTATAAAAATCACCGATCTTTTGCATAGCGGCATTTGAACCTGTATTGGCCTGGGCATTTGTTAAAAGGTCTTTTAATCGTTTGGTACTTTCTTCACGGAGCATATCAAAACTTCCCCATCTTGTTTTAGCTCCGGGAACAGGGTTATTTGCGATCCATTTACCATTGGAATAGAGATAAAAATTGTCTCCCGGTTTCAATGAAAGATCCATATTAGCTTTGTCGATGTACTTTGGTTTTTTATCCTTTGTTCCGGGAGGTGCAAAGGCTGTGGTGATAATCAACAGCAACGTTATTTTAATATAGTTTATCATGTGCCTGATATTTTAAGTCGCAATTTAAGATTAAAGAAGTCAATTGAAAATTTTAATAGCGCTTCTTCTTCGCTGCAATTTTGTACTAAAATAAAAACTTAACAAGCAGAAGGTACCCTATTTGTTTTCTTTGTAAGCATTCAGAACGGAATATGTCATCTGTTTATCCCCACCAGAACGCAGCTGCAATTAAACAATACAATCCTATCAATGCAAGGCCTTCCAGCCAGATAGATTCTCCGTCAAATACAATAAATGCACTTACTATTACTGCCAGGGCCAGACATACAAGAAGCATAGGGGTAAGCACAAATGAAAGTACCGCACCACCAAGCACAAATGAAAGAAGCACCAGTAAAGGGAATAATCCCAATGCGATCTGGAGAGAACTGTTTAAGATAACACTTACCGCATAGTCGCTCTGGTTTTTAAATGCTAGCTGTATGCCCACAAGATTTTCTATAGCATTACCAGCTATTGCCACAATTACAAGCCCGGCAAAAGTTTCATTTATTCCTAATGAAAGCATTGCAGGTTGAAGGGCTGTTACAAACCAGTCAGAGACAAAAGCGGCAGCTCCTCCTGCACCTGCAAGCACAACCAGGGTAAGACCAAGCGACCATGCCTTATGCGCTTCTGCATCATTTGGCTTAGGTGAAACCACTGTTTTATCTCCTTTTAATGAAAAGTAAAGGCTTGCAATAAAAAGAATAAGTAATACCAATGCAACAAAAACATCTAATGCATTAATGTGAGACGCGGCAGATGTATGTAAAAGATGGGTAAGTGTTGGTATAGCCAATGCAGCAAAGGCAAGTATCATTAAGGTGGCAATCATTTTTGGTGGCTCAGAATTAAAGCGCTGCGTTCCATTTTTAAGTCCACCGACAAATAATGCCAGCCCAAATACCAGTAAAGAATTACCGAGTATAGAGCCAATGAGCGCAGCCTGCACAACTTTGTCCAACCCGGCCCTGAGCGCAAAAATACAAACAAATAATTCGGGTAAATTTCCTAAAGCAGATTGCAGAATGCCTGTTGCACCGGGTCCAAGCCGGCTACCGAGTTGTTCTGTAGCATCCCCTACTATCATAGCAACGGTGGCAAGGGCACCCGCAGTTATTACAAACGTTAACACTGCATTCGCCTGCAAATAATGCAAAGCACCAGCTAAAATGGTTATGAGTATGGCCGCAAGAATTAACAATTTTTCCTTCCTTTCCATAATAGTGGGAATAATAAAAGGGAAGATAATATGAATTGCAGGATTGAGGAAATCAAATTTCACCACCATTTCTCATGCAGGAATTCTGCTGACAAAACAGGATAGCTAAGTCCTAGCGTTGGTAGGACATTTATGCTCTAACGCTAAATAAAATATAGTATTTGCTACAGTAGAACGCGTTTTGCTTTCAGCCGTCAGCTATCAGCAGTCAGCAGATCAATGTGTATAAAGTTTTCTCCTGATACATGATAGCTGACTACTGATAGCGAATTCGTCAATTTACACTTAACTTAACACTACAATCACCCGCTTTCACAAATTGTAGGGTTCGTTAATGCGGCTACTTAATAGCGGCGTTTCTTTGCTAAGAAATTATCTTACTACTCTTGTTATAAATTATGCATCTTTATACTATAAGGTCTTAAAGACCTTATAGGTATGAACTCAACGTCTCCGGTAACATAGTTATTCAATCCTGTAAACATCAATCTATGAAAGAAGAAAAAACAGTTGGACAAACAAAAGACGCAGGCTTTCAGATTGGCGTAAGAAAAACATTTCCTGTGTCTGCTGAAGCTGCATGGGATTTTTTCAGATGAAGGACTTACTGTCTGGCTCGGAAATATAAAAGCAACAGATATTGATACAGACATAGCATATAAAACAAAGAATGGAACAGAAGGAAAGGTGCTTGTATTCAAACCGCTTTCACATATCCGCATGACCTGGAAGAAAAAAGAATGGAATAATATTTCCACGCTCCAGGTAAGAGTTATCAGGACAAAAGAGAAAACAACCATCAGTTTTCACCAGGAAAAACTTACTGACAGTACCCAACGCTAGGAAATGAAACAGCATTGGGATGCTGTAATAGAAAAACTTCAAAATAAATTTATTAATAGCTAAGCAATTAATTTTTTAATTCGCTACGTTATAAAAAACACTCACAAACCACTTAATAAACAGGAGCATCGAATGAAAAAAATAAAAGCTGTTATCTTCGATCTTGATGGAACACTCGCTAACACCTTACCCCTTTGCATCCGTGCATTCAGAGAATCCGTTGAACCCCTGCTCAACCGAACTGTTTCGGATGAAGAGATTATTGCAACGTTTGGTCCGTCAGAAGAAGGAACTATCATGGCACTCGCTCCGGATCATTATGATAAAGGTGTTTCTGATTATTTAAAATTTTATGAAGCGTTCCATGACATGTGCGCTGTACCATTCGACGGCATTATAGAGCTGCTGACTGAATTGAAAAACAAATCAGTTCGTATTGCTATGGTTACCGGTAAAGGAAAGTACAGTACCGGTATCTCATTAAAGCAGTTTTCCATGAAACATTTTTTTGAATTCATTGAAACAGGGTCACCAAACGGTCCAAGAAAAGCAGAGGGTATACAAACAATTTTAGATCAATTTGATGGCATTAAAAAAGATGAGGTTATCTATGTAGGCGATACAACTGGTGATATCACTGCAAGCAGAAAAGCAGGGATACCTGTAATAGCAGCAGCCTGGGCCGCCACAGCCGAGCCTGAAAAATTAATGGAGTTACACCCTAACGGGATATTTTATAATATTAATGACTTTTCGGCCTGGTTAGTTGAAAGAATTTAAAGCAAAAGCATAGTCCATTGCCTGTGACAAAATCAAAGTACAGCGTCTCCGGGTATTTATGAAGGAGTAAACTATCAGGCTTTTTAATAACTGCTATCAACAACTTACCAACTGATTAACCCACATTGCAGCTAAATCACCTATTTTCATCAATTTTTGATTGATTTTGAGGTATCATATTTGTAAAATCCTTGCTGGTAAAGGGTTTATATTTTTCGGGTTGCTTGTAGTACACAGGGGG
>JAABUN010001641.1_pt1 | contig 47221 bp, 8 predicted proteins | sample 5559311 | NCBI WGS metagenome assembly JAABUN01 (sample SAMN10711877, study PRJNA513370) | rock metagenome | isolation source: Antarctica rocks | place: Antarctica: Victoria Land, Siegfried Peak sud
CGATTTATGCGGTTCCCAGGTTACGCAGAACCCGGGCTCATAACCTGTTGAAATGTATGATGTCAATGAGTCATCTGCACGTGATTTGGGTGTAGTGCAATAGTATTATGATAACTAATGGATGGATATAGCTATGTAGAATGGAATAACCATCACGAGAAATCTCTATTAGTCTACCAAGGCCCCCTGACTAGTCCTGATTAGTGACTACCGAGGTTGACCCGGTCTGAATTCCAACACTCCCTTTCATATCGGTGGCAACGAGGTAGGCTCCCTGTCGCTAACCACTATATCTGAATGCCCTTATACTTCGCTCGGAGCTAGTCCTAATTATTGTCTAGCCAGGCCGAAGTTGATAGGGCCGATGGGTTTTATTAGTGGATCGGCATATTGGCCTCTGGTGTCAACCTATTGGAGACGGATTTCTTTAGTTTTAGAAACGAGTTGACGTACTAAATGATATCTTATTCGGATGTGTTTTATAGCAGTATAATTGATCGGGTTAGTAGCTAATTTCATAGCTGCCTGGTTGTCAATGCTTAGGAGCACTGGTGCTGCTCCCTCATTATACCCTAGCTCTTCGAGCATAGGGCCTAGATACAGAGCTTCTTTACATGCCTCTGCTGCAGTAATGTATTCAGACTCGCATATGGATGTCGCTACCAGCTTTTGCAATTTAGATTACCAGGCGATAGGGCCATTAAATAGTTTATAGACGTACGCCCTAGTGGAACGAGACGTCTTATAGTCGTCATAGTATGACGCGTCGGTAAAACCCTCTAGGCCATCATTTTTACCTGGTTAATAGATAAGACCGTCGTCGACTGTTCCTAATAGATAACGTAGTACCCTTTTCGCCGCATTTATATATTACGGAGTAGGGTTGTTAAGTGAACGACTCAGGTTGCTAACAGCGTATGTAATATCTGGCCTGGTTATAACACTCAGCCAATTAAGTGCTCCCATGAGGGACTGATAAGCCTCCCTTTCAGATAAGGAGGCTGTATAGCCGTCAGGGGCGACAGCGATGTTTACTTGTTCCATAGGCGATTTTACTGGCGAACATTTTTCCATGCCTAGCTGTTTTAATAATTAGTTGATATATTTTATTTGGTTGACCTAAATAGAACAGTTATCTAGATTTCTGACAATATTTATTCTTAAATAGTCTTTCAGGTCTCCTATATATTTGAAGTTGAACCTCTTATCAAGTTCCTTCTTTATCTAGGTAATTAGGTCCCGGTTACGTGCTATAAATAGTAAGTCATCCACGTAAGCCGTAATAATAACTTTTATAATGGTGTTAATAAACACGTAATAATCATACTCGAGGCGCTTAAAACCTAGAGACTTAAGTGCCTCATAAAGGGTTTCATACCATTTATAGGACGCTTATTTAAGGCTATACAGAGCTTTGTTCAGTCTATAGGCGTGTCCTTATTATTTATTAGTAAAGCGGTGGGGTTGCTCTACCTAGATTTCTTCCTAAACAAGTGATTCCAAGAAGGCCGCGATAACGTCTGAATACTCGACGACTAGCCCATATTTAGCTATCAGGGCTAGGAGGAGTCGCTATAACGATGCCTTCAGGGTTAATAAGAATATCTTATTAAAATTAATCCCTTTAATTTAGTAGAAGCCTTTAACTACCTACCGTGCTTTATATCGGCTGATTTCGCCTATTAGCCCATATTTATAGGATAAGACCCACCTCCCTAGCAAGACATATGCTTTACGAGGTGGTTGATATAGTTCTTACCATATTATCTGCTTATCGTGATTAGCCAGTTCTTCTTCGGCGGTAGCGAGCCATTTGTCTTTATTAGGTCCACTAAGAGCCTCGTCTATTAACGTTAGGCAGGGACGCTCTTTAGTACCGGCGACGACGCGGGTGAGTATGGCTCTAAACCTATCAGGGTTATTAGAAGACTTTATACCCCTCTTGTTCGTCTAGCTATAGTCGATCCGTGGTTTATCACGAACGGAACGACGTGATGTATCAGGAATAATTCTCTGAGATTTATTGTTTCGAGTCGATTGTTTATTGACGACAGCTAATGGTGTTATAGTAGTAATTTAGCGTGTTGAACCATCCTGACTATTCTGATATTGATTAGTTGGTAATTCCGACTCCGCTCGGCTATTATCAGTAGTCTAATTATTTAACTTATTCTGATTTGATTCGGGTGGATTATCCTGATCACGTCTATTTAGACTAGTTGGCCTGCTTATATTATTAGTCAGGCCTGATATTAATTAGCCAGATGGAAAATTTATTGCTAATCCATTACTAGTATTATTAGTATTATTAGTATTTTTAGTGTTATCTAATACTCCCTCAACACCCTGTCGATTAGAGGTAGTTGCTCCCTCTAAGGCCTGATTACCGCCATCTAATTAGTCAGCTTAGAGCTAGCCTAGGAGGTCTGCTATGTTATCGTCGCTAGAGTCTCCCTCTATTAGGAGCTTATTGTTATCTATTGATAACATGGCGGCCCTCTCATTAAATACCACATGTGCTGATCGAGTAACATATTGTCCCTTGATATCCTATACGCGGTAGATGCTCTTACCGTTATAGCTAAGGAAGCGGCATTTAATAGCCTTATTGTCTAGTTTTTTCTTGTTCGGCGATGTGTCGAACGAATAGTACTAACATCCGAATAGCTTCAGGTATATTAATTGAGGTTTATAGCCGTACTATTTCTCGAAGGGGGACTTCCTATCCTTACCAGGTATGAGGTTCTCAATGTAATTAACATAGTAGATAGCCTCACCCTAGAACTCTTATAGTAGTCTAGCGTTAATAAGAACCGCTCTGACTTTACTAAATAGTATCCGGTTCTTCCTTTTAGCGATCCCATTTTAATAAGGATTATACGGTGCTGATAGGGTAATAAATATCCTATATTCCTGGAAGATTTATTGATATTTACGGCCCTAGACTAGTTTATTATCGCTTCGAATGAAGGCCGTTTTATACCCCTGGTTTTTCTAATGTTTTATTCGGAACTCGAGTTTTTATAGTAACTCGGCCCTACTAGTCATATAGTCTATTTAGGTAAACCCTGTTACTTCGTATATAGATACTATCACATTGGTATGCCCCCTAAGGGTGGTCACATGGCTTGCTAACGCCAAGTCGATGTGCCAGCATTAGCCAGGGATAGTAACTCTAGGCATTGGTATACGTGAGGGCATTCGGGTAATTTTCCCTGATACGCAACTCTTATATAGTTCCTGCTTTTCGTATTTTTATAGACGATCAGCGGCCTTATAGTCGACGTTAGTAGCACGTGCTATAGCCTTTATAGCCTCTATGCTGACGTGTCTATATCTCTTATGCCATTGGGTCTAAGACGCATTATTCTTGGCCGGGACTGTTGATTTAAGGCGGAATACCCTCATCTGGTTGATCCACATAGTGTCTAGCCAGTAGGTACGGTCATATAGGAAGGCTTGTAGCACCTCCTCGCCGTGTTTATTATAGAATGTATTCTTCCCTCCGCTACCGGTATACGTGTAGCCTTATAGGTCTAGCTACGTGATAGACAGGAGGTTATATTCGATATTTAGTACGTGATGAACATCGGTTAGTAAGAATTCGCTGACCTTATTATCGATAATTACCGGGATTTATACTGTTCCGATCCCTTTAACTTTTATTAGTTTACCCCTAGTTAGTCCTGATACCGTGTAGTTCTAGACTAGTAAATAGTCGGTAAACTTGGATCGGTCCTAGAAGGCATGCTCCTAGTCCCCTGAGTCGACGATAATCTCATGGGATTTATTATTTTATTATAGGCTGTGCTCGAAGCGAGCGGTATAGAGTTTATCCTACTTTTATTCGTCCAGGTTTTATTTACTTTATTAGCGACTAGGATATCTGTCTTAATACTATTATTTATTCCGTACCTCCAGCTCTTTCTTTGTTTTAGGAACAAATCCTTCTAGTCCTAGCTTTAGATTAATATGCCAGCAGTCTTTTATATTGTGTTGGCAGCCACAGAAAGTACATTTGTCGTTGTTATTACCCTAGCTTTTATTACTAGGCTTATTTTAATATTAACCTTACTTTAGCTATTTACTAAAATTACCAGCGAATACCTTGGATTCTTCAGTCTTTAAAGGCATAAACCTATTAACTAATAATATAGTAATATACTTAAAATCCTGTAGCTCCTTCCTAGATCTTGCGATCTTAGTGAGGGTATAGACCGCTTCCTTCATGTCATCTAGTAGGCCCCTCTCGAAGACTGCTGTCTGGAAATCCATTTCTAGCGGACTCCCCATTTATAGAAGCTTGTTTGTATACTCCTCAAATTTGGCGAGGTAGGCATAAAGGTCTTTGAATTAATCTAAACAAAGCTTATATAGGGCGAAGTACATTGTTTTCTTAGTGGCGTAGGAGTCCGTCCTATATAATGACTTTAATTTAGCCTATACTTCTTTTACTATCTTTAGAGTTTTAATTATACTATAGGCTGACGGCGATATAGTAATATAAATAGCGGCGAGTACTCGCTCCTCTAGATTAATATGCTTTTCCTATTTATCCTTATCTACCTCCTCGATAGGGAGTTTTACTCCTCCGGTAGTAGGTGAGTCAGGGTTAGTTAGCGGTTTATATTCCGGTCTAATAACCTTAAACACGCCGTTAACCACGAGTAATACTCTTATAACGATCTCCTATAGCTTATAGTTCTTAGTACCCTTAAGCTTCTAAATTTTATGATAGTTAGACATAATAGTGCCTGTTATAAATAGTTCTAGGAATATTTCTTCTAGAGTAATACCAAGTCTTAGTAAAAAGCTTACTGTGCGATTTATGCGGTTCCTAGGTTACGTAGAACCCAGGCTTATAACCTATTAAAATGTATGATATTAATAAGTCATCTATACGTGATTTAGGTGTAGTGTAATAGTATTATAATAACTAATAGATGGATGTAGCTATATAGAATGGAATAACCATCACGAGAAATCTCTATTAGTCTGCCAAGGCCCCCTGACTAGTCCTGATTAGTGACTACCGAGGTTGACCCGGTCTGAATTCCAACAGGGGCTGGGTAACGGTCCCGGCGCGCTTAGACGGTGACTTAGGCTAAGCCCGATCGGGCCTTCCGGGGGCGTAGCGGCCTTAGCCTTAATATTCTATTAAAGCGCCCTATTAAGGCTAGAACTTAAGAATTTTAAATTAAAGTTTAAATAGCTTATAGTTTTAAATTCTTAATTTAAGTATATATATATAGGTAATATCTATTATAATAGGAGTTTATTAAAAAAAAAGATTTATAATAAATATTATCTTATATAGTAGTATAGTATCTATTAGGTTAATGCTAAGGTTTACCTAGGCTTCCTAAATACTAAAATATAGCTATATTTACTATTTATATTTTACTATTATAGCTAATAACTATACCCTAGAATTATACTATAGATAATATAGACTATATTCTAAAAGACCCTATTACTCCTAAGCCTTCTAAGAAACTCCCTCCTAGGCCTTAACTATTTCCTAAGTTTAAACTATTAGAAATTAATAAAATAATATATAAGTAAGGTTAACTACCTAATAGAATTAGTCCTTAATAACCTTATAAGATCTTCTCCCTTTTCTTTAAAGAATAAATACTTAATTTATTAATAGAGTATACTAATTTAAACGTAATAGCTTCTTCTACCTTAGAGAAACCCTATATAAGAATATAGATTCCTATAATAATAAAAGAGCTTAGGGCCTATATTAGGGTATATATATATATATAAGACTATATCTAGAGCTTATTATAAAAGACTATTAAAACCTTAATCTTATAAGCCTACTCTACCCTACTATCTACTATATAATTAATTTAAAGAGGTAGTAGTAAATTAAACACTTCTTTTATATCTCTAGGCCTAGGAAAAATAAGTTAATATTTTAAAAACTTAAACCTCTAAGTAATAATCTATATTAGAAATTTAAGAAATATTAGAAGGTAGGTATATATCTTTCTATTAATAAGAGTATTTAATATTTTATAAGTAGGGTAAAAGAGACTATTAATATACTAAGTAAACTAGAGCTAGAAGGCTTTAAGATATAAGTATTAATAAATAAGGGGTATATCCTAGACTAGATATATTATATAAAAGGAGCTATTAGACTAATTAATTTAGATAAAGTATAAATAACCTAGCTTAGCTTCTTAAAGATATAGGCTATAGTTCTTAATATAGTAAAGTAATAGGGTATTTCTAGCTCTATAAATTATATTATCTAGCTAGATAACCTATTTACCTTAACCTATCTACTTAGTTAACTAGCTAATAAGGGATTTAAGGGGGCCGGTACTATTAGAACTACTAAGACGTAGCGGGAAAATAATAAAGAAAAGGCTAGTACTAAGAAGTAGAGGAAGGTTCTATTAAAAGAGAAGAACTATAGCCTGGATCTACTCCTTACTAAGTTAAAAATAATATATAATATATAGATATTATAGGGTTAGTTATATAATTTATTATTAGATAATAGTAGAGTTATAGAATTTATATAAAAAGACTAAAATATTATATTAATTATAACTACTATTTATACTAGGACGGAGACTATTATTTAGCGCCGCTATTAGCTAGTAGAAACTAAGATAAATATATATATAAGTCGGCTAGTCTTTAATAATAATACTATAAAAGAGCTATTAATCCCCCTATTTATTAATATATATAATTACTTTATAAGTAGAGTTAATTAGGCTAACTAACTGTATTACTATTATAAGATACTTAAGTTATATAATAAGAACTAGAAGGTACTCTAATACTACCTACTAGATATAATAGTATATAATTATTATAAGATAGCCTACTATTTAATAGATTAGTTATAAGGTAAGTTATAAGATTATACCTCTTATAAGACTTTTTATAAATAACTAGTTACTAAACTATTTACCTACTTAGAATAATATATAGGTATTAGGAAACCTTAATAATTTAGTATATTAAATATATATATAAATTATATTATAGAGTTAGATTATAGAGTTATTATCTTACTAGGAATAAAAGTATAGTACTATTAAGTATATAAATATAGGGGAAGGACTAGTTAAGAAAAGATAAAAAGGAAGGCGCTTAGGGAGCTTTTTATTAATTCTATTCTAGATTAATATTAATAATAAAGGGTACTAAGATCTAGGTATAGTTATAAGTTATATAATATATATCTTTATTATAGAATATAATATTAGATAAATTATATTAAGGCTATCCCCTAGTTAGAAATTTAATAGTTTTTACTAAGAAAATAACAGATACTATACTTACTACTATATAAGATAAATAGACTAAAAATATTAAATAAAATTAAATAAAATTAAATTTAAAAAAATTAAAAAAATTAAAACTTTATAAAATATTACCCTTATATATAAGATTATTACCTACTTATTTTAAAAGACCTTTAATTTATATATAAATTATAATAGAGAAGTATAAAAACCTACCTTTAATAAAATTTAAATAATAGTTTTAGATTATAACTTTATATATTAAAGGTATTATAAATTTTTTAAATATAACTTAAAATTTTTAAATATCTACTAAGAGATCTTTAATTTATTAGAGGAAGATATAAAGTTTTAATTTTTATAATATTTTAAGTAATTCTTTATTTGTTATTATTATTATTATTATTATCTTATATTAATAAAATCTTTTATAATTATTAAATATACTTTACCTTCTAATAAATATTTAATAATTAATTATAATCTTTCCCTTTATAATATATAAAAAGTAAAGTATATTCCTTTATAAATAATTCCTTTTTAATTATATTAATAAGAGCTTAATTCTATTCTTTTTAAGATTTTTAAATATTATTTAAAAGTATTATTTATATTTTCTACTTTTTTAAAGATTTATTTTCCTTTATAAACTCCTATATCCCCTTAATATTATTAAACTTCTATTAATACTAATATATTATCTAAATTATAATATTAATTAAATTATCTTTAATAAGAAATTACCTATTTACCTTTATATTTAAAAATAGCTCTTTTATTAAATTTTATAATTAAAGCTAGTTTTAATATATTTAAAGTAAAGAAGTTATATAAAATTTAAGTTCTTTAAATTTTAATTATAAAACTTAAGTTTAAGTTTATCTAATTTTAAAGAAATTAAAGAATATCCTTTAAGATAAATATAAAGGAGGATAAAATAAAAATATTAAATTTAATAAATTTAAGAGATATATATAATATTTTTAAAGAGAAGAGTTTATTAAAAGGCTTTAAAGTTTAAATAAATTAAAAATAATTAATAGGGAGAATATTTAATATTTATAATTTAATCTATTAATTATTTAAATCCTAGTATAAAGGATTATAATATTTTATAATAATTTATATAGTAATAAAGCTTTAATTAGGCCGGCGACGAGATCCACCTATACGTGGTGCCGGCTACGAACCTTCTAGTATCTCGGTACTAGGAGAGCTGAGAGATCTTACGGTGTTTTAGAAGTACCGTCTAGGGTTACCTAGTTATTACCGAATCGACACGCAGGTAGAGTATAGTAATAACGAGAATAAGAACGCTAACGCGACAGAAAAATAGAGAAGATAGAAGGAGAACTCTTAAAAGATTACGGTAAAAGATATAACGCGATAGAATATATAGATATAGACGAAAAATATATACTATATAAATACCCTTCCACCTCTCCCTAATATAGCCTCCGCTTCCCTACGCGTGTTATAAACGCGATATACTAGTAATACTAGTAATACTAGTATAAGACGATAGAAATACTACCGATATAAAACCTCTATAATATTATAAGATATACATGGTACTTCTATACCTATACCCGTTATAAGGTCTCTTACGAGGCTACGTCCTTATACTCTAGCCGATTCCGCTCCGCGCGGTCTAGGTAGCCTAAGTCTACCTACCTCAGGGTAGTTATAGTACACACAGATAATAACAGTATAATAAAAAGATAGTAATACTATAGAGCCAGCCCTTCCTTCCTCTTAATAATCGAGCGCAAGCTAGATAGCACACCGGGTATATACTACCGCCATTACTGCCGTACGGCGGCGAGGATACTCTAGTCCCCTTCCTAGGTAGTCCTTACGGTACGGCTATAGGTAGTAGGTACCTAACCCGAAATAGGATATAGGTATTAGACTCCTTACCTAATAGCCTATAAGCGCGATAGGGCCGCCGGTCTAGTTAGCTAACGGTGCCTATTATCTTCTACACGCATATACCTTAATAGTAGCGGCCGATATAACCGCGGTAAACACACCGGGTATCCGCTACCTTACTACTATACGGCGGGGGGATGCTTAGCCGTACCTAGGTAGTCCCCACGGTATAGTAGTAGGTAGTAGAGGCCTAACCCGTATAGAGATACGTGGATATTAGCCTTCCTACCTAATAGTCTATAAGCACGCTAGGGCCGCTGGCCTCCTTACTTAGTAGTGCCTAGCACCGATAGACTAGTAGGTAAGTACTAGTTCTATCACCTCCCTTTACGTATACACCCTCCCCGTCACGGATGTTATAACCGGGACCATAAGGAATTATCCGCTATAAGGATTCATCCGTTACGCTAAATAGATCAGATTAAGAACAGCCGGTAGAGATAGAAAAGAGAAAGGGGCTAGGCCCTAGATAAGGAAAAGGAGTTTCACCTGTAAACGAAACTTTAGTGCAATAGGTAGTAAACCCGACCCCTCTACTACCTCCCTAGTAGTAGGCCTGCTAGGGGGGGGAGGGAAGGAGCTGTAAATGGTTAAGAGAACCGTAATTATCAGGTGGAGTTTTTATCCTTATAGTAGGGTTTCTCCCCGAATAATATATACGTAATACGTACCCCTGAATAGCCTACCCTTATTAGCTTTTTAGCTAGCATAGGAGTATAATTAATTAATTAATTAATTAAAGCTTTAATTATCTTATAAATTTAAAGTTTTTAAGCTTAAAGGATTTTATTATAAGCCTTTATTTTTAGAAGAGTCTCTTTTAAATTTATTAAAGTAAAGTTTTAAATATCTTAATATTAAATTTAATAAATTATTCTAGAAATTATTTAAATATAATAGTTAAACTTTAATATTTAATTTCTATTATTATAATATTAACTTTAAAGACTATCTTTAAATTTCTTAAGTAGAAGAATTTAGAGTTTAAAATTTATAAAACTACTTATTTTATAACTTTTTAATAAGTTCTTTAATTAACTATAATATATATATTATAATACTTTTAAAGTCTTCTAATCTACTTTAATATTTAAAAGTTTAAGGCCTTAGTATTAAAATCTCTTTAAGCTTAAAAAGGCTAGGATCTCTAATAATTTTAAAGATTTTCCTTTTAAATTTTCTTCTTAGCCTTATTAAGAGGTATTATAAAATAAGTTTAAAAATTTTAAGGCTTTAAGATTCTAGATAATTTAATATTTTTAAGCCTCTCTATTTTAGGTTTATAAAGTAAACTCTAATATATTTTAATTAATTATTTTTATACTTTATAATATAATATAACTATCTTATTACTTTTTAGATATTTAAATTAATTAAAGTTCTTTTCTTTAAATAAATTAATTAAAAGTATTAGGGGATTAAGTCTCTTAAAAAGATTTAATTATTAAAGGTAATAAGTTTTTTAAAGAAGATGATATTATTAAGTATATTAAAATCCTCTATTTAAAAATAATAAAAAGTAAGATTAACTTATAACTTAATATAATTAAAGAAGGATTTAAAAATTAAAATACTCCTTTAAATCCCTTTTAATAGATTTAAAAGACTATTAAAACTTTAATTAGCTTAAAGACTCCTTAAAGTTATTATAATTAATTTTAAAACTTTTAAAAATTTATAATTAAAGATTTAAAGCTTAAGATCTTTAAAGTTAAGAGTAATAAACTAGGAGAGAATCTACTTTATATAATTAACTATTAGATTATCTCCTCTTATAATTATATTAACTTTAAAAGTAGCTTAAAATCTCTAAATATATTAAAGATATTAAAAATTCTAAAGATATTTAATTATATTTAAAAGATATATTTATCTCTTTTATAAATTTATAATAATAATTTTAAAAGAGGCTTATAATAATATTTAAAAGATTTATATAAAATATAATAAAGAAATCTATCCTTACCTCCTTTTATTTTAAGATATATAAAGGTAGTTTATTTTCTTAACCTAGATCTAGGTAAAATTGTGGCATTTTTAGCCTACCGCGGCGCCGCTTTAGGCGGCTTTCGCACAAGTGCCTTTGGTGATGCCCGCGCCGCCTCGAACGGCCATTACTGCAAGTACGGGAAATAGCGCTGGGAGCTATGTGATCGATCATCATGAAAAGGAAGGAAGAGGTTCCAAATGTCCATTAGAACCAGGGACTCCAATGTTTTTCCCGAATCATTCGTCCTCCCTTTCATTTTTCTAGGACTTTCAAATTGTTTGACAAATACTATGGATTTCTCAACCTTTCTTCGCTTCTCGGCCCTCTTTTCATAGACCAAATTTCGCCTTCTTGATCCTCGCCCCGACGCCCGCGACCACGATGTAGCTGCAGGTGGCTTATCCCCATCTTCATCGACGGTTGGCTATGGATCTGCTCGTCTAGTTTGCCCAAGCCGTCGACCATTACTCAAAGAAGATCTGCGAGACGCGCCCGCTTGGATTTCGGCTCCGAGACCTCGAGGCCGAGTCTTGGAAAGTTCCAGCATTGAAGCGATAATGCCAGTCATTTGGAAAGAAGCAGGCGGGCCCTTGGGGGAGGTGGCGGAAGTTTAGGCTCAGACGTTGCGTCAGTTGGACTGGTAGCTGCAACCGAAGGTGACTCTTTCGAGGGAGATTGGTCAGGGATCTCAAATGGACTTTTAGCAGTGCCTTTGGCGCCCACCGGCGAGCCCAAGCCTCCTGCTCTGAACTCTGGCGGATTCTCCGACAGAGAAAAGTGTACGTCAATCGTGTCTGAACTACGACTTCGGAAGGGTGGTTTTGGAACAGCTGCCTCGGGAAGGCCTCCCTGGCCCCACCGGAAATTACTGCACGCTTAAGTTAGCGAACGCATATAATGGTTTAGGTGTGTGAGAATCATAAACTTATGCGTGAAATATTGAAGGATGCCACGCTGTAGAGGACTTAGGTGGTATAGGGAAAGGTGTTGCCCAGTAAGGGGTGCCCTCTGCTGAAGCCACATTGGGCCTCTCAAGGTGCAGAATGACCAGTGACTGGAATATCTAATAGATGATGGTCTAGTCGACGTCTTTCAAGATAATGGGGGAGAGGAAATTAGGGAATACTTTACGTACATTAGAGTCGCTCTAGATTGCGTGGCTGAGCTCTGCGGTCGAAACCTAGGTTGGTCTTCAAAGCTTCGTGGACGGGATATTGGAGGCTGCTGCGCGGCTCCCTCTCTAGGATAAGCGGATGCTATAGGTGCAATTGTCGAAGGTTAATGCGTCTATTCGGACTAATGCTTTTCGCGGTGCTCTCGGAAGCCTTCAGGGTGACTTTAGTTAGTGTTCGAAGACGGCGGTATTTCAATACCAGAAGGCCTTCGTGGGCCACTCCCTAGGGCCATAGGCTCATCTTGGGCATCCTCTACCCTCACGTACGTATTAAAGTACGAGCGCTGCTGAGCACCAGCTCGCATCCGAGGACGGCTTAGTTTGGGAGTCTATCTGGGACATAAATATGCTGCCTTAGCCTCTTCGTCATCATCATCGTCCGAACTAAAGTCAGAGGACGTCGTTAACAAAGAGTCAAATTCCGTCTGCCGTGCAGCCCCATAAGCGCGCGGAGTGGTTGCAAATACAGCGCGGGCATGGTGATTTTTAGAGCTTAAAGGCTCGCTATTGTAGAAGCCGGTGCGTGAATTGCTTTCTCAAGGCGTGTTTGCGGTTGAGGATCGATGTAACTCAGGAATCTTGAGGTCCGTCTTCTCGCCATGATCAGTAGTATAAGGGGTATAACGTTTAGTACCCCCAAATGTCCCAGCATTCCCCATCTGTTCTTTGAAAGCTTGCAAAGGGGCAGCTTTTTTCGCAGTTAGAGCACGGGGAGGCGGAGGAGGCATGTTAGATCGATTGCCAGACGAAGTCGGCCTGTCTGCCCAAGATACATTAAAGTATGCCGATCGTGCCTGCGGCTCATCACCAGCATTTGGAGTCGTGGGAGCATATCCATTTACTTTAGGCACCGGACGCATGGTGCTCGTTCGTTGAGGATTTAACATGCCCGCATCTGGCTTGTCCTCCCAATCTATCTACCGTGAAGTCGGTCTCCGTGGGTTCGGATCTTTTACATCTCGGTCTGCGTTAAAAGCGCGTCCACCTTCAGCGGTACCGGAAGTGGCCTTTGCAGACTGTGTATTATCTTTACGAGACCGTGGAAGAGGCCCCGATCCATGCCTCATATATTCCCAAGCTTTAAAGTCACTCGTCTTCGTCTTTGCATCGTCGAATTCCTTTCGCTTATACGCGCTCGACCTTACATCGGGCATGTGGAAGCGTGCAAGTTTCTGGCTACCGGTGGTTAGGGTTGGGCCTTTTATCGTCTTTGCAGTAAAGGGTGGCGGCTTCGGAGGAGGTGGGAAATTCGAGTTCGGAGATCGTGGGGCGGCATTCGCGCGCAAGCGCGGAACCTTGACTTACGGCGGGCGATAGGGAGCAAAGGTCGTTTATTATTTGAAACTTGATTTTCCATAAAGTTTGGCGATTTCAGACTATAAAGTATAGGAGCTAGTATAGCGACTTAGTATAGCCTGGCTAGCTACCTCCGGCTCGAAGTACCCCGGACTTAAAGACTTAATCCCCGGGTACTTAATAGGCTCCGGGCGTAACCTCTAGGTATATCCTCTAGGGGACGCGCGTAATCTCTAGGGTATACTAGCCATCTCTAGGGTACGAACGTAATCTTAGAGTACGATCTCTAGGGTACGGGCGCAATCTTAAAGGAACGATCTCTAGGGTACGGGCGTAATCTTAGGGTACTACCTCTAGGGTACGGGCGCTATCTTAGGGTACTACCTCTAGGGTACGGGCGTAATCTTAGGGAGCGACCTTTAGGGTACGGGCGTAATCTTAGGATACTACCTCTAGGGTACGGGCGTAATCTTAGGGAGCGATCTTTAGGATCCGAGCGTAATCTTAGGGTCTAATAACTAGAGTTAGAGCGCGAGCTCTAGGGTACTCTACGGGCGTAAGTAGAGGACGATCTTTAGAATTTCGTATTACGCCCGTACCCTAAAGGTCGGTCCCTAAGATTAAGCCTGTACCCTAAAGGTCGCTCTCTAAGATTACGCCTGTACCCTAAAGGTCGCTCCCTAAGATTACGCCCGTACCCTAAAGGTCGTACCCCTAAGATTACGCTTAGGCGTTATAGAGACTTTTCTAGGGCCCTAGTCCTTAATAGAGTTAGGAAATTTTTCTAAGCTAAGCTAAAGATAGATACGCTTAATCGAGGTATTATATATAGAAAGCTTTTACTGTATCAGAAATCAAGAATTGTGTTTTAAATAATAAACGACCTTTACTCCCTATCACCCGCCGTACTTAACTGACAAGTGACAAGTGACGACGAGTATCGAAGCGGGCGACATGTTTACCTCTGCTAAGACCTAATAATCCGATAACATGTTGATTTATGTTCTTCAACGTAGAAAATATCTCATATCTAAATTAGGAAGCTTTCAGATCTTTAATCTTACAGTCGCACTAAAGGGTGAAAGTCGTAAGAATAGCTCTTTTCTCGGCGAGATCTTCGACTAATATTTATGTACAATACATAATCGGAGCAAAGGGAAGACTACAAGACCCAGTGATCATTTCTCTATGGATTCTCTATACTCGCTCAAGCTATATTCCATTTGAACTCTATGCCTGAGCTTCTCCTAGCTTGTCTTTGACCCGATCGACACCTTGATCCAAAAGCTCACCAAGTACAGCCTTCATGCCCTCTAATAGCCTGTCGACCTCGTCAGGGGTACCCACGGTTACTCGAAGACAACCTAGATATTTCATAATAAGTAATGCAGATATAAAGAAATACAGAACGAGAATTTTACCTCTGCAACCAAATTCTTTGCCTCTGAAGCGAACTACAATGCCTTTGCCCTCAGCCAAAAGATTATGAAGAGCCAAAGCAACCTCGTTACTAGGGCTACCACCGGAGTCGCGCGGCTTATCTAGAATCTCGACCAAAACGAAGTTAGCATCGATTCCTCCCCGGAAAGCACCGATCCCAGGGATTTTCGGTAATTCCTGTAGGATGCGATCCCGTTGCTGCATGATCTTGCGGCGGATTTCTTTCATGATGGCGAAATTTTCTGGCCGCAGAGCCGCACAAGCCAGAGCGCTGCTTGGACTGGAGATATTATAAGGGGCCTTCAGGCTATTCAGGAGCTTGGCGATCGGAGCCGATGTGAAGGCAGCGCCTACGCGGATCCCAGCCAGACCCCATGCCTTTGAAAGTGTCTGCATAACAACTAAATTTTGAAATTCCAGGACCCATTCGGCCAGCGAGCTACCATCCAAAGCGAAATCTGGCTGTCGGTCAGCAAGGTCACACCATGCCAACATCTTAGACAAGCTCAACCCTACGAGTCCATGTACTTCAATTCGCAAGCACTGTACCGCTTGGCAGGAAGCTTCACACAATTGACTGACCGATATAAGCTTCATCGATGACCACGACTCCGTTCCACGTTGGGTGCCCGAGAACTCTCTGTATGCCCTCCTTCGCGATGCAAGCAGCTGTAGGATTGCCAGGGGAGCAGATGTAGACAATCTTTATGGACGGATTAGAGGAGAGAGCTTCGTTGACGGCTTCAGGGCGCAGCCGGAAACCATTATATGCGTCGAGGGGCACATGGACGACTCCCACATCATTGACGCAGGCGCTCACCCCGTACATTCCATACGTAGGAGGACAAATAAGCATCTTATCTCTTCCAGGCCTGCAAAAGCAAAGTATCAAGCTAGAAATGACCTCATCACTGCCTGAACCCACCATAAGGTGCTCTGGACCGAGGGTTTTGGCAGTATGATCATGAGTATTCCGAAGTGAACTCCAAAGGGTTTTCAGTTCCAGCTGATGTCTTCCAAAGTCGGTCAGAACGAGGTCAAGATCAATGCATTCTCGAGTTTCAGACGCTCAGCCACTTACGGATCTGGATATCTGTTCAACCGTAATACACCAAGGTTTGCGAGAACCGCTGGATTGAAGCATAGCTCGTTTGCGTCGAGAAGCACGTTCGTCCCATTATCTTCGTAGTCGCTGGCGGTCGCTCCTTAGTTCGACGGATATGCAGATAGGGAGAGGTCTTGGAGGATTCCACTCACTCTCTCGCACATCGATATGGCTGTAATTTCAGGATATTAGGTCTTGCACAAGTTGTGATGTCGAACGGTGATTTGAAGCCCCCATTGGTTGATCCCATATCTTCGTCTCAATGGTCCACGGTCTGTGCTGGCTTCTGGAATGCTGAATTGAATGAGAAGGATTGTATCTGTTGCATGCACCGCTGGTTGGGAGGTGGAAAGATGATGGAACACTTGGCAGTCATCGAGAGCCAATCATTTGTGCCAAGCCGGGTGTATTCTGATGTTACATAGACGATTACCCTTTAAAATTCTCATATAAATTAAGCTAGATTTAGCTTTAAAATTATTAAAATTATTAATATAATTATTTAATATTTTATAAATAGGACTTTAAGTATTTTTTATAAAGCTAATAGTTTAATAGACTTTAAAAATATTAAATATTAACTTTCTACTTTAAGGGGACTATTTAATGTTTTTATATTTTTTTAACTTTAACTTTTTTCTTTCTCTTTCTTATATATATATAGTTATAAATATTATTTATAATATTTAATATTTATAAATAATATAATATATAGAATTATATAATAAACTAAAAAATACCTGTAAAAATTCAAGATTTTTATATAGGAAAAGTATACTTAAAAGTATAATTCTTCTATTTATTAGTAAGTAGTAGTAGTATTAAGGAGTTAATTTTAAGTTTAAATATAATAGAAATACATACGAACTTATATAGATACTAAGACCCTCCTTAAGTATTATAGGAATTATAGGGTAAATATTACTAAAAATATTAATTTTAGACCTAAGGGACTATTTACGGCGATTACCTAGTACTAGAGTATTAATAAATAGTTATTAGGCCTACTTATACTATAACTTTATTATAACGTTACTATTTAGGGTATAAGTAAGTATATTATTATTAGACGACTTATCGTATTAGTTATTATTAGGAAAAGATATTATTATTATTAAGATAGAAGCGTTAAAAGACTAATACTATATACTAGGTACCTAACTAACTACGGGATATCTAGTATAATAATATTATATTCTACTAATAACTTCTATACTACTAGACTATTTAATATAATTCTTAATTTATTATATCTCTTATATTATAATATATCTTTTATACTCTTATAATAACTATTAATAGTTATACTAGATTTATTATATTAATATAGAGGAATCTATTAGATATAAGAGTTACTATAGCTTAGTATTAATCTAGCCCTCTAAAGTTTAACTAGCCGCGTTTAATAAACTAAATAGGAGAATAGCTTATTTTTATTATTAGAAAGTCTAATATTACGGTCTAATATAAAGATATAACTATATAACTAAGTATAGTATTAGGCCGTTTTTATACTTCTAATATTATAATTAGTATTCTAATAAGCTACTAAGTAGCTATTATTAGGATCTAGGCGTTAATAATTAGTTATAACTAATATATTAGGAGTTATATTCCTAGTCTACCTATTATCTAATAGTACCTACTTATATATAATATTTCTTATTATTCGGCTAGATATATATTTAGGAGTTTTAGGCCTAATAATATAGAGGTTTCCCTATCTTATTACCCGCGATAGAGCTACGTATAACTAACTATAACTAAAAGCAGGCCTAGTCTATAAGTTAATACCTACGTACTTTATTAATTAGCCTTATAATTTATTAATAATTATAGTAAATACTAGTTAGACAGGGTACTACTTATAGATAAAGGGGGTAGGAATCTACCTATTATTTTCTTTAGACTATAACCGCGTCTTAAATAGTATTACCTTCTCGCTATTATAGGTACTACTTATAATCTCTCCCTTAAAGATATACTTACTATACCTTATTACTTATAATTAGGTCCTATTATATAGATATAGTAGATTAAGGTTCTTTAGTAGTATAACTAGTACGCCTAGCTTAATATATAACTTATAAGATAGTAGGGAGGGTTTATAGAACCTATAAAAGTACTTAAAAGGAAAGAGTTTATTATCTTCTTCTAATATAGTATAGTTAATACTCTAGTATAATATTATATTACTAGGGATACGCGATATTATCTTAGTATTAATACTAGTAATATCTTTATTAGTAATAATAAGAATAGCCTATTCTAATAGATAATCCCTCTAAGAGATATTTATCTTAATATTAGTATAGATATTCTTAACTAAATTATTAATAGATATCACTCCTACTATTAATAAGGTCGTTGTTATCTAGTCCTTCTTCCTTACCCTTACTATAATCCTTAATATTTAAATTATTTATAAGGGCTTATACTATCTTATATAATATTATTTACTTTCCTTACCTATTATATATTACTATCTCTATTTTAGAGGATTTATTTATAAGTTTAATTATTTATATTACTTTCTTTTAACTAACGCGACTAACCCTCTTTATACCTTATACTTTATTTATAACTATCTATTAAGTATTAAAGAGGATAATATATTAAGCGGCTATTAAATTATAACCTTCTTTTAATAATATAAAGTTTCTAATAATAACTTAGGGTATCTTATCTATCTATAAACTCTTATAATTATCTTTACCCTCCTAAAAGTAAATAATAATATTATTCACGCGTAATTTAGGTATAACCCTACTAATTAAAGCGACTAGTTTCTTTTATAATAAGCGGATTACCTTTAAAGATATTAGTATAGGCTTTATTATTATAGTCTTTACTTATAATATAGTACGCTCTTAGATTAACTTACCTAGTAAATAATAAGAGATAGTACTAGCCCTATTACTAGAACTATAAGCTTTAGTTCCTCTTTCTAGAAATAATTAGTAAGGATTTATATTACTTATATTTTAATATAGTTCCCTATTCTAGTAAGTTATATAATTACTTCCTTATAATGTAAGTCCTTTTATTCTAGCTTATATAACTTACCTTTCTTAATCTTAATTTATTAATTAGCTTATATTTCTTATAGTATATATATAAGGTCCTTTATCCCCTTATTAAGTACTAGCTTAGGGAATAATAATAGAATCCTAGCGTAATATATAGCTTATAGCTATATATTTACTACTATTACTAGTATAATAATGTTCTTCCCTTAGTTAAATAATTTAAGACTTTTCTAAAAGGTTCCCCTAAGTTATTAAGTTATCTTATTAAATACTCTATTAAATATAGGCTAGTATTACTCTAAGGAGTTTAAAAGGTAGTTAAAGTAGTAGTTTATAGGGATAAGAACTATATTATAGCTAAAAAAGGTTAATTCTAATATATATTATAGCTAGAGTATTTAGATAATAGTAGTTAGACTCTTCCTATACTTTATACGCGCCTCTTTATTATTAGTCTTTACTATTATAACCTTAATAAGGCTCTTATATCTCTTACCTAACTTAAAGAGTACTTCTTTTATATAGAACTTTAGCTTCTATTACTAATTATATATATAAGGGTAGCCTATTATCTTTAAAGGTATTATTTATATCTTATCTTAAATTATATTTATCTAGCCTATTATATATCCTAGTAATAATTTAAATAGAGTACTACTAATAAAGATCTTTTAAGGTATCTAACCTAGTATACTATTATTAATTTACTAAAGCCTACTAATAATACCGGCGCCCTTATTATATTCCTAATATACTTTATCTATTATAATCCGGCCCTATCTTATAAATTATAAGTTATAATACTTAGGTTTAGTCTTCTTCCTACTACGCTATTCCGCCTAGTAAAATATTAATAACTCTTTAATAACTTAGCTTATATAGTAACCTAATATTATAAAGTAAAGTAGTATTAACTAATTGTTATTTATACTAAAAAATAGAGTTTTATTTACTATTATTAGACTATCACGGTCCTATTAACTTAATTTTAGTGTAAGTTTTTTTATTTTAATATTAAAATAGGCCTAACGGAATTTCTATTTATAACCTTTTACCTCTATATCTAGGTACTTTATAGTATATTCTAACTAGTAGGATATTAAACCTATAAGTAAAAGGATAAGGTTAGGGCCGTAGCTTAATACTAGCTTTTTTAATACTCTAAAGTTAATATATATATATTATATACTATAGGGGTTATTAGATAGGTACTATATATTAGGTAGCTATAATTTCTATACTATTCCCTCTTTAAGATATAAATTATATCTCTTTTATTCTTTAGCCTCTTTAATACTTTTTTAACTTAAGATAAGTACCCTATTTAAGGTAACTATTATAAGAGCTTTTATAGTTTATAGCCCTTATTAGCTATCCGTCCTATATATAATAGTAGGCGATATTACCTTTCTAAGTCCTAGGTTATCTACTAGGTAACTACTATTCTAGAAGATTTTAAATTTAGTTATAATAAAGATACTAAAAATCTAGAATAGGTAGAGTACTATATTTATACTATAAATTTAGACCTTATAATCTATCTAATAGTCTTATATAGTATCTAGAAGAAAAAGCTTATAAGTATTATCCTATCTTTTATTATTCTAATATAGATATTCTATTACCCCGCTTAGTTATAACTTTAATAAATCCCTATAATTTATTAGCTCTAGTATATATAATTTTAATATATAACTTACTCCCTTATAATATTATCTAGGTTACCCCTAGTATTTTCTTCTCTATTTATAGTATTTTTATCCTTACCTTATACCTTTAAATAGTTATTAATATCTAGTATATTACGGGCCACCTTTTTATATTTAATAATCTTATTATTAGATACTACCTTAGTAGCTTTAAAGCCTTAATAAATTTAATTAATTAGCGCTAAGTTAATATTAGGTATTTATAGCTTTACCTTCCCTTCTATTACTATTAACTCTAGGTAACCTAATCCCGCCTAATTTACTATTCCGTCCTCTTTTATTAGCTTAATCGCGTGTTCTTATATAGTTATACTCTCCTTTATTCTACTACTCTTATACTTATAATTAATTATAGCCTAGCCCTTAGTCTCTTTAACGGGCCTAGTAGAGCTTCCCTAGCTAGGAGTTATATATAAGATAAGGGATAGTAGTAACTTTATAGTTATTAGATATTTTAATTTAGTAATAGCCTAGCTTTTAATCTCCTCTATAGGCCTATTAGGGCTCTTTAGCTCTAGAGACCTATTTTAACCTTTATCTCCTATCGCTATAATATTATAACCTAGTAGTTAGCTAATAGGCTTATATAGGGGGGTTAGTAGTAAAGACGTTATATATACTATAGCTTAGGCTCTATATATAAGTAAAGATATAAGGGACTTATATACCTCTAGTATTTTATCTTCTTATAATATTTTAATATCCCTATTATTATCCTAGTTAGTTAAGTTATTAAGAAGGGTTCTATTACTATTATTAAGGATACCCTTATATAGTTAATAATTCTTAGACTACTTTATTTATAAGGGTAGCTTATTAGACTTATACGCCTCTAGTATTCTATCTTCTTATAATATTTTAATATCCCCGTTATTATCCTAGTTAATTAAGTTAATAAGAAGGGTTCTATTACTATTATTAAGGATACCCCTATATAGTTAATAATTCTTAGACCGCTTTATTTATAAGGGTAGCTTACTAGATCTACTTTTAGAACCTATTAACTAGTTAATTATTAATATAGGATTATTAGAAGGTTACTTTTACTTACCCTATCTACTATATTTAATACCTATCTCTTATTATTATTTTAGAGTCTATATTTTCCTAGTATTAGAATTATTTAGTATCCCTAAGAGTTAGCCCCTACCTTAATCTTATATTAATAATTAAGATAGGAGATTAATTAATAATTTACTTACCTAATAACTAGATTAGGTCCTTTTACTACTACTAATCTTACTCTAGACCTAGAGGATTATTCCTAGATATAATCTTAAGTATAGTATTAATATTCCTACCTTTAATAATATCTTATAATACTACGCGAAGTTAATAATCTTAGAGTAATCTAGTTAGCTTTTTATTCTCTAGGTACTTAAATAATAACTTTACTAGTTATAAAGGTTTAAATCTAAAGTCCTCTCTCTAGTAGGTAATAAATATATTAATTATTATTCCTACTACTACGTTTATTAGTTCTAAGGGAGGGTTTACTAATAAGGTAATATTATTAAGAAGTATCTTAGTAGTAATACTATTCTACTTCGCTTTTATATTATAAATACCTAGATATAAGTCTTATATAGCTAGATATTTTACCCGCTTAATTAACGCTAGGTATACTAGTATATTACTATCTATTAATAGTTAATCTAATTTTTTATAAGATAGTAATTCTACTAGCTATAATACTCTTTTCCTACTATTATAAGTAACCTATTATATTATTATATATAACGCGTTCCTAATACCCTTATTATCTAGCCCGCTAAAAAGAGGTAGAGTATACTCTTAGTATTACTAGCCTAGTTTAGTAATAAAGCCTTATATACTATCCTTAGCTAAAGTACTTTTAAGGCCTTAAATACCCTCTTCCTTTAACTACTAAATTATATCTTATCTAACTACCTCCTAATCCTTCTCTATTATACTAGTCTTCTAATATAACTCTATAAAATTCTTAAAATTAGGGTCTATTTTATCTATATAGTACTTATTATATTTTATTAATAGTATACTTACGTTAGGGTTAATATTATAGTATAAGCGACGTAGATATTATAGTAATATAGTAATTATAATCTAGCTATTAATAGTAAATATAGTTATAGCCTCTAGCTTATAACTTATATTAGTTAATAATAGTAGTAACTAAATAAGGTCTTTTACCCTTAGTATATACTTATAATTAACTTATTATTATCGCCTTTAATATTAGAGTCTAATATTTACTATATAGTAGCTAGTTAAAAAGGTAGCCGGATATATAAATAATCTAATTAATTAAGGTTATAATAAGGTACCTAGCGTATATAATAACTAGAGTAATAGAATATAACTTATAGTTAGTAAGGTAGATAATATATAGTAGATATAGGATAAAACGCCGTAAAAAGTATTAACTTAATATATATATAACGCGTCACGTTATATTATATATATTAAGATAGGTTAAAAAGCTCCTTTAATTAGTTTCTACTTTTATACTAATAGATAGAATAGCTTATACTAGGTAAGAGTAGTTAAAATTTATATATTACTCTACTTATATTACTAGCTTCTAAGGAACGGGGCTTATAGAAATATATTTAATTAGCTTATAGAACTAGTTACTAATAATCTTATCTTATACTTTAATTACTTACTAGTTTATTAAACTATAAAAGGTTTACTAAACCTACTATTCTACTTATAACTAATTATTACTATTATTAGTTTATATTAATATTTCTCTACTTCCTTAACTAGTACCCCTAGTATTATTATACCCTTTAGTAGTATTAGTATTAGGTAGTATACCCGTATTATTACCCCCTACCTTAATATCTTAAACTCCGCTAATATTATCTTCGCTATTATCTAATTTAATATTATAGTTATATAGTCTAAACCTAAGTACTAGTAGTTCCGCGTTATATTAGGTATATCCTCCTTATTTAATAATAAGATAGTATAAGTAGTTATAAGAGTATTACTTATATTTATACTCGCTAATTAGAATACTACTATATTAGTTAGTAATAATTACTAAGGCGTCGCCTACTTAAGATATACTAGTAAGGAGGCGGGGGTTAAAGGATATAAAGCTAAGTTTAGTAGATCCTACTATATAAAGGATTATAATAGACTTCTTCTTACCTTAGTAGCTATTAATTATCCCTATATCTACCCTATATAATTCTAATCTTAGCGCTAAAGCTTATTTAGTAAGGTTAACTTATATAATATATCCTATAAGTATAAGATTATCCTTAGCCTTAATACCCTATATAATATATTACTAGTAGAGCTTAATAGTAACTTATAACTTATACTTATTTTAACTAGATAAAGAGAAGCCTATTTAATTAGATATACCGGTAGTACTAATAAAGATAATAAGTAAAGTATAACTAAATAACTCCTAGTAGGCTCTAATAGCCGCGGTAGTATTAGGTTAATTAACCTTATTAACTATTAATATAATAAAACCTTTATATTAAATCTTTAATATAATATTATAAATCGCGGGGATTATCTAATACTACTATATTAAGTTATATCTATAATAGTCTAAGCCTATTAAGCGTTTATATAGACTCTTATTAATTTATATAGTAAAAGGATTACGCGCTACCTCCTAGCCTTAGGGCGGTAGCTACTTATTATCTCTAGATAGATATATACTATTTTTATACCCTACTAAAGTAATAAATAAATCCCCGTTTTCTACTCTACTAGCTTCCTAAATAATTATATAATCGCCCTTAAAAAACTCTTTAATAATTATACTACTTAAGTTTATAATAGTTATAAAGGTAATAGTAATATTATTTAAATCGAAGTTAAACTAAAGACGTCGATTAGGGTCCTAGGACTTATGCTCGATAGTAAGCTAAATTAGAACGTACACCTAAGGAAGGTATAAGCTAAGATAGATAACTAGATTCAGGCGCTCTACTACGTCGCCGGCTCTATATAGGGCGCGATTCTACCGGTTAGTAGGCTTATATACGCGGTAGTAGTAAGGCCTACGATAACGTTCGCGGCGCTAATATAATACAGCCTAAAGAATACCCCCGGGGTAGTAGGGAAGCACGTGAAGACCCTAACGACGATCTAGAATAAAGGACTACGTAAAGTACTAGGGGCGTATAAGGCCACCCTAATTCCGGTCCTCGAAGTAGAGGCAGGAATCCCGTCGGTAAGAGACTTCCTTAATAAGGCCCTACTACGGAGTAAGATCCTCTAAGGGATATATAAGATAGTCCTGAGAGGGAACGCGAAGATCAAGTCTCCGTTATAACTAAAAAGGGGTAGGAGGCTGCGCCCTCCGCTACCCCCGTCAGCTAAAAAGGAGTCTTGGGCGAAGCGGTCGCTAAACAGGGTACTCGATAACCTAACGCTATAGAAAAGGATGCTAACCTGGTAGGAAGGCCGGTAGTAGGGCCGGTAGCGCCACTACTAGCGGGGATTAGAGGGCCGAAACACGAGCCCAGCACAGAAGGGTAACCTAGTAGGGGGGAGATAGGACCTCTATAAGGGCCTAAAGAAGCCGGAGAGCTCTGTAGCGGTCTAGTTACGCACGGATAAGATTAGGTTTAACTACTTCTTATTTATTAGGAAGGTTCCTAGGATCCTAAGTCCTAGCTACCCGTGCGGTACGGCGAGGTAGACCGGTAAACACGTCCTACTATTCTATCCTAACTATTATACTAGTAGGAGTTAGATATTACTAGAGGCTAGGTCGGAAGATTATAGTACTATTCTCTTATTACCGATAGGGATAAGGGCGGCGGCGAGGTAGTTAACTAGGTCAGGCGCCCTCTACCAGTTTATGCTAGTAAAAGAGATGTTAGTAAGAACCGATAGAGAGGACGGGCTCCGCCCTAACTAAAGAGAAGAGAATATAATTAACGAAACCTTAGTATTATAAATAGTAGACTCGACCCCTCGATATACCGCCCCGATAGTAGGCCTATTAGGGGGGGGAGGGAAGGAGCCGAATAATAGTATAGCCTGCAGATAGTAGGTGGAGTTTTTATCCCTTAGCTAGGTTTCTCCCCGAACGACAGGTGCGCTAGGCGTACCCCCTGAAAAGTCTACCCTTATTAGCTTTAGCTAGCATAGGAGTATAATTAATTAATTAATCAATTAATTAATTAGTAATATTATTTATAAGAATATCCTTAGATAGTAGGCGTTTAAGTACTTTAAATATATTAAAAGCCTTAATATTATTAATATATATACCTATTTTAGCCTTAAAGAATATTTTATAAAAGTAGATATAGAGTTTCTTATAATAAGTAAGACTACTAGCTTCTACTAGTTTATACTAGGTATTTTCTTTTACTACTTATTAGAATTCTATAACTTTCTAGGAAGTAGCGCCGTCTTATATAGGCCCTACCCTAGGCTTATATTTATTAGAATAAATAGAGTTATTTTTAGGGTTATCCTCTAATCCTTCTTTATTATTACTATTATATAATCTACTTACCTTAATAGTATTATTATCTTATAATCCGCTTATATTAGAAATATTCTTATTTAAAGCTAAGTTAGTATTTAGGTTAGGTTAAATAAGAATGTTAGCGATTTATAGTAATAGGGTACTAAAGCTTATATTATAAAGAATATATTAGTAATCTAAAATACCTTATAATCTCTCTTTAGCTTAATTTATTATAGTTATTATAACCTAATTATATATAGATTAAGGGAGTATTATATAATATTATAAGTTATAAACTATTAATTCTCTTCTTAAATAATAGTATATTCTATTATAAATAAATAGAAATAGATTATATACTTATTACTAAATATAATTCCTACCTCTTTAAGCTAAGTAAGCTTAGCTTTTAGTTTTATAATAAAGGTATTTATAACTTTATTTATAGGGCTTATAACCTTTACCTTCCTATCTACTAATATTAGTAGTAATATAATAATAATATTAAGCTTTATCTTCCTAGTTCCCTATAAACCCTTAATAAGTCTAAGGTAATTAGGTATATATACTAGGTATTCTAAGGCACCTATCTAAGATTTATCTAGCTTAATATCTTAGAGTATAAGGTTTCTTTTAATATTAATCCCTTAGAAAAGATTATATACCTTATCTATATATGGGTCTTACTTAAGAATAAGTTATTACTATTATAAGTTATAAATATAGGTTTTAATATCTTAATAGCGGCTAATCTTAATTTAGATAGAATATTAGATAAGACTAGCCTAACTATAACTATAATTACCTTTCTATTAAAGTAGAAGCTCTTAATATCCTAGTATAGGATATTAATAGAGTTTATTAGATTAAAGACTAATTTTAGTTCTAATCCACTCTATATATTATCTTTAAAGGGATAATTAAGTATAATAGTATAATTAATAAAACTAATATATAGGAAAGGTCTTAGTAGGATAGTAGCTACCTACTCCTCTACTCTTATATTAATAATAAAGGAGTCTTCGCTTAAGAAGTAATACTTAAAGTTAGAGGGTAGATAGAGGAGACCTATATATATATAATTAGCCCTAAATTTAAGTTATATAATATATAATTAATATTCTTAGTATAAACTATCCTTAATATCTTAGAGGTTATTCTCTTTTTAATAGATTATTAATATACCCTTTATTATCTAGTATTTATTATTATTAGTATATATATTATAAAAAGGTAGAGTAATAGATAGATAGTCTTCGCGTAGTATAACTTAACCTTTCTAAATCTTATACTTTATATTAATTAACCTATTAAACTAGTAAGTATATAAAGGGAATACTTAATTATACGCGAAAGTAACTAAGATTATATAATAAGAGATATAAAAAGCTTCCGTCTCTAATATATAAAAGAATATAATTATTTTAAGTAGATTATTATTAGGCTAACTAAATATATAGAAAAGCTAGTCTTATATATATTAGAACTAGTCTAGTATCTTAGTATTATAAAGGATCCCCTTAGTATACGCCTTTATTAGATAGAACCTTAGATTAAAGTATACTAAGTTTCCTATATTATAATATATAATTCCGCCCTTATTATTTAAGTTTATAATATAATTAATATAAGGTTATTTAATATAATTTATAATATCTTTAATTAACTTAAGTAACCTCTAGATTATTATATTATTACTAATATTACTTATAATATTTAGTTAAATTATCTAGGTATAAATATATTCCTCCTTACGCGTGTACTTAGTTATAGGTAATAGCTTAGTAATATACGCCTTAATCTCTAGGTGAATATAAGATAATTAATATTAGTTTTTATCTAAGTAGATCCTATATCTTATATAAGCTCCCGTGCCCTTAAATTACCTAATAGGAGAGGTCTAGCCCTAGAAGATAAGCTTAACTTTATATAAAGGTAATATTATTAACTACTATAAAGTACCTTAGACTACTAGGTTAGTATTTATATTCTAACGATTATCTTTATACTATTATATCTAAGGATCTATAAATACCTTACTACTTACTATATTTAAGTCCTTATTATCTAGGCTAGCAGTTATAATTACTTATAAATTTAGTATATTAAATTAATAAGGTATTACTATCTAGTAGGGTAATAATATATTATAAGGTTATATATATATTAGATAGGATACGTAGTATAAGTAGGTATAAGCCTATTAACATAGTTATTTTTACGCGTTACTACTCTTATAACTAGGAGTAGGATATAAGTAAAGGGGTAGAGGTATTATTATTAGAAGATAGTTAAAGAGATAAGGGGGGGTAATAGTAAATTCGCGTATAAGAGTAGGATACTAAGGGAGTTAAGTAAAGTAATAATATAATAAGAAAGTATTAATTTTAGTTATAAATAATATATTCTTAGTATTAAAAAGCTTATACTAGATAAGAGTAGGTAATTATTAATTATTTAGTTATATATTTACGCTATTAAGCTTTTATAGTTAATAGGTATTAGGTGCCTAGGTAAGTTAGTAAATACTTACGGACGTATTATTTAAGTCTTCGGCGAATTAATTAATACTTATAGATTTATAAGAGCCTTTATTTTTACTATTTATTACTAATAATATAATAGGAATAACGCGGTAGATAGGGCTTTAATTAAGTTATTATATTAAAAGCTACTATTTAGCCTTACTCTTATAACTAATTATAGTAAGTTAAAGCCTCCTTAAATACTTAATAGTAGTAGTAGAAATAAAGAATAATAATTATAACTCCCTAACTTTCTATATTTAGACTTTCCTCTAGAACCTACTAAGTACGTTAAGTTTATTAAACTATAATAATTAAATTAAATATACCTTAAGGTAATATTATTTTAGGTATAAACCTTACTAGTAATTACTATTTAACTACTATAACCCCCTTTAATATAGTATTACTTTACGTATCTTAATTAATATTAGCTATTATAGTAGTAGAGGAAGAGGTATTAGGTAGGGTTAATATATACTCTCCTCTTATAATTACCCCTATTATTAATTATCTTTAAGAGCCCTTAGCTTAAGGGTATAAACCTTATAGTATACTATAATAACGCTAATACCTCTAGGCTCTATATTAGCTTATTAATAATAATATTAGTATTAACTTTCCTATATCTATATTTAACTAATTTTAATATTTATTAATTAGTAATAATAACCTTATAGTAGATTTATATCTCCTTAAGTATAGAATCTGCTACTAAGCTACTTAATATCCCGCCCTACCTTTATACTTTTATATATAACCTCTATCCTAGCTTATAGTTACTACTTTAGCCGGCTATTAATAAAACTATACTATATCTATCCTAGGGAGATATCCTTATCTAATAGAGCTTTACTAGTAACGGGGATTATTAGAAAGGTTAAGTAGGAAGGTGCTATATATAGAAAGATAGTAATTAGCGCCCTACCCCTAGGAGCTATTACTCCTAGGGGTTCCTACCTAAATATTAGTTTTAGCCTAAAGTTAGATTTTTTAATATTATATACTCCCTATTAATAATAATATATCCGCAGCTTCTTAGGTTTAAGAGGTATTTATAGTAGAGGCTTATAGTATATTTCATCGTGGCGGATTTATATATAGCGCCGGTATTCCTAAGTATTATACTATTAAAGAGAGATATATATAGAGACGTATTACAGGGCTAATTCTAGAAAGTACCTAATTATAAAGCCTAATCTTAAGGCTACGTACGACTAACGCTAGATAAAGAGTAGTTACTATATAATTATATACTACGTCTTAATAATATTACGTACTTATTTTATATTATAAGGCGAGAAGTATAGACTTTTAGAAGAAATACTAAAAAATCCGACGTTAGGCTAAAACCGATATTTAGGTAGAAACCCCTAGGAGTAATAGCTCCTAGTGGTAGGGCGCCGATTAGTAGTTTATAGGGAAGTTCGCTAGAGTATCTAAGTAGTTAGTATAATAGCTAAATAATTAGATAGATACTTATATAGGTTTTACTATAAAGGCTATAGCTATTATTATAATTAATAGCTATATAGAAAAAGGAAGTACTCTAAGACGGTACTTAATTATAATTCCCGTAGCTAAGTATTTAGTTCTTAATAGTAGGACAGGCTAAATCTTATTTATTTAATTAGTAGTTTCTCGCGCTAAATCCCTTATAGATAGTAGGACTAGGATTAGAAGAGTATATTAGTAGTAGACCCCCTAATAAACGCAGGTTTAAAAAATCTCTTTAGATATATACTAAGACCCTAATTTATTATTACTTAAAATTAATAGGATTAGGCCTCCTTTACTATATTAATATCTTATTAATATAATTAACTCTATTAATTAATTACTTAAGTATATTCTTTTACTTAAGAGGTCTATATTTTACTAATCTAAGTATAGGCCCTTTATCTATATATAAAAGCCTCGCTCTAGAGCCCTCGCGCTACTCCTATCCTATACCCCTACCTCGCCGCTATAAGGCCTACTATTAAAAACTCCTTTTTAGAGAATTTATATAAACTAATATACTTTTAGAGATATTTACCCTAGAATAGCCCTATATCTCTACTAGGGCGTTATATTAGTATAAAAGCGATATCTAGTATACTTACTATATAATAGTATTACGCTTATAATATATTAATTATAAACCCTCTACTCTATTTAATTCTTCTAATAGAGGCGTAGCGTTATAAATCTATATATTTACTAAAGTTATTAGTAATTAATTAGAAATTACCTATTTTATATCTATTAGAATTATTCTTAAATCTACTAAGACCTCCGCTAAGACCTCTTAAAGAAAGATATTTAAAATTACCCTCTTAGAATTAATATCTATACCTACTAATAACCTTATATATTATTTTAAAGTTCTATAAGGTAGATAATATATATAATCTATAGTAATAAGCTTTTTTAGTTTCCTAACTAATATAATCCTACTATTATAGTACCCTACTATTAGACTCTACTTTCTAGTATACCTTTAAAGTTGAAAACTCTAGAATAGTTATATATTACTCCTACGTAGACTATATAATACCTCCTACAGCTATAATATATCCCCTAGATATTCTATATATAATAAGGAAGTAGTATAGTATATCTTAAGTATAACTAAAAATTAAAAGTTAAAAATTATAATAATTAAAAATAAATTCCCTATAAGAATTAAACTCCTATTAGTAGATATCTCCTCTAATAATAATTAGTTTGCGTATTAATATATATAGATTAGATATTTTTAAGTTATTAATTATTACTATAACTAAGAGAATAGAAATTATTTATATTATTATTTCTATAAGTTAGTATAAGAAGGAAATTAGAGAATAATATACTAAATTATAGAGCTAACTAGGTTATAAAGCCTCTTAATCTCTTTATATTAAGTTATACTCTATCTTAATACTTATCTTATAATTATTTCTATTAATAGTTATAGTAATATATATAAGGGAATAGGTAAGTAAATATAAGTAATATTAGTAATTATAATAGTATATATATTTATTAGGTACGGTAGATATATTAATAATATTCTTAAACTCTAGGCCTAGTAAAAAAAGAGGTAGCTTTATAGAGAGATAAGCTAATTAATTACTCTAACGCGTTATAAGGTCGGTCTAGTAAGTAGTAGATATAGCCTCTCTTTTAGGCTCCTCCTACTAAAGCTACGCGTTTATAAGGCCCTTCTAATATTATTAGGTATTATATTAACTTAAATCTACTACTAGTAGAAGTTAGTCTATATTATTATCTAGTATAATAGTATCTTTAAAAGTATTACCTTTATACTAGGATATAGTATAACTTAAGGGAGCTTTAAATACTCTAAAATAGATATTATAAGGATAATTAGAAACTTAGTAGCTATTATTTAATACTAGCCCTTAGTAAATTAAAAGTAAAGTTAATAATATTAAATTACTTAAGGATACTTATTTTATAATCTAGAGGTAAGTAAAATTTATATTATTAATAGAAAAAGGGAAGACCCTTAATATAAGTCTATTAATAATTAATAAATAAACTCTCTACTACCTCTATCTTTACGCGCTTAGTAAAAGGTACTTTATAACTAATAAAGAAAGATTAAATAAAGTTATAAATATAAAGAATATAAGATAGCTAGGCTAAAGGATTTCTAATTATAAGTTATTATAGTAGATAAGGCGTTTATCTTTCTTCTAGTCCTAGCTAGGGTTAGAGTAGAGGACTCTATATATTAATTCTATAATCTTAAGAATTAGTTTTCTAGATAGTATAATCTACTATAAGTTTATATATATAAAAAGAAATAGAAAATTAAAATAAAATTAAAATGAACTTACTAGATAAGTCTAAGAAGCCTAGACTATTATTATAAGATATTATATATAGTTTATTAGAGCTTTTTAAATAGACTACTTAAGTACTCTATTAATCTATAATAAATTAGTTATATTAAAGGAGTAGTACTTTTAGCTTACTCTTTTTAACTTATTATAAGGACTCTTTTTAAGCTTATTATAAGGACTTACTCTTTTAGCTTATTATAAGGACTCTTCTTTATATAAGGTATTATAACCTAGATAATATACCTAATAGGAGTACTTAATATATATTAACCTATTAGGAGCTTAGGACCTACTTATATTAATTATAAAGGTTAATAGTATATAGCTAAGAGTTAAGACTAGGGAGGGAATAAGTTATATCTAAATTAAGGATATTAATATAAATATAAGTTATAAGATATATATATTATTACTATTATAGTAGTCTATTATAATAATTTAATAGATATATTACTAAGATTAGTAATTACTAATAGTTTATACTATTAGTAAACTTGGCGTAGATTTATATATAGAATAATTAACTAATACTATTCTTTTATCTAATATAATATAAAGTATAGGTAAAAGGTAAGAGACCTAGAAAAGGATAATAGTATTTCTTATAATAATAAAATAATCTTATTTAAGATATATATTAATATTAGCTATAAAGCTAATACTACTAATTATAGGCTTCTATTTACTAGACTAGATTTTATAAAGTTTAACTATATACTAATTAAGGAATATCTAGATTTATATAATAGTAAGTAAATACTACGTAGATCCCCGCTTAATAGGCTATTAATAAGTTATAAAAGATAGAGTTAAGGATTACCTTATTAATTCTAAGAGAGCATAATAGTATTTCTAATACTAATAGTTTAATCTTGATTATAAATAGATTCTAAGATCTTACTTATTCCCTTTATAAGAGAACTCTTTCTTATACTTTAATTACTAACTATAACTATCTTTAGAAGTAGTAAATTAAAATCCTCTATATTATAATAATATAGTACTTAAATAGCTTAAATAAGCTCCTTTAATCCTTAACCTAAAATTTATAAGCTATTATCTATATCTAAAGAGCTTATTATAGATAATCTCTAAGTAATTATTAGGGTAATATAAGTTATAAATATATTAAGTTATTACTTAGCCTTAAGTATTAAATTAAAGATTAAGACTTAAAAGGTTTCTAAGTCCTTTACTTAATCTAATAACCTTTATTTATAAGGCTATCTATTATAATTATATTAGAGCTATCTTTAATAAGGATTATATTTCTAATACTAATTTATTAATCTTATTAAATATAACTTTTATTATTATTAGCGAGATTATCTTATATAATAGTAGCTAGCTACTATATAACTTCCCGCTTAATAGGTTATTAATAAGCTATATAATTACTTAGAACTAAAGGGAAAAGCCGGCCTAGTTCTAATATAGATTAAGGAAATACTTTCTATAATCTAGAGATAGACTTTTATCTAATAAAGCTCTATTATATAGAGTTACTTTATATATAATTAGTAATAGGAAAATTCGTATATATTTTAAAAGTAGGTAGTAGTTATAAAGTAGCTAATTATAAATAACTAAGATATAAGAATAATAGAGAAAGTATAATATTTATATAATTAGGAGAAGAGTTCTTCCTTTATTATTAATTACTTTATTAAACGGTCTTTAGCTTTTTAGAGGAATAACTTATACTTTTTAGTTAAATTATTAATATTAGAGCTATCCTTAATAAGGATTATATTTCTAGTACTAATTACTTAATCTTATTAGATATAATTTTTATTATTAATAGTAAGATTATCTTATATAAGCGGAGCTAGCTACTACGTAACTTCCCGCTTAATAGGTTATTAGTAAGTTATATAGTAAGCTTCTTATAATATTTATATTTATAAAAGAAGAAGGAAAAGATAATAAAGATATATTTATATCTCTCTATTATACTTTATAGGTAAGATCGTGAATATTTTACTACCTAAGATTATTAATTATTTAGAATTAAAGGGAAAAGCCGGCCTAGTTTTAATATAGATTAAGGATATACTTTTTATAATCTAGAGACGGACTTTTATCTAATAAAGCTCTATTATATATAGTTACTTTATATATAACTAGTAATAGGAAAATTTATATATATTTTAAAAGTAGGTGGTAGTTATATAGTAGCTAACTATAAATATTAAAGATATAAGGATAATAGAGAAAGCGTAGTATTAATATTATTAGGAGAAGAGTTCTTCCTTTATTATTAATTACTTTATTAAATAGTCTTTAGCTTTTTAAAGGAATAACTTATACTTTTTAAGTAAATTATTAATTAAATTCTAATAGTTTTTTAATTATCTTTACTACTTAACTATTATATATTCTTATTAGCTTATAATTAAACTTTAGAATATATAATCTATTAAATATAGATATAATATTAGTAATATATAGAGGGAGAGAACGGGATACTATATATATAGCTTAGGAAATCCGATTATAATTAATTAAAGATAGAAGAGATATAAGTAAGGGGAGTATATAAATATAATTAGCTCTAATAAGATAAGACTAAGGTTATACCTATAACCTCGCTCTCTTATAATAAATTAATATAATAAATAGACTAATTAGCTATTCCCTTAAATAGACTAGACTTATCTATCCCCTTACTCCTAAGTTAGAATAGTAGACTAAATAATCTAGTCCGCGTTACTACTAAAGGTACTTATATTATTATTTAATCTAATAACTAGCTTATATAAGGTAGATACTACCTCTTTTAACTAGCTAATATTATCCCGTATCTCTTCTAATTTAGATTAGGTTAACGTTAATACTTACTTAAGTAAAGGCGGTAATAAAATAGCTTATTTATATTATAACGCCGGTTATAAGGGAGGTATATTTAGCTTTAAGAGTGGTATTAATAGAGGTAATAATAATATTTTTAATATATTAGATAGTAATTAAGGAAGAGGATTCTAGGAGTTAAGAGATAAAGGTTAACGCGTAAACCTCTAATATTAAGGTCTCTTAAGTATAAGGGATATACTATTAAAAGGTTATATCTACTAATAGCTAGTATATTATACTATTAAGGCGTAGGAATTATTAGGTTAATAAGGAGAGTAAAAGTAGTAGTTATAGATATTATTAAGTTAATTATAAATTACCTACTCTTAGTAAATTATATTAAATTTTATATTTAATATATATTAGATCTATTCATTTAACGCCTAATAGTTAACCTATATTCTTAGGAAAGATTAAAGATAATAAAGTAATATATATATAAGTATTATAGGGGAGGGTTTAAAATTATAAGTAGTTTAATAAAGTACCTTCTATATTATAATATTTCTAAATATAATTTCCTATATAAGAAACTATAAGTCTTACCCTCTTTACCTCTCTTATAATTCTAACTAGTATAGCTAGTAACGTATAACCTAAGAGAGGGTAAGGTTTTAGAAAAAGATAGTATAAAGGATAATAATATAAGGCCTCTTATCCTTAATATAGATAACTTTAATACTTATATAAGGACCCTAGCCTACTAAGCGCCTTTAACTAGCCTAAGGTATTATAGTCTATAAAGTAGTAAGTATAAGGAGCCCTTAAATCTACCCTCTATTAGTATTATCTATAAGGGAATACTATTTATATCCTCGCGTGTTTAAGTTAAGACGTTTAGTAAAGTTAGTAGTTATTAGATAAGGCGGGGCTATTATATTAATAATATAAATATTAATCTTATAAAATTTAGGATATCTTTATAGTATTTAGATAAAGATAGAGGTAAATATAAATTATTTACTAGTATATATAACTACGCGCTCGCTTAATAGCTTTATAAGGAAAAGATTATTAAAGGCGGGCGTAATTAATTCTTCCGCGATATTTAACTTAAATTAATATATAACCTCCTAAGTTATAAGAATATTAGTACCTTAACTAAGATATAGAATAGTATCCTATTTAATATTAATAAAGATAAGTAGATAAAGTAAATATTTACTATTTAATTAAAATTTAAGGGTACTAAATTCAAGGAATATAATATTATATATTAAGATATTACTAAGACCCTTAAATTTCTTCTTAGCTACTATATATTTAAAGATAAGATAGTATTTAAACCCGTATAAGAATATAATAATAGTAATAAGCGCGTATATACTAAGATATATATAAGTAACTAGTAGTAGGAAACTTAGGAGAAGCTACTTAAGGGAGCTATTATAGTTTTAATCCTTCTTTCTACTAATAAGACTATACTTATATAATATAGAGGCGACCTAGCCGCGTAGCCGGTCTATATTACTATAAGAAACCTAAAGGTTACTATACGTTAAAATTAAAGGCGGCTAGGGATAGTACTCCTAAGACTTCTACCTATTATACTTAATAACGGCGAATATATTAAATCTTATATGTAATATTATTCTATATTAATTATATTAGATTATAAGTATAATAGAATTATAAACCTAGTATAATCTAAAGGTACTAAGATAAGACCTAGTAATTAGAACTATTATAATTATAAGGCTCTAGATTATATATATAGATTAAAAGGTCTAATACTACTACCTAATTATTATAGGCTTTATAGTAGATTATAAAGAGTAGGTACTTATTATAAGAGTTAAGAGTAACTAATAGTATATAATTTATATAGTACCCCTAAATAAATAAGGAGACCTCTAGGGTAAATAGCGCCCCTAAACCTACTCCTTAACCTAGTCCTAAATTCGGCGATAATATAAAGAAGATATACTAGAAAATAATAAGATATTTATATATCTAATATATAACTTCGCTTAGTTATACCTTATAATAAATATATATAAAGTAATACTAGTTAATATGTTATATTAATAACTTAAGGGTATAATTAATTATCTACTTAAATAGATTAATTAAGCTATTTATAAGAGCGTACCTACTATTAGGAAGTAGAAAGGGGATAAGATAGTACTAAAAGACGCGCTAGGAATAGTATAACTAAATAAAAGGTTTTATATTATTCTAGCCTTCTATAATTTAAAGACTTTTAAGTATTATAACGCCGTTATATAGTAGATAGGAAAGGACTAAAGATTAGTTATATAATAGCTAATACTAGTTATTACTCTACTTTTACTAGACCCTTATAAATTAGAAATGTATTATACCTAGGCGCTAGTAAACTTTATATTAATTACCTAATACTACTTATATAATAATAAAATATTAAGATATCTTAAATATATACTCTCTTAGTTTAATAACTTAAAGGACTATTTTTATTAGTTTAGATTAAATAGGTAATTTAATATATTAAAGCTCTACGTAATAATATATTATATTAAGTAGATTTAAATATTTAGTATTATAAATAACTATAATATTAAATATAGAAAAGTAGTATATTACTATCTAATTAATAAGTAAGAGACCTTCTAGAATTAAATAGTCTATTATACTACCTGTTACTTATAAATATAAGTTATAAAAGATAATATATTATATTCTAATATAAGACTATCTAATCTAAGAATAATAGACCTTATAATTAAAGTACTAACCCTTAATCGCGTAATTTAACTTACGGGGTTCTAATATAATCTAGACTTATAGGAGAGGTAGGTAGCTTAAAGGGTAGAGTTTACCCTAAATTACTAGTACTAGCTATTTATAATATAAAATAGACTATATACTAATAATCTACTAGGGATACTAGCTATTTATATATACTAATATTAATAAGATAGGGATAGGGATATTATACCTAGTAAAGTTATAGATAAAAGAGATATTAATCTTAATTAGGTAAACTTATACTTTATATACCTATATCTATTATTAAAATACTAGAAATTAGATAGGAAAGATCTAGAAGACTTAGAGAACTAAGTTATAGATAGGGTAATATATAAAGCTAATTAATAGAGATAAGGAGACTAGAGACGTAATTATATATTAGTAGAAGAACTCTAGTTATATTCTTATATAAGTTCCCTTTAGGGTTAAAAACCTACTAGACTTTAGCTTCTTTTAATAGTAGTAGATATAGGCTGCCTTAATACTAAGGGTAAGCTATTATAATATAGTAGTACCCTTATTAATTTCCTAAAGATCTGTAATAGGGGTACTTTATATAAAGTTTATAGGATAGTTAAGGTTAAATTATAACTAGTAAGTTTAATTATAAAACCTAGGATACTAGGGGCGCGTCGGATTATCCTTATAATAATAGTTATAAGGAGTATATATATTATACTAGTATATATTAGTAAGGCTACTAGAAAGGATAATATAACTTATATTAATAATTATATTAACTAGGATTTCTATAATTTAATATATAACAAGGATTTACTTTAGGGATACGCGTTTAGGGCTATTACTAGTAGTAGGACTAAGGTTAGAATAGGTATAAATTATAAGGTATATAATATATATTAAACTAGTCCCTACTATTTACCCTTAATATTCCTACCTACTTCTTTAATACTTTCTCTTATTTCTTTAATAACCTTCCTATCTCTCTTTATATATAAAGATCCGTATTAATAATCTATATATTAAGTTACTAAGTAGAAGTAATAGGTAATATAATATAAGGAATTATAATTAATACTTAGTAATTATAGTATATATAACTCTAAGTATCTAGATAATATTAATTAGGCTTATTATATAGTAATAAGTATATGTACTTCCTAATTCTATATAATAATTAGCGTTACTAGACCTTACTAACGCGGCTCGCTTATTAGTATATATTAATACTTTATAATAATAGGTTCTTTATTATATCTAAGTCTATATTTATATTAATACTTATATCTATATATAAATTAATATCTATATTAATATCTATAAATAGTAGTAATTATAATAAGGCTATAATAATTATATATAGTAAAATTAAAAAAGCTACTTATAAGAATTAAACTATTAGCCTAGGCTTTTCTAGGGTTTAGGAAATATATAGATATCTAGGTATTTATAATTAGATAAGCTTATCTCTAGATATTAGATATAATATTATACTAATATAGATAGGTAAAAAAGCGCGGGCTTTAATAACTACTAAGAGCTTAGATAAGGATACTCTAATTATTATAAAGTAATTAAAGTCTAGGATAGTAAAAATTAAGACCTATTATAAGACTAACTTAAGAGAACCTAAGATACCTTCTCCTAAAAAGCGCGCTTTATTAAAGAAGAAGGTAGCTAGTAATCCTATTAAGGTAGCACTTAATAATAACAAACCTATCCCTCCTAGCCTAAAGAAGTAAAGCCTTATAAAGAAGGCTATAAAGGGTAATATTAATAAGTTAATCTCCCTTATAAAGGAAGGTAATAGTATAGTCTAAAACACGCGTTAATTCTATTATATTATTAATATTTCTCCCGTTTTTATTATATTATTTAGGAATAAATAGAATTAAGGGAGTAGCCTACTATATTATAACTTTATATATTATAATATAAGCTATATATATACTTATTATAAAAGTAAAGAGATAGAATAAAAATTAAAGTTAGTCGCGGTAGTAGTAGGTATATTAGGATAGTATTAGATTTATAGTATAATAGAGAAGTTATAGTAAATAAATTTAGCTATATAGGTACTTATTCCTTATTTCTAGACTCCTACTATATAGGATTACGTTACGTAGGCGTGATTTTAATAAAATAGTAGATATAGTATATATATTATATTTACTAAGACTTCTAGCCTTATATAATATTACCTCTAACTTTAAGGAACTCCTTATAAATAACGCGTTAATAATAGTAAATATTATTTATTCCCTTCTTATATAATTATAATTAGATAGGACGGGTAATATAGAACAGAGTCTAGAAATTTATATAATATAGTATAGTCGGCGAAGATTATAAAAGAGAAGCTAGATATTAATAAAGCCGTCTATTTATTAATCCTTATCTAACTCTAGGAGTAATTAGAAGCTACTAGCCTCCTAGGCTAATAACTTAATATAATAAAGGTAAGAAATTATTTATAACCTACTTTTACTAAGATCTATATAGAGTTTACCTATATCTTTAGTAATACCCTAGAAGAATAAAAGGACTAGTATCTACTCTTCCTCGCCTAATAAAATAATTATAATAGAAGGAGGTAAGTAAGAGCTAGATAATACTATAAGGATAGCTAGGAGGAGTAGGGGATATAAAGCCTAGAATTATTTATAGAATTTAATAATAGGTTATATTCTACCCTTAGGGGTAAAAAGGATTATTAGGATAACTTAATCTACTATATAATTTTATATATTAGGAATAGCGTAGACTAGAGTATAATATATATACTATAAGATATTTAAAAAACTAGTATATATAACTAAGATATAAATATAGATAACCTTAATTATAAGAGATTTATATCCTTAATTAGGACTAATATAGGTTATAATAATAGTATAGTTATATATATACCCCCTAGTCTATTAAGTATAGTTATTACTAATAAGTAAGAATAGAGGATAGCGCTTATAGAAATATATATCTAAGGTATAAAGCGCTTTTTATTTAAACTCTAAGACTAATTAATTTACTAGTATATAGTATATAATATAATAAAACCCTTACTTAACTATTAATCCTAAAGACTAAGATATCTAATTAAAATCTAATAAATATAAGTAGGGTAGTACCGTATATATAACTAAGATAAATACCTTATATTAAAGTAGGAAGAAGGGCGCTACTTATAATAAAAGATCTAACTTAAGGAACGCGGTATCTTAAGATAACCCTTAAGTTTTAATATTTATTAAATATCTATTAGGTTTAAATAACTACGCCTCACCTTATAAACTAGGGTTTACCTAGTTTAATTTCTATAAAATAGGGAATTCTCCCTTAAACACGTAAATTCTACCTTTATTAATAAACCTAACTTTTATTATACTTTATTCCCTCTTATACTCTAGGACTATTAGTATATATCTATATATATATATAATACTAGTATAGTATATTAGAAGGTATAATAGCTAATACTTATCTAAGAATATAAATTATTAACTTAATTCTATACTAGAATAAATATATATAGAATATATCTTATAATACTAATAGGCGAAATAATAAATATAATAACTTAAGAAGTAAGTATAAGTCTAGTAATAAGTCTAATAGTAATAAGGAGAACTAGTATCCTTAAAGTAGGGGTAAGCGGATATATAAAGATACCTTCTCTAATACTAGGCGTATAGAGATAAGGGTAATATCTTATACTAGATAGGAAGTTAATTAGCTAATCTAATAATAGGATAAGAGTATTATAAGTAAGTCCGCTTATAAGAGGTTAAGTAAAAGGTAATTAATAGGGTAAGTTTAAACTAAATACTATAACTATTAAATACTAATAGGATTAAGATAGTAGTAATAACTACCCTTTATATCTCTAGAGTAGTATAAAGCGCTAAGATCTAGTTAAGTCTAGTAAGATATATTAAATTATTTAGTATAATTATAAGAAGTTCTTAAAGGTAACTATCTTAATAGGCTATATATATAATCTAGATAAGGGTAGGGAACTTTAGCCGGAGGATAACCTTAATTAGATAAGTAATAGGATATAAGACGCGTGGGATATAATAACTAAGCGTTTAGGGTTTAATATTAGGAATAAACCTATAACTATTAAGGAGTAACCTAAGCTTAAGGAAGTACGAAAGGTTAGGTTAATATTAGTAGGTCCCTTATATCTAAGCTAATATATATCTAGTTACTTAATTTATTTAATTAATAGCGTAACTACTTAATATAGACTATATAAATTATAATATCCTCCGTATATAATTAGTATAACTTATAGCGTAGAATAACTACCCTTACTAATAATCTCTTAGATAGATTAGTATTCTTATATTATAATATAACTATCTTTCTATTTATTAGGATAGGGTATAACTAACGCTAGTATAAGTTAAAGATAGGAAAGGGTAATAGGTAAACCCTATTATTATTAAGGTACTTATAAGGATATTCTTTAAATAGAGGAGAAATAGCTTTACTAATAAGGAGTATATAAAAGAGTATTTTAAACCCCTTCCCGATTTCCTAATTATATATACTATTACTCTTATAGAATATACTATCTTAGAGTACCTTAATAGAGAGTAGAGTATTAAGAAATTTAAGGGTAAGAAAGCCTAGAGTTTATATATACCTCCTAACCCTTTATAAGTAGAGGGATAATAGTATAATTAGCTAATAATAAATGGCTTAAGACTACTAGAGTAAGACTTAAAATACTTAGGAGAAGGTTAATAATTATAAGTATAAGGACTATATTTACTAGCTCCTATTAAAGGGGATTAGAGACGCTATTAGGGATATAAATAACTTTAGTAATAAAGCTAGTAACTAGGACCCTATTAGTACTTAGATCGCTAATTTACTATAAATTTATAGCTTAGATAATAGTAAAGATATAGATAGCTTAGATAATTAGTAATAAAGGGGCCGTTCTAATATTAGGCTTAAAAGTAAGTATTTTATACTAACTAATAGTATAGGGAAAGATAGAGGCTTAACTAACTATTTATCTAGGTAATATATTTAAGATAGATCTTATAAATAATAGGACCTTACTTCTTAGTCTTAATTTTAATTTAATACTATTATCCTTAAATACTACTAAGATATAAGTAGTAGGTACTAGTAATATAGGTCTAGTAAAGTAAATCTATCTTATATATAGCTAATTTCTAATCTACGGTAAAATAAATAACGTCTAATAAACTCTCCCTCTACTAGTAGTAAGTTACTAAGTAAGCTAAACGCGCTGAAAGCTTTAAAGCGGCTTATAGGGAAATATACTATTATTATTAAGTAAAAGGAGGAGTAGCCTATTAAGCGGGTAGCCTATAAATCCTAGATAATAGAAGATTTATAAGAGGTCCTTAAGCTAGTAGATTATATTTAGTATAAGAAGGGTAGAGTAGACGTAGTAATATAGCCTAATAAGAAGGATTAATACTAAATATATAAGAAGTAGATTTAGAAGAGGGCTAATATAATCTTAACTCCTAAGGTAGGTCCTATTATAAAGCTAGGAGAGGAGTAAGGTAGCTTAGGCGGTATTTATATATAGTAATTACTTAGCTATTAATAACTATAATTAATAAATATAGAATATAGAATATATAAGTTTATATAGCCTTAAATTTAGTACTAGTAATAGCTAAGGCGGTAATCTTAATAAAGGCGTAGAAACTAATTTAGATAATATATAATAATATAGTAGTAATAATTAATAAACTAGGAAAACTATTAAAAGTAATAATAGAGTAATATATATTTAATAAATATAATTTAATTAATTTAACCTAGTTACTTAATATAATATATACGTTATAATATAGACTCTAGTATAGTTATATAAAGTATAGTAACTTATTAATATAAGATAGTATATTTATATACTTAAGGTACTATTCCATATTAACTTTATCTCCTATATAGGGATATAGACTTAGGTGCCTATTTACGTATTTTACGTAAATAGTAGTAAATTACAGGTTTCCCGGTTTACTAATAGAGTACTATTCCTTAATAATAGTAGTAATACTATTATAACTAACCCCTATTAGGTACTAACCTTATTATTAGGTATTATATAACTATTTATAGAAGAACTAATACCTATTAGAATTAATACTATCTTTATAATACTAACTAATCTATTAGTCCTCCTTCTACCTTAATTAAGTTATTTATAATAAGACCCTTTATATAGCTCTTTACTAAGTCTATATTATCTTTACTAAGATATCCTCCTTATTACTAGACCCTTACTACCTACTAGCTTTTCTAGTATTAGGTCTTCTACTACGTTAATTATCCTAAGTCGACTTATACTAGATAAGACCCTTTATAAAAGGCTTCTACTACTCTAGATATATTAGAATACTATTAAATCTATCTAGAATTAACGGCCTTATTAGGATAATACCTTACGCCTTAGATATAGGTTAATATAAGGGCGTAATATGAGATTAGAGATGGATTTAAGACGGAAATTAACGGCGGCGAGCTTATAGAGCGACGAAGCGTTTAAGAAACGCGGATAAATAAACGACAGTCCTAGGGACCCTAATAATAGCTGCCACAGCGGTAGTAGTACTAGGGATAGGGGTGGTAGTGGCGGTATTAGAGGAGGACGTAAGGGAACGCGTGGTAGTTTCCTAGTAATTCGATAATAACTAGTAACGCAGGAATAAGCATTTTAGGCACACTATAATAGAGGTAATACGCGGGGAAGAGACAGGAAGAAGGATACCTATCCTTCTATAGCAGCGGGCGGATAGTTAGCAGTCGCGTTTAAAATAATTACGGCGATATAAGATATACTATATAAGGATATTAACGCGTTATAATAGGCGATAATAAAGGCCGACCTTAACTAAATTAAGGCTATATTAAGAGGGATCTAGTAGGATAACAAGTACTTTAGGGAAGAGTAGAAATATAACGCGTAAGGCTTATATAGCCTCTCTAGTATATTAAATATATCGAGTATATCTTATATGCCTAACGCGTATATATAATTAGGATCCCCCTCTTATACTAGGCTATAGAGCTAGGTAGCGTTAATGCTAATAACGCGAACCGTAAGTAGCTAGAACCCCTACCTATAGAGCTAGGTAGATATACGCCGCACGACGCAGCTTCTTATCACGCTAACGGATAGTATAAAGAGAGACTCTACGAAGGATATAACGAGTGAGAGGATTATTATAGCTTTCTAATCGCTTAAATACCTAGACACTTCGAAGATTATTACTTCGAGGAGGTTAAAAAGCGGGGATATATAGCTAGAGATAGCCCGTATAAAGGATAGGGAACGCCTTAAGAAGAACCTAAGATAGGTTAAAAAGACGTAGCACTTAGCTATAATAATAAGGAAGTTATTCGGGGTAATAGTACACGGCATAAAAGCCTCGGTCTTTAATACCGAGGACTAGGGCGCTGTAAAGGAGAGGATCGAGTGGGATAACGAGGTCCTATATAATAACCTTAAGGTAGTTTTAACCCGCTAGCTAATTAGGTCCTATTAGCTAATAAAATTATATTCGTCTCTTATAGTCTTCGTAGCTATACCTAAGTCGGTAGATACCTTAGTAAGGTAGGGGCTAGTAGAAGCTAAGGAGCTAAAGACGGTTAAGAGGTACGAGCCGAAGGCTTATATACTCTAATACTTTAACTACTAGGGGTATAGCTATATAGCGCGTGGATACTCTAATAGGATATCCTATATAGACTATAGGAAGAAGTACGATATAAGGAGCTATAATAATAGGGAATACCCCACGTAGAGGCACTATATAGCGTGTAAGAAGCCTAGATACTCCGCCTAGGAGAAGGGATATTAGATATAGATAAAGGAGAAGCATCGGGCTTTATAGAAGATTACTATAAAAGTACCGTTATACGGTATATAACGAGAAATAACGAAGTAGATAATAGTAGACACCGAAGGCTTTATTATAATCGGGCCTAGGAAGAGGAAGGCGGCAACCGACTTATTATTAAGTAGTAGGACCCTAAGCGGAAGTTAGGGACCTAGGGTTACCCTTAGGTTAAGGGTAGGGAGGCCGCCGATATTTACTTCGCCGAGGTTCGCCGCGACTAAGCTAGGGTAGACTACTCTAGAGACTATAGCCCGCTCGATTATAGTAAGGGATATTAACATACTTATAAATAGTTTAAGTAGTAAGAACCCGCTCGGGAGTCTTAGCAAGCTAAGTATATCTAGTATATCGAACGCATCGAGCATATCTAGGATATCGAGTATACCTAGTAAACTAAATACATCTAGTATATCGAACGTATCCTTAAGCACGTCGAGCCTACTAGACGTACTAAATATATCTAGTATATCGAACGCGCTAAGATACTAGAACGGTAGTATAATAGAAATAGAAGTAGACTTAAACGTATAACTCTAAGCGGATATCTAAGACACTAAGCCTAAAGATCTTATAGTATAATATCCGAAATGAACTTAGTATAATAACCGCCCTATTAGCGGATAAGCGGGTATAGGATATTAATATCCTAGTAATCTAGGAACCGTACTATAATAATAGGAATGAGTCCTCCTATAACCCGAGCTCTAGTACCTTCCACCTGGGGTATAGGGCTGGGAGGGATATACGCATATGCTTCTATATTAATAAGAGACTCGATATAAAAATATAGGAGGTTAGCTATATATCACGCGATATAACGGTCTTAACTCTATAAATAGATAGAGGGGCTATTCGGGTTTATAGCGCCTATAACCTAAGCCTATTATTAGTTATAAACGATAATCCTTTATATATCCCTAATATAGAGGAGCTTAGTAATACTAGGGAGCTTATCCTCCTTAGGGATTTTAACCTCTACTACCTAAGTTAGAATAACCCTAGGAGGTTCTTATACTACTTAGA